>Ga0163147_10005638_pt1 | contig 15100 bp, 14 predicted proteins | sample OliLakLV19MP6G1_FD_148597 | JGI IMG/M metagenome (GOLD analysis project Ga0163147, IMG submission 148597) | Freshwater microbial mat bacterial communities from Lake Vanda, McMurdo Dry Valleys, Antarctica- Oligotrophic Lake LV.19.MP6.G1 | ecosystem: Environmental > Aquatic > Freshwater > Lake >...
ACGCTGGTGCGAACCACGTCCATACCGACGCCGCGAAGGTCAGTGATATCTCGGGTCGCGGCGTCGGTATGGACGTGGTTCGCACCAGCGTTGAACGTGCCGGCGGCCAGGTCGAACTTGATTCCGTCGTTGGGCGAGGTACCAAGATTCGTTTGAAAATGCCACTCACCCTCGCGATCATTCCAGCATTACTGGTAAACGTGGAGAACCAAAGATTTGCGATTCCACAGATCAACCTGACGGAGCTGGTCTATCTGGATGAGGACCAATCCCGTACCGCGATCGAGAACGTACGGGGAACGCCTATCTACAGGCTGCGCGGAGAAGTATTACCCCTTGTCCGCCTCCGTGATACGCTTAAGCTGCCGTTGGAACGGGCCAACGCGGGCAGCGTATATATTGTGGTGGTTTCCGTGGGCGCCTGTCGATATGGACTGGTGGTCGACCAGATCTACGATACCGAGGAAATTGTTATCAAGCCACTTCACGGGCGGCTAAAGAGAATTTCCTGCTACGCCGGTGCAACCGTCTTGGGCGATGGTGGTCTGGCTCTGATATTGGATGTGGCCGGTATCGCTGGCCGTGCGGGGCTTAATCTGGCCGGTAAGAAGTCCGCCGAGGAGATTCATTTTAACGGCGGGGAGAAGACACAGACGATGTTGGTGTTCACGGCCGGCGGCGGCGGCCAGTGTGCGGTCCCATTGGCCATGGTAGCTCGATTGGAACAAGTCGCGCGAACATCAATCGAAAACGCTGCTGGTAGGGAAGTGCTTCAATACCGTGGAGGCATCATGCCGATTGTGCGCCCAGAGTCCGTGGTGCCGATCGGTACGACAAACGTCGTCGGCGAGCAGCAACAATTGGTTGTATTCGATTTTGGCAACCCTGTTGGCATGGCGGTTGAACGAATTCTGGACATTGTGGATGTCAAACTGGGTCAAAACACGGCTGCCAGCAACGCGCCCTCAACCCTTGGACAGAGTGTCATCTTTGAGAAAACCACCGTATTGCTGGACGTTTACGACATTGTGCGGCGATTGGTTCCGAACTTTACCCGTGAGCGCCCGCTCAATACCAGGCGAAAACCGCGGGTGATTTTGGCGGACGATTCGACTGCAATGAGAGCAGCAATCGGCGAGTTTCTGCGGTCCCGCGGTCTGGACGTTGTGGACGTTCCCGATGGCGAGTCCGTGATGAAGCAGCTGAGAAGCGGGGCCGACGTGACGTTCGATGCCATCATTACCGACCACGAAATGCCTGGCATGTCGGGACTGGACGTGGTGACCGCATTGCGGGCCGACGCCAACAGGACCCCGATAATTGTATGGTCGCAACACGACAACCCCGACTACCGTAATCAGCTATTGGCCGCCGGAGCGAACGTGTATGTCAACAAGTTGCAGCGCGAGGACCTGGTCGCTGCGTTGATCCAGTGTGGCGTGGGGAACGACGGCGGACTGTGGAACAAAACGGAGGCCGCTTAGTCATGAAAACGGGTAGAAATCTGGATAGTCGATGGGCAACATTTTCGTTGGGTTCAGAAATGTTCGCCTTACCCGTCGAAGGCGTTCAGGAAGTTCTGATGGGTCAGGATTTGACTCCGGTTCCCCTGGCACCTGCGCACATCATCGGCCTGCTCAACCTGCGTGGCCAAATCATTCCGGCCATTGCTTTGCGTCGGCGTCTGCGTTTTCCCGAACATGGCGACAAGGATCACCAGAAGATACTGGTGCTCAAGTGCAACGACGGTCTTATCAGTGTGGTGGTCGATGACATCGGGGATGTGCTCGACCTTCCACCTGAGCGATGGCGGGAACCGCCTGCTACGCTGCTATCACAACACAGGAAATTCATCGAAGCCATCTGTCCCATCGATGGGTTCGTTGTGTCCGGTTTGAACATTGAGGCGCTGCTACGCGACGAGCAGGAAGATGATTTGGGGGGGGAGATACAGTGAAAGCGCTGGTGACCGACGATTCAGCGGCGATGCGTCGAATTATCCAGAAGGCCCTGGAATCCGATGGTTGGGAAGTGCGTACCGCCTCGAACGGTAAAGAAGCCATGGCCGCCCTGGCCAGGGAAACAAGCTGGGATCTGTTACTTACCGATTGGCACATGCCGGAACTCGACGGATTGGGGTTGGTGCGGGCCGTTCGCGCCAGCAGCGGCTACGCGTCCTTGCGCATCATCGTCATCACATCCGAGGGCGCCCTCAACATGGTTGATACCGCGTTGCAGGCGGGCGCCAACGACTTCCTGATGAAGCCCTTTTCGTCCGACTCACTGTGTGAACGGATCGCGGAGGTCATGAATGGACAGGGATAAGCAATCGTGGTCCTTCGTACAGTCGTTCATGCACAGCCGTTGCGGTGTGATCTTGAACGACGATCAAAGTTACCTTATGGACGCTCGGCTGACGCCCATCGCGGACGAGCTTGAATATTCCACGGTCCATGACTACGTCGCAGCTGCCTGCTCCGCAGGCGCGCGCCGCGAAATCGTGATGAAAATGATTGACGCGATGACGACGCATGAGACGTCGTTCTTTCGAGATGCCGCCTTCTGGAAGGCTTTGAATGAATTGATCCTTCCACAGGTCATCGCCCAAAGCGAGCGGGCGGTCCCGTTTCGCGTTTGGTCCGCGGCGTGTTCGACCGGCCAGGAGATTTACTCGCTCGCAGCGCTGTGGCTAGAGCGATTTCCGGAGCTGTTCCCCAACGTCGAGTTTTACGCGAGCGATATCTCCGAGATTACGATGGCCAAAGCGGGCGAGGGCCGCTTTAGCTTGCTCGATGTCAACCGAGGAATCAATGCAGGACGTCTCCTGCGACATTTCGAACAGGATGGAACGCACTATCGTATCAAAGAAGTGTTGCGACGCGCGGTCAGATGGACGCCGTTCAATTTACTGGGAGACGCGCCCGTGCCGGTCCCGCCTTGCGATCTGGTGCTTTGTCGCAACGTGATGATCTACTTCGACAAAATCGGACGGGAACGCGCTTTACGGCACGTGATTGACGCGGCTCGTCCCAAGGGATTCGTCGGCGTCGGAGCGACGGAGATGTTGCGCGGTACTCCGGTTGTGGCGTCCTGGTATGCGGCACGAAACGCTGGATGAAAATCGGAAAAAGCTAAACCGCAATACGAAACTCAGCGAGAAGCGAAGAAAGAAATACGATGCTCGAACGACTACCACCTCCGGAACAACTTGCAAAAATGGTTAGCAGCGTGACCCAGACGATGCTGGGAATTACCTTCACCCCGGCTGGAGATTCGGTGACCGCTTCTTTGGGATGGCGGTCGGCGGTCTTGCCCATTCCAGGGGCGACGCCCATTACGGTGGGTTTGTCGTCGAACCAGAGTGGTTGTGAGCGCCTTTCGTCCGCCATGTTCTCGGTTAGCGAAGCCGAAGTCGACAACAACATGATGGACGATTCGCTGTGCGAACTCGTCAACATGACGGCGGGTCTGGTGAAAAGTGCTCTCTCGCTCGACCAGGCGCTGGGCCTTCCCAAGATTATGGGTTCAGTGGAAACGATCAAGACCATCAATGGTGGGCAGGTGCGAGCCGTGGTTTTGCAAGCCAAATCCACCGGATTGATTCTGTGGGTTTGCGAGGGATTGATTCAAATTTGAAAGGGGAAATCGAGACATGACGACGATTCTAACCGTGGACGACAGTCGTGCCGTCCGCACCATCGTGACCAAACAGATCCGTGAACTTGGGTTCGACGTGGAAGAAGCAGAGAACGGGGAGGAGGGCCTCGACCGTCTCGAAGAAAGCCACATTGATCTCGTGTTGCTCGACGTGACAATGCCGGTGCTCGATGGACCCGGAATGTTACGCAGGATGCGAGAACGGGGCGACAACACTCCAGTTGTTATGCTGACGTCTGAAGCAAAGCGTTCGATTGTATCCGAAGCCATGACACTCGGAATCAAGGACTACATCCTGAAGCCCTTCAAACAAGATGAACTGCGAAACAAGATCCTCTCGGCTGTCGGCGTGCCAGCCGCTTCCGCCGCACCCGCACCTTCAGGTGCTTCGGTCGATAAAGAACGATCAGCGGCGAGCGCCGATGCCAGTGTCGTCGCCGACGGCGTCACGCGGCAATTCATCGACGTATTGGTAATTGACGACATGGAGAATGTCGCCAAGAAGTTAAAAAGCATGTTGCCTCCACACGTAACGCTAAATTCGGCCACGAATGCCCAAGCCGCTTTTCAGTTGTGCCGCGAAAAGTTGTTTCGAGTGATTCTGGTCGACGAAGACATGCCCGACGTGGATACGAAGGTTCTGACGGGTCAGGTGCGCGTCGTTCAACCGCACGCCACCATGGTGGCACTGGCGGTTCGATCACCAACCCGACCCGCCGTGGACTGGAAGGAGAGGGGCTTCGCAGACTTCATTGAAAAACCGTTCGCCGCGGAGAATATCGAGGATTTCATGATGCGGCATTTCGACCAGCAGGACATTCTCACCATCGAGAATGACGTAATGCACGCCGGCAAGTGCACCGGCAAGGGAGAACGGGTCGAGCGTTATTTTCGCCGTCTCGACAAGATGATCAGTGACGCAATGGATAACATGGCAGCTGCCTGTTACGAGGAGATTATTCTGGATCTTGAACATGCACCACGTGATGTTACTTCGGTTGTTCGTGTGCTGGGGAAAGCCCTGGAGCGCGCGGCGGTCATGCGTTTGTCACTTCGCGTGTCAGGTCCAGTGGAGATCCAGTCGGTACTGGCGGGGTTCAAGGAAACCGAAAAGGTAACGGTTTTCGAATCGATTGCGGCGGCTCGTAGCGGCGAGGCGGCGTGAATGTCCGAAGCGATGCTCGAGCAAGTCAACAACATCATCATGAAGCGCATCGAGGCCGACGACGTCATTTTACCGCCGATGCCGAAGGTTGCGCTGAAGTGTATGACAATTTTGAAGCAGCCCGATTTCTCCCTGGCGTCGCTGTATCCGATTCTCGAACAAGACCCATCGTTGGTGTTGAAGATTGTTAAAAATGCGTCGTCGGCGGCGATGGGACGATCGGTAGAGAACATGAGCCTCAACCAGGCGGTCAATCGTCTGGGGGCCAAGCAGCTGCGCCGGCTCCTTGTCGAAGCTGCGGCCAGCACGGTCTTTGTCTCGAATGACTCACGTATCAAGAAAGCAACGCGCGATTTGTGGGGACACTCGGTGGCGGTTGCGATGCTCGCTCGCGACGTTTCGGCCATCAATGGTCATCCCGGCCAGGATACAGTGTACATGGTGGGGATCCTTCACGACGCAGGTAAGCCGGTGCTGGCAGCCATGTTGTTGGAGATTGAGGGTATGTTTGCAAAAAAAAACCAGAAAGACTGGATCAGCGCGGATGAGTGGATCCAGGCGATTCGTTCGATGCACCGTCCGATCGGAATAGCCCTCGCGAAGGCATGGGAAATGCCTGAAACGGTTGTCAAGTGCATTCAGGACTGCAGCGAGTACGACACTGCCAACAGAGATTCAATTGCAAATTTTGTATGCTTTGCCAACGCGCTGGCTAAACAGTCGGGAATCTGCATGGAAGGCGAGGACATCGAAGATGCCAAGGCATTGGTGATGATTGGACGCTCCTTGATGGGGGTCGACGACGCGATTATCGAGCGTTTGACTAACGGGCTGAAAGAAAAGGTCGCCGCGATCTACAGGTGAATTACATGCAAAATACACAATTGAACGCAAAGGTCGAGCAGGAGCAAATACTGGCTATAGTTCGCGATGAGGTAATCAGGTTGGCGACGATCCTGGGTTTTTCGGACACGAGAATGTATGTCAAGTGCACCGAAGGGGCGGCGGTCATTATTTTGCGCACACAATGGAAGGGTCGTTCCCTACGCTTTCTCAACTGGATTGACGAACGGCTCGAAAGAGATGGACTATGGTTGTGGCGAGATCACACTGTTCAGGCTTTTGAGATCAAGTTGAACCGTGCGGTCCGAGCCGCATCGTCGGATGATTCGCTTGGGCTCCATTGGATTGTCGCGGAGCGGTCCGATGTTGGATGTTTTGTCCTTGCCCGATCCGAGCGCGAAGCGTTGCACTGGCGGGCGCACGACACGCGAAGCGATGAGCACAACCAATGTGAGTTGATCGCATCGCTTCCGCCCTTTCTAAACAAGGTCGATGATGAGGTTTTCGATCGGGTCGATGAAACCATGGATGCGGGTTGGCCTAGCACTGTTGTATTGGCCGCCGTGGGAGGTTTAGTGGTCAATCCAGGTACCCCTCGTATCGTTTGGATAAATGATCAAAACTACGTCGAACTGCGACACACCGGCAGTATGAGCGAAACGGTTCGATCGGGTGGGATGGGCATAGTCGGCAAGTATGAACAGGCGTTCTCTCCGGAGATCTGTTTGACGCGGCTCGGTTGTGATGCGCGGTTGCTGAGTGAAATGGGCGTGATTTTCAACCGCGTGAGCGGCGACCATTGTAACGCGCTCAAAGTAGCGTTGAAAAATGGAGACTTTGACGCGGTCGTCCGCTTTGCACACTTGATCAAGGGATCAGCGGCGTCCTTTTTCTCCGAAGGTTTGGTAGCGCTGGCTCAAATTACTGAGGACGCCGGACGCAAAAAGGAGATCGACGCGGCCCGTTCTGTTGGACCAGAATTGTTTTTTGCCGTGGGTTGTCTTCAGGAGCAAATCGCGTTGTTCATAGCCGCCAACGAAGCGTCGCCGAAGCGATAGCTGCTAAAGCTTCTGTTTTATACGTGAGGTAATTCGCAGCACGCGTGCAAGCTCTTTTCCAAGGCCAGCGAGCGGAACGATCGGAGTAGCAGGGCCGATCGCTTTCAGTGCGGCTCGAGGCATGAATGGCGCGACCGCTGAGTCGGGATCCTGAATCAGCGCGCGCCCGCCATGCTTGACAATGTCGGCTAAACCGCTGGCGCCATCGGATCCCAAACCGGTTAGAATCAGTCCCACGCAGGTTTCACCGAACGTAGCCGCCACGCTAGAAAACAATGGATCGATCGCCGGCTTCACGAAGTTGACCGGCGGCGTGTCGAGCAGTCGGATTCGCAATGCATCGTCGACCACCATGTGTCGGTTGCCGGGAGCCAAAAATACCTGCGTCGCCCGCAGCTCCAAACCGTTCGAAGCGACGACGAATTCCAGATGCGGCGCGACTTTGTGGAACATCTCAGCGCATTGATGCTGCATCCAGTCTGGACCGTGGATGACGATGAACCCGACGGCATGCGGGGGCACATCGAAAGTTTTTAGAACGGTCTGAACCGCATCAGGACCACCGGTACTGGCACCGATGGCGTAGCCGACGAACGGGATAGATGTCTTTCGTGCGGGCGTCGACGGCCCGATGATCGCAGGACGGGGTTGGAGCACCTGTTCCTTCCTCGCTCGCACATTTTGGAGGCCATCCAACAGTTGGAGTCGAGTGACCGGTTTGACGAGAAAAATATCGGCACCGGCCTCCAGCGCGTGAAGGCGCGCGTCTGGGCTGCTCATCGACGTCGCCATCGCCGTCAGGGGAATTGGGCGAACTTCCGAACGCACGCGGCGCAGTAGCTCGAGACCGTCCATATCGGGCATCATCCAATCCGTCACCAGAACATCAAACGGTTGCGCACCCAAGGCTTTCAGTGCCGACATCCCATCGGCGACCGAATGTACCGTGTAGGCGGCGCTCGCCAACGTTGCTTCCAGGAAGCGGCGGGTAACGGCGTCGTCTTCAGCTACAAGAACCCTCACTGTTCCAATTTATCAGGTACGTGTGTTATTGGCTGGCGAAAACCGTAGAGGGCCACGGACAAGCCACGGACACATTCGCGCCCCGGCCATCCAGGATTAGGCCGCCGATTCGCCACGAAACGAAGGGAGCGCGCTTTTCTTGTGGCGAATTTGGCATTGGCGTTCAATGCCGTACTCCTACGGAAATACACGGGCCATTTGGGAGTTGCTCAGGCATCGATTCCGTAGGATGATCTGCAGTAGCGTATGACCGGCAATGAACCATCGGCGTCTGCGTCGGCCGCTACGATCGATCCGCAGATCCTGAACGCAATGCTCGATCAGGCCGTTGGATCGGTGGTGGTGGTCGACGGCGATGATCCACAGCAGCGGATCATCTGGTGCAGTCCGGGATTCACGGTACTGACAGGCTATGCCGCGGCTGAGGTAATCGGACGCAACTGCCGATTCCTGCAAGGCGAGCACACTGATCCGGCGATGCTCGAACAGATCCGGGCGGCAGTGAAGACGCAGACGTCATTCCGGGGGCGCTTGCGCAATCAGCGTCGGGATGGCGTCTGGTTCTGGAACCAGTTAACGATCACACCCTGCACTGTCGCCGGCCGCCGGTACCTTTTCGGCACCCAGGGCGATGTCACTGCCATGGTCGATCTCAATGCGCAGATCAAGGACGAGCTCGCCTTGAAGGAGGAGCATCTGCGTCTGGCCGTTACCGGTTCGGGCGTCGGGTTGTGGGACTGGTCAGTGCCGAACGGTAAAGTGAGCTACAGCGCGACCTGGATGGCGATGCTGGGCTATGTGCCGGGAGAGCTGTCCAGCCACATCGATACCTGGGTGAAGCTGGTGCATCCCGACGATCTTCCGCGCTGCCAGGCGGAGATCGCAGCCCACCACCAGGGCCTTACCCAGACCTACCGCGTCGAGTTCCGTGCCCAACACCGGAATGGCCACTGGGTTTGGATCCTGGCCAGCGGCGAGGTGGTGACGCGTGGTCCTGGCGGCGAACCCGTACGCATGATTGGCACCCACGTCGATATCAGTTCGCTGAAACAGACTGAGCTGCGATTGGTCGAGGCTCGAATCGCCTCGGAGACTGCCACCCATGCCAAGGCCGATTTCCTCGCCACCATGAGTCACGAGATCCGCACTCCGATGATCGGCATCGTTGGCATGACCGACCTACTGCTCGAAACCGGTCTTGACGCTACCCAGCGCGAATACGCCGAGACCGTGCGCACCAGCGCTGACAGCCTGCGTGTCCTGATCAACGACATCCTCGACTTCTCCAAGATCGAAGCCGGCAAGCTGACCTTGGAGTCGATCGACTTCAATCCGTGGCTGATCGCCGAGGAATCTGCCGCGCTGTTTGCAGCCGAGGCCGAGGCCAAGAAGCTGGAACTGCTCTGTGACCTCGCCGATGACCTGCAGCCAACGATGATCGGAGATCCAGCCCGTCTGCGGCAGATCTTCATCAACCTGCTGGGCAACGCGGTGAAGTTCACCACCAGCGGTGAAGTGAAGTTGAGTGTATCCATCGAACGCACCGATGCTGCCGATGGAGTCGCCAGCAGTCTGGTACTGGCTGTTGCCGACACCGGAATCGGCATGTCCGAACCGGTGCGGGCCAAACTTTTCCAGGCCTTCACCCAGGCCGATGCCAGCATCAACCGCCGCTTCGGTGGCTCCGGCCTAGGACTTGCGATCACCGAAAGGCTGATCGGATTGATGGGCGGAAGCATCACCGTAACCAGCGCGCCAGAAGTGGGTTCCACGTTCCGCGTGGTGCTGCCGATCAGGTTGGTCGACGCGACCGGGCAGGTCAAGGCCCGACCCGGCTTGGCCGGCCAACGGATTCTGGTCGTTGACGACCACCGCTCGGTTCGCGCGCTGTTGGCCGCGCGTTTGGCCACATGGGGCGCCGCCAGCACGGTCTGTTCCGAGGCCGAATCCGCCTTCGCGGCCGCGGTCCATGCACACCGTGAAGGGCGGCCCTTCCAGGTCGCTCTGATAGATCATCGCCTGGGTGCACACGATGGCCTGGCGCTGGCCGCGCGGTTGCGCGGCGACCAGCGCTTTGCCAGCCTACGCCTTGTGTTTCTCGCGAGTGTAGCCAATCGCCTTCCTGCGCATGCACTCAGTGGTGCCGGCATCGAATGCTGCCTGAGCAAGCCGCTGCGGTTGCGGGTGCTGCGCGATGTGCTCGGCGGCCAAACCAGGAAGGCGGCTGCCGCGCCCGACCTGGTGCGACCGCGTTTCACCGGCAACGTGCTGGTAGCCGAGGACAATCCGGTGAATCAGCATGTGCTCCGCGCGATGCTGCGCAACCTCGGGCTGAACGCGACGGTGGTCGGCGATGGCCGTGATGCTCTCGCCGCTCTTGCAGCACAGCCCTTCGATCTGGTGCTCATGGACTGTCAGATGCCCGAACTCGACGGCTTGGCAGCGACGGTCGAGCAACGCCGGCGCGAGCAGGGCAGCGGTCGGCGGGTGCCAATCGTCGCGCTCACCGCCAATACTCTGGCAAAGGATCGTGGCCGTTGTCTCGACGCCGGAATGGATGACTATGTGAGCAAGCCCTTTGTCCTCGATGTCTTGGCTCAGGTCGTGCAGCGCTGGCTGGCGTCGGCGTCCACCTCGGTTCTACCCGATGGTCGACCGCCCGACAGCGCCACGCCGCACCTCGATCCGGACGTGCTCGTCCGGCTTTTGGCCGAACGCGGCGATGCCGAGACGTCAAGGCAGAGCATCGATCAATCCAACATTGTCATCCCAGCGGAACTCGATCAGATTGGGCAGATGATCGCGGCCGGGGACGCCAAAGGTGCGCGGGCGGCCGCGCACCGCTTGGTGGGCACAGCCCTCAATTTGGGACTGGGCACTCTGGTTGCTGCGGGACGAGCGGTCGAGCACCTAGCTATGAGCGATCGGATAGCCGAGGCTGGCCCTGCGCATCGTGAGCTGACTCAACTATGGCCGGCCGTGCATCAGTTGCTGACCGCGGCCCGAGAGCGGCTGCCGACATCGCCGAGTTGAACCGTCAGGGCCTGCTCGCGTCATTGACGCGCGATTGGCATCTCTGGGATCAATTCACCCAGGTTGATTTCGCGCGCGATGCCTGTCCGCAATTCCAAGAATGCCTCCGGTTGTTTGGCTTGCGCTGGCAACATGTCAACCAGTTTCATGTCGTCGAACGAAATGCTGTGCCTCCTCAAAACTCCATACACCGCACAATCATTGATAATTTCCAGGTCCGAATCAAGCTCCCGTTCCCGCATGTTGGACCTGATTTTTGCCCTCCTCGCCCCAGCAAGATCGAGCTTCAAAGGGCAGCGCGAGCTCGCTCTGGAAAACCTGGCCTTGCGGTAGCAGTTGGCCATCTTGAAACGAGAGACGAATCGCCCCAGACTCACCCGGGTCGACCGTGCGTTCTGGGCGACCGGCTGGCATCGCAAGGGTTTCAAACTGTTCTGGCCTTGGAAGAGCCGTGCAACCGGCGGGCGCCCGAAGAAGGGCCCGGAAATTACTGAACTGATTCGCCGCACGGCCAATGAGAATCCGACGTGGGGCGCGCCGGCATTCACGGTGAGCTTCTCAAGCTCGGGTTCGATCTCGCAGCGGCAACCGTATCCCGCTTCATGCCTCGGCATCGAAAATTACCTTCGCGGACCGCGGGCTGGGCCGCACAGTAAATCATCAACGCCTTTCCCTGGCAGAATCCGTACTGCGAACGCGTGATCGGATCCATCCGCCGGGAGTGTCTCAACCACGTCGTCGTCCTCGGCGAACGACATCTGCATCGCATTCTGCCCGAGTACGTTTCCTATTATCACACCGCACGCACCCACTTGTCCCTGGGCAAGGACGCCCCTGACTACCGCCCGGTCGTGGCCAATAACAACGGGGACATCGTCGCCGTGCCCATGGTCGGCAGCCTGCACCACAAATACATCCGCAGCGCGGCCTGAAATAATCGCGGCGATTTCGCGGGCTGCCACGCATTCGCATGGGCAACATCTGCCTTCAGCGGCACTCAGGTCCATTCGTCACACATACCGGGTTTGTGATCGCTTCCACAACATGGCGCCATGGCGTGTCGACCAACGATTTGGGTCCGCTTTCCTGGCCGATGAGGTTTTGAGGACCCGCAGCCGCCCCCAGGGCCACCTCCAGTGCACGCTCAATGCCCTCCTTGAGCGTCGCCTTGCCACCCCCCCCGTGGCCGCGGCATACTTGGTGCGATGAAAACGGAGGAACAGACAGCGCGCGCAGAGGCAGAGCGGCTGGCTAACGAGCGTGCCGCTGTTGAGGGTCGGGCTTTGCCTTTCCCGAATCCCTGGGACGCCATCGATCTGACCAAAGTCCCCCCAAATGCTTCGGCCCAAGAGCTGCAGCTTTCTTATCAGCGGTGGAGTCAACTGTGTCGCAAGCGCCCCCGCAAAGTGCACCTACTCTAGAATCGTATTTCGGTTTCTTGCGTCGACTCGAGGAGGCGGGGTTCGAGGCCGTCGTGATCGGAGGGTGTGCGGTTGGCGCGTACGCGCGCTCGATCGGGGCCACTGTTGTTTCGCAAGACCTTGACCTGCTGGCAACGCAAGCCACACTCGATGGCATTCTGGCCGACGCCGCAGCTTTGGACCTATCGGTTGAAAAGTGGCCTCAGCCTCGAACCGTACCGGTTGCCGTTCTGCGCTGGGCTGGATTGGAGATCAACATCTTGACTGCTTCTGAAGGCTTTTCACCAGCCGACATTGAAGTGCAGTTGGCGCGCGAATTCAAGGTGGTGCCGTCAGATCCTTTCTGCGTATTGGTGGTGGACCCTTTCGATCTGCTGCGCAACAAGCTTGCAGTACGAAGAGCGAAGGACCACGCGCATATTGAAATTTTAAGGGCTTACCTTGAGGAAGAGGTCTTGGGTCATTTTCAATCTGCCCCAACAGCTCGCGAGCGTTTGGGTCCCGTCGTGCGTTATCTCGACGTCCTTGGTAGCACCACGTTGCCACTGGGCCTCGCGCAAAAGCTGATACCTCTTGCGCGAGAGCTCGCGGATTACCGAATGCTGGCTCATCGCATTCCACTTGAGCTGTCGCAGGTTCTTCAACAAGCCGCATCTAGCGAAGCCAACCAGCAGGTTATTGAGCAGGTGCTAAAAGCGCGCAGACAGGATGGCTCTGGTTAGCATGCCCCTCAAGCCGTTGTTGCCTTGCCTTGAGCCGCCTGTGCCTCCTCAAAACGCCATACACCGCACAATCATTGATAATTTCCAGGTCCGAATCAAGCTCCCGTTCGCGCATGTTGGACCTGATTTTCGCCCTCCTCGCCACAGCAAGATCGAGCTTCAAAGGGCAGCGCGACCTCGCTCTGGAAAACCTGGCCTTGCGGCAGCAGTTGGCCATCTTGAAACGCATTACGAATCGCCCCAGACTCACCTGGATAGACCGTGCGCTCTGGGCGACCCTGTGTCGCGTTTTCGCCGATTGGCGCCAAGCCTCGATCATCGTGAAGCCCGAAACCGTTCGCGATTACCAAGACGCGCTCAACGCCATTCAAGCCGTTTGCAGCATGAGCAGGAAAGGTGATTGTTGGGATAACGCCGTTGCCGAGAGTTTCTTTTCGACCATCAAAAACGAACTCGTCCACGACGTGGAATTCGCAACACGCGCTCAGGCTCGCACCGCGATCATCGCCAACGGCTCCACTCGTCGATCGGCTTTGTCAGTCCTGTTCACTACGAAACCGTTGCCATCCTCAATCGTTTGGCAGCATAATCAAACCGTCCACCAAACCGGAGCAAGTTCAATGCGATTCCACTGACCGACGAAGTGGCGAACTTTTTGCGGACGGAAAAGTAACACCGGCATCGTAACCCCGCTGCGTTGCAGCGTCGCCAGTGAGCTGCGAACCCGCCGGACATGATAGCATTTTCGGGCAGGCTATCGCTACCCACGCGTGCGCGCGGAGTTCAACGCGTTTGCAGTTGACGGGTCAGGGCGCGACGCCAACCGCTCCGGTCACGGCGCCCTGCGAATCCACCATCGCCATGTGGACTGGCGTCATCGGAACCGAGTCCATCGTGAGACGAAACCCAAGGATGGCCTGCGTTCCGGTGCCCACCATTGAGCCCGACATTATCAGTGGGTTGCGAACGGCAGAAGGTTGAGCTGCCACGGCGCTCGTTTGCAAGCGCAAACCGGTCTCGTTCATCCCGACAATGGACAAACTGCTGTCGTCGCTGTCGGTGCTGCCAAACACATACCCGATCGCGAAATTTCGATTCGACGATGCTATCGCAACATCGCCGAGGTTCGACTTCTCGGCGAGGCGAAAGGTTTCGGTGCATCCAGTCGGGCTCGCGCAAATTCGGCTTCGAATCGCAGCACACGACGTGCTTGAACAGGTATCCGGCAGGATAAAGGCCTCGACGCGGCCCCCGAATCCAAGATCATTTCCAATGGCCACGCCGAACTTTCGCGTCAACACGTTCCATGCCACCGAAACGCGATCGCCCGAGTTGATGCAGTTCGTTTCTGAACACACTTCTTTCGGCCAGGTTGAACGACTCGGTGTCTCCCACACATTCGACGATGCCGCACGCGTTGCAATTTCGATGTCCTCGGTGAACATGCTGTTCCATAGATCGAGTGAGAACAGTTCAGACTCTGAATGGTACACGCAATGAAACGTGGTTGTCGAAAGAACAACGCATCGGGCTTCCGAGTGTAACGTTTCAAAGGAAGTGTCCAGGCTGAAACGGGATGGAACGACGCCGGTCGCCGAATCCACAATGGCACCTTGTGGGTCGGTGTCGGTGCCACTGAACGTCGTGGTATAGGTGACGATGAACTTGCCGCTGCCACCAGCCACCGCTGGCGCACTTTCATCCAGATTGGTGTTGGCGATCACGAACGCCGGCCCCACCGCGCTGCCGGATGCGGTCATCATTCTTCCCATGATGTCGCGTTGTCCGTTGTTGTCGACGGTGTAAGCGAACAACAATCGACCGTCCGAATTGTTGCGTCCGACAGCGGGCGCAACCAACGACGTTTGAATGAATGCTTTCTCCGAAGACTCTATCGGAACCGCTCCTTCGGGTGGAACGTCACACGCAGCGATCGACGAGATCGCCAAAGCGATCGCGCCCAGACTTGCGAAAGGACGTGAATTAACAAAATGCAATTTTCGGTGTTGTGTTTTCATGGCTGTACTGGGTGATGGGTACAGATCCGATTGTTCGCGCCGAATTCGTTGTCGGTAATGCACATCGCTCGTCCCCTCTTGGAGGCCCCGAGGCAGCGCCGTGGCGAGGTTGCGCTGGCGTTCGGGCAAAGGACGCGACCAACGAAAAGAAAACGGGGTC
>Ga0163147_10005642_pt1 | contig 15089 bp, 11 predicted proteins | sample OliLakLV19MP6G1_FD_148597 | JGI IMG/M metagenome (GOLD analysis project Ga0163147, IMG submission 148597) | Freshwater microbial mat bacterial communities from Lake Vanda, McMurdo Dry Valleys, Antarctica- Oligotrophic Lake LV.19.MP6.G1 | ecosystem: Environmental > Aquatic > Freshwater > Lake >...
ATTCATCGCCATTGCTCACCTCCTGTTTCGGTGAGCCAATCTTCCGCCCCTCAGTAGCTCACCAGATGAGCCTGCTGAGCTTTGTCGCTAATCAAGTCTCCTTTTATGCGCAACGCAAAAGGCGGTGCGCTTCAAACCATAATGCGACCAAAAGTGCAACGGTTGGAAACGTAGCTGAGGATCTCGTGGACTTTACAGGGTAGCTATCGTGAGTTACACTGTATCTATCCCGTATTATGTAACTCAGAATGCCACTTATAGAAATCGTCTCGAACGCTGAATCAGAGGTAAGAAAACTCATCGAGGAAGCTTTGGCCCAGAATCGTTATGCTGACGTCGCTTCTGCAGCGAGAGTCGCCGACCACCTTGCTCGAATCGTCGTGGAACTTTCGAGCACGTGTAATAGCGATCCGTATGCGCCCGACCCCAACCTAGGAACTACGCTCTCGGGCACGGACCTGTCCGGCCAGACAACGCAGCGGCGCAGATCAGCACGGGACTATCCGCGATATGCCAAGGATGGGGAGAGATTGATTAAATTTGCTTGGTCCAAGAAAGATCGCGCAGAGTACGAGCATCGCACCCCTCGTCAGACGGTCCAACTATTTCTCGAAGCAGTGAGAAAGAAGAAGGGCACCGGAAAGATATTTAAAGCCGACGAGATTTTTCCTATAAAGGATCCGGCAACAAAGCAAGAAATCCCTTCATATCAGGCCTACCTCGCGTTGGGCTGGCTGTGCCATGAAGGTCTTGTAACCAAGAAAGGGCGCGATGGATACGTACTAAAAGCGCTTGCGTCGACGGATCGAATAGCCAGTCTATGGGACGCACTTCCGAGTGCGTGATAGACCAAGCAACACCTCTTCGAAGCAAATGTTGCTGAACTTGGACACGAAATGAAAGATGACTCATTGCTGAAAGAGCTCCTCGAAGCGGAAGATGAAGCCGCGGTTGTCGCTGCACTTAAAAGCAGGGACCTCTTGCAACCATCAAAGCGATGGCGCTATCTCGGAAACATGCCCAACAACCAATCGGTTGTTCAAAGTCAGCAGAGCACTCCAGCGGCCGCGCTTGTCGAGAAATTCTCGAACGCGCTCGATGCGCTGCTGCTTCGGAGCTGCAAAACCAAAGGAATAGACCCTCGGTCAGCCGAAGCCCCGCAGAGCATGAGTAAAGCCGTTGAAGTCTTCTTCGGCGATACATCAAAGATGACTCCGTTGGAAATCCGCAAGCTTGCGGAAGAAAACATGGTTATGTACGCGACGGGTTCAAAGGCGCGGCCATCGCTTTCTCTCTACGACGCAGGCGAAGGTCAACTCGCAGAAAATTTTCCGAATACGTTCTGTTCATTAATTTACGGGAGCGCAGATGGCTCATACAAGGGAGCTATTCCGTTCGTTCAAGGGCGGTTCAATATGGGCGGGACGGGAGTGCTACCGTTTTGCAGCGACAAGTACAAGCTTCAGCTAATCGTTTCACGTGTGCCCAAGTCGATCGCAAGCTCAACGACGCATGAATGGGCGTTCACATTATTTTGCTTCTTTTCTTCGAAGCAAGACCCTTCTTGGCGATACTTAGTAGGAGAAGATGGAGCTGTGATGACTGGTGGATGCGGGCCTCTTGCTTTGGCGCCAAAGCTGGACGCGAAGTCGGGTGAGGTTTGCTGTCCCCGAGAACGCCAGGTCGAAAGTGGGACTCTCATAAAGATGTACGACTACAAGGCCCCGCGGAGCAATATTTGTGGCGAGCAATTTAAGAAGCTTCAGGAATATCTACTGAGCCCGGCGCTGCCCTTACGGTTGATGGAGTGCCGTGCTGAGTACAAGGCTAACGTAATGGGCGTTACCGTCTGGGACCGCCTGGGTGCGTGGGGCAAAGATAAGCTTGAGGAGGGATTTGAAGAGGGTGCCAGCATTTCTATAATGCTCGATAGCGGCGAGACCATACCCGCTGAAATTCGAGTCTTCAAAGCGATAAAGGGAAAAGAGGATGACGAGGATCAACCTCAGACTGGACTTCGAGCACTCATCAATGGTCAATCTCACGCGAAGCGGGACGCTCAGTTCTTCCGCACGAAAGCCGTAGCAAAAGAGCATATCGCGGGAAGCATGTTGGTTCTTCTCGATTGTACCGATCTTGGCCAGGACGCACGAAACGCTCTCTTCATGAGCAATCGGGAGTCGTTTCGAGAAGATCCGTTGCTCGGCGAATTATTTAAGAAACTTCAGAAGGAACTCCACGACCACGAGGGATTGGAAGCGCTCAATAAAAAACGGTACGAAGAGAAAATTAAGAATGCTGTAGACGATGAGCACGGTATTAGCGCGCTTGAGGAACTACTCGCAACCGACCCCACGTTAGCCGATCTATTTGGCAGCATAGTGAGCGGAAAAGTTGCTGCAAAGTCCGCCCCTGATGGGAATGGTAAAACATTCCCCGGTGCGCCTCAGCCTTTTGTTGGACTCGATTTCCCGACCTTTATTAATCGACGCGATAAGTCAACAGCCGTAAACATAGAGATTCCGATGGGCGACACCGGCCGAGTGTCGTTTCTAACGGATGCCAAGAATAACTATTTCACCCGATTCAAACATCGCGGGACTTGCGCTTTTAGCGGGGATTTTGAACCTTCCTTTCATTTGTTTGACGGTCGCCTGACCTTCACCTGCTCACTGGATAAGCAACTTCCCGTCGGAACTCAGGTGTCAGTTGAATCGCTAATTACGGACAACAAGGGAAGCGGCCCTTTCAAGCTCACGATCCACGCATTGGTGGCCCCAGCAAAGGAACCAAAGGAGCCAGGTGAAAAGAAGCCAAACAACCCCAAGGAACCAAAGACGGAAGTTGGGCCAAGCCGGCCCAACATAAAAGAAGCCGACAATGGACCGGACAACCCTCCTCTGACCATCGAGACTATCCCGAATACAGAGAGGCTTCTTATAGTGATAAATACAACCTCCAAGCTTCTAACAGACGCAAAGAGCATGCGGCCAAAGGAAGAAGAACTCGCAGTTGCCTTTGTCTTTAAGTACGGTTTGGCGCTAACCGCAATGGGTTTACTTGACGCTGCCAAGAAAACTGAAAAGTGGTCGACCGAGCCTGAAGGGTGTCGAGTGCAAATTCAGGAAACCTGTGCCGGCATTGCACGGGTGATCGTGCCTCTATGCTTATCTCTGTCGCAGAAAATTCCTAAGCCCAAATAGCTACCGTTTGGACTTTCTGTGGAATAACACAACCTCCGTACCTCCACCGCCGCCGCCACGTTGATCTGCGTACCATTTTCGATTCGGAACAGCACGCCAGAGACGCCCGTCGTGTGCGTTTGAGAGTTCAGGCGTTGGAATCTCTTCAAGACCCGCCGACCGCATTGTTTCCAGATATAGAGGCAGTTGCCAGGAAGGATCCGAAAACGCCAGCATCTGCACGAATAGAGTCTGAGGGCCCGCAAGCCGCGCCAATGATCCGAAGCTTGCTCTCGCATTATCGAAATAGCTCTTTAAACCAGGATTCTTACGATCACCAAATGTGTAATAGCTTAGGCCGCTGCCGTCGAGACTATTGGCAATCCAATAAGGAGCTGGGGTCTCCCTCCTTCCAAGCACCTGCCAGCGGTGATACAGGACGTGCATGCCAGGATATGGTGGCGAAGTAAGAATGAGCCGTGGAACGCCCAAGGCTCTAACCTGTGGATCTGTATCGACTCCATCAACTGCGCGATTGAAAATTGCAACATTTGGCGGCGCACTGCCAGGGTTAACCTTGCAGCTATCAATTGCTTCGCGAAATTCTGTCGCGCCCTCCGCCATTTCCTCAAGAAATGTCAGCAAGCTTTTTCGAAACTGGTCGACCGATGGGACGTCTGTCCGGCAATCCAGCGCCCATTGAGCTGTTCTGAGCACTATGGCCCGAGCAAAAACTTGCCTTTCCGACAATTGAAGACGAGGAATACGCGAAAGCGCCAGTTCAAGGCTTTTTCTTATGGCCCATGTTTGACGGGTATTTATGTTTCTCTGGTAACCGAGTTCGAGCCATGAGGTTGCCCGCTTGGTGGGGGTTCGCATATTTATGAATCGTGCTGTTTCCACCGTCCATTTCTGTACAGCGCGAATGTCTGCGTCAGACCAATGTGTCGTCTTCGCTCTCGCGATGAAACAGGACAGTGAGTTGATGTCAATGCCGACTCCAACTCGGCCAAGTACTCGGGCCTCTACGAGCGTGGTTGCTCCACCCATGAATGGATCGAGAACCAGATCCCCCTCAGTGGTAAAAGTTTCTATTGCCGCCCGCGCGAATAGCGGGGAAAAGCGGGCTGGGTACTTATAAAAAGAGTGTGTGAGGCCTGACACTCTCGCGCGGGTGTGCACTCCGTCTACAAAGCGGTCCAAACTTCCGCAGTCAGCGCCCAATGCAGATTCTGTGCTTGATCCGATCAATCCCCACCTCGATTATCTTGTACTCCTGGGATCTGAAGGGCCGGCGCCTCGGCGAACTTCCTTAACGCTTCATCCACGAAGCGGGCTGCCACTTCTGCCGCATTTCTACCGTAGATGCCCTTCGTGGCGAGTTCTCCAAGCATTCGGGCTGATTGGGAAGAAATGGTCACGCGAATGACCGCGCTAGCCGAAGTGTTTGCAGATTTAGCCATAATTTATTCATTATTTAAGCATAATTATGGCTAACTTGGGTAACAGTCAATCAGTTAAGCTACATGAGTCCAACGGAAGCGGCCTGAATACTGTATTAATATACACCCCTCGCTGCCACACAATAGCAAAGGGGCGTGGCCCAAATCTTCCGCGAGTACGGAACCAGCAGCAGTGGATCAAGTAGGTCGGAGGATGAACGTTGGAAATCCGGCCATTCGCGTTCGGCGCATTGGGCATTTTTTCCGCCGCATATATCGCAAATTTCTGGGCGGCCTGCGTAGCAAAAGCGTACCACTGCTGCAAGCCGAATAAAAAAAGCCGACTTCCGTCGGCTTCGCCGTATTGCCCTCTTACAGCTGAACTTAGGATGGACTTACTAGATGTGGTTCGAATCGCCGCGAGACAGAAAAGCCACGTAAGTCACCGTGAATCGTGGTGGAGTGGAAGGGGATCGAACCCTCGACCTTCGCATTGCGAACGCGACGCTCTCCCAACTGAGCTACCACCCCACGAAGGGCGCGGATTGTAACCCAGGCAGGGCAGGTGCCACAAACCTGGCTTCTCCAACACTGTGGCGCGTTGGCCGCGAAACGCGGGCTGCGGTTATCATTGGCGCTCCGCGTTTCCCCCACCGTTTGCCCCCAACCCCGAGAGATGCCATGGAAATTTCGCCGCCGTTCGGTTACAAGGAAATCGTTCCTCTGCTCAAGACGCACAAGGTGCGCCTGCTCAATGCCGGCGAAGTCCCGCCATTCGCGCGCGACCTCAACGCGATCCCGATCAGCTACTCGGAGTTCGCCCGCGTCGCCCTCAACTACCCGATCGTGTTCACCAGCGGCGACAAGGGCGAAACTTACGCGCCGGTCGCGGTGCTCGGCATGGCCGGCGGCGAGAACCTCTTCGTCAGCAAGGACTCGTGGGCCGAGCGCACTTATGTGCCCGCGTATGCCCGCCGTTTTCCGTTCTGCATGGCGCGCGTCACGCTCGACAAGGTCGAGCAGCAGGACCGGCTGATCTGCGTGGAAAAGGAGTTCGCAGGCGACAAGGGCGAGCCGATGTTCGACGACAAGGGACAGCCGACGCAGAAATGGAAGGACATCGAGAAGCTCCTGTCCGAGTACGAGACCGACCTCGAGCGCAGCCGCGAGATGTGCGGGATCCTGGCCGACTACGCGCTGCTGGAGCCTTTCAACATGCAGGCCACGCTCGGCAAGCAGGCGCCGATGCAGCTCACCGGCATGTACCGCGTCGACGAGAAGAAGATCGAGCACCTCAATTCGAGCCAGCTCAAGAATCTCGTCAAGAAGGGCGTGCTCGGCCGCATCTACGCCCACCTCGTGTCGCTCGAGAATTTCGCCGCGCTGCTCGACCGCAAGTCCAAGGCAATGGCGTAGCCAACCGCCCGGGGGCTATTTCATCTTCCTGGCGTCCCGGTCCATCACTTCGAGCGACACGCCGACCATCGGCGCGAGGTCGATCTTGTCTTGTCGCGCAGGCGCTTGCACAGCGCGAGCGTGAGCGCCGTCTTGCCCGAACCCACCGGTCCGCCGATGCCCACGCGTAACGGTTGAGCAGACGCGCGCTGCGATTGTGCCATGTCAGTATTTTCCCTTGGAAGCCGCTGCTGGCGCGGGGTTTAGTCGAATAATGGCAGTATTTTGATTTTCGTCCGGCTGCTCAGGAACGGAACAGGCGCGAGTACTGCGTCTCGTGCATGCTGGAGGCGATCGCGAGGCCGGGAGCGAAATTCGCAAGCGTCGAATCCTCCGCGCCGAGCGCCTGGTCGGCGATGAGCGCAAGCCGGTCGCCCAGCCGGAGCAAGAGTTTCTGCCCGTCGGTCTGCCCCAGCGGCACTGCTTTCAAGGCCGCCATCACCTGGTTCTCGAGCCAAGACCACAGGTAGGCGACGAGAGTGTCGCGCGCAGGCAGGGCCCACTGCGCCGACGCAAACGCAAACACGGTCGGGAAAGCGACCTCTTCGATGCCCGCGAGCGTTTCTACCGCCCGGAGATCGAACTCGCCGAGCGCCGCGCACAGACGGCGCAACGAGTACCCCATCTGCAACGTTTCGGCCCGCAACTCCGCGGTTTCGCGCGTCGCGCAGAACCAGCTGTTGAGGCTTCGCACTTCCTCGTAGTCGGGGGACTGCCAGGCTGAATGCAGCCTGCATAACGCAGGGGCCTCGAACCGGGCCATGCTGAAGTCGAGCGCGTCGCCGATCCAGCGGCCGGCGCTTGCGGCATCGCCGACTGTCCCCGCCTCTACGGCCGCCTCCAGCCCTTGCGAGTAGCTGTAGGCACCCACCGGCAGCGCGGGACTGGCGAGCTGCAGCAGTCGCGCGAGCCTCATGCCGGGCAGTGGCTCAGGACTCACTTGTGCTTGTGGTCGTGGGAATGAGGATCGTGGTCGTGCGCATGATCGTGCTTGTGATCGTGGCCATCGTCATGTGCATGGTCGTGGCCGCACTCCGGCCCGTGGACGTGCGCCTTTTGGTGATCATGGCCGTGATCATGTGCGTGAGCATGATCGTCATGAGCATGCGCATGATCGTGGGAGTGGTCGTGGCCGTGATCGTGCGGTTCGCCGTACTGGTGGATGCGGCCGCCGTGGCCCTGCTCGTCGTCGTTGTGGCGATGCCCGCCGCCGTACGCACCTGCTTCGGGCTCGAAGGGTGCGTCCATTGCCTCGATGCTTGCGCCAAGGCCCTTCACCATCTCCTCGAGCACGTGGTCGGCCGCGATCCGCAGGAACCCCTCGCCCACCTGCACCGGCACATGGCGGTTACCCAGGTGATAGGCCGCGCGCGTGATGTCCTCCGCGGTCTTGCAGGTGATGTGAAGCACTTTCTCGCTCTCGGCCACGACTTCGAGGACGCGCCCGTCGCTCGCCACCACGAGGTCGCCGCCCCGCAGGATCTCGCCGCGCGGGAGCATCAGGGCCACCTCCTCGCCGGAATCCAGGCGCGTGCGAAGCCGTGTCTTCTGACGCGAATCGAAGGGCAGCTTCAGCCGCCCCTTGACCTCGAGACGGTAGGCGCCGCGGGGGATTTTCAGCTTGCTTTTGATTTCGACCATGTCCGCTAACACCTAGAAGAGGAAGTAACGTTGCGCCATCGGCAGCACCTTCGCCGGCTCGCACATTAGCAGTTCCCCGTCGGCCTTCACGAGGTAGTTCTCCGGATCGACTTCGATCCTGGGCGTGTACGTGTTATGCACCATGTCCTTCTTGCCGATGCCGCGGCAGTTCTTCACCCCGAGAAGCGGCTTGCGCAGCCCGAGGCCGGCAACCAGCGGGTTCCTGAGCGCCGCCTGCGAGACGAACGTCACCGAGGTCGCAAGCGCCCCGCCGAACGCACCGAACATCGGCCGGTAATGCACCGGCTGCGGCGTCGGGATCGAGGCGTTCGGATCGCCCATCGCCGCCGCGGCAATCATGCCGCCCTTGAGGATCAGCGACGGCTTCACACCGAAGAAGGCCGGCCGCCAGACGACGAGGTCGTGCAGGATGTCCTCGGCCGCGATCGTCTCGCGGCGGATGGCAAGCACGCTGCCCGTGCAGGACGGTGACGGTGCGCGCGATTTCGCCGACGAAGTCCATGTCGTGCTCGACCACGATGAGGGAGTGCTTGCCGGCGAGGGTCTTGAAAAGCTCCGCCGTGCGCTCGGTCTCGGCATTTGTCATGCCGGCAACCGGTTCGTCGAGCAGCAGGCGCGGCTCCTGCCCAATTGCACGGCCTGTGCCATGTCTCGGTGCAAGCCTGTTCCTGGCCGAATACTCTTTATGAAACAATGGCGTCAGGGAAATTGAATGGCATCCTGGCGGTGTCTTGACAGGTGCGCGGCAATAGTCGAATTCCCGAATTCGGGCACTCTAAAAAGCTGCGCACTATTTTGATGCGCGAGGTTTGAGGAACTGGTGAACTGCGGTTGCGGTGGCGCGTCATAATCCAAGCGATACAAATTCACCCCTTTGCGGAAACGGTCAACCCCAATGTCGATCAACCGGTTTGCGTTTGTCCTCGGCGCTTCGGAAAACGAGCGTTACCTGGTCCGTAAAGGCGTGGATATGCAAGCCCTCCTGCGTGCCCTGGCGGCCCGCCGGAACCCGGTGGTTTTGTTTTTCGGCGAAACCGACGATCACCTCGAGTCGGAGCTCCTGGGGGTCAACCCGCACTTCGAGGAACTCATTTTCTCTATTGGCGGGGACACTGCAACTTTCGAGCGCCTGCTGAGCACAGGATCGTTCGGCGTGGAAGCTTCGCTGGACTCGATCCGGATCATGTTCATCGCAACCCACGCCGAGGTCACCCAGTTCAAGGAAAAGAAAGCGCTCAGGGCACGCATTCCCGATGTAATCGCGCGCATGCAGCGACGGGTGGCGGTCCGGGTTTCCGTGCCCAAGGACAAGCCCTCGGTTTGCACCGTTCGCGTGGGTGCCGCCCCCGCCCAGGAAATCCGCTTGCGGGTTGAAGACATCTCGATCGGCGGCCTGGGCCTGTCTTTAGTTACACCCCAGGCAGCCCTGGCAGCCGGCAAGTCCTTCCATGAATGCAGCCTCGAGTTGCCAGGCATAGGCGTAGTGCGCTGCACGCTTCGTATCGTCTACGTAAACGAAGCGCCTGCTGGAGGCACGCAACAAAGGATCGGCTGCCATTTCGTGGACCTGCCCGGGCTTTCCAAGGAGCAGGTTCGCAGTTATGTCGCACGGCTCGAACGGGCGCACCTGGCTGCGGGATAGCGGCATTTGCATTTTGGCGGGAAGTTGTTTACTGTACAAACATACAGTATCAAGGTTGCCGGATGCCTCAGCGGTATCCAAACTGAACACTTCCCCGCATGCCCTCAATTACCGCCCTGGCGGACATCCTTCATCACGGCCTCGTATGGCGTGTCGGCGAACTTTCGCGCGTGGAGCTGCCGCGAATACGCAGCGGATTCCCGACCCTGGATGCCGAACTGCCGGGCGGAGGATGGCCTGCGGGCGTTTTGACTGAGCTCCTGCCGGAGAACATCGGCATAGGCGAGGTGCGTGCCCTGGGACCAGCGCTTTCCCAGTTGTCGAAGCAGGGCCGGTGGATCGCATGGATCGCGCCCCCCTATCTACCGTACGCCCCTGCGCTCGAAGCCGCCGGCATCGATCTCACGCGGGTCATGATCGTTAAAACAAAGTCAGCCCAGGAAAGCCTGTGGGCGATCGAACAGGCGCTGCAATCGGGGGCTTGCGGTGCTGTGCTGGGTTGGCCCGACAAGGCTTCCTTTGCCCAGTTACGGCGGTTGCAGATCGCTGCCGAGGGCAGCCCCGCGCTCGCCTTTCTTTTCCGCTCGCCGCTTGCTGCGCGCGAATCCTCTCCGGCTGCGTTACGCCTGCACCTGCAGAGCATTAAAGGCGAACTCGCGGTCCGGATCCTCAAACGCCGCGGCGGTCCTCTTGCCCGGCCCATTCTCCTGAAGCCGGCGCCCGCGGTCGAAAACCCGCAGCGCCCGTCTTTGCAAATCGATCATGCTGTGGATCGCTGTCTGTCTTCCGCGCCTGCCCCTCGAATCCTTCCTGCGCGCCTCGTCCACGGCTGAGCCCTGGGCCGTGGCGGAGAAACGCCATGTGCTCGACTGCAATGCAGCGGCCTTTGCGCATGGCGTCCGGGCAGGAATGGCGCGGGCAGCGGCCGCAGCGCTTGCACCTTCGCTCAGGTTCAGGGAACGCGATGCGCTCGCGGAAAGCTCCGCGGTCGAAGGCTTTGCCGCGTGGGCGGGTCGATATACACCGAATGTTTCCTTGATGCGCGGCGATGCCGGTCCACATGGCCTGCTGCTGGAAGTTTCGGGGAGTCTCAGGCTTTTCGGAACCTCCGAATCGATCTCATCCGCCCTCATGAAGGGCGCCGCGGAAATCGGCTATTCCGCCTCTGCTGCCACCTCCCCAACCGCGCATGGATCATGGCTTCTTGCGCGCGGAGGCTCCCCCGCACCCTGCGCAACTCTGCGTGAATTGAGCCGCAGGCTGCATCCCTTGCCGGTCGATGTCCTGGAGTGCGACGCGCGAACCCTGGCGACACTCGAAGCAGTAGGCGTGCGCACCCTCGGCGAGGTCCTTTCGCTTCCATCCGCGGGGCTCGCAAAACGTTTCGGGCAGGGCCTTTGCGCTGAACTCGAGCGGGCATTGGGAACACGCGCCGATCCCCGCGAGTTTTTTTCACCCCCCGAAAAATTTCATGCCGAGCTCGAGTTGCCGGCTGAGGTCCAGGAAGCAGAGGCTCTCGTGTTCGCCTTGCGGCGCCTGATCCTGCAGCTCGGCGGATATCTCGCGGCACGCGATGGAGGCGTCCAGAGGCTGCGCATCGGGCTGTTGCACAAGGATTCGCGCACCGATGTCGAGATAGGCCTGGTGCGCCCAGGCAGCGACACCGATCACTTTGGCATGCTGGCCCGGGAAAAGCTCTCGGTGATCAAGCTCAAGGAGCCTGTGCGAAAAATCGAGCTTTCAGCCGATGAAATTTTCGGCATGGCGCCCGAAACGCCTGACATGCTCGACGATCGATTGAAGTCCGCGGGTGACTGGCATGGGCTGATCGAAAGATTGCGTGCGCGATTGGGCAACCATGCGGTGAGCGGGATCGCAACCGGCGCCGCGCATCGCCCGGAAGCGGCATGGCGGGTCACCGAACCGGGGGAGAAAAGCCCCGCGCTCGAATTCGGGACGCGGCCCTTGTGGCTCCTGCCCCAACCCAGGCGGCTCGACGCCATGGGCACTACCCCGGGCTCAAGCCCGCAGTACTACGGATCGCTGGCGCTGCTGGCCGGTCCGGAACGCATCGAATCGGGGTGGTGGGACGGGCGCGACGCATGCCGCGACTATTTCATTGCCCGCGACACGGCCGAGTCGCTGCTGTGGATCTATCGCGAAAGGGATCCGGCCAAGGACCATTGGTACCTGCATGGCATCTTCGGCTGACGCCCTGCCCGCCTACGCAGAGCTGCATTGCGTTTCCAATTTCAGCTTCCTGCGCGGCGCTTCGCATGCAGGAGAACTCGTGGCGCAAGCGCATGCCTTGGGCTATTCGGCACTGGCCATCACCGACGAATGCTCGATCGCCGGCATCGTGCGTGCCCATGTGACGGCCAGGGATCTATCCATAAAGCTCATTGTCGGAAGCGAAGTGGTGCTGGACGATGGATTGAAGCTCGTGCTTCTGGCGACCGATCGCGAAGGCTACGGCAATCTTTGCGAGCTCATCACCAAAGGGCGTCGCGTAAGGAAAGGCACCTACAGGCTGGGACGGGCAGACCTCGAAGCGGGCCTGCCCGGCTGTCTTGCGCTGCTGGTTCCCGGCAAGCGACCGGAGCAGGAGCACGCCCACTGGTTAGCCGGCCGTTTCCGTGGACGCGCATGGATCGCCGCCGAATTGCACCATGGCCCGCGTGACAAGGCTTATCTCGCCGAGCTCCAGGAACTGGGCGTGCACAATGGCCTTCCGCTGGTTGCAGCGGGTGACGTGCACATGCATTCACCCACTCGACGCCCCCTGCAGGACACGCTGACTGCAATCCGGCTCGGCACCACGGTGGCTGAAGCGGGTCACGCGCTGTTTGCGAATGGGGAGCGCCACCTGCGCACTCGCGAACGGCTCGCGTCGATCTATCCCGAAGCCCTCCTTGCCGAAACACTCCGCGTCCAAGAACTCTGCGGTTTCAAGCTCAATGAGCTGCGCTATGAATACCCGGAGGAGTTGGTACCGGAAGGAATGCAGCCTGCCGGCTACCTGAGACAGCTCGTTGAAACCGGTGCGCGCAAGCGGTATCCCAAAGGAATCCCCACCACTGTGAACGGGCTGCTCGAAAAGGAGCTCGCGCTGATCCGCCACAAGGAATACGAGTACTACTTCCTGACCGTCCACGAGATCGTCGAGTTTGCGCGGGGCAGGGACATCCTGTGCCAGGGCCGGGGGTCCGCCGCGAATTCAGCCGTGTGCTACTGCCTCTTCATCACCGAAATCGATCCGTCGCGCTCGCAACTGCTGTTCGAGCGCTTCATATCCGCGGAAAGGGACGAGCCCCCGGATATCGACGTCGATTTCGAGCACGACCGGCGCGAGGAAGTCATCCAGCACATCTACGACAAGTACGGACGGGACCGCGCTGCGATTGCCGCCACCGTCATCAGCTACAGGTCGAAGAGCGCGCTGCGCGATGTCGGGAAGGCGCTCGGGTTTTCGCTCGAACAGGCAGACCGCCTCGCCAAGCTGCTTGCATGGTGGGACGAACCCGGCTCCCTGCCCGCTCGGCTCAGGCAAGCCGGGTTCGACCCGGGCTCCCTTGCAGTCAGGCAGCTGGTCGAGATCGTAGGCGAACTGCGCGGGTTTCCAAGGCATCTGTCCCAGCATGTCGGCGGCTTTGTGATCGCCAAAGGCAGGATATCGAGCCTCGTTCCGACCGAGAACGCGTCGATGCCCAAGCGCTCGATCATCCAGTGGGACAAGGACGACCTGGATGCGGTCGGCCTCATGAAAGTGGATGTGCTCGGCCTGGGCATGCTCTCGGCACTGAAGCGCGCCTTCGACCAGATCTCGAAAAGCACCGGCAGGCCTTTCGGGATGTCCGATATCCCGCCAAAGGACGACAGCGTTTTCGAGCTGATGCAGCACGCCGACACGGTCGGCGTGTTCCAGATCGAGTCCCGCGCGCAGATGTCGATGCTCCCGCGACTCAAGCCCAGGGTTTTCTACGATCTGGTGATCGAAATTGCGATCGTTCGGCCAGGGCCGATCCAGGGCGACATGGTCCACCCGTACCTCAGGCACAGGAACGATCCAAGCCTGGTCAAGTACCCCAGCGCAGCGGTGGAGAAAGTCCTGAAGCGCACGCTGGGAGTGCCGTTGTTCCAGGAGCAGGTGATGGAGCTCGCGGTCGCGGCCGCAAATTTCACCCCTGGGGAAGCCGATCAGCTTCGCCGCGCAATGGCCGCATGGAAAAGGAAAGGCGGGCTCGGGCCCTTCCAGAAAAAGCTCATCGCCGGGCTGATCGACAACCACTACACGCCAAGATATGCGCAACGCATCTTCAACCAGATCCTCGGGTTCGGTGAATACGGCTTTCCCGAATCGCACTCGGCCAGCTTCGCACTGCTCGCCTACGCCTCGGCCTGGCTCAAGCTGCGCTACCCGGCGCAGTTTCTATGCGCGCTCCTGAACAGCCAGCCGATGGGGTTTTATTCGCCCTCGCAACTGGTGCAGGACGCCCGCAAAGGCAAAGGGAAAAGACCCGCCGTGGAGGTCCGGCCGGTCGACGTGCTGGAGAGCCAATGGGATTGCACGCTTGAAGCCGGGGCACATGGAGGACCGGCGGTCAGGCTTGGCCTGCGGCAGGTGAAAGGGCTTTCGCGATCCGCTGCGGAGCGCATCTCAGCGACTCGCGAAGAACTGCTTTTCAACTCGGTGACGGCTCTTGCATCACGCGCAACTCTCGATCGACGCGATCTCGATGCCCTGGCAAGAGCGGGAGCGCTCGAGCGAATCGTTGGCAACAGGCATGAGGCGATTTGGGAAGTCGCGGGCATCGAAGTACAGACCGCGCTTTTGTTCGATGCCACCCCCGGCGAATCGATGCCGGTCTTGCGCGAACCCACGGAAGGCGAAACGGTGCTGGCCGATTACGCGTCCGTCGGGCTCACGCTTGGACGGCACCCGCTGAGCCTTCTCAGGGATCGTCTCGAGCGTTCGCGTTCGATCACGGCTGCCGAACTGATGCTGCTTCCAAATGACACTGTCACGAAAGTCACGGGCATCGTCACCGGCCGGCAGCGGCCGGGCACGGCTTCGGGCACCGTCTTCGTCACGCTGGAAGACGAGACAGGCTGGGTGAACGTGATTGTCTGGCCGAGCCTGGTCGACAAGCAGCGGCGCGAATTGCTGGGCTCCAGGCTGATGACGGTGCACGGCACGCTCGAGCGCCAGGGCGAAGTCGCCCACTTGATTGCGCACCGGCTGGTGGACGACAGCAGGTTGCTTGGGGAGCTGGAGACTTCGAGCCGAGATTTCCAGTGAGTCTTCCAAGGCCGCGAAATCAGGGGCTGGGCAGAATTCCGTTTACGCTGGATTCACTTCCAACCGATGACCTCGTAGCCGCGCTCGCCCAGGCAACGGCCAACGAAGGTCCGGAACATCGGAGCGCAGCCAGCCATAAAGATGCCGAGCAATAAGACAGGAATCATCTTCATGAGCCTTCTCCCAAAAAGACGGACTTGAACGCGAGATCGGGTGCTTACTTGGCTGCTGGCTTGGCGGGCGGTTTGGGGGCAGGGCAGTTCTTCTGCGCAATGATTCCGCCCAGATGCGCCTTGCGGGCCTCGGCTGCCTTCACCGCATCGGCAATGTTCTGTTTCTTGACCAGCAAGCCCGGGAAGAACATCACCGCCTGCACGATGTTGCCGCCGGAGGAGCCGCTCGATCCC
>Ga0163147_10005643_pt1 | contig 15087 bp, 9 predicted proteins | sample OliLakLV19MP6G1_FD_148597 | JGI IMG/M metagenome (GOLD analysis project Ga0163147, IMG submission 148597) | Freshwater microbial mat bacterial communities from Lake Vanda, McMurdo Dry Valleys, Antarctica- Oligotrophic Lake LV.19.MP6.G1 | ecosystem: Environmental > Aquatic > Freshwater > Lake >...
CTTCGCGGCGAAGGGTCTCCCTCGTGCGCGTCGCGGATGTCCCCCACCACCAAATAGTCATCCCCGCCGCGAAGCCCGCCCATCGGATAACCCTTGTCCGAGCGGTGCGAGGTTGCGCCGAGCGGGTCTTTGCCTAGGTCGCGCTGCCAGTTGAAGTGCTTGACGTGGTGGTCTTTCTTGTCCGCGCCCGTGACCCAGAACATCGGCTTGCCCTTGGCGTCGTCGAAGCTGATCGCGGCGTCGCGATCGACGATGACCAGCACGCCCTTCTTGCCCACGGCCGCACGCGGCGAAACAAAGCCGATCGCGAACCCCTTCGCTTCAGCCTCCTTCGGGTCGGCAAGTAGAACCTTGCATCGGGCGATGTCGCGGACCTTGCCCTCGTTGACCTCATGGTCGCCGCGGACGACCGCGATCACCCACTCCTGGCCGTACTGGGCGAGCTGCTCGAGGGTCGAGTCGACCTTGAACGCGATCGTCTTGAGCATGTTGGCAGGCTTGACCTTCATGAACTTCGCGACGTCGTCGATGCCGGGCAGGCCGGGCGTGTGGACTTCTGCAGGCCGGGCGTGTGGACTTCTTCGAGCGGACCCGAGGGCTCACCCGTGAAGTACCCCTTGCTCGGCGCGGGACGTGGCCCGATCTCGCACTTTTCGACGTTAGCCGCATAGCCCGAGGTGATGCACTTGAGGATTGTGTCCTCGCCGCTGACGCAGTTGACCATGAACTCGTGCGAGGCCGAGCCGCCGATCGGCCCGCTCTCGGCCTCGACAGCCGAGAAATCCAGCCCGCAGCGCGTGAAGATGTTCGTGTAAGCGCGGTACATACCGTCATACGCTTCGTCGAGCCCCCCCGCTCCTTCCATGTGCGTGTGGAACGAGTAGGCGTCCTTCATAATGAACTCGCGGCAGCGCAGCAGGCCAGCCCGGGGACGAGCCTCGTCTCGGAACTTGGTCTGGATTTGATACAGATTCAACGGCAAAGACTTGTAGCTCGATACGCAACCCCGCATGAGGTCGGTGATGACCTCTTCGTGCGTGGGCGCGAGCGCGTTCTGCCGGCCTTTGCGATCGGTAAGACGGAACAGGTTGTCGCCGTAGTCCACGTCACGCTTGGTGCCCTCGAAGAGCTCGAAAGGTTCGAGCGCCGGCATGAGCATCTCGCTGGCCCCGGCCGCGTCCATTTCCTGGCGCACGATCTCGGAGACCTTCCGGAGCGTCCGCCACGCCAGCGGCAGATAGTCGTAGATCCCCGCCCCCACCGGGCGGATAAACCCGGCCCGGTGCAGCAGCACGTGGCTGGGCGTTTCGGCGTCGGCAGGCGCCTCGCGGGTGGTCGGGATGAGAGTCTGCGACCAGCGATGGACAACGCCGAGTCGAGCGTTGAAGATGACGGCGTGTGGGGTAGACATGAGGCGAAGTTTAGGCGAGGGCGCGAGGTGGCTTCGATGTTCCGAGATTGGCCCGGCGCAAAGAAACAGCGACGGCCAAGGGACATCGCTGGGATTCACGCGCGCTTCGTTCATGAAGGCCAGCCGGGACCGTCGCAAAGTATGTGGTCCTGCGTTCGCTTCAGATGAACGTGGGAACGAGGATCACTTTTTTCCAGGCGCGCCTTCGTGCTTCTCCGGCCCGCCCTCTGGTTTGGCCTCGAGCTTCTGCTCGTCCTCGTCGGGCGCAAACTTCTTGTGAGACTCATCCTTGAACTCATTGAGCTTGACCATCGTCTTCTTCGCGTCCTGGGCCTTGTCATTCAGAACCTGCTCTTCAAGATCGAGCAGCATGCGAGAGAGCGTGATCTGGGCGGCGTGGTAGCCCTTGAGCGCGTCAGGGCCGGAGCCCGCTGGAATGTTCTCCGGCTTCATACCTTTGGCGGCGAGCGCCCCGCGTTGAGCCGAGGCGATCAGCAGCAGGTTGTCGTCCTTCTTGTCGGCCTGGTCGATCTGCTTGCTGAGACGCTTGAGGCTGCCGTTGAGAATCTTCATCGCAGACTCGAGCGACCGGATCTCACCGCCCCCCTGGCCTCCTGGACCGCCGGGGCCGCGACCCTCGCCGCGCGAGCGCTCGGGCTGCTTGGCCGGGGCCGCCTCGGGCTGCTGGGCGTACGAGAAACTCGACGCCGCCGTGCCAACGAACGCCAAAGCCAGCAGTGACAAGCGAGCGACGCACGGAGCGCAACGGGTCTTCATCGTTTCAGTCTTTCGGTGAGAGGGCTTCTTTGCACAAGCGCGACGAAGCATACGCACAATCCAGCGGCGACGGGCGTCCGGGCTTGTGAAGGTGTGGCTGTTCAATCTACGATGCACAAGAGCGGATCGAGCCCAAACCAACCGGGATGTTTGTAAAGGGAGTGGATCAATGCCAGAGCAACGCGACTCCAAATCCGACAACTCGGCCTCGTTGCTGCGTGCCCTCACGCACCGCTTCCACACCGCCGACGCCGCGATCGCCGAGATCGCCGGGCTCGAAGCCAAGCTCTCCGTTGCTGCGTGCCCTCACGCACCGCTTCCACACCGCCGACGCCGCGATCGCCGAGATCGCCGGGCTCGAAGCCAAGCTCTCGCTTCCCTCGGGCATCGTTCACATCATCTCAGACGTCCACGGCGAGGACGCCAAGCTCCGCCACGTCATCAACAACGCCTCCGGAGCGCTCCGCCAGTTGGTCGATGCGACCCTGAACGGACGCTTGAGCGACGCGGAAAAGGCAAGGTTTCTTGCCGTGCTCTACTACCCGCGCGACGCCATCCGCGTATTCGCGGCCGACATCATCGCGTCGGGCCAGCGTGCCAGCTGGATCCACAGCACCGTCACGCTGCAGTTCGAGATCGTGCGAGCCTTGCGCAAGAGCTATCGCCGCGACCACTTCGAGAGCCTGCTCGGCCCCCACTATCGCGAGCTGTTCATCGAGCTGGGTAGCGCCCAACGCCCCGAGTACATCCGCGAGATGCTGCACGCGCTCTCGCGCCACGATCGCGACTGGGCCGCGGTCCGGGCTGGCGCTCGGCTGATCCGCAACCTGACCTGTGAAGAGCTGCTCGTCGCGGGCGACCTAGGCGATCGCGGCCCGCGCATCGACCGCGTGATCGAAACGCTGATGAGCCAGCCGCGCGTGAACGTGCTCTGGGGCAACCACGACATGCTCTGGATCGGCGCACACCTCGGGCACGAGCCGTGCATGCTGACGATGCTCCGCTTCAGCGCTCGCTACCGCCGCGCAGCCCAGCTCGAAGAGGGCTACGGAATCCTGACCACACCCCTCGAACGCTTGGTCCGCGACGAGTATCACGACGACCCCGCCGAGCGGTTTATGCCCAAGGGCGAAGGTTTGCGCGAGGCCCTGATGGTCGCTCGGATGCAGAAGGCCATCGCGGTAATGCAGTTCAAGGCCGAGGGTAACATGATCGCGCAGCACCCCGAGTGGAACCTCGACCATCGCCGCCTGTTGCACCACATCCAGTTTGAAGGCTCCGGGAAGCACGCCCGCGCCAAGGCCGTCGAGATCGGCGGGAAGCACTACGAGATGCTCGATCAGCGCCTGCCCACGATCGACCCTGACAACCCGTACGCGTACTCGACGACCGAGCAGGCGTGCATCGACGTGCTCAAGAACTCGTGTACGCAGTCGGCACGACTGCGCCAGCACATGGAGTGGATCGTCAGGCATGGCGGGATGTGGACCAACCGCGACGAGGTGCTCGTCTTCCACGGCTGCGTCCCGGTCGATCTCGACGGCACACCGCAGTCGTTGCGCGTTGACGGGCGAGAGGTCGCCGGGCGTGAGCTCATGGACGCTCTGGGCTCGGTCGTCCGCCGCGCGATGCGCAAACGCTGGTTCGCGCTCGACGCCGACGCGGACTGGCTCTGGTACCTCTGGGGCGGCCCGCGCTCGCCGCTGTTCGGCAAGGACAAGCTCGCTACCTTCGAGTCGTATTTCATCGCTGATAAAGAAACGCACAAAGAGATCAAGAACCCGTACTTCGACCTCATCCACGACGCCGCGTTCGTCCATCGCATCGGCCGGCTCTTCGGCTGCGACGAGCGCGTGCTCATCGTCAACGGGCACGTTCCCGTCAAAATCGAAAAGGGCGAGCAGCCAGTCAAACGCGGTGGGAACGCGATCACCATCGACGGCGCGTTCAGCGAAGCCTACGGCAACCGCGGGTACACCCTCGTGCTCCGGCCCGAGGGGATCGACCTGGCCGAGCACGCGCCGTTCCAAGGAGTCGAGGCCGCGATTAGAAGCGGCGCGGACATCGTGCCCAAGGTCGAACGCATCCGAACGCACGAACGCCCGCGGCTCGTGCGCGACACCGGCCAAGGGCAACGCACGCAACAGGAAATCGCCGACCTCGAAACGCTGGTCAGCGCGTATCAGGAGGGGGTCGTCTCCGAACGAGAGTAACGCAGCCGCGACTCGGCACGCTACGACGCAGCGGCGGCCACGACCGTTTCACCGAAACTGGTCACGAGTTCCTTGACTATCGAGGTCTCGGGTGCCGCCAGCAGGACGCCTGAGTTCAGCGACCTGCTCTTGGTCTCTGCCTTGCCGTTCTTATCGAGCCTGTTTTCGATGCGGTCAACGGAGACCGTCGAGATCTCGTCGCACGTTGGGCAGGGTCACCCAATGCTTAAAGGTCAAAGCTGGCCGGTGTCCACTTTTCCCCGCTCGCGCTGCTCGCGACGCACTTCTCAATAAAGTGAACGCCGCGTGCGCCGTCCACGACCGTGGGAAAATCAAAGCCGCGCGAAAGCCGTACCGCGCGAGCCTCGTGAGTATCGCCGAGCCTTGCGGCCTCCTTGGACGGTGCCATCGCCCCGCCCGCGCGGATCGCCTGCCCCACCGCGTTGTACAAGGTTCGCGAATGCCTCGAAGAACGCCTCGGGGTGCCCTGCGGGCAGCCGCGTGTTCGCCTTGGCCGCGTCGCACAGATACCCGTTGCCGCGCCGCAGAACCCGCTCGGGCTGACCATCGAGGCGATGGACCAGCGCGTTAGGGTCTTCCTGTCGCCAGTCGAGCGAACCCGTCGTGCCGAAGACCCGCAGGCGGAGATCGTTCTCGTGCCCCACCTCGACCTGACTGGCCATAAGAACGCCCTTGGCCTGCGTGCCGCCCTTAGGCTTGAAGCGCAGCAGCACGTTCGCGTCGTCGTCGAGCTTGCGCCCCGGCACGAACGTCGTGAGGTCGGCGCAGATCGCGTCGAGCTCCAGTCCGGTCGTGTACGACGCGAGCTGCTCGGCGTGGCTGCCGATGTCGCCGATCGCGCCGCCCAGTCCCGACCGCGCCGGGTCTGTCCGCCAGTCGGCCTGCTTCTGCCCGGACTGCTCCAGCGCGCTCGCCAGCCAGCCCTGGTTGTACTCGACCACCACCTTGCGCACCACACCGATCGCGCCGCCCGCGATCATGGACCGAGCCTGCTTGACCATCGGGTAGCCCGAGTAGTTGTACGTCACCCCGAACACCACCCCAGCCTTCTCCACCGTCGCGATCAGCTCTCGAGCCTGTTCGCTCGACACCACCATCGGCTTGTCGCACACCACGTTGAACCCCGCCTGGGCGAAGGCCTTGGCCACGGGGAAGTGCGCGTTGTTGGGCGTGACGATGCTGACAAAGTCGATCCGCTCGCCTGGCGGCAGCTTCTGCTCGCCTTCGAGCATCTGCGCCCACGTCGAATAGTTCCGCCGATCCTCCAGGCCCAGGTCCTTGCCCGACGCGATCGCCTTCTCCGAGGTTGACGAGAGCGCCCCGGCCGTGAAACGCACGCCGTTGTCCAGGTTCGCCGCCGTGCGATGGACCGCGCCGATGAACGCCCCGCGCCCGCCGCCGACCATGCCCATCTTGAGAACACGCTGAGTCATCGATCACCTCGCTGCTTAAACGCCGCCGCCGAGTCGCATGCCCGGGTGCCGCGCTGACGTCTGGGGAAGATACGCGATTGTCCGCAGAGATGAGACGAAACCCATAAAAAAACCGGCGGGCCTCGATGGCCCGCCGGTCTGAGATCATCCTCAATCGCCCCGATCGGAGCGACGGTCATTGAGGAACTTAGTTGGCGATGTAGTTGACCTGCTCGTCGTTACGAACGGGCTTGGTCTGGTCGGAGGTCGTCGTGGTCTGGACCACGAGCTCGCCTTCCTTGGAACCCTTAACCGTGATCGTGAACACCTTGGTATCGCCGACCTTGAGCGTGCCGATCTTCCAAGTGACCTTGCTACCAGCCGCAGTCGCGCCGCCGACCGCGGTGGTCGAGACGTAATCGAGGCCCGCGTCAAAGTCCGCGACCATCGTGACGTTGGCTCGCCTTCCTTGGAACCCTTGACCGTGATCGTGAACACCTTAGTATCGCCGACCTTGAGCGTGCCGATCTTCCAAGTGACCTTGCTACCAGCCGCAGTCGCGCCGCCGACCGCGGTGGTCGAGACGTAATCGAGGCCCGCGTCAAAGTCCGCGACCATCGTGACGTTGGTCAGGTCGGTCTGGCCCTGGTTCTTCACGGTGTAGGTGAAGACGTGCGCCGCGCCGATGTTGACGACACCAGTATCGTCACCGATGTTGGTGCCGATGTCGGGCACGCCCTTGACGCCGGTCGAGCAGCTATCCGTGACCGCGGCCGCGCAACCGCAGGTCGCGGTGGCGGTGGTCTGGAGCGTGCCAGCCGTCTTAGAGCGGACGACGAAGGAGACCGTGCGAGCGTCCTTGGCGTTCAGATTACCAATGTTCCAGGTGACCTTGCCGCCAGCGCTGCTGCCGCCGTTGTCAGCGCTGACGAAGTCAGCACCGGCCGGGAGAGTCGCCGAGACCTGCGTGTTGGTGCAGTTGGCGTCGCCCGTGCTGGAAACAACGAACTTAAAGGTCGCGTTGCGACCGATCAAGAGAGCGGGCGGGCACTCGGCCTTGATGGCCAGCGACTGGCTGCGGACCACGGTGCTGACCGGGGCCGACTCGACCGTCAGGCCGCCGTCGGCCGTCGCGCCAGCGGTGTTGCTGTACGTGCCAGCCTTCGCAGCCTTCACGTTGACCGTGAACTCCTTGGACTCGCCCGAGCCGAGAGTGCCGACGGGCAGGTCGAGGGCCGTCTTGCCGTCGGTGGTCGTCAGACCAGCCGGGAGGTTGTCACGCACGCGAACGTTCGTGGCCTGGCCCGAGCCGGGGTTCTTGACGATGATCTTGTAGGGGAACGGATCGCAGATCAGCACTTCGGCCGGGCCCGACTTGATGATCGCCAGAGCGGGCTCAACCACGTTGGTGGTCGCGCACAGCGAGTTGTTGTACGAGACCATCACGCACGCGCCCGAGATACCGACCTTGCCAGCCGTGCCCGTGAGCTTGATGATCTGCGTCTTGCAGGGGCCCAGCTCACCGACCGTCCAGTTCACGCCGTCCGGGCCAGCGGTGCCAGCTGGGGTCGAGCTGGTCAGGGTGTAGTTCTGGAAACCCTTGCCCGTCACGAGCACGTTCTGCAGCGTGCCGTTGGTCAAGTTCGTGACGTGGATCTCGGAGGAGTAGGGAGCGCCCGCGCGAACTTCCTTGGGCATGACCTCGTGGACGAGGATCGCGCTAGTCGCGGTGTCACCGGTCGGGAACGCCATCATGCTCGAGCCCATCCCGGCCGCGAGGGCAGGGGTGTAGCCGCGGCAGGGGCCCGACGAGGCTTGCGCAACCGGCTCGGCCTTGGCCGGTTTGGTCTCGGCGGCCTTGACCGGCGCAGGCTTGGGGTCAGCTTTGCGCTGCTGGGACGTCTGCTGGCAGCCGACAGCCATCAGGCCGACGACGGCGAGCAGGGCGGGAACGCTACGGGTGGACCAGGATCGAATCACGAGAGAACCTCCTCTAAGGGGAATGAGATGTGTCCGAATGACACGAACGAAGCGCCGAACTCGGCGAGTTTCACAGATTGAACTCAACAAAAACCTATCACAACTCTTTGAGACGCGAATTTTCAAGGCAGAGGCCGCGATCGGCCCGAATTAAATTTAGGAACTTTGAATCAAATGAGTAGGCGTTCCGGTAGAAGACTGAGCGAACCTCGAGCCTGCATTGCCTGAACACCGAACTCTCCGAAAGAGACGACATACAAGTGACATGCAAGGCACGTTAGAGTAAAGTCGAGCATAAATCGTGTGAGCCAGGCTCGCTTGTGCGCCCTTAAAGTTCCGCGCAGGCCTCGCTCGGAAAGCGAGACGAAGAATAGCGTCGGTACGGGCACTGTCAAGGAATACTCGGGCCGTATCAGTGCGCAATGGCCCTGCCAGCGTGACGCGTTCTTCTCGTTTTTGTGAATCTACACCGCCAGCCGCGCATACCAGCAGATACGCCACGAGCGTCCAAGGACCGGGACGCACCGTACAAGGCGATGACCCCGAACAAGCCGCGGCTCGCGCCAGCCTCGCTGCCCCCTAAGGCGCGCGTCCGTCCGGACTGAAAGCACTTTTCGCGCTTAACTCGCTTGACTTTGAACCGCTCTCTCGAAAGACTACCAAAGTCATCAAGAGTCCCGAACCGCCTCCAGGGTTCGGGCGGCAACCGAGCGACGCGTCACGCGATCCGCCACGGTGCCGAGGCCAGCCCCGCAAGGGGAACGATGAGGCCGGGTCAAGAACCTAGGCACAACGCTGTCACCGGCGGAGAGCTTGGTCAATCTTCTCACCCAGCACAAATTGCACGGATGTTCCGTGCGACCATCGCGCAGGCTGCCCAGTCCTTGATGCCGTAGGGAGACCACGGCATGCCCCCGGGCCATCGATCCGACCTCAACCGATCCGATCTTAACGCGAACCACACCGCTGAGACAACCTCCGACATTATCCACTCCATCACCACCCGCGCCATCCACGCTGGCACACGGCCCGACCCGACCACCGGCGCAATCCTCACCCCGATCTTTCAATCAACGACCTATGTGCAAGAAGCCGTCGGCCAGCACAAGGGCTTCACCTATTCCCGCTCCGACAACCCCACCGTCGCCGCCCTCGAAGCACGTCTCGGCGCGCTGGAGAACGCTCCCCCGTCGGTCTGTTACGCAACCGGGCTCGCCGCCGAGACCGCGCTTTTCCTCGCGTTCCTCAAGGCCGGCGACCACGCCGTCCTCAGCGACGCGGTTTACGGCGGCACCGTCCGGCTCTTCCAACAGATCCTCGACGGCCTCTCCATCCGCTCGTGCTTTGTGGACACCTCTTCACCCGAGGCTATCGCTCGTGCGATCACGCCCGCGACCAAGCTCGTCTTCATCGAATCGCCCGGCAACCCCACCCTCAAGCTGACGGATATCGCCGCCGTCGCGCGCATCACACACGCCGCGGGGTGCTTGCTCGCCGTAGACAACACGTTTCTTACGCCGATCCTGCAACAACCTCTTGACCTCGGCGCGGACTTCAGTCTTTACTCAACCACCAAATACATTGAAGGTCACAACGCGACCGTCGGCGGCGCGATCACCACGCGCGACCAAACCAAGATTGACCGCCTGCGCTTCATCCGCAAGTCGATCGGCTCCATCCAAGCTCCGTTCGAGGCCTGGCTCACGCTCCGCGGGATCACAACCCTGCCGCTCCGCATCAAGCAGCACTCTATCAACGCTCTGAAAGTTGCGCGGCATCTTGAAAGCCATCCGTCGGTCGCGCGAGTCTCGTACCCCGGCCTCCTCTCGTTCCCGCAGCACACGCTCGCACGCCGCCAGCACATCTCCCGCGACGGCGTCGAGCACCACGGCGGGATCGTGTCGTTCGAAGTCCATGGCGGCATCGAGGCCGGGATCGCCGTGATGAACAACGTCAAGCTCTGCTCGCTGGCTGAAAACCTCGGCGCGGTCGAGACGCTCATCACCCACCCCGCGTCGATGACCCACGCCGACGTGCCCATCGCCCAACGTGCATCGATCGGGCTGAGCGAGGGGCTGATCCGTCTCTCGGTAGGCCTTGAAGAACCCAACGACATCATCGCCGACCTCGATCGCGCTCTGTTGATCGCCACCCACAAGCCACTTTCCCGCTCGTCAGAAAGGAACGCAACGTGTCTCAACGCACTGTGATCGTGCTGAAGTTTGGAGGATCCGTCCTCACTCGCGAGCAGGACCTCGCCGATGCGACCCACGAGATCTACCGTTGGGTCCGCGAAGGATGGCGGGTCATCGCCGTCGTCTCCGCGCTCGGCAAGACAACGGACCGCCTTCTCGCTCAAGGCCACCTCTACGGCGTCGCGCCCGACCCCGCGTCGCTCGCCGCGCTCGTCGCCACCGGCGAGCTCACGAGCGCCGCCCTGCTCGGGCTTGCACTCGGCAAGGCCGGGATCCCCGCCGAAGTCCTCGACGCGGCCCGGCTCGCTCTACAAACTCAAGGCCCGGTGCTCGACTCCGAACCCGTCGACGTTGACATCGCCGAAATCCGGCGAACGCTCGACCGTGTTCCGGCGATTGTCGTTCCCGGCTTCCTCGGCCGCGATGTAAACGGCCGGACCACGCTGCTCGGCCGCGGTGGCTCCGACTTCACCGCCCTCTTCCTCGCGCAACGTCTCAACGCCCGTTGCCGGTTGGTCAAGGACGTCAAAGGACTTTACGAACGCGACCCCGCCAAGCCCGGGCCGATCGCGAGTCGCTTCCGCGCACTGTCCTGGGACGACGCTCTCAAGCTCGACGGCCGGATCGTTCAACACAAAGGCGTCCGTTTCGCCCGCGACCACGGACTTGAGTTCGAAGTCGGCGCAATCAACGGCGCGGACGTCACGACCGTCGGCCCGCGCGCGATCGACACCGCCATCGTTAACGAGCCCGTGCCGCCCCCGTTGCGCGTCGCGCTCCTCGGCCTTGGAACAGTGGGATTCGGGGTTTACCAGCACATGAACCGCCGCTCGGATCTTTTCGAGATCACCAGCGTCGCCGTCAACAACCCCAAGCGTCACGCCGACAACGGGGTGCCGTTGTACCTGCTGACCACCGATTCCGCACGGGCCGCGAGATCGGACTGTGAAGTGATCGTCGAAACCATCGGCGAGCCGATCGTGAGCCGAGCGTTGATTGAGACAGCGCTGCGCTCGGGCAAGCACGTCGTCACCGCCAACAAAGCCGTCATCGCCCAGCACGGCCCACGGCTGCACGAGATCGCACGCGAGCACGGTGTCGAGCTGCTGTACTCTGCGGCCGTCGGCGGTTCGGTGCCGTTGATCGAAGCCGTGACGAGACTCTCACGCGAGACTCGCATCGAATCGATCGAGGGCGTTATCAACGGAACAACCAACGCGGTGCTCGATCGATTGGCGTCGGGCAGCAGCTTGGAGGATGCTGTTCGCGACGCCCAGATCGCGGGGTTCGCCGAGGCCGACCCGACCAGAGACCTCGACGGCACGGACGCATCCGACAAGCTCCGCATCCTTATCCGCCATGCGTTCGGCGTCGAACTCAGCGCAAGCGAGATCGCTCAGACCGGCATCGTCACGCTTCAACCCGCGGCCGTTGCGGATGCCGTTCAACGCGGCCGACGCGTCAGGCTGCTCGCCAAGGCAACGAGAACGGCCACCGGAGTCTGCGCGATCATCGCGCCGACCGAACTCGACCTCGCGCACCCGTGCGCGACGACTTCCGGGGAATCGAACGTGAATCGAACTCGCTCGTTATCTCTACGAAAGAAGGTCAAGAGGTCGTGACCGGAAAGGGCGCGGGCCGGTGGCCGACCGCCGAAGCCGTCGTGGCAGACCTGCTCTCACTCGCCCGACTCCCCCACCATCTCGGCACCACGAGGCGCCCTCCTTACGGCGCGTTCTCCAACTCAACTCCCGCATCGCAAACCGTGGAGGTCGCATGAGGCCGCACACTTCGCTCGTTCACTTTGACCCCTGCCCCGGCGACCCCTTCCGCGCCATAGCGACCCCGATCTACCAGACCGCGACGTTCGACCAGGAATCCGCGCAGGAGTTCGGTCGCTTCGACTACTCGCGCAGCGGCAACCCAACACGCCAAGTGCTCGAAGATCACCTCGCGCGGATCGACGGCGGTGTGCGCGCGCTCACCTACTCCAGCGGCCTCGCCGCCCTGGCCGCCGTCGTGCGGCTGCTCAAGCCCGGCGATGAAGTGCTCGCCAACGACGATCTCTACGGCGGCACGTACCGGCTCTTGTCAAAGGTTTTCGAGCCTCGTGGTATCGTCACTCGGTAGGTCTACGGCGGCACGTACCGGCTCTTGTCAAAGGTTTTCGAGCCTCGTGGCATCGTCACTCGATACGCGGACCTGACCGACCCCAGCGCCGCGGCCGCCGCGATCACGCCGCGCACCAAACTCATCCACACCGAGGCCCTGACCAACCCGCTCCTGCGCGTGTGCGATGTTCGTGCGCTCGCCAAGGTCGCTCACGACGCCGGTGCAAAGCTCTCGATCGATAGCACTTCGCTGAGCCCGTACCTTCTTCGCCCTCTCGAGCTCGGGGCTGATTTCGCAGTGCATTCGGCAACCAAGCACCTGGGCGGGCACAGCGACGTGACCGCTGGCGCGGTGGTGGTGCGAGACGCCGCTCTCGCGGCCCAACTCGCGTTCCTTCACAACGCCGAGGGCTCGGCGTTGAGCCCGTTCGATTCCTTCCTCTTGCTCCGTGGGATCAAAACGCTCGGCATCCGAGTGGACCGCCAGCAAGCCAGCGCCACCAAGATCGCCCATTGGCTCGCGGCCCACGCCGAAATCCGCGAAGTTCTCTTCCCGGGTTTATCAAACCACCCAGGTGACTTGGTTCACGTCGAGCAATCCAGCGGCCCGGGCACCATCGTCTGCTTCCGCACGGGCTCAAACGACTTCTCACGTCGCATTGCAGAATCTTTGAAACTCTTTAACATCGCCGTCAGTTTCGGCGGCGTGAACTCTTCGGTCAGCCTGCCGTGCCGCATGTCGCACGCCAGCATCCCCGCGGCGGTGCGCAACGCTCGCGCGCTCCCTGAAGATCTCGTGCGTCTGTCCATTGGCATCGAGGATTCAGAAGACCTGATCGAAGACCTCGAACACGCGATCGCGTCCGCGTTCCCGAGTGTGTGTTGCGTGCCCGTGTGCACCGGGACAGGCAGCCCCGTATGACGCACGACCTTGGGACGCTCGCGCGTTCCCTGAAGATCTCGTGCGTCTGTCCATCGGCATCGAGGATTCAGAAGACCTGATCGAAGACCTCGAACACGCGATCGCGTCCGCGTTCCCGAGTGTGTGTTGCGTGCCCGTGCGCACCGGGACAGGCAGCCCCGTATGACGCACGACCTTGGGAACGTGGCGATCGTCGGCGCGACCGGGGCCGTCGGCCGCGAGGCGCTCTCGATCCTGGAATCACGCCAGCATCCTGCGGAAATGATCGTGCCGTTGGCCTCGGCTCGTTCGGCAGGAACACACATCTCGTACGCGGGCGATTCGCTGCTGGTGCGCGCGATCGATGCAGAAGCGTTTAACAGAACAGACTTCGCGCTCTTCTGCGCCACGGCCGAAGTCTCGCGGCGATGGGCCCACCCGGCCGGACGCGCAGGCGCGGTCGTGATCGACAACTCCTCGGCCTTCCGTCTCCACGACGATGTACCGCTGGTCGTCCCTGAAGTAAACGGCGAAGCGATCCCGCCCGGTTGCACGCTCATCGCCAACCCGAATTGCTCGACCATCATCCTGCTCGTCGCACTCAACCCGCTTCGCGCGCGGTTCGGAATCGAGCGCATCGTGGTCTCGACGTATCAGGCGGTCTCCGGCGCTGGCGCCGCCGCGCTCTCCGAACTGCGCGAACAGGCCGCAGCTGTGCTCGCCAGCGGATCAGTGAAGCCCAAGGTCTTCCACGAACCCTGCGCATTCAACGTCTTTAGCCACAACTCACGCGTCGAGCTGGACACTGGTGTCAACGGCGAAGAGCGCAAGATGATCGACGAATCGCGAAAGATCTGGGCCGACCCATCGCTGTCCATCACGCCGACATGCGTGCGCGTTCCGGTCTTCCGGGCCCACACCGAATCCGTGACCGTCACGCTTTCGGAACCCGCGACGGAATCGCAAGTTCGCGCGGCGCTCTCCGCCGGGTCCGGGCTCCGGGTCGTTGACGATCGGGCCACAAACTCCTTTCCGACCACGCTGCACGCGAGCGAGCACGACGAGGTTCTGGTCGGTCGAATTCGGCCTGATCCTTCGGAAGTCCTGGGCCCGGACGGCAATCTCCAGACGTTATCGCCGCCCGATTCGCAGCGAGTCGCGCGGACGTGGTGCCTGCTTATCGCCGGCGATCAGATCCGGAAGGGGGCGGCCCTGAACGCGATCCAGATCGCCGATCTCGTGGCCGCACGGCAACGCCAGAATGCCCAGATTGCGCCGTCCTAGCACGCGATTTCTGGTATCCTGCGTGGAATGTTGATCGACGATCCTCGCTTCCTGCGTGGAATGTTGATCGACGATCCTCGCTTCGATTCCGATCGCGCGCACCGCCCACGTTCCGCTCATGCGCGGGCGTTCATTTATCGTCACGCGCCGCTAATCTGGCTCGCCGCACTCGTGGCGTGCGGGCTCGGGCTGCTCGGGATCTCGGCCGACATGCCCACGCCCGAGGACGTCACGCCCGACGTGCCCAAGGGCGTCGATCCGGTCCGCTTCGGCCGCGATATCAGACCGATCTTGTCTGACCGCTGTTTTAAGTGCCACGGCCCCGATCCCAGCTCGCGGCAGGCCGACCTTCGGCTCGATGATCGAGATTCCGCGACCACCGAGCGCAAGGGCGGTGCGCACGCGATCGTCCCCGGCCGCGCGGACCAGAGCGAACTCTGGAAACGCATCACGTCTACCGATCCCGACGAGGTCATGCCTCCACCCAAGGCTGGCAAGAAGCCCCTGAATGATCAAGAGAAAGAACTGCTGAAGCACTGGGTCGATTCGGGAGCAGCCTACGAGCCGCACTGGGCGTTCGTTGCGCCCAAGCGTCCCGCGTCGCCAGCGCTGAAATCGCAGGGCTGGGCACGCAACGAGATCGACGGCTTCATTCAGAGCACGCTCGAGCGCCACCAGATCAAGCCAGCCCCCGAGGCCGAACGCTCAACCCTCGCACGCCGCGTCTTCCTCGACCTGACGGGCCTGCCGCCGACTCCGGAAGAACTTGGCGAGTTCAGCAA
>Ga0163147_10005647_pt1 | contig 15084 bp, 21 predicted proteins | sample OliLakLV19MP6G1_FD_148597 | JGI IMG/M metagenome (GOLD analysis project Ga0163147, IMG submission 148597) | Freshwater microbial mat bacterial communities from Lake Vanda, McMurdo Dry Valleys, Antarctica- Oligotrophic Lake LV.19.MP6.G1 | ecosystem: Environmental > Aquatic > Freshwater > Lake >...
CTTAAATGTGGGTAATGAGAAATTAGGTTTCCTGCCTGGAGAGGTAGGGGATAAGGTAGCGCCTTATGCTGAGCAGTTTACTGAGTATATGAATGAGTTCATGCCTATGTTGCAGTTCTCAGATGATAAAAAATTATCTAGAGATATTGTATTTATCCCGCTTGCTTATATTCGAGGAAGGAACTTTTCTAATTCAATCATCATCGCTGATGAAATGCAGAACAGTACTCCTTTACAGATGAAGACATTGTTGACACGCCTTGCTGATGATAGTAAGGTTATAGTCTTGGGAGATACTAAACAATCTGATCTGGACGTTAAACAAGGAAACGGTTTGGCAGATTTAGCAGCACGCGTTCATAATGACCCTAACGATAATGTGGGTATTGTTAAGTTTGGTGTTGATGATATTAGGCGTTCGGAAATAGTAAAACACGTTCTTAGATTATATGGTGATATTGATTAATGAAAGTAACGAAGATTAAAACACCTTGGGGGCCTATAGGAGAGTTTGTTTTTAAGCGCACGTATGCTCGACGAATAGAAGATGAATCTGGTATTAGATCAGAGACTTTTAATGAATCGATTGATAGAGTTTTGGAAGGCGTTGAAAAACAGTTAGGATTAATACTTAACGGAGAAGAGAAAAACAAAGCATTAGATATTCTACTTGGACTTAAAGGAATGGTCGCCGGTAGGTTTCTATGGCAACTGGGCACCTCGACTGTAGATCAACTTGGATTATTATCACTTCAAAATTGTGCGTTTGTGGTTGTAGATCAACCTATAAGACCTTTTACATGGACCTTTGATGCTCTTATGTTAGGAAGTGGAGTAGGTTATAATGTTCAACTTAAGCATGTATATAGCTTGCCTAAAGTTAAACAAGCTCTAGTTAAACACGTGTTAACTAAAGACGCTGATTTTATCGTGCCTGACAGCCGAGAGGGCTGGGTTAAATTATTGGAGAAAACACTTGAAGCCCATTTCATAACTGGCGTAGGTTTTAGCTACAGCACGATACTCATTCGAGGTGCTGGCGAACTTATCAAGGGATTTGGTGGTACTGCCTCTGGTCCTGGTATACTCATAAACGGGATGGATTCTATATCTAAACTGTTGAATAGTAAATCCGGAAAGAAGATTGCCCCTATTGATGCTGTAGACATAATGAATATTATAGGCAGTATAGTGGTAGCGGGGAACGTTAGACGTAGTGCACAGATAGCTATAGGTGATTCTATAGATGTTAATTTTTTAAGAGCTAAGCGCTGGGATTTAGGGAATATACCCCCTCATCGTGCCATGTCAAATAATTCAATCGTATGTAAAGACATAAAAGAGGTACCTAACGAGTTTTGGAAAGGGTATCAAGGGAATGGAGAACCTTACGGACTTATTAATCTACCCTTATCAAAGTCTACAGGACGGTTAGGAGATACTCAGTACCCAGATCATAATGTTGAAGGATTTAATCCTTGCGCAGAACAGTCACTAGAGAATTTTGAAACTTGTTGTTTAAGCGAAGTATTTTTACCTAATAACAATACAAAAGAAGATCTGTGGGAAACAGTGAGACTATTGTATAGGATAAATAAACATAGTTTAGCTTTGCCTTGCCATCTTAAAGAGACTGAGGCAATCGTACACAAGAATATGAGAATGGGAATAGGCATCACCGGTTATTTACAAGCTACTGAAGAACAGAAGTCGTGGCTTCCGGAAACATACGAAAGACTTAGGGAGTTCGATAAAGAATATTCTAAAGAGCATGGTTGGCCGGTAAGTATTAAACTCACTACAGTTAAGCCTTCCGGAACATTGTCTTTGCTGGCAGGAGTAACTCCAGGTGTTCATCCAGGATATAGTCATTACCATATAAGACGTGTTAGAATCAGAACAGAGGACCCGCTAACAGAGAAGGCCAAGAAGGCAGGATATCATGTGGAGTTTGTGCGTGGATTTGACGGAAAAGATCAATATGACACTTCGATCATTTCCTTTCCGTGTTCATTCCCTGCAAATACTGTTGTTGCTAGGGATATCACTGCAGTGCATCAACTTGAGTATGTCAAGAGACTCCAGAAGGACTGGTCAGACAACGCAGTGTCGTGTACAATTTATTACAAGAAGGAGGAGCTGCCTGGAATCAAATCTTGGTTACTCGATAACTACACTAATTCGATAAAGAGCGTATCTTTTTTACTACATTCGGAACACGGATTTATTCAAGCGCCTTTGGAAGAGATAACAAAGGAGCAGTATGAACACATGGTATCTAAAATAAAAACCATAGAAGGGTTCAACACGGAACACACATTAGACGAGCAACTGGAATGCAGTGCCGGTGTGTGCCCTATAATATAAAGGAATATTAAATGATAAATGTAAAGGTTACACCTCTTAATTCGGTACTGGCTATATTACTGTCAGCTGCGGCAATTAACTATATGGTGCTAGAGAAATATCCGGATACGCTATCAGAAAGTAAAATGTCTAATGTATTGGAATTTAATACGGAGGTAGATCTTGCTTCCGTAGTAGCGGCAGAGAAAAAGCTCCGCTCTATGACAGGTGTTGTGAATCCTGGGGAGAGACTCCTTCTTAAGATTAATTCTCCTGGAGGACTGATTCATGAAGGAAATGAGTTAGTTATAAGACTGAAAAAAAGCGGTATTATTGTAGACACGTATTTTGATAATTTTGCCGCTTCGATGGGGATGGATTTCTTCTTGGAAGGTGAGAATAGGATTGTGGGTACTCGAGCTGAAGGTCTGCTGCATAGAGGATCTGTCTTATCGAAAGGTAAGCCAACTAGTTATGCCGAGATCAAGAGACAATTAAAAGAAGCACTAGAAAACCAGAAGCGGTTGCTTAGCCTACAAAAAAAGGTGGATGCTTTGCCTAACGGAGAGTATATGCCTACTCTTCCGACCCTCTCGAAGTTAATAGAATCATTAACTAACAAGTTGAATTCTTTAGAGGGGTCTATGTCATCCACGTTCAAGAGTCTTGAACGAGCTAAATTAATTGCTCCAGAGCCGTTGTATACACAGAGTATTATTGATACGCTTAAAGTAGGAGATTTCGATATTATTTTAAATGCTGACGAGATGCTTCGCGCAGGTATCGCTACTGAGATTAATGATAATGTAGATGAATCTGTGTATGATGGGAGAAAAGTAGTACCTGTAGTACCTGTAGTACCTGTAGTACCTGTAGTACCTGCAATACCTGCAATACCTGCAGTACCTGTAGTACCTGTAGTACCTGTAGTACCTGCAATACCTGCAATACCTGCAGTACCTGTAGTACCTGCAGTAACTGTAATACCTGCAATACCTTAGTAGTATTATTAACTAAAAGGAGATGAACCGTGCATGTAGCGAATTATTTTCTACAAGGAGAGGTGACCCATTCTGGGTTGCCTCAATGGTTAGCCGAACAAACAGGTCTTTGGGGAAATGAACCTGAAGCTGTTAGGTTAGTCATTTGGATTAATAGTAGCGGCGGAGATGTACTGGCGGCTATTGAAAGTATTAATTTAATGAGATCAAGCCCTATACCTATTACTACAGTTATAAGTGGTTGTGCAGAATCTGCTGCACTTCTTGTGGCGATAGCAGGGCACCGAAGACTGATCTTTGAGCGCAGCTGGGGCATGGCGCATCATTTCTCTACTACGCTGGAAGGTAGTTATCACGATCTCGCTGACTCATTAAAACATAATGAGTTACTGAATGATGTTATGTTGGATATTTTTAAAGAGCATTCAGACTTGACTTCGGAAGAAATAAGTTCTACATTATTAAGTAGGAAGACTAATTGGCTTTCTTCTAAAGAACTTAAGAAACTGGGGTTGGTAGATGAAATTTTAAAGCCAGGGAGCTCATTATTCGAAAGGTTATTGAATGGCGGCACTAAAAAAGGAAAGTCTTCCAGCAAAAAAAAGGAAGTATCCGAGACCGGCTAAGTTTGCGGAAAGGATTGAGGTAGTGTTAGGTAATACTACCTTGAAGGTTATAGGCAAGATGGAAGCGCGTATTGTAGAGGAATTATATAATGAAGGAGTAGTGTTTGAATACGAGATTAAGAAAATTAAGTATCAAAAACCTACCCCTAAAGAATCTACATATACACCGGACATTGTTTTGAGTAATGGTATTATAGTTGAAGTTAAAGGTTATTTTGACGCGGAAGATAGATCAAAACACTTGTTAATTAAAAAACTACATCCTGACTTAGATATTAGATTTGTTTTTGATAAAGCGGATAAGAAGTTAAGTAAGGCATCAGTTACTACATATGGTATGTGGGCAACAAAGAATGGTTTTAAATGGGCAGAGAAGTCTGTGTCTAAGGAGTGGCCACATGAAAGATCTAAGAATAAAAAAGATTGACCATCTTTTAGAGATGGTTCATTATATGGAAATTATTAAGCAGCAGTTAGAGGATTACGTAGGTAGTGACGCTTCTGCCAACTCTCTTAAGCTATTGCTAGATACTTATCAAAAGTCATTTTTCGCCAACGCTCAAGTGTTGATTAAGGAGGAAGTTCATGAACAAGACTGATAAAGAGAATAAAAGATTAATTGATAAAGTGAGAGAAGACGTCATGTCTACAGAACAAGGTCGTAAAGATTATGAAGAGTTTGTAAAGTCAATAAGAGAATACATCACTAATTATGTTGTTACAAAAAATCCTGACTCAGGTGCGCAATTAGCAAACATTTTCCCTGAGGTAAAGTTACCTGAAACAAATAAGGCCAATGAAAAAGATTAGAAAACTAGTTAATAGGGTATCCATACGATCTGCTAAGATTGCTGGGGCCCCTTTATCTTTAGTTTTAGCTTTAACATTAGTTATTTTATGGGGTATTTGTGGACCGGTTTACGGTTATTCCGATACTTGGCAACTGGTAATCAACACCTCTACCACAGTCATTACCTTTCTCTTAGCTATTTCGATTCAGTACACACAAAATAGAGATAGTAAGGCACTACATCTTAAACTCAATGAGCTTCTTCGGCAAACAGAAGAGATGCAAGAAGCTCTAGATAAGATAGAGAAGGACTTAGAGGATGAAGTATAGAAACAGAATAGAGGATTGAGGTTAAATAATGATTAGAGCGATTTGGGAACGTCTTAATAAATTTAAATTTTTTACTCTAGTAACTACTTTACTGGTTATTTTAGTAGCCGAGATTGTGCTTACGTGTTTAATACCTGCGTGGAGGAAAGAGTTTTTTAATATTCTAGAAGCTAAGCAAGAACATTTATTTGCAGGGTCACTAACTTTCTTTATGTTTTTAATGTTAAGTTTAGGAGCGGCTACAGGTCTTAAGGTATGGGTAGGTCAGTTAGTCTCATTTGCCGTTCGTGAGGTAGGGGCTAGACTATTGTTAAAGACGTGGTCTAAAGGTCCTCGCGTCGCTGATAATTATACTCAAGCTATGACAGATTCTTTGAGGGCAGCCACGGAATTATATCTTACGATCGGAGTAGAGGTTATTATATCACTGACTATTGTGATAACTCTTATGGCGTCAAATATGCATAATACAGTTATCATAGTATCTTCTATTATTTATACTATTATAGTCAGCGTAGTGGCCGCATTATTTAATAAGCCCTTAATCAATACTGACTTGAAATTACAGTCTTCCTCAGGTAAATACAGAGAAGCCTTAGGGGATATAGCTAATGGGAATGGAGACTTCTCTAGTAAGGCAAAGTTTAAAGTCTTTGTTATTGATTATTATAATTATATAAGAACAGTAATGTACTTTGTGCTGTTCAGTCGAGTTAAGGGGTCCTTAGGCGTCTTGGTACCTTATCTTCTTTTATCTACTGCTTATTTTAATGGTACTTTATCTCTTGGTGATTTTATGGCAGGTGTCGCGACTTTTGAACTCATTGTGGTCAACTCGACAATCTTACTACAAATGTATCCTCAGTTAACTACAGCTAGAGCCAGTTGGGCATTAGTAATAAAATTTTATAAGGAGATTATTTAAATGAACAAGGATTTAATATATATCACTTACGAGTCTGGTACTGGTAGACAAGTACTCGGTATCTTTAGAACTTTAAAGTTTGGTATGCTAAAACGGGCGGATGAGTTAAAGAACCAAGACTGGGATAATAAACAAATTATTAAGGTTCTATTGAAGGAACAGTATATTGAATCAGTTGAGGGTAGTCCTGGCGTTGAATTTTTTTTAGGGTGGTGATTAGATATGAAAGTTACGTTTGAAACAGATGATGTTCAAGAGTTTGAACGTTTGGTACATGCTACTGATATGGCAGCTTCTCTATGGGAAATCCAAGAGATGTTGCGTCGAAAACAAAAGCAGCTTGGAGGTGTAGATGTGGATATAGGGTGGCTTATTTTAGAGGGCATTAGAGAGGAAGTACGTGATATACTTCGTAACCAAGGAATTGATTTGGAAAGATTGTATTCATGACAGAGATATATAACAATCCTAAGCGTCTTCGAAACATAACCGCCTCGGAGATGTCAGCATTGCTAGGTGTTAATCCTTACTCAAGTCCTGCCAAGGTTTTAGAGAATAAGCTTAACCCTAAGAAATTTGAAAACATAAGTATGCGAATCGGCAATTTAATGGAGCAGGCCGTCCTCAAGGCATTTGATTTAGATTTGGGCATGGGTGGTGTAGAGCCTTGGTCGCAAGGGACAGTGGTGTCTAAGGATGATAGAATCGCAGCTACGCCTGATGGTATAATTATTAATAAACATTATAGAGCCATGGTGGAAGCTAAGACGACCAGGTCTCAGTATTTTGAGAAATGGTATAGTGCGGTACCTAAGTATTATCACCTTCAAGTTTTGGTGCAAATGATGGTTACTGGTTCGGATAAAGGTTATATCGGAGTGCTCGAAGTCGGGGACCCTGATATATGTGAATGGCGATTCTGCGCATGGGAGATTTTTAAAAATGAAGAGATCGAAGCGTTAATGAAACAAGAAGTTAAAAGATTTTGGGAATCAGCTGATTTGCATAACAAGACTATAAGAGTTGACTCAAAAGTAAAGAATCGCGTTGTAGAATTGCTTGAAAACCCAGAAGCTAGTCTAATATTATATCCTAATAAAGAAACAATACAGAAGGAGAGAGAGGAGAAGGTATTAAATGAAGTTAAAAACCTTCCCAAATTCTTACCCTTATTTAAATAAACACGGTGTATCTTTTAGCAAAAGAGATTTGGAAATAACCGCAAGATTTATATTGAAAAGTTTTGGCGAGAATGCTCGGAATAAAGGTTTGGAGTTATCTCTTATTATTCTTTGGGCAATGGGCGAGTGCGATAATGAAGAGACCTTCTTAGGGTTGGTAGCGTCTTCGTTTGCTAGGTCTGCTAGATGGTCAAGCAGGAACGACTTAAAGTTTTCTTTATATGGAGAGTTATATGAGGATGAAATAGATAAGACCTTGCTGGAGTCGGATAAGACAGTTTTAAATCTTATTGATTTTGAAAGGCTTTTAGAATCAGAGCCAAAGGCCGCGTTAGCTTTAACTCAAGGAAGTAAGGACGCGAAGTATAGAGCTATAAAAAAACTACAGGAGAAGTGGAATGGAAAAAATGATGTTTGACAGTAAGGATTTGCGAATAGCTAAGATGAATGCCTTAACGACCGCGACTAATATTAATATAAATAATTTGAAAGGAGGACAAGTATCACTTGCCGACATTGTTGAAGACGCTGAAAAATTAGTAGCTTGGATTCTTAATCCTGCTTTGAAATACGTAAAATAAAGGAAGTATATAAAATGACAGATGTAAAACAAGAAGCTCTAACGATGATGATTACTAGAGCGAAAACATCATTCGCTTCTCTTATCCGGCCCATTAAGGGAGAGTACGGAGAGACATATTCAATTACCCTAGAGTTTGATTTGAATGACGAGAGAGATCCTAATCTAGCGCTGCTGGGTAAATTAAACGGACTTTTGACTAGAGGAGGTCCTGTTGATGTAAAAGATGCAGGTAAGCTTAAGTCTACAGGTATCGCCAGACTATATTTTAACTCTCCTACGAAGATTCCAGTATATGATAGTGATGGTGAACTTGTTCCCGAAGCGGCTGTTCCGAACGTAGGGGCTGGCTCTATTGTTAACGTAGAGTTTAGAGTGTCTCCTACCAAACTAGGTACTTTTAAATATATCAGCGGAGTACAAATCGTTAATCTGGTGCCTTATGTACCTGAAGTGCGAACCGTTAGTTTTAAGAAAGACGGTGCCTTTAAAGCGTCAGCACTGCATACTAGTGAGGAGACTCTGCCTAACTTTTCCAATGTATTTGCAGATAAGAAATAGGAACAATGACTAAAAGAATAGCTATAGATTTTGAAACCTATTTAATATGCGAGGAGGAGGGAACTTCTCCCCGCCCTGTTTGTATGTCTTATTATAATGACAACTACTCAGGAGTGTTAATAGGTTCGGATATTGTAGTTTTTCTAAAGTCTATTCCTGAAGATGTGGAGATAATTGCTCATAACTTAAAGTTCGAGTTTAATGTCATTTTAAAGCATTATCCTGAACTGACAAGTTGGGTCTTTAGTCGATTAGAGGCCGGCACTGTTTGGTGCACTCTAATTAGTGAACAGATCATGGAATTATCTCTCACTGTAAAGACAAATAAATATGCTTTATCCGATCTTGTGTTAAGATACTTAGATATAGATATTTCGGAGACTAAAAAAGGAGACGATGTTTGGCGCCTAAGGTACGCGGAGTTAATTGATATCCCTCTTGAAGAATGGCCCTTAGAGGCCGTTAAGTATAGCATAGGGGATTCTGAGTATGCTTATAAGATACGTGCAAAGCAATCAATAAGTCATCTAGATAGTGTCCGCGCCTCGGTTATTCTAGGCATGATGTCAGATCGTGGTTTTAAGGTTAGGCAAGATTATGTAGAGGAACAAATATCATTATTAAATACTAAAATGATACCTATTCAAAACAATTTAATTGAATCGGACCTTGCTGGATTTGGTAAGAAAGGTATTTTTAAAAAGAAAACTAAAGCGTTTCAAGAACAATTAGAGACTACTGAAGAGCATTTATCTTATACTAATAGTAATAAGGTAGCTACTGATCGTAAAAGTCTAGGTACGTATAGTGCTCCTATAGCAAAGCAATGGTCTTCTTATGCTCGTGATGAAAAGATATTAAATACATATTTTAAAACTTTAGGAAGCGTTAGAGATGTTATAAGAACAGAATATAACGCTGTTGTAGATACGTGCCGTACGAGCTCTAGAGGTTCAAAGCTGTTGCCGGCAGTTAATATACAAAACTTACCTCGATCTGGTGGAGTGCGCGAAGCACTTATAGCTAGGCCTGGGTATGTTTTGTGTTCTATTGATTATGGTTCTTTAGAACTCGTATGTACAGCTCAACAACTGTATAATGTTTATGGTAAGTCCTCTATGATGGAAGTGTTGAATAAAGGAGATGCTCCTGTGGATATGCACTCAATTCTAGGTGCTTATTTAATGGGAAATAATCTTGGTTCGACAGTAAGTTATGAAGAGTTTGTTAAAAACAAAAAGAATCCTGAGTACAAAAACTATAGACAATTAGCTAAGCCCATTAACCTAGGGTATCCTGGCGGGATTGGGCCTAAGCGAATGATAGTTATGGCGAAAGATATGTACAATGTAGATCTGGATTACACATATGCTGTGCAATTAAAAACGGCCTTCTTCTCTCTTTATCCAGAGCTTGATATATTTTTAAACAGAGACGCTTCTATGTTGAAGACTGGGCAAAAGATGGTATATAAAGCAGGCACTCCTGAAGAGAAAAAGGCACCTGAGTATAGTTATATAGTGAACGGCGTTAAGCGTGCAGGCTGTACTTATAATGCTGCTTGTAATGGATTCTTAATGCAGACCCCTGCGGCTGTAGGCACCAAGCGTATGTTATGGCGAGCTGGTCAAGCTATTATAAATAACGAATCGATTTACTTATTGGCCTTTATTCATGATGAATTGTTATTAGAAATTAAAGACGATGAAAACCTAGAGAATAATGTAGAGAAGATGTCTTATATTATGATAGACTCTATGAAAGAAATACTTCCAGATGTCCGCGTATCTGTGGAAGCAGATGTAGGGCCTATATGGAAAAAAGATGGAATGGGTTGGTCTAAAACATATTGGAGATAGGATGTATGTATATTGCACAAAATGTGGACCTGCGCGTAGTAAGAGCAATACGAAAACACTAAGTGTTAGGTCGTATGAAGATTCATATATTATAAAATGTTTCCATGCGGGTGATTGTGAATGGAATGTTCCGGTTGTTATATCTGAAGAAGAATTAGATAACTTAGGCATAACTATTGAAGATGTGGTTGAAGCGATAGAGTTGCCCGAAGGAGAACCTATTCCAGAAGATACAATACCTAAAGACAATTTAACTAATGTTTATTATAGATACCATAATAGAGACGGAAATATTATGATGTTGACTCACAGATTAAACACAGCCAACGGAAAGAAGATTTTTCCTATGAGAATGGATAACGGTGTGTTGGAATATGGAGCTGTGAGAGGTAAGTTTTTATATAATATGCCCCTTGTCCAAAAGTATACACGTGCTCAAATCCTGGTTGTAGAGGGAGAGAAGACTGCAGAGTATGCTCAGACTGCCTTTCTAAAAGCTAATATGCCTATTATCGTCACTACGTGGCCTTTAGGATGCTCTAATGTAAATAAGGGTGATTGGGATACAATCAAAGGGCGTGATGTTACTTTGTGGGCAGATAATGACACTGCGGGAATTAAAGCAATGGAAATAATTAGGAGTATTTTAGAGAATGCCAATCAGGTTGGTTGATATAAGTAAGATGCAGCCTAAAGAAGATGCTGCAGACCTAAGTGAATCAGAGGTTGTTAACATGTATTTAAACACCGATAACAAGCCCTTGCTTTCTAGATTTGTAAACAAGAAGGCAGTAATGGAATCATTACAAGGAAAAACATATGACATAAGTAAAACATATTATAAAGCTCTTGATGAGAAAATTAAGTTCCCTAGTAACGGCGTGGTAGTTATAGGCGGGAGACCTGGACACGGTAAATCATCTTTAATGCGCAACATCGCGTTGCGTAAAGCTCTAATGGGTGAGAAGGTAGTTTACATAACATACGAGTTCTCTCAAGAAGAAGAAGTCTTAAACTTCATTCATCTTTACGAAGGTCATGCGATTTCGAAAGCTGATATCCTGGAAGGAAAGAGCAGTGCGTTTGAGGTTATAACTTCTATGTTGAACAGAAACCTTTTTATATCACATGAGGTTAAAACTGTTGAGGATATTCGATCTGCTTTAAGTTATGAGGAGTTAAAAAACTCTACAGTATTTATTGATTATATTCAGAAGATACCTAGCGCTGATTTTAGAGGAGATACTACGGGGTCTGAAGCACAGATACGTCACGTATGTAATGTGCTTAATGATATATCTATTTCGAATAACATCTTGATAGTTACAGGCTCACAATTAACACAGTCTATGAGCGGGTCACCTATGCAAGATTATGTAAAGGGTGCCAAGGCAATTGAAGAAGTAGCTTCAGTACTGCTGCGTATATGGCGACACAACGCTACTGAGTCTAGTATGCTACATGATATGTTATTTAAGATCAACAGTAGTGATTTTACTTTAGACATATTAAAAAATCGTCGGGGATTGACTAATCAACGTATAGGGTTACATACATATAACGGAGTAATCCTAAAAGATAAATCTGAGCTTGAAGGAACGAACTCCTTCCTTCTTCACAATCAGGAGTAGTTTAATGGTAGATACAAACAAGCCTCGCATACTGTATTTTGATTTGGAAACGACACCTCTACAAGCGTGGGTGTGGCGAATGGGTGATCAGACAGTAAGGCATGGTCAATTAGTTACTGGTCGTGAGTCTTACGATGTTATTTGCGTAACTTATTGCTGGAATGATGGTAAGCCGGCCAAGGCTATGGACTGGGGTTTTGAAGAACAGAACTCTAAACAAATGTTAGCGGATTTCGATAAATTAATCATTGAAGCGGATGTAGTTATCGGTAAGAATAGTGATCGATTTGATAACAAGCATTTGAACTTCCATCGAATGATGAACGGTCAGTCAGGTATGCCCGACTGGACTAAGTACACAGATGATTTGGAAAAACAAATGCGTAAGCACTTTGGCCAAGCATTACCGTCTCAAAGCCTAGACTACATATCTAAGATACTAGGTCTTGGTGGAAAAATCAAAATGGAAATGTCTGACTGGATTAATATTGTTGAAAAAACTGAAGAGGAGAACTTAGGCAAGAAAGCTTTAGCCAAAATGGTTAAATACGGCAAGAAAGATGTAGAGGATACGCGAACTATCTGGGAGTATGTTGAGGCTCATATCACTCCTAAGTATAATAGATCCGTAAATAGCGAGCATGGAAGTTGCGCCACTTGCGGAAGCTATGATCTAATTAAAAACGGAATTAGGCGTCAAGGACAAATCATCTATCAGACCTACCGTTGTAATAGTCATAATGGTTACGCAGGAAGGAAAATAATAAAACAAACCAATCCGCAAAATAATTTAAGTGTTTAGGGGTTGACTTTTGAAAAATAAGTGTTATATTGTATATTGAAAGGAGTATTTAATATGTATGATAAATTCTTCGAGATATATAGGACGCGGTCTAAAGATCATTTGGTCTTTACTTTACCTAAAGATAAGGTAATAGCTTTTGACTGGGATGATACCTTAATCGACTCCCACTTACAGTTTGAGCATGCTGTCCGCAGGTCTATTGAGTTGTATGGCAGCATGGTTAATTTTAAACGATTTGAGCATGAGGTCACGGCTGTTATCCCGGATTGGGTATTCGAGTTCTTTGATAAGTTAGAGCACAAGATATACATCATATCAAACAAGCCTCAAGGGCTTCTTGAGTCTGAGATTAAAGATGTTAGACTACTTTCTAAAATACATAAAATCATAGGGGATGCGAATAAGCCGTCTATTGCGTCATTCCGGAACATTAGCGCTGATGGAGTTATGTTTGGAGACAGTGTGTGGAACGATCTTGTAGGTTCGCTTGTAGCGGGATGGGAGTTCCAATTGCTAAACGTCAACATGATGCGGCGTAACAGCTCAGTTGAAGTTATTTATATATAAAATGTAATCGAAATTACAGAAAAGAGGATGTATGAAACAGAAACTATTAGATTACTTAGAGCCTGAGTTTTTAGATTTTCTTTATGTTCTGGAAATGGGCGCTAATAAATATGGTAATAGTAACTGGTTAAAGACGGATGGTAAGAGCTCTTCCTATATGAGTATGCATGATTCGATGGGGCACCACTGGGCAGAGAGCTTAACAGGACACGTTAAAGACGAAGAGAGCGGTCATCACCCGTTATTGCACCTGATTGCACGGGCTATGTTGATATATACTAAACTAAAGAGAGGATTGATACACGATGGTGATAAAACGAATGCGAAAATTGTTGAAATCTACGAAGCGTTTAATAAAGAGTTTGGTCCGAGAGTTCAAAAAGGAACTCCGAAGAAACGCAGGCCAATTGTAAGTGATGGTACTGGTGGATTCTTACCTACTTGGGAGGATTAATAATGAAGGTAACTCTAGTAAGTAAGACTACAGGCTGCGGTGCTCTTGAAGGGAAATTACCTGCGGACCTTATCGCGTATTGTGCACGAGTAAGCAATCCTTCTAACCAACATAATTTCGAGGCAGCTGGTAAACTCTTAAAATATTGTTTCAAGCATGGTCACGTTTCTATTTTTGAGATGGCAGATTATACCTTCGAGCTCATCACCTCAAGAGCAATAGCAGCACAAATCCTTAGACATAGGCACTTTAACTTTCAGGAATTTTCTCAAAGATATTCAGTAACTCAAAGTGTCGAAACTTACGAAGCGCGTATGCAGGACCCAAAGAATAAACAAGGGAGTCTGCCTGCTGCGCCTGAGGTCCAAGACTGGTTTCTTAAGGCTCAAGAAAAGAACACTGCGTCAAGTAATATACTTTATGAAGAAGCGTTGGTTATGGGAGTAGCTAAGGAGCAAGCTAGGTTCCTGTTGCCTATGGCCGCTACAACAACCATGTACATGAAAGGAAGTCTCCGCAGCTGGATTCACTATCTGTCTATACGTAGAGGACCTGAAACACAGAAAGAACATAGAGATATCGCTGATGCTATTTATGATATTCTAACAGTAGAGGTACCTGATATTATGGCGCTGCTTCCGGAATTCGATGTCTTATTAAGTAATCCTTATGACTAAACTTATAGCACATCCTGTTCCTTGGTTACTGGTCTTTAGTTATGCATATTATATTAAGGACGACAATCTTATATCAGACGAGGAATACGATTATTTATATCGATATGTAGTTATAAACCACAGTTCTTATGCTCATCCAGCGTTGCGTTTTATTGATAAAGACGCTGGTAGTACTTCAATGTTCAATATAAAAGCCGCTGACTATCCCAGCAGAACTGTTCGGCAATATGACAACATTAAAAAATATGAAAAGGTATGTAATGAGTTAGTTTGCATGAGGCATAGTTTATATAAAGTGCCTAAATTAGAAGATATGTTGCATACTGGAGATTTTTATTCGATTTATTATAGGGAAAATAAATGATTACAATGTTGTTAATAGGCTTAATTGCCGCAGTAGGAAATAGAATAAGAGGAGGGTTATTTGGAGACAGAATCAGACAGGTCATTCCTTGGTACGGCACTACGGTGGCTAGAATTAGTTATGGCGTTGTGCTTGGGCTTAGCGCTCTCGTGGTTAGTGGTGACTATTATCTCGCTGCTGCTATCGTACCTACCATTTGGTTAGGGTTAGCTATCGCTCCATTTGCGCCTTGGCAGTTTATGCAAAAGCTAAATGATATTTTTATCATGTCTTTACGAGGTATTATTTTAGTAGGCACCACATCAATAGTTATAGGTTCTTTGCACGATCATACGGCAGGGTTTCTTTATCTCATAGTTGGCCTGTTAATGGGACCTGTATATTATA
>Ga0163147_10005652_pt1 | contig 15072 bp, 18 predicted proteins | sample OliLakLV19MP6G1_FD_148597 | JGI IMG/M metagenome (GOLD analysis project Ga0163147, IMG submission 148597) | Freshwater microbial mat bacterial communities from Lake Vanda, McMurdo Dry Valleys, Antarctica- Oligotrophic Lake LV.19.MP6.G1 | ecosystem: Environmental > Aquatic > Freshwater > Lake >...
ACCGATTTGAAGGCTTCATTGTTGGCTCTGGTCGTCCAGTCGCCAGTGTCTCTTACGTGGTCATTCTCAAACGATCCGAAAGGAATGACTGAAAGGAATGTTTCGGATGCTGACACCTCCCGCTAGAGGTCTCTGGGTGAGCCGCGAACGTCACCGGTCCGATAGGATTTAACCTGAATCTCGGAGCTTCCCGCGCTCCTCCGCGCCTTCGGGATTGCTGTGAAAGTTAAACACGACATCGGCACCTTGATGCCCTGCCCGATACCAGAGCTACCGCCCGTGACTACAGCGAATTGTCCAGGGAGTGAATTTGCCAAAAGTTTAGAGTGTTTGGTGGCCGACTTTTTGATGCTCCGGCGGATGAAATCGCAGAATGCTCAAATTCGTAATTCGAAATTTAACCACGTTTTGACCGCGCTTCCCCCAATGGGATTACTTTTTCGGGACACAGTTAGACACGGTTTTCCCCGCCTTCTTTTTTGTGCCTATTTGATCATAACCTTCCCAGCACGGGTCTGAGGATATTTTCAACGTGGTTTTTTGGTTGCAGCTTTTGTGTCGCCTTAATTTTATTGGAGAAGGATTTTGAGGAGATCGAGGGTTATGAGGTTTTTTTAAAGGGTGGACTTCTGGGTTTCGCGGCGGATTGATCTTGCGGCCCTGTTTTTCTTTATGCGATTGAGAGCCGCCGCAGGAACCAGAAAAAATACCGGAAAAAAAGTAGTAAATTTAGCGGGCCATTTCCGCTAGCTGCACCGATTTCTCAATATACTATATACTATCGCTGTTATTCTCCTCGTCCTCTGGCTCGCGGGCGGGCTGGGCTCACAAATCCTCGGCGGCTTTATGCATATCCTCGTCGTCCTGGCCATTATCGCGATGGTCATAGCCATGCTTAAAAAAGCTTAGTCGCCGAGCAGTCGGCCGCTTGATGTCGCAAATGCGTGCGAAATAATTAATCCTCTCCCCAAGGTGCAAGCAAACGGAGTCTGTTGCTTGAAAAAAACAACGAGCCTGTGGAGGATGAGGCGGTCACGAGGCGTCCCACCTTCCTGCCAAACTGGGCTATCAGGTCGTCCGCCGCGAGGGTGACGAGTAACTGCGGTACCCTTGGACTTAGCTCTTCTAGCCGGGCATTGCCGCCTGAGCTTTTCATCCTTCGATTAAGGGAGGAAGAACTGTAAGAATTTAGACGCCATTACGATGGAGAGGCACCTCCAGCTAGGAAATGATTTTGTCTTTATCTTTTGGCGGGTGGTTCGTTAATTACTAATAGCGGCCCTGCTTGGAGTGCTTCGTGCACTTGCGCCAGGCGACTCTCAAAACGAGCCCGGTCGTGCGGGGACTCGATGGTGCGATTGGCTGATTCGGCAATCCATTCCACTTGTTCATTGATCGCCTGCCGCCGGCTGGGATCGGCCGTCAGACTCGCAATGGTTTCCAGCGAACCCAGCATCCGCAGCATGATGCCGAGATCACCCTTGGCGCTTTCCCGAATTTGATCGAAGGATTCGGACAGCAGGCTTTGAAAGCTTGGTCCTTTGGCAATCACTCGCAGTGCTCCATCCTCGAAGCGGTGCGATGCGGGAATTTGTTGGGGTGCCAGCCGCGAAAGAATCATCGCCAGGTAGTCCAAGCACGTCACGGCCGTCGTGGTGTCGTTGATGCCGGGGGAGAGCGCTTTCAACGCTACATCCACAATCTGCCGGATGCCAAAGGCCGCGTCTTGTTTCACCGTGCGGTAACGACTAAGGCTGAAAGCTGCCCGTAATTCAACCATCGTCTCTGAATCTGGTGGGGTTTCCAGTGTCAGCGAGGCCAGTGGGGTATTCTCAACCACGAATTCGCCGATACCGCGGTCCATTCGGACAACGGTCTTTCGCTCTCTCGCCAACCGCAAGAGCGCAACATTATCCACACCTTGGATGTAACCGCTCTCGACAGCCGACACGATTTGCCACTTCCGATCATCCACCAGAGGCGGCGGTTGACCTTCCTCGGTTTCATCCAGACTGTGTCCCAGCTTTTTTGGAAAAAGCCGGTCAATAGCCTGGATGGTTTCCTGAGCGGCAGAAGCGATAATACTGGAGGCCTGAATCGAAGAGGCGACGTGGTGGATGAAGAAGATAAGCACAGCCACCCCGGAGACCGCCAACACGAACCCGAAGAAAACCGCGAGGTTTGGAACAAACGCGCCCTCGTCGCCGCCACGGATCGTCCGCAAAACAATCAGGCTATACGTAAAAATGCCCGCGAAGATTCCGAGCACCGCCTGCGTGAGGCGGCTGCCCATGAAGTTCCGCAGGATACGCGAGGTATACTGACTCGAAGCCATTGCCAGTGCCACCAGGGTCATTGAGAACGTGACTCCCACCACGGACATCATTGAAGCGGCAATGGTGGAGAGCATCCCACGCGCTCCCGCCGCCCCGGCCCCGAACAGGCGCGGCCACTCGGTGGGTAATTTGTCGCTCCCGGAGAGGTCCACTTCAATCAGAGTCATGGCGAGCGCCACGCAGCCGACGACGATCAATAATGGCAGGAACCAAAGACTCGTCTGCAGATGGTTCCAAATAATTTTGAGTTTGTTCATGATTCCCCTCCGGGGCTGGGGGTAAGGGATCGGTCCGAGTTACTATTGCCTTTCGCCGGGACATCTGCTTGCGCCGCACAAAGGCAGACTCCGAACACGCCAACGCAACTGGAGAGGTAAATCCAGAGCAGGAACGCAGCGACCCCGCCCAGTGCGCCGTAGAGCACGTTGAATTGCGCGAAATGGACCGCGTAAAACAGGAACAGCCATTGGCAGGCCCAGACCAAGCCCGTTGCGACGAGTGCTCCGATCCACACCTCGGAGAATTTAGTGGGTCGGTTGGGAGCCAGCCTGTAAATCATCACGGCCCCGCTGAACAAAACGAGCCAAGGCAGGAGACTTAACATCAAGGAAAGCGTCCAGTCGGGAAATTCGAGATAAGTGGCGAGCCAACGGCGGGCTAGCCGCGCGATGCCCGGCAGCAAGATGCCCAGAAACGCAGCGCTCGACATGATCCCGAGCAAGCCGAGGCTTCTCAAAGGCAATCTCCACCAGTTATACGCAGGCGAACGCCAGATGCGGTTCGTGGTTCGAATCAGGGTGCGCAGGAATTTCAGCGAACTCCAAAGCAACAACGGAATCGCCGCAAGGCTGATTTCCCCCCGCTTTTCCAGCACGCCGTGAATATTCGCCATCGCACCGCGTTCCTGTTCGCCGGTCAGCGGGACATATCGTTCGATCCACTGAACGACCTCGCGCGTCGCGACCTCGCGCTCGACGAACAGTGAGCCTGCGCTCACCAGCAAGAAGACCAAGGGCAGAAGTGACAGCAACAAGTAAAAGGCAAAAGCGGCGGCGCGCTGGTCGCCATCCTCTTCGACCCAACGTGTTCGGGCCTGTTTGACGGTTCGCCACCCGTTTGATTGCTTTGCATTATGCAACCATGTTGGCATCAGCTTGAAATGTTTTGTCAAAGCCGCCGGTCCCCGAAGTGAACTGCGGGCGGCAGGCGGTGACAATTATCTTCATATGATTTCGAACTTAATGATCACTCAACCGCCCGAGTTCATGATCGAGTAGTTTTTCCAATTTATCCGCCGCACCATTGACGGCCTGCTCGAGGTTTTCGGCCTGATCGGTCACAGCAACGGGCTGCATGCCTTGCACCCGTGCTTCCATGACACAACGTTTGTCGGTGCCGCCTTTGTGGCTGCTGTTTTCGTCGCTGAGATGGACTTCCACGCGGGTAATCGGGTGGGCAAATCGCTCCAACGCGCTCTCCACTGCGACCTGCGTCTGTTGAGTTAATTCGTCCCCGCCTTCGATGTTGTTGTCTGTGTTAATTTGGATTTTCATAGGTGTGTTTGTTCTTGTTAAAAGCGGCAAATCGCTGCTGCTCCGGTCGTTGTCGGCATCTGATCTGCGGGGACCACCAGCACACGCCCTCCGGTCTTGCTCACCAACTCGCCGAGATCGTCCAGCAGATCATCCACGTCGGGATGGTTCAGATCTTTGAACTCCACTTCTCCGGTTGCGCTGTTGATTCTTCCTGAAATCTGCCGGTCCGCCTCAATTAACAGGGTTGCGATCCGCCCGGCCGCAGCGTCCGTCGCCACCTGCTTCACGTCCTCTTGACCAAGCCCTCGGGATTTGGCCACCGCGAAACCGTCGGCCAGCTCAGCCAGCCTCGCTTGATATTGCGGTTGGAAAATATGCCACGCGCGTTTTTTGAACTCCGTCATCGGCAGGGAGTCAGGATGGGTTGTCATTCCTTCATCCAAAAGAGAAGAGTTCTGGCTATGCTTGCGGAAGTGACCTTGATGTTCGGGCAGCGCCGCGAGAATCAGCGGCAGTCCCGAGGGTTGGGAATGCGATTCAAGAATCGCGCGGTCCACCCTGCGAAAGAACCGTTCCGTATCAATGTCCGTTTCATCCTTCTTATCGCCGTGCCCGTGGCGCATGGCCACGGTCGCGCCGCCGGTTCCTCCGTAGGAAGCCACGGTTTGATGTGGCTCAGTCAGTTCCTCGCCCAGCGCTTCCGTAAGGGTGCGCGGCACTCCCGGCGCGAGATCAATTTCATCCAGCGCGTCGCGATTGCCCTCGAATAGTTTAATCTCGTGAAGATTGAGCGCGAGCACTTGAAAGCGATCCGCCGATTGCAAAAATCTCATCAGCGGCTTGGTGTGAAAACTGTCAGCCACCACAGCGAGTTCGGCCGTCGTGCGTTGCAATCCAAAAACCTGGAAAATACCGGGCGCGCCGAACACGGCCAATCCGTCCGTGGTGTGATTCCAGAAATCATGATCGCTCGAAAGCGCCTCGAACGGCTCCATAAGCGGACGAATTTTCTCCGTCGAATATTGTTTTTGTAACGATTGATCGAGTTCCTTGATGAGATTACGAAACCGAATCGGGTCTTCCTGATTGCCTGGGTGATGGCGGTGTGTGGGCTGATAGAGCGAGAGGCAGGGCGGCTGCGCGCACGCAAATGATTGGCGGAAATCGGGCGTGAGTGATGTCATTGTGAGCGGTGGGACGGTAGGGTAAGGTGGTTTGTTGTAGTGAATCGCCGCAGACCGATCTCGCAGCCCTGTTTATTTCCGGAAGCCCAAACCGGTTATCGCATGGTGATCTTCCCCCGGCAGCACTTGCTCCGAATCGCTGCCGCCCAGATGCGTGAGAACATGGCTGAAAAAAGTCGATTAATACTATACGGCCAAAACCGCCAGTGGCTGCGATTACTAAGTATGCTCTACACAATCGCTGTTATTCTCCTCATCCTCTGGCTCGCTGGCTGGCTTGGATTCAATATGCTAGGCGGCTTCATCCACATCCTCGTTATTCTGGCTGTTATCGCCCTCGTTATGGCTTTGCTTAAAAAAGCCTAGCCGCCGAGCAGCCACCCAGCCACCCGCACGGACCCCCTACAAACTTAAGCCTCATCTTTCCCCAGCGAACCATGTGCCCGCAGGGCGGGCGAAGGGGAGCGCGTTGGTGATGACGGAAAGGGAGCTGAGGCTCACGATGGTAGCCCCGATCCCGCTGCTGCCACCGGTGACGATTTCAACTTTTCCGTTCAAGTCCATGGGTTGATCAACGATGGGTATCAGCAGTCACGGCCTTCATCTTCACAAGTGCCTTGCCCAACTTGTCTCCTTCGAACAGATCGAGGAAGGCTTTCGGCGCGTTTTCGATTCCTTCGGTGATAGTTTCCTTCCAAAAGCCGTCAGTGGCGAGGAACGCAGTTTTCCTTCCGGGATTTGGGTCGGCCTCAGGCGCGGACGGGGTCTTCGAGCTTTGTGGCGTCGTCGCTTTGGACGGCGGCGTGGTTGCGGAGGGTGTCCATATCTATGACGTGCCGGAAGTGGCCGTCGCTATCGCCGTTGGCCAGGGTTTCAAAGACGGCGTTGATGTCCTTGATATCAATCAACTTGATGGAGGGACGGATTTCCTTGTCCGCGCAGAGGTCGAGAATTTCCTGAGTCTGCTTGATCCCGCCGATGAGCGAGCCGGCGAGGGTGATGCGGCTGAAGACGAGGGAGGCAGGGGAAAATTCCGGGAATTTCACCATGTTGCCGACGACGATGATTTTCCCGTCGGTTTTCATCAGGCTGATGTAGGGGGCAAGGTCGTGTGGGACGGGTATGGTGTTGATGAGCATGTCGAGCGATTTGGCAGCTGCTTTCATCCGATCGTCGTCCGTGGAGACGACGACCCTGTCCGCGCCCATTTTGAGGAGTTCGTCGTCGTTGCTGTCATCGCGGGTGAACGCGGTGACTTTCGCGCCGAGGGCTTTGCCGATCTGGATGGCCATATGTCCGAGGCCACCGATGCCTGCGACCCCGAGGGTCTGGCCTTCCTTGAGATCCCAGTGTTTCATCGGTGAATAAACGGTGATGCCGGCGCACATGATGGGCCCGGCGTATTTGGGATCGATTTTTGCGGGAATTTTCAGGATAAATTCCTCACGGGCGATGAGATCGGTGGAATAGCCGCCGTAGGTGTTGGTGCCGTCCGGAATCATGGGGCCGTTGTAAGTGAGGGTCGCGCCTTTTTCGCCTTGGCAGTAATTTTCCTCACCGGCGTCGCAATAGTCGCACTCTTGGCAGCTATTGATGATACAGCCGACTCCAACGATGTCGCCGACCTTGACCTTGCTCACGCCCACGCCGATAGCCGTGACGATCCCCACGACCTCATGGCCGGGGACGCAGGGATATTGGGTGTTGGACCAATCGTTGCGTGCCTGATGGAGATCGGAGTGACAAACGCCGCAGTGGGTGACCTTAAACGCGACCTCGCCCTGCCCGACCACTTTCCGACTGAAGACGACGGGGATTAAATCCTTGTCCTTCGCATGGGTTCCGAATCCGAAAACTTTAATGGTCTCTTCGCCCATAGTGTCATTTAGGTGTGTGGCTTCTAAGCGGCGGCGTATTCTTTGGCTTGGGTGATCTTCTTGGCGAGGGCCACGATTTCCGCGCCGTCTGCAAGGCCTTCGATAAAACGTGACGGTATGCCCGAGAGCCCCACCTGTGCTCCCACGAGCGCCCCGGTGAGGCAGGCCCGCGACATGTTTTGCCCGCCGCCATTGATGGCGTGGAGCACGGCGCTTTCAAAGTCATCGTGGAAACGCGCTGCGAGGTAATAGGCACACGGTAAAACAAAGGTAATCGCGCAGGACATGCCATAGACGAGCGAAACTTTCCAAGCTGGCTCAAACTGCGTCCCCGCATCATGCGCGGCCTGCGCGACCCACGAAGGCAGCAGCAGCGCATCAGGCGAGGCGAAGCCAAAAGGGATCGCACCCGGCGTGCGCTTACTCGCTGCGATGGAGGTGGGTGCGGTAAAGGGAATCTCTCCGCTCTCCACCAGCTTCATCATTTTTTCAGAGAGTTTACTGTCAAGAGCCTCACCGCGTATCAAAGCGGCAAGGACGCTGGCAAAAGCGACGCTGTGTTGAAGGACCAGCGGATCGGTCTGCGTGAGCTTGGCGTTTTCGTAGGCGTGGCGTGCCGCGACACAGGGATCTGCCGCGAAGGAGGCCGCGAGCAGACTCACGCGTTCGGCCGCTTCCGAAGTATCGGCATTTCCCCCGGCCTCGCCCCACTCCTTGCTATCCTGCGTCCGGGCCTTCCAGGTTTGGCGGATGGAGTGATTGGTGTAGCCGCCGGGTCCGTGAAAGGGATTGCCGTCAAAGTTCGCAAGAATCTTGTCATCCAGACGCCGCGTGAAATCGTCGGCTTCATACCCGTCGCATTCGGCTAGCGAGCGCAAAAGTTCCAGCATGATGAGCCCGCTTTGCGAAAGATCTCCGGCCTTCATACCGGAATGGTAGCGATGGGCGGGTTTGGGCGTGGTGTAACCAGCGATCCACGGACCGAAATCCTGCCGTAGTTCGTCGAGATCGTAGTACCAGTGTGGTCCTAAGCCGAGAGCATCGCCGATGAAAGCGCCTGCCATGGCACCTGCCGCACGGTCGGGAGTTGAGAGATTATCTGTATGCATAATGCCAAGCTAGGTTTCTAGCTGGCCGCAAGGCAGGCGGAGGGAATTGCCCTCCGCCCGCTGCGTTAATTATTTAGGCATCAGCACGGTATCAATGACGTGGATGACTCCGTTGCTTGCTGGCACATCCGTCGCGGTGACCTTCGCGTCGTTCACGGTAACGGCACCATCCGTAACCTTAATGTCGAGTTGCTCGCCGTTGACGGTCTTGGCCATCATGGTCTTCACGTCGGCTGCCATGACTTTGCCAGGCACAACGTGATAGGTCAGGATACCGGCGAGTTTGGCCTTGTTCTCCGGCTTGAGCAGATCATCCAAAGTGGCTTTGGGCAGTTTGGCAAAAGCTGCATCCGTCGGTGCAAAGACGGTGAAGGGACCCGGGCCTTGCAGGGTTTCAACCAGTCCGGCGGCTTTGATGGCCGTTACGAGGGTTGTGAGATTTCCCGTGTCCGAGGCAACGGCGACAATGTCTTTGGTGGTGTCGGTAGAAGCCGCGTGAGCGGTGAAGGAGCAAGCAGCACTTGCGAGAAGAGCGATTGCAGGGATGAGATGATTGATTTTCATAGTTTGTATTTGTTTGTGTTGTTGTTTCCACGGTTGTCGTGGAAGTGCAATTTGCAGCAAGGCGACAAGTCTTCCTATGGGGTGTATCCCTACCTGAAAGTTTTCGGCAATGTGCCGGGCAACGCATGGAATTTGTCCGGGTAAGACCTGAATGGGCGCGACGCACAACTCGGCAATTGCAGCCAATACCGCTCGAGTTCGTGTGCGGCAGCGGAAAACCGCTCGAAGTCCGTCGTATTGACAAGGTAGGTGTTACCACCGGGCCGGAAGCTCTCGATCGGGTTAGTCTGTTGCTTTGGCGATGTGAGCACTACGACAGCAATGATCCGGGTGTGCGGAGCGGCTTTCAAACGCGACAGGACCTCCGATCCGTCAACCTTGGGCAGATTGAGATCGAGAATAACGAGTTTGAGGCCTGCCGTAATGTCGAGGGCTGTCTGGGTGTCTTCGCAAAAAATCAGTTTTAGCGTTTTCGTGCCTTCATGGTTCACCACAATGCGATTGCACCAAGACGGGTGCGCTGTTGCCAAATCCTTGTGGCTATCTTCAATCAGAAGCAACTCCACCGGATTTGTTTCGTTTTCGATATCGGATATCATGGCTTGGGCATTCGAACGTCAGCCTTTTCGCGCTGTCAGTGCCGCCACGAGTTTCGGAACCAAGGGAACAGCTTAGCCATCTGACTTGCTTGGGGTCGTGCCGCAGTTCCTACGGTGTCTTGGAAAAGACAAAAAGTTTTTCCATTAAGTAAGACCTGTCGGCAGCCTCGGCCCCGCTCAGATCCTGCCCATCAGAAGCAGGACCACCAGAATGATTAAGACAAGTCCTAACCCGCCGGTAGGACCGTAGCCCCAATTTTTGCTGTGGGGCCAGCTCGGGAAGGAACCGAGCAGCATAAGCACGAGAATCACAATCAAGATTGTTCCTAACATAGTATTCCTTTATTCATGCCCACAGGATAGCGCTCCGTGCGGGCAGCCGGCTATGGGGTGTTTCCCTACCCTGAATCGGCCGGGAGATCGCTGCCTTTGGAGCAGGACGGAAATGAGACCGGGCATTTTGCGAAGTCCGCCAAAACACATTCCGGCGCTCGCGGGGCAATCCCCGCCGCTTCAAATAATCGTCACCTGCACGCTACTCTCGATGATACCGGCGGCGATGGCGTAGCGGGTGAGGCCGGCGGTGTCGTGAATATTGAGTTTCTCCATGACGCTTTGCCGGTGTTTCTCGACGGTTTTTATGCTGATGTGAAGCTCCTCGGCTGATTCCTTGTTCGCCTTGCCCTCGGCAATGAGCTGGAGCACCTCCATCTCCCGCGGGCTCAACGGGGTGGATTCGTTTTTCGAATTCTGCACCACACCGCGTTCCTGGGATTTCTGCCGGCGCTGATTCCGGCGCTTGGCGATGGTGGGGCTGAAAAAGGTGTTTCCCTTGGCCACTTCCCGAATGGCTTGAGGAAGAATGTGGGCGGCGGTTTGCTTAATGAGGTATCCCGACGCGCCCAGGGCCATGACCATTTCGACATAGGCGTCGTCACTATGGGCGGAGAGAATTAACACTTTCGTGTCGGGCAAGGAGTGGAGAATCTGACGGGTGGCTTCCAAGCCATTAAGCAGCGGCATGGCGATATCCATCACGACCACGGCCGGGCAGACACTCCGGGCCAGCTGCAATGCAAGGCGGCCGTTTTCCGCCTCGCCGACGACTTCGATATCCTTCTCCAATTTCAATAAGGCGACCAACCCCTCACGAACGATCATGTGGTCTTCCACCAGCAGGACAGTGATGGGTTTTAAGGGCATTTGAGTGTGGTGTTGCCGGATCTTTTCGTCGGAGTTCGCATGGCACTCTGGGCGTCCAGCGGGATTTCCACAATCACGGTGGTGGATTTCCCAAGTGCGGATTCCACGCAAAATGTCCCGCCGGTCATTTCCACGCGTTCCCTCATGCCAAGCAGCCCGAGGCGTTTGTTGGTTTTGGTGAAATTCACACCTTCCACCAGAAAGCCCTGGCCGTTGTCGTGGATCTTCATGAGAACAGCGCCGTTGTGATCGTGGATGCTTACCTTCACCTGGCTGGCTTTCGCATGGCGGGCAACGTTGGTGAGCGATTCCTGCATGATCCGGTAGAGGACGGTCCGCCGGGCGCTGTCCATTTGCTCCACATCAGCAAAAGCGGTTAGACTCACGCGGATGCCGGTCCGCTCCATAAAGCCTTTCAGATAGGCCTCGATGGCGGGAATGAGCCCCAGATCGTCCAGCACGGTAGGCCGTAGATCGCGGGCGAAGCGGTGGACGATTTCCACGGACTTTGCCACCAACCGCTGCGTGATCTCGATCTTGCGCTGGAGGTCGTTGGCGTTGGCGGATGATTTTGTGCGTAAGGTCGCGAGCCGGACATTTATGCCGGTGAGCGTCTGGGTGATGACATCGTGCAGCTCGCGGCTGACTTTTTTGCGCTCTTCTTCCTGGGCGCTGAGCAGGCGGCGGGAAAAATGCTGCAGTTGCTCCTGCATGTGGCGGGATTTTTTTAACAACTGGCTGGAGGTGAGATCACTGGTGCGGAGGGAATTCTCCATGGCCTTACGCCGGACGATTTCTTGATGCAAGGTTTTATTGGAAGCGTCGAGTTTCACCGCACGCCGGGTCAGCGTCTCGATTATGCTCTTCAACTGCACATTGGCTTCGCGCACGCCGCGGTGGGTTTCCTCAATGGGGGTAATGGCCTCGACAAAAAACGCACCGGCCCGCCGGACCATGTCGTCGCTCGCACGGGAATCCTTGGGATAAGGCAAGGTAAGGAGGAACTCCTGATGGATTTTGGCCAAGTCGAGCGTATCGAGCCCGAGCTTGACGGCCCGCAGGCCGAAATTGCGGGAGGTTTGCAAGCTGACCGCCGAACCTGTGCGCAAATGCTTGCGCAGGGCTGCCAGATAGCTTTGCGAGAGAACAGGCGGTTTAGTTTTCATGGGAAGTGCCGAACTCGCGGACAAAATGATTGATTGTTCGGACAGACTTTTCCACCAGCCGCTGGGTAGTGGCGAGCTCTTTATCAAAACCTGTCGCGCCAATGGTGACTTCTTTTTTCAGGGCCAGCATCCGGATGTTTATGCCCAGCAGGATCTGCGCGACCTCATCCTGCAACGCGAGGCTCATTTTTTTGCGTTCGTCTTCCTGCGCTGCGAAAAGCAGGTGAGCTAGATTTTGCAAATAATCGTGAAGCTGACGGGATTCCTCAAGGAGCCTGGCGGACTCTTCCTCACTGGACTGAAGATCCTTTTCCGCAGCCTGGCTCCGCAAAATTTCCTTCAGCAACTCGCGGTTGGTTTTTGCCAGATCGAGCGCGATGCGGTGGGTCTCTTCAATGGGGGTGATAGCTTCGGTAAAAAATTCGACTCCCTGTCTGGTCATGTCCTGGCGCAAAGCGACCGTGGAGCCCGGGAGCACCAGTGTCCCAAGCGCTAGATCATGCATCCTAGCCATATCCAGCGTCTCCAGCCCGAGGGCCACGGCCTGGCGTCCCAGACTCAAGGCCGAGCGCAAGCCCGTCTGAGGGCCTTGTTTCAAATGGGCACGCAGGGCTGAGAGATACCTTGCGGACAACCGGCTCAATTTTGTTTCGTTCATGATTGGTACCTGAGGACAAGGCCCCCTCTTGCCGGACGGATCGTCTCATGTCGGCAGGATGCAACGGGTGCGGTCTTCTGTCCATGGGGTGAATACCCACCCCGCACAGGGTGGGTATTCACCCCATGGATCCAACGGAAAGCTCACGGCAGGCTCCCCAACGTGATCAATAACCAACGTACTTTAGACAGCAAACCGCCGGAAATCCCGGATCCTCAGGACCGCAAAATGGGAGCCAGACTGGCGGGGTTCCTCTCGGAATCCCGCGCTCGGATTATTGCGGATTGGACGGCGGCGGTTCATCGTGACCGGCACATCGTCAGTTCCGAGGCGTTGACTCACACCCAGCTCACCGACCACATCCCTCAGCTTATGGACGATCTCAATGACACGCTTTATCACGCATTCAGTGAAGATATCAATGAGCGTTCGGCCTGGACCGCCGCCACCCATGGCCACATTCGCTGGCAGGAAGGCTACGACCTTTCCGAGCTGCTCCGCGAAATGGGCGACCTGCGCCTCGCCATCCTTCCTCTTCTCCATGAATTTCAAGGCCGCAATGCGAATGCCCCCGGAATCCTCTTGGCTATGATCGTCGTGCATCGCTTCCTAGACGATTCGATTCGTACATCAGTCGAGCAATTTATTGCGGCGTCCGGTCGCAGTGTGCCGGAACCGAACCAGATACAGACCGGGAAATTTCTTCCCGGCAACCCTGTTTGTGTTCCCAAGCCGAGGTCGGGTTAGACCCCATAGTAAGTCGTTGTCTCATCGCCGAATCTAAAGCCTATGAAAAACATAATTCGAAAATCAATTGGAGCCATTTTGCTCTCAGGAACGCTCCTGACAGGGAATTCGCTGATGGCGCAAACCGCCATGGTGGAACAAACCACCACCACTTCGGCTGGAACCATCAGTGAGTTCAGTCCGACCACAATCATGATCCGGTCCGAACCTATGGCCAGTCCGGTCAGTTACAACTACAGCAAGGAAACGACTTACGTGGACGAAACTGGAGCCCCGGTCGCGATCGAAATGGTTAAGTCCGGTCTCCCTGTAACCGTGTATTACACCACAGTCGGCGGCCAGATGGTGGCGTCCAAAGTCATCGTGAAAAAAGCCGTGGTGGTTCCGGCTGCTCCCGCAGTGCCCGTTACGACAGTTGCTCCTGTGGTTGAGAAAACCATAAAAACCACGACAACCACGACCGAGGATTAATCACTAATATTCTTATGAAAACATTCTTCACCTGCTTGTTGGCTCTCGGAGCCATCACATTCTTCTCAAGTTGCGTTTCCGTGGATAAGGAAAACGATGACCGCACCACGACAACCACCACCGAAGAGACCACGCTCAGCCGTCCAAGCTCCGCCACCGTGGAAACCCAAACCATTCGGTCCTACTAAAATAGCACGACCAATAACGAAACGATCGTTTCAAGCGGCCTGATGAAAGTCAGGCCGCTTTTTTTTGCCCGAATGCTCTTGCGGATAGCGGGCTTTGCTTCGGGAGTGAGTCGGGAATTCCGTCCTGTGTCTGAGCAGGATTATCCCCATGAAGCACCCGGGGCCGCGATCTGGCGTGGGCAGCATAGGCAAGTCTCATCTCTACCGAGGCAGCAAGTGAAAGAGTGTGTAGTAAGATAATGAATAGTAGGGTTATACCCCATGGAGGAAGTCTCGCGAGCGTCTTAGTTTCTCGGCCATGAATATTTTCTCAATTTTACCGACCCCGAAAACGCTTTCCTGTTCGTTGGCCGTCGTCGGCCTTTTGCTGGCGGCGTTTATTTCCCCAGTCTTCTCCCAACAGGCACCCCAGTATTCGCAGAACGCTTCGCAAAAGCTCTCGGCCAAGAGTCTCCAGCAATTGATGGCGCCTATCGCTCTTTATCCCGACGCACTTATCGCGCTGATCCTGCCAGCCTCCACTGTGCCATCTGATGTGGTGATGGCTTCGCGCTATGTCGCGGGCAACGGAGACGCGCTACAATTTTCCAACCAGCCGTGGGACAGCAGCGTCCAATCTCTCGCCAGCTATCCCGATGTCCTTATGTGGATGGATCAGAATCTCGAATGGACCACCAGCGTGGGACAGGCTTTTATCGTCCAGCCGGGTGATGTGATGCGCGCCATTCAGCAACTTCGCCTTCAGGCCGCGACAGCCGGGAATCTGGTGGATACTCCCCAGCAAGTCATCGTGAGGGAAAAAACCTATATTCGCATCGTCTCGGCGCAACCCCAATATCTCTACGTTCCGCAATACAATCCTGAAATTGTCTATGTGCAGCCCTACTCGCAAGATTTCGGCCCCCTTGTGACATTCGGACTGGGCTTCGCCGTCGGCGCATGGCTCAACTACGATTTCGACTGGAATCGCCAGCGAATCTATCGCGGCAACTGGCAGCCCGGTTGGGATTATGACCGTTACAACAATGGGGGAAACGGCGGCGACAATAACGTGGTCAATGTCGTAAATATCAACAACAACACCGCCCAAGTCTGGGAGCCGAGTTCCAGCAGCCTCCAGCAGGTCGAGCGCCAGCAACAAAAATTCAATCGTTCCACCTCGAATGATAGCGTCAATGCCCAGTCGTCATCAGCCGCCACTTCAGCCGGAGTCAATCAAACCGACCAGATCCTTCGCGATGTCCCCAAGCCCTCCCGCGCCGACTTTGGCAAGCGCGGCTCCGGGAATCGCAACGCGACCGCCGAGACTGCACCTTCAGGTGCGGGGGAGACCACCATGGCTCCCGATGTCGTCGGCCAGCAGGGAAAGCCCCTTGGCAACGACAAGAAGCGCGAGCAGGATAAAGCAAGCGCCCTCAGCCCCTCGCAAGCTCCT
>Ga0163147_10005659_pt1 | contig 15061 bp, 12 predicted proteins | sample OliLakLV19MP6G1_FD_148597 | JGI IMG/M metagenome (GOLD analysis project Ga0163147, IMG submission 148597) | Freshwater microbial mat bacterial communities from Lake Vanda, McMurdo Dry Valleys, Antarctica- Oligotrophic Lake LV.19.MP6.G1 | ecosystem: Environmental > Aquatic > Freshwater > Lake >...
CTCTATGGCCTCAGCTTCTCGCAACGCGAACGCAAACGCGCGAGCGGAAGTGAAGCGAAGCTCGCGTCGTTTCTGCAAACATTGCCAGATTGCCCGCTCAATGTCTGGGGGTACGTCGTCCCGCAGGCTGGAGATCGGCGTGGGTTCGTCGGCGACGATCTTCGCGAGCAAGCCGGGTACGGTCTTGTCCTCGAACACAGGCGTGCCAGCGAGCAATTCATGGAGAATAGCTCCGAGCGCCCATACGTCAGCGCGGGTGTCGATGTTGCCCGGATCTCGTGCGTGTTCCGGCGATAGATAGCGGAGTGCAGAAGGAACCGAAGCTGCCGTTAACATTCCGGTGCCTGCAGTGCCGTGGTCCGAAAGTTCAGCACCGGATGTGGTAAATCCGGAGAGCCTCACGATGGGCAAACCATCAGAACCTTTGCACAAGAAAATATTTTCGGTGGAAAGCCCACCGTGCACCACTCCGAGCTCATTCACGGCGGCAATTCCGTCGCAGGCCTGCACGATATAGGAGAGCGCTTCAGCCAGCGGCAGCGGCCCGCGCACGCGGATGACTTGCGCGAGGTCTGGGCCATCCGGATGCTCGGTGACCATGTACGGCGTCCCGAATTCAAGCATTCCGACGTCGACCACACGCGCCACATGCTGGTTTCGGACTTGGGAGAGGCGGCGCGCGCCCGTCAGAAAATCCCCAATGGCGTCCGGAAGTGCGCGTGCTTCCGGGCGCAAGTACTTCAGCGTTGCCGTTTCATCGAGAACTAAGTGACGAACCTGAAGCAGCGTGGCTAGGCCAACGTCCGCGATGCGCCGCTCCACTCGATACTTCCCAGCAACCACCTCGCCTGGGCGCACGTGGCGTCGTTCGCGAACCATTGAGTTAGAGCGCGGGGGAATCGTATGCGAGCGTGTCGACATCGGCGGCATGGTATCACGGTGAACGGCGTTGCTCTCAAGGAGCTCATCGTCGAGGACGGTGAACTCATCTTCTGCGGTTAACACGCTCCGAAATGGGTCGTTCATGGCCAAGTTGCCTCACCCTATACGCGTTGGCCAGGCGTGGCGTGTGACAAGTTGAATGCTAATCGGTGGCGATTTGTGACTTATTGGTTACGATTCAGTTCGCATTTGGCGGCGGGCGTCTGTGCTTCACGAACAGCACGTGTCGAAAGACACCTGAACGCTCGGGCTGCGCTCGTGTTAGGTTGCACTTCGGATGAGGAGTGTCCGAACATGCCTAAGCTCAATTCCGACGGCCTCAGGTTTCTGGTCACCACTGGGCTCCTGATGGCGCTCGCGTACTGCTTGGCGTACTTCCCCTACCCACCGACGAGTGCGCCAGGACAGCTCATCGAGCCTATCTGGAGCTGATTGCCAGGGCCTCAGGGGTTTTGATCTCGGTCTTTGACTCGAACATCTCGGTGGTAGGCGCTGGCATCTTTGTGATCGGAGCATTGTTCTTGGGGCTTGGGCTTGTCTACTTTCAACTCATCAGGGAACGCCACAACGGTCGCCACGGAACGCCGCGCCATTTGTTGCCCCCTCGGGCCGAGCGGAGTCGGCCTGTCTCCCCCAAGCCTGTCGCTTCGCTCCAGCCGGGGGAGACACGTACAGAAAAAAAGTAGTTCGCATGCTTACTATCTAGAATCGTTGCCGAGGCGTGTCCCAGCCGGCTTGTTGTCGCAGCGTGGGTTTCGTCATATGCATCGCTTCCGTGGCGTTTGCGTGAAGCTGTTACGTCCTAGACGACGCTGAACTCCGATGATAAGGCCTCCTTCAACTTGGCCACTTCGCTCTCCAGTGCTCGCAACGCAGCGCTTGTATTCGCAATTACTGGTTTTACTGTCAGTGCCCTCGCCCAAGCATGTTCGCCGGGTGTGCTTGAGAACTCCGGCGACTATGCGGCGGAAGTCAGCCAGATCCGTGGGGATAAAGGGGCGGGCGGCGGTCCAGCTGCAATGGGAGGCGGCGGCAGCGGGGGCAATGGTCCGCCTGCAATGGGAGGCGGGGGCAACGCGAGCGGAGGGCAGACAGGTGGCAGTGGTGGTGGTGGTGGCACGGTGAAATCCGACGCCGACTTTTATCCCCCCGCTCCGTGCAACATCCCCGCCATCCTTGCCAGCTCCGCCGATGGCTGCAGCACGGCGCTCTGCCATAAAACCGCGCTCACCACCGATCTACTCTCAGGAGGGCTTGACCTCGTCACCCTCCCGTATTGGAGCCGGCTCCTGGATGTGGACGCCAAACACGTCAGCTCCACCACTGCAGGCACGACGTGCCCGCAACCAGCCGCGAAGCTGATCAATTCCGCCGATCCCGCAATGAGCTGGATGTTAGTCAAGCTCACGGACGCGGGGGCGGCGTGTGGCTCAAAGATGCCGATTGGCGCCATCACTCCGGCCAGTAAACAGTGCCTCACCGATTGGGTCACTAATATCGCTACTCAAGGCGGGTTGTAGCTCTCTCCTTCGAAGCTCCAAACCCAAGACGGATCTGCGCCATGACCTGTCGAACTTCTCTTTTGATGATCGCCCTTTTCGCGTCCACCGTGTGCACGGCTGCCGTTCACGATGCGTGGGCAGCTCCCGATGGGGCTAGGGAGAGTGGAGCGGGCGAGAAAGCGCCGAAGGAAGGGCCGCGCTCAGTCGCAGTTGGGCCTGTTACCGGGCCGCTGGCGTTCAGCGCTCGTCGATGGCTTCGTGAGACGCTGGAGACGGTTCCCGAGCAGTTTGCGGTCGTCGACGAGGACACGACAAACGCGTTGGCGAGAGATGCCGATGCGAAAGCAATGACGGATTTCGCCGAGAAGAACAACGCGAAAGCCATCCTCGTTGGGGAGATCAAGCAGACTCCGAAGGGCCACACGCTCCTCGTCACCGTGCATGGGCCTGACGGCGTCGAGCTGGACGCCGTGGAGTTCGAAGGCGGCAGCCCGGCCGAGTTGAAGAAGAGTGTGGAGAGCTCACTCGTCACCGGACTGAAAGGCGTGTTCGAGGCGTATGAAAGTGCCGAGAAAATCGCTTCCGAAGGAACCGAGGAGCCGCCGAGGGAAGTGGGGCCGATCGTTGAAGAAGAGCGGAGGTCAGGCTCAGGCCTGACAGCACTCAAGATTGAGGTGGGGGGTCGCGTACGGTCAAGGAGCTACGCGTACACGGATCCGCTGGATGCCTTCTATCCGGAATTGAGGGACGTGCAGTTCCCGAACGAGTCCGGCGCGCGCTATCCGCTTGCAGATTATTCGCTCGCTTACCCCGGCGTTTTTATTGGGTTCGAGTCGTACCCGTTGACGCACTTTATGAAGGGGCTGCCCACGTATTTCGGGCTTGTTGGCAGCTACCAGAAGGATGCCCTGGGGACCACCACAGCTTTCGGGAACGATGTTATCTCGACGGCAAGTTTCAGCTACTTTGCGGGATTGAAAGCGCGAATGCCGCTCGGCAAGCACCAAGTGGCGGCCTTTGGCGGGTTCGGTGAGCACGCGTTCAACGTGGGGACAGTCGCGAACGATGAGGTCACTACGGTCAGCCCCACGAGCACGACCACCCGGGTGAGTGAAGTCACTGTGCCGAGTACTGACTATAAGTACTTGCGGGCGGGCGCCGAGGGGACCGTCGATTTCGATCCGCTCGCGATCACGGTGGGAGCAGCCTACCGGAGTGTGGGCTCGCTCGGAGAGCTTCAGGATCCCGAGTGGTTCCCTTTCGCCACAGCTGTCGGCTGGGATGCGGCGATCCGTGCCGAGTACCCGCTCGCGAAGTTCAGCGGCTCGCGGCTCGCGCTTGCGGCTGGCGTCGACTACGCGCATTACGCTTGGAAAGCCAATTCAGGGGCGAACAGGACGCCGTCGGATGCGGCAACGGGCCGCGTCGCAGGTGGCGGCGTGGACAACTACACGTCTGGCTGGCTGGGAGTCTCTTTTGCGCTTACCGGACCGGCCGGCTCCGGGCAATGAGCGCGGGTTTCACGTCAAAAGACGGCCAACCGAGGCCCGGCACTAGACCAAGTGTGACGAGATTTCAGGCTAGAACATAAAAGGGGAGTGGTGTGCGTCACGGGCAATTTCCAGTCGCGTCACGTGAGCGTCACACATCCTGAGCAAGCTCCGCGCCGGTCTCGCATGGACATCGCCGTTTGGACAACTCAGGGAGTCGATCATCTCCGGCGTCGGCGCTTGGTGTTCGGTGGCGCGCTGGGCATGTCGCTCGTAGCCGGCATCGTGGCCATTTCGCTCACGGCGAAGCCTGTGGTTGCAGAGCCAGCAGAAGAGAATGTTCTGAAGGTGGAGCTGGCGACGGAACCTGAGCCTGAGCCGGAACCGGAGCCCGAACCCGAACCCGAGCCCGAGCCGGCAACGAACGAACCCCCGCCGCCTTCGAATCAGCCGGTCCTGCCAAGTCTTCAGCCGCCGACCGAATTGCCGGATGCGCCGCTTGAGGAACGGGAGCCCACGGAGGGTGGCACCGGCGAGGGCGATCCGTATGCGGGCGGCAAGGTAACATCCGGAGTGCGCCGATCGGCCCCCAAGGTGGAGGAGAAGCCGGCACCGCCGCCGCCCAAAGCTAAGCCGCGCGGTCCGATGCGGGTGACGGAAAATGTAACCCCGCCGAAGGCTATGTCTCAATCGGCGCCGAGCTACCCTTCCTCAGCAAAAAAAGCTGGGATCGAGGGGGTGGTAATCATCAAATACGTGGTGACCGAGGTCGGTAAGGTGAGTCAAGTGCAGGTCCTGCGGGGACCCGCCGAGCTGCGCGAAGCCTGCGTTGAAGCGCTCTCCCGCTGGACGTTCGAGCCGGCGCTTTTCGAAGGGAAACCGGTAGCCGTTTTCCGCATTGCGCGCTTCCCCTTCCGCATCACGACCTGATCCAAGCCCGCCTGACACACGCATTGAAAGCCTACGAACCCGAGGAGAGTCTGAGATGAGTTTTGATCTAGTGCACATTTGGGGCTCGATGAGCTTCCTCGCCAAGTCGATCGCTTTCGTATTGCTTTGCATGGCGATTGCCAGCATCGCAGTGGTCGTGGAGCGCAGCCTGGCGATGTTTCGTTCGTCTCGCGAATCCGCCGCTTTCGCCAGGGTCATGGCGCCCTTGCTCGACAAGTGGGATCTTGAGGAGATCTTGCTTCAGAGCGAGAAATTCAAGCACTCCTCGCTGGCCAAGCTGTTTGGGACGGTGATCGAAAAGTACCTCTCTGCGGCCGACAATCAAGACAACGGCAACGTGCATCCCGTCGATCTTGCACGCAGCGAGGCGGCCCGTCGGCAAGAGGCGCTGGGCGAGGAGCTGCGACGCGGCACCAGCATCTTGGCTTCCGTCGGTTCCGTGGCTCCGTTCGTGGGGCTCCTGGGAACGGTGGTGGGCATTATCGCGGCGTTCCAAGGTATCGCCTCCACGGGTTCAGGTGGGCTCGGGTCGGTGTCGGCGGGCATTTCCGAAGCGTTGATCGAGACGGCCTTTGGCCTGATGGTCGCCATTCCCGCGGTGCTGTTTTTCAACTACTTAACCACGCGCACGAACAGCATTGAGACGGCACTCGGCCGCTCTGTCGGCGAGCTTTTGGACGATCTGGAGAATCATCATGGGCGCGAATCTCACGAGCACACGATCGAACAAGAAGCGGCAGCCTGAACCAGAGATGAACGTCACCCCCCTGGTGGACGTTGTTCTGGTCTTGCTCATCATCTTCATGGTGATCGCGCCCGCCCTCAACGAGGGTGAGCACATCGAATTGCCCTCGATTTTTCAGCCCGATCCGAAGCCAAAAGACCTGAATCCCATCGACATCGCGATGGCGTATGGTGGCAATTACCTGGTGGACAAGCAGCCCATGACCGAACAGCAAGTTCGGCCTCGCTTAGTGGAGCTGCACGCGGCAGATCCTGAACGCAATGTGATGCTGAAGACGGACGAACGCATCCCCTATAAGAAGGTGCGTGAAAATCTAGCGATGCTCCAAAAAATCGGGTTCCCCGGTGTGAGCCTCAAGGTGATGGAGCGAAAGGTAGCTGGCGGTGCAAAGTGAAGGCGTGGGACGTGAAGGCGCGCGAGAGGATCTGACGTCATGGGCATGAACCTCTCTGCAGGCGGTGGCGGCAAGAAAGCTAGGCCGGTGCCGACCGTGAACGTCACGCCGTTGGTCGACGTCACCCTGGTGGTGCTCATCATCTTCATGGTGGTCACGCCGCTGATGACGAAAACTTTCTGGCTCAATCTTCCAAAGCAAGAAGAGAAGAATCAACCGGTAGTGCCCAACCAGAACAACGAGCCCTTGGTGATGACGCTGGATAAAGCCGGGGTTATCCGCATCAATAAGACCGTGATCAAAAAAGAAGAATTGAAGCAGCGCCTACCGCGGTTTTTGGCTGCAAAACGCCAGAAAGTCTTGTATTTCGACGCCCACGACGAGGTGCCGTACGGCAAGGCCGTGGAGGCGATGGATCTTTCGCGCAGTGGCGGCGCACGCTCGATCGCAATCCTGACCCAACAAGTCGTCAAGTAGCGAGCCCTCACAGCTACAGGTTCTCTCTTCTCACGCCCCCTCTTTTCTTTCCCCTTGCGAAGCCCTACCCATGCGACCCCTCCATCGACCTGTTCTTTCCGCCTGGCTCGTCCTTAGCTTAACTTCCACGCAGCTTTACGCACAGCCCGCACCGCCCGCACAGCCAGCCGAGGCGCCCCCGGCCGCCGACGCTCCTGTCGACGAAGCGGCTGAGGAAGCTGGCGACGAAGTTCCCGCGGCCCCCGGCGACGCGCCCGCGAACGAAACGCCCCCAGCGGCCCCTGGCAACGCTGCGGAAGGCGAAGGCGACATGGGAGAAGCCGACATGGGTGAAGAATCCCCCTCCCGTCCGCCGAGCAAGGGCAAAGGCGTCGTCTGGGGAGTGATCACAGACACTAAGCGCAGCGAACCCTTGATCGAAGCCACGGTCACCGTCGTGCAGACCGGTCAGCAGTTATTGACGGACGTGGACGGGCGCTACCGCTTCGAGGGCAAACCCGGCACCTACACGCTGCGCGTCGACTACGAAATGCACAAGCCCGAGCGCATTGAGCAAGTCAGCGTTGCGCTTGGCAAGGTGAACCAACTCGACGTGAGTCTGGTACCCGAAGAGTTGGTCGAAGACGTGGTCGAGGTGGAAACCAAAGCCGACACCTCCACCATCGAAGGTCAAATGATCAAGCGCCAGAAAGCTGTCGCCGTCGGTGATGGCATCGGCCGCGCCGAGATCTCAAAAAACCCGGATAGCAACGCCGCGGAAGCCGCCCAACGCGTCGTCGGCGCCAACATCGTCGGCGGTCGCTTTGTCTACGTACGCGGCTTAGGCGAACGCTATTCGAACGCGCTCTTGAATGGCCTGCCACTGCCCAGCCCCGTGCCCGATCGCGCAGCAGTACCGTTGGATTTGTTTCCGGCGCTGATGCTGGACAGCCTCACGATCAACAAAACGTTCACACCGGATGTTCCCGGCGATTTTGCCGGCGGCTCGGTGCGGATCGAGACGCGGGATGTGCCGGAGGAGTTCCTGTTCAGCATGTCGGGTTCCCTCGGATATGCGCATGGCACGACATTTCAAGATAGGTTGGACCATCGGGGGGGGTCGACGGATTGGTTGGGCTATGATTCTGGCTTAAGGGATTTCCCTGCAACTCTTCCCCAGGACCACTCAGCGTCGAGCGGTACTAACAAGCCCGGAGCGGATCCGCTGAATCCAACGCCGGAGCAACGAGTCTCGGGGACCGAAGTCACCCAGTGGGGCAGAGAACTCAATTCGTATATGTCCGCGACGGAGAGCGGCACACCGGAGAACCACGGCCTCGCGGCGGTAGTGGGCAACGGCTGGAAGCTTTCTGGTGAGCAGAAGCTGGGAGCTATCGTGGCGCTCAACTATGGCCGGAGTTACGCGATTCGCAACGAGACCCTTCGGGAGTTTCAGGCGGCGCAGGATTCGCCGACCGGACTCGTCGCGTGGAATGACCTCAAGGTGGAGCGCGGGGCGGAAGCCGTAAAGTGGGGCGGCCTGGGGACCGTTGTCTACGATTACAACAAGCATCACCAACTCCACTTGGTCGGTCTCCGCAGTCAGTTGAGTGACAAGAAAACCTCCTTGTTCGACGGTTTCAGCAAAAACGTCGACGGGCGCTTTCACAATACTCGTCTCGAGTTTGTGAGCCAGTCTCTCGGATACCTGCAGCTAGGGGGAGACCACGAAATGGATAAGAGCAAGGTCGCCTGGAATGCCTCGGTGGCGCGCGCGACGCGCGAACAGCCGGATACGCGGGATACGGTCTTCAATTTCACCTCGAATTCCGACGGCAAGCGTTGGTCGTATCTATCGAGTCCTGAAAGCGGCCGCCACTTCTACTCCGACCAATCTGAAATCACTCGAAGCGCTGCCCTCGATTTCACCCAGGAGCTGCGTGGAGGGGACCTTGAGACGAGTGTCAAAGTCGGCGGGATGATGTCCCTTCGAGACCGTGAGTTTGGGGCCCGAAGGCTAGCGTTCGCCGGGAAAACGGTCGCCGGGAAGCCGTATTCCTGTCCGGGGGCGGAGCTACGCCAGACTTGTCTGGATGATCTGTTCACTGCCGAGAACATCGGGGCCGACAAGCAGGGGCTCCTGGAGCTCGGAGAGAGTACGCAAAAACAGGACGCGTACGATGCAGTTCTGGACGTGTACGCCGGTTATGTGATGGCGGATATCAAACTCATCAAGCCCCTCCGCGTCACCGCCGGCGAGCGGATCGAATTCACACGCCAGGTGATTGAACCTTTCGATCAGCTCATGTCCCGGGCGAGGGTGGAGGGAGCTCGACTCGTAAGTCAGGATCTCTTACCGGCAGTTTCAGCGACCTACGACACGAGCGCGAAGACCAAGCTCAGGGCTTCTCTCGCGCGGACGCTGGCCAGGCCTCAACTGCGAGAGCTGGCGCCGTTTGCCTTTTCTGACTTTTTTGGGGGTGCCCTAACTACCGGGGAACCAACGCTCGAGTTGACCCACATTGTCAACTACGATCTCCGCTTCGAGTACTTTCCCACCCTCGCAGAAGTAATAGCACTGAGCGGCTTTGCTAAACAGTTCAGCAAGCCCATTGAACGCGTTCAGGAGCCAGCGGGGTCCTCCAACAATATTACCTTCGTCAACTCAGACTCAGCGACGCTCTTGGGGGTCGAACTCGAGGCCCGCAAGACCCTGGAATTCTTGGACCCGGGCCTAGAGTCCTTCACGGTTATTGGTAACCTAACGTTAACTCAATCGTCCGTTCGGGTGCCCCAAACGGGCAACTCATTCATTACCAACACCAAACGATCGCTCACCAATCAATCACCGTACATTATCAATCTGGCTCTCGACTACACGGGTGCAGATTCAGGCTTGGGTGCTCGGGTGCTCTATAATGTGAACGGTCCTTCGATTGTAGAAGTTGGGCTCCAAGGACTTCAGGATGCCTACGAACAGCCTCGCCACATCGTCGACGTGAGCCTGTCCCAAGAGCTCGGCAAGCAGTTCAAAATCAAGGGCGTTGTTGAGAACCTTTTTGATGCCCCCTTTTTGGTTACGCAGGGGAAAGAGAAACGCAGCTACAACGTCAGCAATCGCTACCAGGAGGGTGTGGAGGTTACCCTGACTGCCAGCTACACTCATTGATCTCGAATTGACACACAAACGTTACGAGCCCCGCACGCTCCGTTCACCAACCCGCGGCAGGGTCAGAGCCAATTCGGAGAAAATTACAAGATGAATCACTTAAAGCTCAAGCGAACCGTGACCCTTACCGCCCTTGCCGGCATTCCCTTTCTTGCGATGGGGGCTTGCAGCGACGACCCCAAGGCGCCGCCCCCTTCGGGCGGACTTGGAGGCAGCACTTCTGGCATGACCGGTGGCAGTGGCATGACCGGTGGCAGTGGCATGACCGGTGGCAAGGCGACGGGCGGCGCTGGCGGTGCAGCACCGGTTACTGGAGGCGCTGGCGGTGCAGCTCCTGTCACGGGCGGTAGCCCTGGAACCGGCGGGGATCCCGCAACCGGAGGAATGGCCGGGCAGGCAGGAGCGGTGGGCGGCACTGGCGGCACTCCCCCCGTCGCTGTCTGCGATCCTGGGAAGAATTCTGTCGGTGCGGACCTTCCAGCAATGGCCATTCCCAATCCGACGGGAACGATGACACTCACTAAAGATAAGGTCTGGATCCTTTCGGACGTCACCTATGTTGCCGACGGTCAAACGTTGACGATCGAGCCGTGCACGGTGGTGAAGGGAACGGCCGCGCCCCTTGGCAGCCTGGTTGTTTCGCGTGGGGGTAAGCTGATGGCGAGCGGTACGGCCGATGAACCGATCATCTTCACGAGTCAGGGTACCGTGGGAAGCCGCGCAGCGGGCGACTGGGGCGGAGTGATCCTGCTCGGGAGGGCGGACAACTGGTCTTCCCCTGACCAACTCATCGAGGGGCTTCCGTCGGCTGCGGTGAACCAGTACGGGCGGGGAGCAGGTGCCGCCATGCCGACTGAGAGCAGCGGAGAGCTTCGGTACGTTCGGATTGAATTTGGCGGTTTTGAGCTCTCCGCGGGCAAGGAAATCAACGGCCTGACCATGGGGAGCGTTGGCAGCGGAACTGTGGTCAGCCACGTGATGGTAAGCACAACCCTGGATGACTGCTTCGAATGGTTCGGAGGCAATGTGAATGCCGACCACCTCATTTGCAACGCCACCGGCGACGATATGTTCGATGCCGACTTAGGGTACGTGGGCACGCTAGACACCGCCTTTGGCCGCAACTCACTCACGACGGCCACCACGTCGAGCGACCCGAATGGCTTCGAAATGGACAGCGACAACACGAACAACTTGCCTCCGACCACCAACGTGACCGCCAAGAATGTGACCCTGTGTGGACTTGGAGGTGTCGGCCCGGCCGCAAGTTTTGGTATGGTTCTTCGGGAAAACCTCACCGGAGCGTTCGACAACATCGTTGTTACGGGCTGGGACGAGGGCGTTGACGTTCGAAACATTTTTGGGACGGCAGCTGCACCGAAGGTGACCCTCATTAATTCACTGTTCAACAATCGACTGCAGCACATCCGAGATGCTGCCGACGCCAACGATTCGACTGCCGTGGGGGATCCCACGCCGTTTGACGAGGTGGCATGGGTGAATGTCGGAGCGAGCCTGAACATGGTGGGTGTCTCCCCGGGTTACACGGACGCTGAATGCCTCGAAGCGGCTGGGCCTGCCGCCACGGTCAAGAACTCCGCCAAAGGAGCGTTCAAGACGGACGCCGCCTGGATGACCGGCAAGTGGGTGAGCTGGGCAGCAAACTAAGCCCCGTTTCCATCCGCCTGAGCGCCCTGTGCTCCGACAACTTCGGGCATGGGGCGCGCTCGCATTGTGGGTTAGGGTTGCAGGGTAAGAAATGGATTCGCTCCCTCAAGATCCCTACGACGAACTCCCGTATAACGCGAAGGCGATACCGCAGGGCCATCCGAGCAGGCTCGCGGCTGTTGCTAGGTTGTTCGGTTTCCAGGCACCGGACCCCACTCGCTGCCGCTTGCTCGACGTGGGTTGCGCGGATGGCGCCCACCTACTGCCGCTCGCGATTGAGTTTCCCAACTCGGAATTCGTGGGACTCGATATTTCGGCGGAGCATGCCGCCCGCGGGCGCCGTGCTGTCGAAGCGCTGGGCTTGAAGAACCTTGAGATCCGTTGCGTTGACTTTTCCAAGGATGATCAGGGGCCTCGGGGTTTCGATTTTGTGATCGCTCACGGGCTCTACTCCTGGGTGCCACCCGAGGTTCGGTCGAGTCTATTGCGAAGTATGCGAGCCTGGCTCGGCGCTTCAGGGGTAGGCTACGTAAGCTACAATACGTACCCAGGCGGGCATCTGAAGAACGCCGTGCGGCAGCTCGGGTTTGACCTCGTTGGAGGCGCAGAAAGCGGGGTGAGCAATGTGCCGAAATGGCGCGCTCTTGCGGAGCAGCTTGCCGAGGCGATGGGGTCCACTCACGCTCTGAGTGGCGGCCTGAAAAAGGAGCTCACCACCGTTGCGTCGGCCTCCGATTCCTTGATCGCTCATGACTGGTTTGGACGCGTCAGCGAACCGGTTTCGTTCCTCGCATTCGCAGAGCAACTCGCTGTCGAAGGGCTCCAGTACTTGTGTGAGGCGGAGTTGAGTCGGTCTCCGTTGCCTCATCTATCCCCGGCCGGACGACGCGTTCTAGCTGAATATGGGTCGAGTCGATTGCGACGAGAAGCGTGCCTCGACGTCCTCACGTGCAATGGGTTTCGGCAGTCCTTGGTGGTCGCCACCGAGGCAACCCTGCCGGCCACAGAGGATCGAACCGCGCTCAGAACGCTTTGGTTAACCAGTAACTCACGGGTGGAGGGCACCCCGGACCTTCGAGAGGGCGTGCCGGTTGCGTTCGTGAACCGTTCGGGGACTCGGATCCAACTGAGCAACTTTTGGGTCAAGTCGGCATTGTGTGAACTTGGAGCCGCATACCCGGAAGCGATCCGTTTTGAGCAGGTAGCCGAGCGTGCTTTCCGGAGCACGATCAATTCACCGCAACTCGAGGTCGGCAGCTCGGTCTTGCAAGATGCCTTGTTTGAGCTCTCCCTGCTCGGGTTCGTGGATCTGCGCGCGCAACCCGCCATTTGCACCAGTAAGGTTGGCGAGCGGCCTGAAGCCAATCCGTGTGCGCGCTGGCAAGCGTCCCTAGGAAGCACCTTGACCAATCAACATCACGTCCCGGTAACCATCGAGGAAAGATCCATCAGGCTGCTGATCCCTCTGCTGGACGGTACTCGTGAGCGCGCGACCGTGTTGGAAGGCTGGCGCGCGGCGTGCGCGGAGCATGGGCTACTCACTCCGACCCCGGCAGACCTGGAGTCGGCTCTCGAACGGTTGGTTAAGTTTGCGTTGCTGGTTGCATAGCTTGGTGGAACGAATGCCGCTGACTGGGTGAGTTGCGGGGAGCGCTCAGCTGTGGATTTCGTACTTCTTGATCTTTTCGTACAGGGTCGACAGGGCGATGCCGAGGCCGCGGGCAGCGCCGGCCTTGTTGCCGTTCAACTGCGCCAAGCTCTGTTGGATGGCGCAACGTTCGATGTTTTGCAGAGCATGACCCGCCAGCGGCAGCCTCTCGAGGCAGGACTTCTCGTCTTCGACCGGGGCGGCGAGCCGCACGTGCTCGGGATGGACGACCCCACGCTCGGCAAAGTAGCGCGCGCAGGCGAGCGTATTTTTTAGTTCTCGGACGTTGCCCGGCCAATGGTGCGCTCGGAGGACTTCCAAGGTGGCATCGGCGAGGCGAAGGTCGCTGGCGCCGAGATCCTCAAGGATGCTGGACACGAGAAGAGGGAGATCCTGGATGCGATCCCGCAGGGCAGGCACAAAGACTTCGGCCCCGGCCATTCGGAAGTAAAGGTCTTGTCGGAACTTGCCGGTTGCCACATCGGCGCGCAGATTCCGGTTCGTAGCTGCCAGCACTCGGACGTCGACGGGGCGATCATGGCAGCCACCCACCCGGCGCACACTTCGATTTTCGAGCACGCGCAAGAGTCGCGGTTGGAGCTCCAGCGGAAGCTCCCCAATTTCGTCCAGAAACAACGTACCGCCCTGGGCGCGTTCAAAAGCTCCTAGATGACAGTTATGGGCGCCGGTAAATGAGCCCTTTTCGTGCCCATACAGTTCGCTTTCGGCCAAGTTCGCCGCCACCGCTCCGCAATCAAAGACAACGAATGGACCCTTTGCACGCAGGCTGCGCTCGTGCATTGCCTGCGCTAGCACGTCCTTTCCAGTGCCCGTCTCCCCGATAAACGCCACTGTGACATCGGTTCGTGTCAGCTTCTCTAAGATGGAGAAAACCTCGAGCATCGCCGAGCTAACAGCCATCGTACGACCAAAGCGCCGGACCGGGCTCAGTTCTCGAATGTAGGAGACGGGACAAGGCTGGTCGGCAGCAGAGTGCAGCTTTCGCGAGGGCTCGGGCATTGGGTGGGACACTACCAGTTGGCCCTTCTTTCCGTTGTGACGATTGCGGGAAGCTCTGGGGTGCACTGCGTGGATTGGGAGCTCGGCAGCGCGGCGGAACATGACGCTAGCTAGCTTATCGCGTGACATTTCGATGAACGGTGCGTGACCGCGCGGGGTGCGCGCCTTAATGCGCAACGAACAAGACGTTGTCGAACAGCGCTGCCAGGGTGGGCTGCGGCCAAGGTTTCTGAACGGTGAGCAGCACACGCACGGACTTCGCACCGTTCGGCGCAGTCGCTTGGAGAGACACCGTCAACCACCTGTCGACGGTGTCCTTCAGGGATAGCTTCGTACCCAGGATGCCAACCGGAGCCGGCGCGCAGTCGGCACCGTCGTAGAACAAGAGCATGAGCCCGGCCAGCCCCTCGCCCTGACCCCCGGCGATGAAGACGTTGGCTCCGGCGTCGTAACGTGTCCCCGCCACCACCGGTAGGCATTGCCAGGCGCCTTGGGTGACCGTCCCGGAGTTGTTGGTGTTGCTCAAGCTGAGCTCCACCGATAACGATCCCGAAGGCGGATAGTTCGTTGCGTCGACGTCGCCGTCCCTGCGGAGGGCGATGTTAGCATCCGATTGCCAGAGTCTATCGTCCGCTTCAAAGGTTGGATTTTGAACGATCGTTTCGTCGCAATCCGGCAACGCGTTTAAGTTGAAGTCGGGGCACCGAATGCCCTGGAGTGCTCCGCCGCTTCCCGCGGCTCCCGCCATTCCGCCCGAGTCGTTTTGTCCGGTGGTGCCGCCCTGGGCTGGGTTCCCGGCGCCGCCAAGGCTGGAGGTGCCCCCTTGGCCTCCCTGCCCCCGGGGCGTTCCACCCGCGCTCATGCCGCCGGAGCCGCCCCCAGGAGTTGCACCCGAAGCCGTCCATTCGGGCCCGAGTTCCAGCACGCGGTCGTCCACCGAGCAGCTGGGTGTTGTCGTCACCAGCGCCGCCACCACCGCCGAGATCGAGACTTTCGCGTGTCGCATCTAGAAGTTCCCCTGCAAGGCCGCTCCGACGGGTGTTCCATCGTTGGCGAGCGTGACACTCACTTGCAGA
>Ga0163147_10005661_pt1 | contig 15053 bp, 10 predicted proteins | sample OliLakLV19MP6G1_FD_148597 | JGI IMG/M metagenome (GOLD analysis project Ga0163147, IMG submission 148597) | Freshwater microbial mat bacterial communities from Lake Vanda, McMurdo Dry Valleys, Antarctica- Oligotrophic Lake LV.19.MP6.G1 | ecosystem: Environmental > Aquatic > Freshwater > Lake >...
AAAAGGAAGTGATTCCTTCTCCTTTCCCGTGGACGTCGAAAAAGGATCGATCTCAGAATGCCGAGTGGAGCTGCGACGCACACATGGCGCCAGTTGTCTTGATCCCAGACGCCTCTCAACTGGCGCTCGCTGAGCATCTTGTATGGGATGCTCAGGATAGAAGCCCCCCACGCTGCCCGTCGGTCGCCGAAGCCGGGTTGACTTGCCCGGCCTTGTCCACCGAGTCGCGCAGTACAAGCGAGTAGAGCCTCGAATCGGGCACGGGTACGGGGGAGCCGGAGCGCAACTTGGTGGACAATGTTGACTGTCCCCCGCCTTCGAGCTGCTCCGACAACCGACCAACTTATTGGATAACGGGCCCCATCAGGCGCCTTCGAATCAAGGCCAATGGCGCAGGGTGTTTCATAACGCCGTTACAGGCAGGAAGACATGACCCCCACCGCCGCATCCCAATCGTCGGAGTCATACTCGAACGCATCAAATCCATCGGGAGCGTCACATACTCCACCAGGCCAGAAATAGTCTGGCAGAAGGTCGCCATCCTTGTCCCAGGCACCTCCCCCTGCTCCCCCAAACATGCCCAAGCCCGCTCGAGTCCCATCCAGGTCAAACTCGTCGGGATCTCCGAGGTCATATAAAGCATCGGCCACCGTCAAATGATAGTTCCGGGCACCAAGATCGACAAAATAAGGTTCATATGAGTAGGCAGACTCACTAAGCGAATCAAAGGGATAAACATCGGAATCTTTCCAGAGGAGAGCAGCCCGACTTCCCGTGGGTCCAATATTGTCCTGGCTGGAAACGCCATTGAAAGCAACAATACTGCTGAAGGATGAAAAGGAGGAGGAATCACTCGTCAGGAACACTCCGACAATCGCACTGCCGGAAAATGAAGCGTCCACATTGTAAATGACCGTAGAATACGTTAGAGTTGCACTGGCGCTGATCAGATAGAAGGCTGCGCCGGTTCCTGATTGGCTAGATGACACGTTGCTGCTGACAACAGAATTATCAAGTGTTGAAGTGGATGATTGACCATAGATCCCAGCTCCAAATTTAGCGCGGTTTCCATGGATGACGGTTCGACTGAAAATTGCGTCACTATCGTAGAGAAATACCCCTCCACCCGTCCCCATATTGCTGCTTCCACTGTTCCCCTCTATGCGTGAATCCTCCATCGTCAGGTGACCTGCGCTAAGATACACACCCGCCCCCCCCAATGCGGAGTTGCCTGTGATGACGCAGTTTTTGATCGCGAGATTGGCGTTTTCCGCATGAATTCCCCCTCCAAGAGGGTCGGAATCACTGGTCACGCCAGCGCCGGTGATGGTAAAGCCATCTATCACGGTCTCGATGCCAACCTCAGTGCCGTCCCAGAGAACACGAATGACACTTCTCTTCTCTCCTCCACCATTCAAAACCGTCTTTGCGGCCATGTGCGTCGATCTCAGCAGCACTCCAGGCGTACTCAGCTCAATGCTCTCACTGGTACTAATTTCGGCCAGGTTGATTGTGCCCTCGTTGACCCAGACGGTGTCACCCTTCTTCGCGGTCTCCACAGCGGAAAGGATGTCCGTCGACCCCTCCGGAAACCCCACATGTGGCTGCGGGTCGTCATCGCCCCCACAATCCGAATCCACTGAATCATCTGCGTTGTCGAGCGCTCCAGGATGCACGTCAGCATTATCATCGTCACAGTCTCCACGCACCAGGATGCCCTCTTCCGGGAATTTGCAGCCACGCATCACTCCGGCTTCATCATCCCCAAACCTGTCACCATCGAGGTCCTGATAGTAGGCGAATTTCTTTGAAAGACCCTCGTCCATGAGGGTATCACAGTCGTTGTCTTTCAAGTCACAGAGCTCGGTGGCACCGGGATACACGGTAGAATTGCCGTCGTTGCAGTCCCCTCCAATCGCAACGTATCTATTCGGCGCCACGCAGCTCGTGACTTCCTTTAAATCGTCCCCGGCTTTGTCCCCGTCACCATCGAAAAACCAGACCTTGACATCGCGCGCATCTCCTTCATCCACATCGCCATCACAGTCATCATCAATGTCCACAGTACTACAGAGCTCTTCTGCACCTGGATGGACGTTCTCGGCCCGATCATCGCAGTCACGCGGCACCGCATCCGAACACTGTGTGGCGTCCAGATAGCCATCCTGGTCGACATCGAAGTCCTCATCCACATTGCCGTCACAGTCATCGTCCCGCGCATTGCAGGCCTCGATCGCTCCAGGATACACCGAACCTTCGTTGTCATCGCAGTCAACAGGCAGGTCGGCAGGACACTCCTCTCCTGCCACGAATTCGTCGTGATCCAGGTCGAAGTCTTCATCCACCGCGCCATCGCAGTCATCGTCCGACGCATTGCAGGCCTCGAGCGCTCCAGGCGAGACCTGGGGGTCATCTTCCTTGCAATCACCTTCATCGGCGGCATATTCAGGAGGCTGTGTGCAGGCGGACATCGTCGCGTTTAATATCCCATATCCGTCACCATCCACATCCAGATACCAGGTGGGAGCATCGCTCGGCACGCCTTCATCTGTCTCACCATTACAATTGTCGTCGACGCCTATTGTCGCGCACAGCTCCTCTGCCGCTGGATTCACCTCTGAATTGCCATCATCGCAGTCAAGTTGTTGCGGGCCAGGACATTCCTCTCCTGCCACGAATTCGTCTTCATCCAGGTCGAAGTCCTCATCCACACTGCCGTCACAGTCATCGTCCCGCGCATTGCAGGCCTCCAGCGCCCCGGAATGCACATCCGGGTCACCGCTGTCGCAGTCATCCGCATTGTTCAGATCGTTGTGACCATCTCCATCCTTGTCAATGAAGACCGGAGATTGGGGATCCAGGCAGCCTACCCACGTGAAGACCAGGGAAATCAAGCCCCAGCGGATCAAGCCGGGCGCGAATGTTCGCATAAACCCTCCTTTACCACCCATCCGTAGACAGCGGTAGGATGAAAAGCTTCTTTGTCTCTAGCCTGGCACCGTTCAGGCCGGCATAACCCATTGCGGACACGGCAAGTCTGAGCCCGCTGGCATGACGCACGACATCCACAGCCACCAGGTTCTGAAGGCCCGTTGGAATATCACGCTCCCCAGACCCGTCGAGCGCAACCGCTGTCAGGCGGTCAGGTTGTCCTTCCATTGAGTTTTTAATGACCAGCGCCCACGTGCGACCACGGGAGTCCACCAGCATGGGAGCGGCCTGGAGCGGGTTTGGATAGATCCGGCTTGCCCGTGTGTGAAGTGGACGGTGCGTGTCATTCAGATCGATGACCTGGAGACAGCTGCCAATGCATGCGGATGGGCGACGAACCTTCTGCCTCGAGTCGGAGGGCACCGAGCCATAAAAGCTGAGAAAGCGGCCATCCGGGGACCACGCTGGATGGTACCGATCGACGAAGGACTCTTCCTGAGGAAGCAGGTTGCAGTCCTCCCGGACCGATGTTGAAGGCCCGCGCTCCACCAGACACAGTGATTGTCGCCCATTTGTGGCGTCTCGGAAGTACGCCAGGCGTTCTCGGCCCGACGTTGTGCTCCAGACGGGCTCACGGGCGACGGCGCCCTGGGCGGTCCGGTCCGACGACGAGCAGGGAGGGCTCACATCTCGAGGCAATTCCTGCAGACCACTCTGTTCTGGAAGCAGCAGGATGTGACTCTTTCCACAACCCAGGCCAAATGTGGATACGACGGACAGGCGAGGACGGCCATCCCCTTTCATGGGGAGGACCCAGGATGGCGTGTAGAACGCATGTCCGGCGACTCTCGCAGGACTCAGGCCGTCAAGCGCCGCGTACCGGCCTTCATCGAGCCTCCCCTCGAGCCGTCCGGTCTGCGATTTTCCAGGAGTGTCAGAGGTCGGCGCGACCCATCCAAAAACCCGGGGCGATTCGTTGGGGCCACTTCGGGTAAATGCAAAAGGAGTTGCGCTGTTCAGCGATGGGGCCCAGGCGAATTCGAACTCACTCGGGGACGTGGGACTGCTCCGCAGCTCCTTCAACCGCTGAAATACATTCGCGGGGGGGGCGGCACCTGTTCCTGCAGTGCCAGTAGGCGGCGCTTTCTGCACCATCGGAGCATTTCCACTGCTGCTGACGCGGTGAACGGTCACCTTTTTGGGGGCCCCGATCCCGAAGGAAAACGCGGCCAGCCCGTACAAACAGAGGGAGATGGCCCGACCGGTGTCAACCTCGGCCGCCAGGTAGCGTCCATCCGGAGACCACTTTACAGCCACCACATTCCCAGGGTCACACCGGTTGTTCTGGCCGTCACCCGGGATTGGCAACGGCCAGGCATTGCGATCTGACAGCTTCTCAGTTCGATATACGCCCGCGATCCCATCAGGAACGGGCCCGCCCGCGGCCGCCGGAGCCGCAAGCATCAGCACGATGGAACAAATCCCGAATCGGCTCGAGGTAAGATTCACCTTCAACCTGGATCCTTCCTAAAAGCTGACGTTGGCGCCCACCTGGAAGCGCCAACCAAACACCGTCCCCATATATGTCTCCAAGCTCTGATTCTGCTGCTCTTCGACGGCTGTGCTACTGGCGTCCGGATCCGCAGAAATCTGGGCAGGGGTAATGTGAATTGTACGACCCACACTCGAGCCGAGGGCCACCATGAATGCCCCCGAGAAGTCGGCATGACGGGTGAACATATAGTACCCCTTCAGATTGAGACCCGTGTGTACTGTCATCCAATCCACCCCCTCTCCTGGCCACCCCAAAAAAGCACCCGCCTGTTCACCGAGGGCCTGAGTAGACTGTGCCACAGGCCTCTGCAAAGCCACCGGTTGTGCTGCCATACTATCGGCCTCCGGTGGCGACTCGGGCTTGATAAAGACCCCGCGACTCTGATACATTCCTTCCAGAGTGACACTCAGGATCAAAGGGACATGTGCCGTGACAAAAAGACGGCGGCCAATGCCAATTCCTGCCTGAACGTTGTGAACCAGGGACGAATCAGTTGCCAGGGTGGCGATCGCGCTACAACGGAGGTCGTCGTCACTGAACCCCTGAGGGCTATCTGGATCGGCAAAAAATGAGTCCGATCGGTACTGCTCAAGCTCAAGCCTGCAGTCACTGCCAGGGGCACGGACGGCTGCCGGATAATAGCCGAGCTCACCGACGAGGAGAAACTGTCGGTAAATCGGCTGCGCATGGAAAATCGCGATGCCTGGTACTGCCAGAAACCCGACCTGCATGTGCCCGGGAGAAAAGGGGGTCAGGCCCATTCCCCCTACACCGATCGAAGTCAGCGGGCCCGTCTTCAAACCCGGAAGGACGGTGTAGGTCTGTGAGGCGGACCCTCCGGAGGCAAGTCCGCGCACCATCAACTTCTGGCTGGTGTTCAGCACATAGTCACCTCGGACAAGCCAGAATGTAAACGGCAGGTTCTCAGCCTGTTCGCACCGCTTGGCTGCGGATTCGACGGAGTCCACCACTGCCTTCTCACTGAATCCAGCCAGAGGGCCGGTCAGTACATTCTTTAGAATGGCATCACTCGGAAGCGATGATTTGTCACTAGAGACGATTCGCACGCTCACCTTCTCGGTGAGTCCTGCACGAGGGATCAGGGTGATCTCTTGAAACTCCTCCAGCAAGAGCGACCTGATGAGCGCAGCACGCTCGCGCTCCGTATCCGTTCGAGCAAGTATCTGCGCCTGTTGGGCGAAGTCCCTTGCCTCCCGAATCTGAGCGCTGCGCAGCTTCGACACGGTCTGCAGTAGATTGAATTCGTACGAAAGCTCCGCCTCTGTACATTGTTCGGCCTGATCAAGAAGCCGCGCGATGTGCTCGAGCCGTGTTCCCGCCTGGATCATCGAGCGGACCTCGAGCAACGTTCTTGAGAATTCACAAGGCTCTTCGGCCCATAGGGGAAAACACACACAGCAGCTTAGAAGCCAGAGCATCCATTTTATGCGGGTGCCAGATGGGGTCATAGTCTTCCAGCCCTCATGAGTAGAGACTGGCCTGGGAAGGGAGCGCTCATGATGTCGTACGTCTCAGGCATACCATCGCTCCGAACGATCTGACCACGGCGCATCAGAAGCACCCGATGTGAAAGAAACCCTATGACATCACTATCGTGAGAGATAAGGAGAATCCCAGTCCTACCGGGCCCTCTATTCAGCTGCTCGAGCAGCTGGAGGATTCCGGCCCGCAACGAAGCATCTACACAGGCCGTTGGCTCGTCAACCACAAGAAAATCAGGCTTTACAATCAGGATGCGGGCAATCCCCACACGTCGCAGCTCCCCTCCGCTCAGCGCTTCAGGAAAGGCCTGAGCTCGATCCTCGAGTCCAACCCGCTTCAGAACTCGATCCACTTCCCTGGCCGCTTCAGTGGGAGACAGACCTGCCACATACAACGCCGTCTCCCTGAGGGCATCTATCACCCTCATATTTGGATGAAGTGCCGCATGGGGAGATTGAAACAGAAGCTGAAGGTTCCGCCGAACTTTCCGATACGCCTTGCCGCCCAGAAGTCGCAGAGGCAGCCCATTCACATGAACGGAGCCTCGATCGGGAAATAGTAGCCCTGCGACACACGCAGCAAACGTGCTCTTGCCAGCGCCACTCGATCCCTGTAGCCCCACAATTTCGCCAGGACGCAGCAGGAGTGTGGCCCCCTGCAGCACAGCATGGCGTCGAAACAGGCCCTCGCGATAGGAGTGGACGAGGTGATTCGCCAAGACACCCACCTTCCCGCCAGGGTGCGACTGCGCTTCCGGTATTCCCAGCTGCCGGCCCTCCCTATGTTCAGCCAACTTACGATGCTCGAGCCATAAATCTTGCGACTGCGGTACATCGGGCCCGGTCCCTGAAAACATCTGACCCGCAGAAAGCGTTTCAACCACCCGCCCCTCGCTCAGTACGAGCAGACTGTCCGCGATTGTCTGTGCAACGCTTAAGTCATGCGTTACGACGAGCAGGCTCTCCAGCCACCCCTTCTCCCGAAGCTTCAGGAGGAGGCGAAGGAGCGCCGTTTGCGAGTCTTGATCCAGTCCGGTGGTGGGCTCGTCCGCCAGAATCATTCGTGCCCCCCGGGCAAGAGCGATTGCAATCGAGACACGCTGCGCCATGCCCCCGGATAGCTGATAAGGATAAAGCGTTATGACCCGCTCGGGATGATCGAACCCTAACCTTTCCAACCACAGCAGGGCCTCCTGGTGACGAGCCAGGCGGGTCAGTCCGCTCGATCGCCGTGTGATCGCCTTCCGCACCATTCCCCCCACCGTTCGGGATGGATCGAGCGCCCTTGGACCATATTGAGGGACATAACCGAGGTACGTCCCGTAAAACGCCCCAAGCTGTAGACACCACGATTCATAGGCAGTCCTTCCCGACGATCGGCCAAACCAGGTCCTGCGCGGCTTCTCCAGTGCAGCTTCTATGACACCACACTCCCCTCTCTGACCATCTTCTGGCACAGTATGATCCCCGGATGCCTTCGAAGGAGGGAAGAAGTTCATCATGCCAGTCAAGGACCAACGTCGAGGATCGAGAAGTCCGAGCAAGAGCTTCAGCAATAAGCTTTTACCACTTCCGGAAGCGCCGATAATACAGGTGATGGAATCTCTGCTCAATTGAACGGTCACGTCACGGAGCAGTGCCTGCTTGAAGGAATCATCTGTTCTGAACAAAGACACTTGTCTTAGGTCAAAGGACAGCGCGACTGGCTCATGAATCAATGGAGCGGTCATCATTACCAGGTCCACCCTGTTCAAATGTTCATATCAGATCGACAGGAACAGCCTTGAAACCCTCTTTGAGCCAACGACATTATTTCACGGTTTCTCCTCATTTTCATATCCCAGAATGACGCGCCTTCCAAGATATGAAACGGCCCAGAATACCGAAAAAAATGCACCCATCACCGACAGCATTTGCAGGAATGCAAGCGGATTGCCCCCCGGAGCAGGAGATCCCCGCAATCTATGCTGCGCCACTGCAAGCAACTCGGTCACTGAAAGAAGCGAGCGCTGTAAAAGGTAACCCCAGCTGCAGTCCGAGGACGCCAGACTGCCATGACGCACATAGCTCAATGTCGTCTCAAGGATCACCATGTTCCCGAAGGCGGCCAACATCTGGCGGAGGACTTCACCACCACAGGTCAGCCAGATCATATGATAAAAAAGAATTCGGGACTCGGGAAGCCCGTGAGCACGGAGGTTTAGGAAGTAATCCTGCGCCTCGAGGGCCCTGAGTCTCACGCGCACCTGCTGCGCCAGCGCGGGCACGAGAAGTATCCCGAGGGCAACCCCAAGTGCCATCATGGAATGATCCCAGAGGGAATAGACCAGCAAGAGAATCACCAGTCGAGGAAGGGACTCAATCAATCCGAGGCTGACACCGGAAAGTATCCTCGGAGCCGATCCAAAGTATCCCAGGCCGAGACCCCCGAGGATTCCCCCAACGCCTGTGACAAGCGATGCGAGCGCCCCGGGCGCCAAAAATGTCTCCACACCGCCGGCAAGATTGTCGACCATGCAGCGTCCCTGCTCATCATGTCCCAATAGACACTGTAACGAAGGCGCCTGGTAACGCTGAGTGCTATCGATCCGTCCGCATACCGTCGTGCGGCCCGCTGTGTGAACACAGGCCAGAACAAGGGCAAGGATAACTCCTATGGCACAGACAACCGGGATTCGCATCAGAGCGCCCCCTCACTGCTCGATCCGGGTTTCATGAGAAGAGAAAGGAGCCCGGCCATCCCTCGAAGTGCGGTCATCACCGCCACAAACAGCATGGTAATTCCAATCAATGCGGTAAGATCACGTTCGCCGAGCAAATGGAGCAGCTCGGTTCCCACTCCATTAAAATCGAAGATGATCTCAATCACGATCACTTCGCTAAGCACCTGGGGAAGCTTACCGATCGCTCTTATAACGAAGGGTCCAATCAGATTGCGCAACAGAGGCCCGGAAACACCCAGGCCATTGGCCTGAAGGGCTAACACAAAATCGCTCTGCTCCAGGGCAAGCATCTCCTCATACATGTGATTTCTCAAGTCCAAGTAGACACCACTGCTCAGAGGCAGGACAATGATTGCACTCACCCATTTGATCACCACACTCGTACCTGGGAACTGCAGGTCTTTCGTATCAACTTCAAAGACAGCCGATCCCAACACCAACAAGGCATTCCATCCAACCATGGTCAGCGTGGCCAGAAGCACCGTAGGCGTCGAATAGAGCGCACCCCGGAGCTCCCAATGGCGTTGCCTGATGGCTGGTCGCCCACGCGTGAAATACACGGAAATTATGGCGGCGAAACTGCCCATCGCGACGGCAATGCAAGCCAATAGGATGCTGTGAGCTGCAAGTCGAATGGCGCGCAGAAGGGATGTATCCACGGGCATCAACGAACGTTGCCCACTGAGGGTCAGACGAAGCTGGCCCATGAATTCCATTGCGATCATGTCGATCGATCCAACGAGATCCATGTCCGAACCGGTGAAGCTCATCTCTGTGGCAAATACCAACATAACAATCACCGATGCTGCTCCAATAGCACTGGCTATGGCCAAGCCAAGTCTGATAAATAGACCGGTGAAAAGACGAAACACCACTCACCCTCAAGGCTCGAGGCGCCATTTGTGTGGGTTGACATAAAATGTATACGGGTGAAACTGTACGCCCTTCAGCTTGGGAGACAACGCTGCGACTTCATCGAGCGTCCAGAGAAACACGCATGGCATTTCCTCAGCAAGCAGTCGATGTACCTCCTGCATGATAAAAATCTTTCTATCGTCACCCTGTTGCTTTAAGAACTCTTTGAGATTTGCATCGATCCTGCTGTCTGAATAGCTCAAGTAATTCTCTGTACCCCCGGTCTGAAAAATGGTATGGATTGCATCACTTTGATCCACACTCCAACGGCCCAGAATGAGATCATACTTCATGGCGCCGAGTCGACCCCTCTCCACGACGTTGAAGTCCCACGTTCCATCCGGCTCATTCGGCCCAAGCGTATAAACTCTTAGCGGAATTCCAGCATCCCTGAACTGCTGCTTGAGCAGCGCTACCAGGTCGGTCCGACCCGGAAGATCCTCCCTGACGGCCATGCTCAACGTGAATGGTTGGCCGTTGTAAGTCCAGGTGCCGCCTGGCTTACGTTTGAGTCCCTCCTTTTTCAGCAGCTGAGCCGCGAGTTCAGGAGCTGGCTGCTGCTGCTTGATGCCCCGGTTATAAAACGGGCTGTCTGGAACAAAGGGCCCTGTGATCAGCAAGGCATTTGACTCCTCGTTCCCCTGTTGCGCTCCACTTCCTGCGAAATGGACACTCCCTGCCAGCTGGCGGGCCAGCTCTAATCTGTCAATGATACTCGCAATCGCGCGTCGCACCCCCCTCCGAGAGAGGACCTCCCGCTTCTGGTTAAAGCCCAGATACCACCAGTTTCGGCTGTAGTACGGTACAATCCTTGCCCCGGCGGCTCGGAATAAGGATTCGTCGCTTCGATTCACCGCAACCACGAGATGACCCTGCCCCCCCCGCATCGCTTCTACCTGAACCTGAACTGAGGGATGCACTCTGATGTGGATGCGATCGATTAGTGGTGCCCCCTTGTGATAGTCCCTGAACGCATCGAGGGTCCAGTTCACGCCACCTGTGATCCAGGGTGACTCCACAACTCGAAATGCACCGAGGCCCACGGGAAGTCTTTCATAGACAGGATCGGTTAAAAATGAGCCAGGTGATGATGGATTGGCAAATGCATGGGATGGTAGAATCTTTAACAGGAGCGTTCGCTGCACAGGATTGACCCGCGTGAATGCAATGCGGACAGCACGCTGAGTCTTCGAATCGATTGGGGTTACGCTGCTGACGAGATCCTTCCAGTATTCTGAAGCTTGTCTCTTATGGGCAGCTGCTGAATAGGCTGCAAAGGAGTCGCGAATATCTTCGTACGTGAGCAATGTTCCGTCGTGAAACTTCGCTCGCTTCATACGCACGACAGCGCTCATTCCTCCCTGTGCGATCTCCAGTGGACGCGCCTCCCCCCTCGAATCAATCAGCGATGCCTCAAGCTCCGCATTCTCTGAAAGCGTATACGGACCGTCATGAATGAGCTCCAGGGTTCGGCGCTCCACCATATTCCTGACCCTCAAGGGATTGAGCGTGTAGGGCGCAGAGCTCTCAATCACGGAGATTACGCTCTTTCCTTCCTCGCTAAGCTCGGCCCCCCTCGCCTGTCCATACGGTAACGGCATCGCGCGTTTATGCGCGGGACTTGCATGGAAATAGGATTGCCATCCCGAAAACGGCGAGACATCGGGCATCTGGAGCATTCCGCATAGCAGGATAGCGCTCACCAGAATGCGATTTCGCACTGACAATGTCATAAACTCCTTACATGGCCAGCGGGTTTTTCAGTCATCACAACAGATCATTTCGAAAGCCCGATGGTCAGCGATCCACTCCATCGTTTCCGAGTCACACCTCCCATTGTTTATCAGGCGGGCCACAGCTAAGGAAGGGGACGTTCAATTCCTCCGGTGCTCCCCCCTGAGAAGGTGGCCCGTGAGATCATGTCTGAAACTGGCTCGAGCAATCCCGCGATTTCCGGCTGTTCCTGTGTAAATTTGACGAGTTCTCTTGCCGATCGAGCGAAGTTTCCCTTGCGTGTATCCTCGTGGATCAATGCGAGAAGCGATTCCAGGTTACGCCAACGCGATGGTTGAGATGCCTCGCCCGACCAGAGCTCGAAGTACTGTTTTGCAACATTGGACCCGCCTAAACCTGACAGCACGGGCTCCAATAGCCTACGTCGGGACATGCCAGAGTATACCAGGAGGCGTTCCGCCACATCGCCGCCATCCGGGTTTCGCTGACGGAGCTCCTGGTAACACATGGCATCTCGCCGCAACCTCTGATCCCACATGCCCTGAACAGATGACCTTTCAGGGGTTGCAGTCACTTCATGCGATGCCCCACAGAGTTGTTCCAGTGTCATACGCAGGTCAGCTTCGTCGCTCCAGTCTCCGAAAATCAGGGATCGTACGTCGTCTTCGACCATACCTGACCATTCTCGCGCAAGGGTACAGGCTTCCTTCTGCGCCTGACCAGGCATCTGAGGCTCTAGTGCCCATATCCATAGAAAGCGATCAACGGATCCCGTCCCAGCCAGAGTTCGAACCTGCATGAGTGCCACCCGGGCCAGCACGCCGTATAGCGAGGGGTCATAAAGACGTGCAGGGAATCCGGACTGCGAACCGTCGCAAGTCCCGATATGAAAGTCTGGATTATCCAACTCTAGACGCGCTCGCCACTCATGAAGTGGGGGGATGTGGTCGGAACGGCTCAACCATGAGCTCAGGCGCTCGGATCGGTGCGCAGCACTTCCAGGATAGGGCGCGGGACACTCTCGAGGCATGGTCCCAAGCGCCTTTGCATACTCCTCGTAATGCTCCTGGGACAGTGTCGCCTTCTCAGCAGGCATCTCGGTAGGTCCGCCTGCGGCCCTACGGGCTTTCCTCAAGACCTCGCGGGCTCTCCTCAAATGGCTCTGATCTGGCACCTGTGACAACCAGGCTTCAAGCGGGACACGCTCACCGGCCTCCAACGCAACCGCGGCTCGGAGGAAGGCTACGAGCTCGAGACCCGAGCTGTTTGCTGCTCCCTCGCTTAGCAGACGCTCAAGGCGAGATCGCTGTAGGTCGAGCGAAACCTCCTGTGCCCTCCACAGCGCTCTGGCCAGCTCTGCCCAGGCGCGCAACATTCCAACCCGTCTTCCTTCCTCATCGTCGCTCGAGGTCTCAAAGGAGCGCAGCGCCAAGGCAGGATCTCCATCGGCGAGCGCAATCCAGCCCTGTGTACTGCGCTGCTCCAGGAGCCTGGCATCCAGGGCGACATGTGCAGGCCATCCTCGGCAGTGTACTGGGAGCTCAGCCATGGTTCCGGAAAGGGTCTCTTGAAATGATCGATTCATTTGACCCTCTTGAACATGGCCTCTTTGGCAATAGGTAAAACATAACACGCAGATGCCGAATGACAACATCATCGATAAAATAGCTGTGCGCAACCAGGGTCTTGTTGGCATTTTTTCAATTCAGCCCTGAAGGCTCACATCGGGCGGTCCGGTCCCTGGTTTATCAGATCGAACTTGTTGCCTGGTATGCTATCAGGACGATTGGGGTCAAATAACTTCGATTCGAATGGCTCAAGGTTTTCTCGATAATCAAATTCAATGGGCTCTGCAATGTAAAGTGCTCGATTGAACCGAATCTGATACCGGTTTCGTATTCGAAACGAATACAAATCTGAACCGTGTTGAAGGTTGATGCACGAGTAAGTGCCCTCCTTTCGTGTCACCGTAACGCACTCTTCACCTCTATTGCGGGTGGGCGCTATGGTAACAACGACGCCGGATGCGGGTCGACCTTCAGAATCCACCACCAGGCCACATACCGGCGAACGGCCTACGGTCGTGCAGCCAACGAAAAGCGATGAAAGCAGGATGCAGGTCTTCCATGAGGACATCAGTGGCCCTTTCCTTCTGGCCCGGCTATCGCTCGACCTGAAGCTTAAGGTCCTTCATTCGAAGGACTACATGGTCGTAACAACTCGCATCTGCCTGAGAAAGAGTGCTTGTCTCGGTGCCATCCATGCTGTCCTGTAGGCGCCTGAGCACTTCGGTGGCACGCTCGCCCGTCTCAATCGTGTCTGGGGGGATGTCGTCTTCATAGTGCTTGCGACATACCACCCAAAGAAGCTGGGCCTTCCAACGCTGGCATCGATCCAAGCCATGGGAACGCAGCGACCGCTTGATGTCCTCGGCGCAGATGGCGAAATTTTCTACACCCGACCTCATATACCGGGCTCGAGCCCGATCGTAGTAATAGGCGCTGCTCTCTCGAATGCGAAGCAGGGCAGTTGAAGTGATTTCAACGCCTTCCCATACCTCCGCGTTCAGAAAACACTCTCGAACACGATCCAGAGTCGCAAAAGGCACCGTATTCGCGTTGATCGCTCTTATCCACGTAACGCCCTGCTCTCCTGTACAATGATCAACGGGCGGAAGTGCCTTCATTTCATAAAATAGCCTTATTCCCTGGCGCAATTGGGACAACGGAATCAGCGCCCTTACGACTTCAAAGCCATCCGAATGGACCTCTATTTCAACCGGTCGCTCTGATGAATGCCAATGGTTCAGAACAGGACTCCGGCCTATGTGTCGACCATTTGCATAGATGACGGCACCGGATGGATTTGTTCGGATCGTAAGTCGGCCCTTAACAGATTTTCGTTTCCCGACGGCCCACTTCGTTGCGTTTTGAACAGGCGCTAGAGCTGTGTGGTTTTCGTAAACAGGATCTGTATTCTTCCGAACAGAATCGAATTCGCTGGAACAAGTGGCATGAGACACATGACAGATCGTGACCCTGTCCGGATCGGACACTCTGCTGAAGGGCTGCTGCTGCGCGGCGGTCGCGAATCCCTGACTTGCGGGGCATACCATGAGCATGGCCACGAAAAGTAAGAGGTCGGCAGCAAGGCTCATGGAAGCAGATGAACGAGGCCCGCCTCTCAATTGGTTTCGCGCCGTCGCCAGACAAGCCATTCTCATGTCTTCGACTTTGACCGACGTGATGGATGCGTCCGTCCACATCTGTGCCTTAAGTGGGGTCACCCATTCCTCCTTTCTTTCCTCCAAACTGCCTTTCAACCAGGATTGCTCGTTTTTGCTTCCTCGATGGAGAGGGTTACCTCAGACGCCTGAACGGATTTGTGCCGTTCATGACACTGCATAGTGGTCTTTTGCCATATGGTTTCAGCCATCTTATTTTAACTCTAAGAAGAATCGCACCTCTTCCACATATATTCACAGCTCTTCATGCCATGAATCATAACGTAACTTATGCCCAACACATGAGCAGTTACCCATGAGATTAGTGCGTAAACGCCGCTCCTGTCAAGCCGTTTTGTTCGCCGTGGCAGGTAGACAACAATATGGGGCGTTGGTGTGCTCTTGGTGGTTTCAGCTTCTTGATGTGCGCACATGCCAGCCGGATTGAATCGGGGCAGCAGCTCATCCAT
>Ga0163147_10005664_pt1 | contig 15048 bp, 17 predicted proteins | sample OliLakLV19MP6G1_FD_148597 | JGI IMG/M metagenome (GOLD analysis project Ga0163147, IMG submission 148597) | Freshwater microbial mat bacterial communities from Lake Vanda, McMurdo Dry Valleys, Antarctica- Oligotrophic Lake LV.19.MP6.G1 | ecosystem: Environmental > Aquatic > Freshwater > Lake >...
TTTGCGCCAGCTGAGGAGAGCTATGGGCGCTAAAGCAATCATGGCTGCCAGGAGTACGTACCCAGCGCTGAGTGGAATGTGGGCTTCATGCTCGTCGTGGGGTAGCTGGGTGATGAGCACTCCGAGTAGCGCGGCTACCAGGTGGGCCCAGCGGGACACCTCGCGACCAGCTGGCGGGTGACGCACATCGTGGGCGGCCACGTGGAGGAGTACACCTGCCGTCAATGCTGCGACATAGGGTGTCGGATCGGAATTTATGGTGTTAACTTGGCTCCATACTGCCACGCCAAAGATGCCTGCCAACGCGAGCCAGCATGCACGCCACCCAGCAGAGCGTGCTCCCAGAAGCGTGCGGCATTTGAGAATCACGACGGACTCCACCGCTATCGCGTGGGCACTCAGTGCGATCAGCACATCTGCTCTCAGGCTATCGATTCGCGCGAAGGCACCCAGCCCTACGCCGTCCGCGACCCGGTGCACGAGGATTCCAGCAAAGGCCAGTTCGAGGCCAACGCGGCCCGGGCGGCCCAGTTTTGAGGAGGAGAGCCGTTCAAGCAGCATCGGGGTAAACATCGCGGCGCCCACGAGGCCGACGGCAAGCCAGCCGAGAACAGCGAAGGCTTCAGGAACTAGGCTAAAGAGCGCCACCGCGAGCGCGGCGGTCCAAGCGAACGTCCGGAGCAGGGCAGCCAATCTGGAATGGAGCGGAAAGAGCGTGACAAGCGCGGCCAACGCTACCTGCCCTACCGCTATAATGGCCGCCAAAAACATGGCGGGCTCAGCGCTTCAGCACGTCGGCTATCGCGCTACAGAGTGGGTCGATGTTTTGGCTGGTGATGCCGGCAACGTTGATTCGCCCCGAGCCTACCGCGTAAATCGCATAGCGATCGCGAAGCGCCTGGACCTGCTCCGGTGTCAGCCCGGAGAACGAGAACATGCCGCGCTGCTTGGCGATGAAGCTGAAATCCTGGCTGACGCCGAGCCCCTTCAGCTTCGCCACAAACTCGGTCCGCATCTGGCGAATCCGCTCGCGCATCCCATCGAGTTCTACACGCCACTCACGCGTGAGCGCTTCGTCTTCAAGCACGGTCGTGATCAAGGCACCGCCGTGCGCCGGTGGATTCGAGTAGTTCGAGCGAATCACGCTTTTGATTTGGCTGAACGCGTCTTCAGCTTCTTGGGCGCTGTGGGTTACCAGCGTGAGCGCACCGACGCGTTGGTTGTAGAGCCCGAAATTCTTAGAGAACGAGCTTGCGATCAGGAGTTCGTGCCCTGCCTCCACGAAGGTGCGCACGGCTTGTGCATCTGCCTCAAGCCCGTCGCCCAGGCCTTGGTAGGCGAGGTCGAACAGCGGCAGGATCCCTTTGGCCTTGAGCAAATCGCTCAGGAGCCGCCAGTCTTCGAGGCTTGGATCGACGCCAGTTGGGTTGTGGCAACAGCCGTGCAGGAGGAAGACATCACCCGGTTTGGCTTGGCTGGCGCTCGCTTGCAGGCCGGCAAAGTCGAGCCCGTGTGTGCTCGGATCGTAATAACCGTACTCTTCGACCTGCATTCCAGCCGCGCGAAACACACCGAAATGATTCACCCAGGTGGGCTTGCTGACCCAGAGCTTGGCCTCGGGAAACGATTGGTGAAGGAAATCCCCCGCAACACGCAGAGCGCCTGTTCCGCCGGGACAATGCGCTGTCTTGACACGACTTTCAGCGATAGCCGCTGAAGCCTTGCCGAGAACCAATGTCTGGACCGCGTTGGCATAGCCCGGTGCACCCTGAATTGGCAGGTAGCTCTTGGACGGATCTTTGGAGGCCAATAGCTGCTCGGCTTTGCGAATCGCACCAAACGTAGGGGTCTTGCCGGCGTCATCCTTATAAACGCCCACACCCAAGTTGATCTTGTTGGGGTTTGGATCCTGGTTGTAGGCGTCGGTGAGGCCGAGAATAGGATCGGGTGGGGCAGCTTTGACAGTTTGAAACATGCGCGTTCGGCCATAGCCCGAAGCCAGACCTTTTGCCAACCACGCGGGTTTTTGCCAGTCTTTAGTTGGGGCGGGGTGTGTTGTAGGGAGGCAGAAAGCTGTCCCAGCGCTCACGGCGCACCCGGACTTCCGGCAACGAATACGGTTTTGGCTTCAGTGCCAGAAGCGCCGCCTCATCCACGAAATCGATCAAGTGGGGTGCGAGATAGCGCTCTGCGTACGCTCGATACACGCCGGACGTAACAAAGTGATCGAAGAGCTCCGGATCGAGATGGTTGTCTTGTTTCATGAAACCCATGATCCGCATGGCTTCGCTGAGAGTCTTAGCTGGCTTGTAGGGCCGATCGGCTGCGGTCAAGGCTTCGAAGACATCAGCGATGGCCAGCATACGTGCCGGTATCGACATTTCTCCGGCAAAAATCCCCTTCGGATAGCCGGTACCGTCCATCTTCTCATGATGCCCGCCGGCATACTCTGGAACGCGCGTCAGATTCCGCGGAAACGGCAATGCGTTGAGCATCTTGATCGTTTGGACCATGTGACCGTTGATAATGAGACGCTCCTCCGGTGTGAGCGTGCCGCGGGACACCTGCAGATTATCAACTTCGTCCTTGGAGAGTAGCGGTAAGGAACGTTCGCCAATCGAAAGCGTCCTCTGGGCGATTGCTTGGATGCGCGCTTGCTTTTCCGGTGAGAGGAACTCACCACCTTTGTTGGCTAGCTCGAGAAAAGCCAGGTCTTCCGTGAGCGCTTGCAACTCTGCTTCGTAGCTATTGGTGGCTAGAAATGGCTCCGGATCGCCCTCTGCTAGGCGCTCGAGATAACGGATTTTTGCGTCCCTTTTGAGCACCTCAAAGCGAGCGCGGATGATTTCGATACGATCAAAAATGGTTTCAAGCTTGGTAGCCTTGTCCATCACGTGGACGGGCGTCACGACTTTCCCGCAATCATGCAGCCAAGCTGCGATGCGCAGCTCGTACCAATCATCCTCGCTCAGCTTGAAGTCAGCAAACGTTCCCGTTCTTGCCTCGCACAGAGACTCAGCGATCATTTCGGTGAGGACGGGTACGCGCTCGCAATGGTCACCCGTGTACGGGCTCTTGGCATCGATCGCGGCCGCAATCATCTTGATGAAAGACTCCAAAAGCGCCTTCTGACCGTCGAGCAGTAGTTGATTGTCGAGAGCGATCCCCGCCTGGGAGGCGAGTGATTCCACGATCATCTGATCATCGAGCGGGAAGGGGACCACCGCGTGGGTGGCGCGATCCTTGGCGTTTAAGAGCTGTAGAACGCCGATCAAAAGGCCTTGATTGTTCGTGAGCGGGATCGTGAGGAAGGATTGGGAGCGGTAGCCGTTGCGCTCATCGAACGCTTTGGTTCCCGAGAAATCAAAGCCGTCGGCGTCGTACGCATCGGGAATATTCACCGAAGTGCGAACTGAGCCTGCGTAGCTGGCCACATTCTTGTGATTGGGCGCTCCTGTCAGCGGATCCTTCATCGGGATCGGCGGCAAGTCGATGGGCTTACCGGTGGTGCCACCGAGCGCCAGACCGAGCGAATCGTTGCGCAAGATGGCAAAGCGGAGCTCGTCTTTTTCGCTCTTGAGATAGAGCGTGCCGCCATCGGCGTTACACAGCTGCTTCGCCTCCAATAAGATCATCTCGATCAGACGGTCTTTGTTTTGTTCGGCCGAGAGGGCAATCCCTATGCGGTGCAGAAGCTCAAGGCGTTCGAGCCGCTCGGCAATATCTTCCGGAGAGTTCGAGACAGAATAGATGTCGTGAAGGCTGGGGCGATCTGCGGGTACCATGCTGCTCCTCGGGCGGCCTGTGCGGGCACCTAACTTCTGGAACCCACAAACCGCAACAGTATGGCGATACGCCTGGCCGGCGGCTAGTGGAGCGGCTCGCCCGAGCAAGCCTCGCGGCCGGCCTGCTGCAGGGCTCTGTGCCCCCTACGGCGCCGTAAGCCCAGTTTGAGGCGGCAACTCGACCTCAATCTTAGGAAATGATCGTCACCGAGAGCGCGCGTTCGATGAGCCAGACGCTCGCGAGCACCGCAATCGCAACGCTACCAGCGATGAGCCCCACGCGACGGTAGGCAATCGCATGCCGGGCCGCGTAGGCCAAAGGAACCAACAAAAGGACAATGGCCACCTGACCGATCTCAACACCAAGGTTGAAGCCAAAGAGCGTGAGCACCAAGTTGGAACGCGGGAGGTCGAGGTCTATCAGGGTTGAAGAGAAACCGAAGCCGTGACCCGTTCAATAAAAATGTTGTCTAGGTAGCGGCCACGTCCGTCCGTCCTGATGTTGATGTTCGCGTTCTTAAGCTCCTTCGTGAAGGCTCCGGACGTGAATTGTGCGCCTTGGTCTGTGTTGAAAATACCATCGTGTTCGACAGGCGCCACGACAGCTCAACCTGCGCACACTCGCATCTCCATGTGCGCTTGAGTGGGGCTTCGTGTGAGCCGGTGATTGCGTGTGACTCGGAGCTGCCAAAACCTGTGGCATTGTTTTGTGATTGCGATGAGCCAGGCTGGGTCGTGGCCGAGCATTGCCGCCGCTCACTTCAAGCGTGCGCCTGGAGTGACTCCTACTGAATACAGGCGGCGAGCTCGGCCATAGCGATCAGCCAGGGCGTTCAGAGCTCAACATGCCTTGCATCTGCGAACACCTGCTCGAGCAGGTCAGAGAGGCCGAGCTGTTGAAGGACGAGCGTGAGCGTATGGCCTCAGCAATCATGTCAGCATCAATGTAGAAGTCCTGTTCGAGAGCCGAAAAAAGGCCGGAAATATGACGCCCCGCTGTTCGCGCAACGAGATCTACATCCTGAGTTGTGCGAGGTCGACCGTGAACCGAACTCGCAATGGATGCCCCTACAAGATACTCGATACCGAGACGTTCGAGTTCAGCTGTCACGCGAAGAGTGACCGCTATCGGCTCGGCGTCGAGGCTCACCGATGAACTTTAGCGCGGTGCGCATCGACTCGGGCGACCAAGGAGGCACCATACCGGAGCTTGGCCAACTGAATACGGAGTGCATGCTCACTAGTCGGACCCTCTCGCAAGCGGATCCCCGCGTGCGAAAGTTCGTCTGCAGCCCGGCAGAGCGCCATAGTCTGGATCAGTCGACTTTCGGGCCCCAACCGCCGGAGCCCAGCAATGACTCGTCGCTCCGCACCTGTGTGGGTGTCGTTGGGGACGCCGCGTAACTCCACGGTAGCGACCCTAGCACGAAACAGAAGCTCCGCACTAGCGGCGCGGATGGCGCACACATCTGCCACAGATTGACGCAAAGCTGTGTGGCTTGAAACTGTTCGGCCCCGTAGACTGAAACCTGTAGTTAGAGCGCCGCCCACCGGTCGCGGTGGGCAAGCAATCGCTGTCCATTCGACTGCCGTGACGGTAAGGATGCACCACAATGCTCAAAGTTTTATGCTCAACTCACGACTGCTCTTCTCATTTTTGGAGCAACCTATGGCTGCCAGGATTCTGTCGGAACCGGTCAGACCGGGTCAACCCGGACAGGTTCGTCGATTGGGATGTCCCCTCCTTGGCGCAGACTACGCGTTCATCAATCCAGCCCTGGCAGCCCACTACGGCGAACTACACGCTGCCCACCTTACGAAACGCCTTTGCACCCGTCCGCTCGAAACTCAACGTCATCACGGGGCTCGGCATCGACGAGGGCCAATACCCGCCCGCTACGGGATCATTTCTCGCGGGCTGATGGACCAAGTTGGATATTTGTTCAGCAAAATGAACGAAGTTGTGGAGCCCGACGGAACGCTGCTCGACAACGGTATCGGCATTTACAACAGCGATGGCGGCGAAGGCGATGGGCATGACCACAAGAATCTTCCAGTGCTCGTACTGGGCAGTGCTCTCGGCAAAATACCAACCGGTCGTAATTTGCTCGCCGTTGTCGTCGCACGAAATCCAGAACGTGTACGCACCCGTTGTCGGCGCCGTCAGATATCCACGCATGCGTGCCGCAAAGTCCTGCCCGACGTCGTCCGGCATTTGAAGGTTCTTGAGCTTCAGCGTCACATCCGGCGCAGCACTGTACGGAACCAGATTAACGGCTTCGCCTTTGATATTGTTCCATCGTTCGTGCGTGATGGTGCCAGAGTCGCCGAGCGGTGCATTGTCAGCTGGACGCTCCGCATCCGTGCTTGGGTGAGGATTCACGCCGCAACCACCGCAGGCGAAAACAGCCGCCATCGGCGTACACATGACACCAGCGTATTTTACATCATCCTCGCTCGCTTGAACCGACAGTGGCACCGTTTGGCGCACCAAAGAGGAAGTAGCTCAACCAGGGTGCAACTTCACGCAAAAACGAGAAATGCTCGTAAGTTTTCTAGCGAGAACCTTACGTCAGACGGCGCGCACATCCGCCACAGATTGGCGCAAAGCTGTGTGGTCCAGCGAGGAGCCGGCCCGTAGACTTAGACTATTCGAACAGGCCCAATTCCGAGAGGTGCTACCACGGCTATGACGAGCTTTAGTTTCCCCAAAGGATTCGTCTGGGGCGCTGCCACCGCAGCTTACCAAATCGAGGGAGCTGTTGCCGAAGGGGGCCGGGCTCCAAGTGTTTGGGACACATTCTGCGAGCTCCCTGGCCGCGTCTTTGAGGGTCAAAGCGGAAGAGTGGCGTGCGACCACTACCATCGGTTCGAAGAAGACGTGAAGCTGATGGCCGAGATGGGCCTCAAAGGCTATCGGTTCTCCATTGCGTGGCCGCGCATTATGCCAGAAGGCACCGGCCGTGTGAACGAAGCTGGACTGGATTTTTACAAACGGCTGCTCGACGCGCTTGAACGGCACGGCATCACACCCTACGCAACGTTGTTCCACTGGGACAGTCCGCAGGCACTCGAGGATCGATTCGGCTCCTGGCAAAGCCCCGAAATGGCGAATGCCTTTGCCGAGTACTGCCAGGTGGTCGTGCGTGCTTTGGGGGGCCGCATTCAGAACTGGATGACGGTCAACGAGATCGTTTGCTTCACTCGCTCAAGCTACGCCGTGGGCCGCGTTCCTTACAGCGCCCCCGGCACGATCCTGCCCAATCAACAGCTGGTTAACCAAACGGTGCATCATGCCCTCCTGGCCCATGGCAAGGGAGCGCAGGCAATCCGAGCCGCTAGCCCTGGACCGTGCAGGGTGGGCATCGCCGACAATCCGGCCACTTTTGTGCCCTTCGCCGAGACTCCGGAGCACACCGAGGCAACGCTCCGCGCCTTCCGACGTGGAAATGGTGGGGTTTTGGTTCCGATCCTGACCGGCGAGTACGACTCTGGGTTTCTTGAGGACTGCGGTGCGGAGGCTCCCGTTTTTTCGGTCGAAGATCTCAAGAACATCGCTCAGCCGCTCGATTTTTTGGGTATCAACCTTTACACGGCAAATTGCGTGCGGGCTTCCCGCCATCCCCGGGGCTTTGAAGAACTGCCCTTCCCGCGGATGTACCCAACCATGAATATGCCATGGCTGCGCTTCGTTCCCGACTCGATGCTCTGGGCCGCGCGCGGTGTGGCCTCGCTTCGCGGCAATCGAGACCTCGACCTCTTCATCACAGAAAACGGCGCCGCGTGCCAAGATCAGTTAACCGAGGACGGCGAAATCCTCGATACTGATCGCATTCTGTACCTCCGAGAATACCTACGTTCTCTGCAGCGGGCCGTCTTAAGCGGCGAGCCGTACAAAGGCTATTTTGCGTGGAGTTTGCTCGACAATTTTGAATGGTCGTCCGGCTACGATCGGCGTTTTGGACTCATCCACGTAAATTACGAAACGCAGAAGCGCACCCCCAAGGCCAGCGCCAAGTGGTTCGCTGAAGCGATTCGGCATAACGCAGTGGTTTGATCGCCAACCTGACGCTCTCGCCAAGAGCGAGGCGCAGCAATTACATCGTCTTCCAAAGCCATCAACTGTGACCTCACGCGCGTGATGGGGATTCAGTGGCTGTCATGGGGCGACCACCTGCCAGGTTTCGAGTGGATGGGGCGACGAGAAGTTCAAATACAAGCCCGCTTAGCTTGGCGTAGACGGAAGTGCGACCTTCCAGCCGCCCGCGGAGGTGATACCCTCACTCCATGCGCATCGGGCTGGTGATCGACTCAAGTATCGAGAACTTCCGAGGCGCACTGCGCGGCATCGCCGAATTTGCCAGAACGGACAAGAACTGGTGGCTTGACCGCTACGACGCCACTCACAACGGGCTGGCGCAGCTAACGGCATCCCAATGTAGCGGATTTTTGCTCGGCACAATTGACCGCGAGGTTCTCGGCGCGGCAACAGCTCTCACTTTGCCTGGCGTCAGCGTTGGCGCACCCTACCCAGCACCCTGCTTGTCCACGATTACACACGATGACATTGCCATCGGAGAACTTGGAGCGACGTACTTCTTAGCTCGCCAGTTTCAACATTTCGCCTACGCTGCACGCACTGGAAAACAGAATGATCAACGGCTAGTGGGCTTCGAGCGCGCGCTCACGGAAAGCCACCATACCTGCTCCATCTTCGATGAACCAGACGGGCAACAGAATCCGCAAAAACGCGATGACGCACTCGGAGCCTGGCTTTGGGATCTGCCGAAACCTGTGGCATTGTTCTGTGATTGCGATGAGCGGGGCTGGCTTGTGGCCGAGCATTGTCGCCGGCTCAATATCGCAATCCCCGGCCAGGTAGCGTTACTTGGCGTGGACAATGATGTGACCGTGTGCGCTTTGACGGAGCCGGCTTTGAGCAGCATTCAAACCTCTGCCGAGCAGATCGGTTATCTGGCTGCACAGCGTCTCGCCGAACTCTTAGCTGGACGCTCCCCTGTGCCGGCCCACGTGGAAGTACCTCCGCTTCGCGTGGTCGAGCGCCGCTCGACGGACACCTTGATCGCGACCGATAGCATCGTTGTCCAAGCTCAGCGCTACATGCGCGAAAAGCTGAGGGAGGAACACGGAGTGGATACCCTCTGTAAGGCGCTGGCCTGTTCGCGACGCAGTCTCGAACGGAGGTTTCAGCTGGCAACGGGCATGAGTCCGGCTTCAATGTGGACACATTTCCGCGTACAGGAGGCTCAACGGCTCCTGATGGAAACGGACCTCACGGTGGAGCTCATCGCTGATTTGTGCGGATTTCCTGACTCTCGGGGGCTTTCGAGTAACTTCAAGCGTGCGCTCGGAGTGACGCCCACTGAATACCGACGGCGGGCTCGGCCCTAACGCAAGGGTGCGGCGTTCACAGATCAACACCGCTTGCATCGATATCGTCAGACACTCCGGCGTTCGGCGGAGAGGACATCCGTTTCCTCCTCACCCAAGCTTCGCCTGGCGCATAGGCAGTTCGATTGTCTTATGCAGCGAAGCCCGAACAGCTTCTCAAACACACGTCGCTCAGCGCGCAGGAAATCGGCGAGCTGTTCGGGTAACCAAAACCCAACGGTTTTACGGGGTGGGGGCCTAGTGATGTGATGGTATTGGCGTGGGTTTCGAATGACGGGGATGCTGCCCCAGGCGGTCTCAAAGACTCGGCCTGACTGAGTGGCTTCTACAAATGACGTAAAGCGTGAGGGGCGCCCCATCATGTTGAGGAAAGTGCTGGGTTCCTTGTCAGAAAGTGAAAGGCATGACCGCGCTCAGCGTGCTTGTGCGTGACCGGTGGAGTTAGCTTGTAGTAAACAGCAGCGCACGCTCGCAGACTATCAAGAAGCCGTCGCAAGTTCTCATCGTTCGGCTCAACCCAGATGTCAATATCCTCTGAGAAGGTCGCGGCACCGTACAGAATTGTCGCTTGACCGCTGATCAGCAGGTATCGAACGCCACGCTGTTCAAGGTGACGGAAAAAGTTTGCGATCATGAACAGCCTGAGGGTCAACGAGTCGTTCTCGGAGGGCCCCAGCTTCTTTGAAGTCGTTCAGCAGGTGTCAGGCTGAGCCACTCCACCATCTCGTAGGGTGATAGCGCAACGGAAGGCTCGATGAACTGCGGAACCATTGAGCTGGATCATCACACTATTTCGCACACCGAGGACAGCATGTCGAACGCGCAGATGGCCGTGATGAACCGTTGGTATGCCGAACAGGTTGCCTATCTGGTTGGAAGGTTGGACGCAGTCAATGAGGGCAGCACCACGTTGCTTGATAATTCGCTGGCATTCTGGTGTTCGGAGGTCTCGTACGCTGCCACTCATACTTTCAAGAACATTCGGGCATTCTTGTTTGGCACGGCGGGCGGTAAGATCAAGACCGGGCAGCATCTCGATTTTGCGAGAGCAGCGCACAATAAGTTACACGTCACGTTCCTCAATGCCATGGGAGTTCCCGCTACCAGTTTCGGAGATTCTGGATTCGGCGACGGTCCTTTGCCGGGGATCCTTGTCTAAGCTGCAGGTATTTTGGCGTTATCATCCTAGGTTTACCTCAATCCCTCTCAGAATCTTCAATGGAGACCGTGGACACGAGCGATGCATGTTTCGGTCACTTTTACGCGAATCTGCTACGGATTGGCGCAAAACTGGTGGCCTGAAACAGTTCGTCCTCGTAGATTAAAACCCGACGTTGGAGCTGCCGCGCGCCGGTGACGGTAGCAGCCATCGCGCCCTGTGCGACTGCCGCACGGAAGGACGTTTCGCCATGCCTAAGTTCTGTAGTCAACTATCGACAGCCGTTCTTATTCTTGGAGGAACTTTTGGCTGCCAGAGTTCTCTTGGCGCCGGTCAGAGTGGACCGAAGGCGACAGGTTCGCCAACCGATGGAAGCTCTACCCCGTCGACAATGGCCCCCGGATCGACTGCGGCTCCAAGCACAACGCTGCCGGATGGCACGGTGATTCCGGGAGGCCCGACAACGGGTACTGGAGCGGCCTGCGTGATGGGCGCGCCCGTAGCTCCCGCTCGGATCTGGGTTCTTACCGATCAAGAGTACGTCAACGTCGTGCGTGACGCCTTCGGGGTGGCGCTCTCGGGGAAAGATGCGGAGATCACGACAACGACGTCGGGCTCTGGCGCGTACACCAACCTTTCAGAGGCTTTTTCGGTGAGTGGACCGGCAGTTCAAGGCTACCAGCGAGCGGCCGTCAAAGTTTCTGAGCTCGTCCATCCGTGTGGCATCGCGTCTGAAATAACGGACACGTGCGTTGAACAATTCGTTCGCAATGGGGTCGCCCGAGCTTGGCGACGACCGCTCAACGAGTCAGAGGTCACGAACCTCATGGCCGTGTTCCGAAATTTCTCTCCAGTTGAGGGGAAAGACGGCGCACTCGCGTTGGTGGTGCAGGCGGCGCTCCAAACCGGCTCCTTCCTGTATCGCAGTGAAATTGGAACTAATGCGGCTACCGCCACTCAACCGGTTTCGCTCACGCCCCATGAACTGGCGAGTGCACTTGGTTTCCTCTTCTTCGATTCAGTCCCCGATGCGGAGCTTTGGGCCAAAGCTAACGACGGCACACTCGCTCAGCCGAGCGTTCTCGCTGCAGAGGTCGATAGATTGCTCACACTCCCGGAGGTGCGTCGCACAGTGTCGAGCCTTATTGGATATTGGGCTGGGATTGAGCAAATACCGGTACGAACCAAAGACCGCTTAACCTTCCCCAATTATACAGACACCTTGAAATCGAGCCTCTATTCAAGCGCCAAGGCACTTGTTGAGGACGTGGCCTGGACCGGCAAGTTCGGCGATCTGTTCGCTCCGAAAAAGATTCTCGCCAACGCCGAAATGGCGTCGGTTTATGATTTCCCCGCGCTTTCAGCCGCCACCGGTTCCGCTCTCGTCCCCATCGACATTCCCGCGGGTCGACCGAATGTCGGCCTGCTCACCCATCCTGGGATCCTAGCGGCTACGAACAAACGACCGTCGCGGAGTGATCCCATTCATCGGGGTCTTTATCTTTACAAATCGTTTGTCTGCGGGGGCAAGATCCCAGATCCGCCCCCGGGCGCTCTTGCAGTGGCGGACACCATGACAGGAACCGAGCGTCAAATCGCAGTCGCACGGGGTGGGACCCCCGCTTGCGCTGGTTGCCACTCGCTGTTTGATCCATTGGGTCTCCCGTTGGAACAGTTCGATCCGCTTGGACGCTTTCGCAGCGTGGACGTAGATGGCTCGGCGATAGATAGCTCCTCTGTTCTCAAAGGGCTCGGTCCGATTCTCGATGGCCCGGTAAGCGGCATCGCGGAGATTGGGCAACGCCTTGCGTCGAGTCGCGGGACGCTGGACTGCGCAAGCGGGACCCTGGCTTCCTACGTTCTTGGCTACACGTCTGCCACACCATCCTGTGACGTCATGCAGGCGCGAGATACCTTTGCAATGTCCGGGAATTTTACGGATCTTTTCCGTGCTTTGGTGACGGCACCCGGGTTCCTCAATCGGGATATCGAACTCAAGTGAGAGGAGAGAATCTGTGAAGTACCTACTACCACGTCGACACGTTCTAAACGGTCTTGGCGTTCTCGGACTCGGCGTGTTGGCACGCCCGCTCTTGAGCGAAGCTCAAGGCGTCACCCCACAGCGATTGCTGATCATCCACCGTCCAGTGGGGACACGCCCAGAACACTGGTTTCCGACCGTCGGGGGATTGAAGGATTGGCAAACAACTCCGCTCCTCAGTCCCTTCGATGCCGTCAGACAGGACATGGTGGTGATGAAGGGGATTGACACCCCGCGCAGCGGCGATTGGCCCGGAGACGAACACGCCGCCGGGCTCCTGTCTATCGTGACACCGCCCCCATCGCTCGCGATTGGTTTTGACAATCAGGCTTTACCAGGCCAGTCGAAGCAAAGCGACGCCTGTTGGTTCACGTCAGGAGCTCGCTCCGTGGATCAGGAACTTCAAGCGAACGTAGCTGCATTCGGAGGTGCTCGCTTTCCGTCCGTCCAGTTGGGGTCATCTTTGGGTTCGATGCAGGGGAATTCCCCCGAGGCTCGCGCGTGTCTTTCATTTTCGGGCGCGCATCTGCCCCTTTGGCCGGAAAGTCGTCCCGACGTCGCCTTCACGAATCTCTTTGGCGGTGTCATGACCGGTGGCGTGGACGCCGCCCTGGCAGAGCGAATTCGACTTCGCAATAAGAGCGTGCTCGACTTCGCGATACAGGATCTGAGCGACCTCCGAACGCGCCTTCCCGCCTCACAGTTTGCCAAGCTGGATTCCCATCTAACGGCGATTCGCGCACTGGAGATCGGCATGGTGAGTACCACGGTGGGCTGCGAACAGCCCGGGTTAAGTGCTCTCCCCGATCAGGGAGATCGTCATGTGCTCGCCTCGCAACAACAGATGGCTCTCATCAAAGCAACGTTCGCCTGCGATCTCACTCGAGTGATCACGATGACCTTCGGGCAGGGGAATTCTGAAGAAGCAGTGAGTCAGTTTCCGAACGTTGGGGCAAATGCGGATGGCTTGCACAGCGTTTCGCATGGTGATGATCCTGAAGCGCACCGTATTCAGGAAGCGGCCGACAAGTTCTACTGTGACACCACCGCCAAGTTGCTCTTGGACCTGAAGAACACGCCCGAAGGCGGAGGCAACATGCTGGATAACACGCTGGTGGTGTACTTCAGTGATGTCATGATTGGGTCTGCCCACAGCATTGAAGATAATCCGGTATTGCTATTCGGTGGGAAATTCCTGGGTCTGCAGGGCGGGAGTTTCCTACAATTCACGGGGCGGACGTTTGCAGATGTCTGGGTGGAAACTTTCCGACGCCTTAACTTGAACACGACCCAATGGGGCGCCCCGGATTGGAATCGCGGAGCTCTGCCAGGGCTCTACGCCTAGGCCTCACAACTTCCTTCATCGGAGACAGACTATGAAAACTTCCGCCTTAACCTTGACCCTATTGTTCGCGCTCGCCTGCTCTTCAGAGCCTGCTACTGGCAGACTTTCTGAGCAAAATGTGAGTGGCTCAACCAGCATTAGCGGAGCGCCGGCGAACGGCAGCGGGGGTTCGAGCGCGGGTCCTAATAGCGGCGGCGGTGCCAGAACACTCAAAACAGGTGGTGCATCGAGCCTCCCGGGAAGTGGTGGCGCAGGGAACACGCTGGCCGGGGGCGGTCCAGCTAGTGGAGGCGCGACCTACCCAACCGGGGGAACGAGCACGAGCGGAGGAACCAACGCGACCGGGGGAATGAACGCTGGCGCGGGAACGAACACCGGCGGAGCCAATGGCCAATCTGTAAGCGGAGACCCTGGAGCGGTGTTGAACGGCCAACGTTGGGAAACCGCGGCCAACGCTCCACAAGACGCCCAGGGTTCGTGCATTCACACGGACAAGACCGTGCAATTTGGTGGCACGCCAGGAGCCATTTACAACGTTACGCTCCGCTTTCGTGGCGTGCTCGAGGCCAAGGAGTACGCAGGGGGATCAGTGCAAGGCGATCCCGTCGCCAATAGCCCTGGGTGTGATCTGCCCGCGCCTGGCCACGACAGCCTGCAATTCTACACGGGAGGAGTGGGTGCCCCGGATAGCCATTGGTCAGCCTACAACGTGGTGGGTTTCACGGTATCTGCACCGATGCAATCCTATTACCTAAACGGCGTGATGAGCTGTACGCCGGATGACACTGTATTCGCTATCGACTACACGGCCACGATCCAGATCGCCGGCGGCGCCACGGTGCACTTGACGCAAACTGATTCGAACTGCAGCATCATCCCCAACGCGACCGACTTTGTGTTGCCTGGCATGACGGCGCCCATCAGCGCGCCTGGCGTCGCTTCTAACTCCACTGGAGACGTGGGCCAGTTTGCTCAGATGGATGTGGTTTCGGTAACACAGTAGCCCGGCTGTCGGTCACGGCAAGATGATGAAGCAGGCGCCGAAGTAACTGTCGGAAGCGTTCGGTCAGAGCTGCGGCGCTAGCAGGCGGGCGGCCGAGGCCACCAGCCGTTGCAGGAAAGGCGATCTGGCCTCGCGGTGCTCTTCGCGGGTGGCGTGGGTCAGGTCCGTCTCGAAGGCGCGGGCCAGCTCGGCAACGCACGGCCCGCCGTAAAGCGCTGCAATCACCTCGAAGTTCAGGCGAAAGCTGCGGTTGTCCAGGTTGGCCGTCCCCACGATGGCCAGCTCGTCGTCGATGACGGCAGT
>Ga0163147_10005668_pt1 | contig 15043 bp, 16 predicted proteins | sample OliLakLV19MP6G1_FD_148597 | JGI IMG/M metagenome (GOLD analysis project Ga0163147, IMG submission 148597) | Freshwater microbial mat bacterial communities from Lake Vanda, McMurdo Dry Valleys, Antarctica- Oligotrophic Lake LV.19.MP6.G1 | ecosystem: Environmental > Aquatic > Freshwater > Lake >...
CCGTTAGGCACAATGCAACTGGGGGGCCACACGATATCGATCAAGGAGGGGGGGCGAGGCGGGATGCCGGTCCGCAGTCAGAGCCGCATCGTCTCCTGCATCGCCTCGATCAGGTCGGCCAGGGCGGGGCGTGTGTCGGCGTTTCTGGCGGTCCAGACCAGGCAGAGCGTGAACCGGTCCGGCAGCGGAAGCCGGTGAACGAGCAGACCGCGTAACGAGACCAGGGCGGTGTCGGGCAGCGCCGCGGCGCACACCCCGGCCGCAACCAGTTGGGCGGCCTGAAGGTACGAAGAGCAGGCCACCTTGACGTTTGTCACACCGCCGTTCCGGGCGGCGATCCGATCAACCGATTCCCGCATCTTCCCGCCGATGGGCAGCGCCATCGGCAACGAAGTCATCGCGGCCCCCGCGCTTTTCGGAGCGCTGGGCGAAAGCCGCTTGGGAATCACCACCGAATGGCCGATCTCACCCAGCACCCTGCTCTTGAGCCCGGCATCGAGCGCATCCTTGCGAATAAAACCGAGATCGTAAACACCCTCGCGAACCCCGGCGATCATCTCCTGGGTCTGCGCGTGATGGATCTCGCACCGCACCCCCGGCACCCGGTCAAGCAGGGCACCCAAGCGCGGGAGCAACAACCACTGCGCCACGCTGTTGGACGCCACGATCCGCAGCGACCATGCGAGTCCACGACACCGCCCCGCAAAATCCGCAATCCCCTTGAAATTCTGCCGTCCGATCACCGCCAACTCGATCCCCGCCTTCGTCAGTTCAAGACCCCGTCCCCGGCGCCGAACCAGCTCCACGCCAAAGAACATCTCCAGTTCGCGGATCTGGCGGCTTATCAGCGAGGCGGCATTCGGATCGCCCCGGGCAGCCTTGGCGATGGAACCGTGATCGGCGAATGCGCAAAATCCGGCGAGCCGATCCATCGAAAATCCGGACTGGGCGAGCAGAGATCGATACATGACTTTCGAGTCATGCTACTTGGGTTCTCCGCGATATTCAACACCGCGGTCATGGGGTAGAAAGAGGAAGAAAGAAAGGACACCCATGAAAAACTTCGGATACATCGTCGCCAACCCCGCAGAGTTCCTAATCCATCAGCGGTTCGGGCGGACCCGTTCGCAGGGCCGCGAGATCAGTTTTCTCTGCCTGCCGCTGATCGACCGGGTTTATCGCATTCCCTCCAGCACCCATAGCCTCGGGTTTGCGGCAGACCAGATCACGGCGGAGAACCAGGGGGTTGAGGTGAGCGGGTTCGCCATCTGGAAGATCACCGAGGCCGGGAATGCCTGCCGGAACTTCGACTTCGAGGATCCCGAGCGGGCGATGCGCACGATCAGCACCCACCTCAAGGACGTCGTCGAATCCGCCATCCGCCATCAAGTGGCGAACATGAGCATCGAAGAAGTGCTGCGCAAGCGCGGCAGCATCATCCTGCGGCTGAAAGAGGAACTCGCCTACATCGCGGGGCAGTGGGGCCTGGCCATCGAAACCATCGAGATCAAGAACGTCCGGATCTCGTCAGAGACCCTCTTTGAAAACATGCAGGCGAAATACCGTGACGAAATGCGTCTGGCCAGCGAGACCAGCCGGCTGGCCGGTGACCGCGAGATCTCCGAACGGAAATTGACCCACGCCCGCGAACTGGCCGCGCTCGAACACGAGAATCGGGAGCGGACGCTTCGCCTCGACGAACATCTGAACACCGTCGCTCGGGAAACCCAGAAAGCGGCCCGAATCCTGGAACTCGAAACCGCCGAACATCAATCCACCCTCGCCTCCCTTCGCAACGCCACGGAACGGGCTCGAATCGACACTGCGAACCTGGCGAGCCCCGCGCTGGCCGTGATCGACAAATTGCCGGGCATTGCGGGGGCGCTATCGATCCGCGAACTGAATCTGGGCGACCATCCGCTCCGGCAGCTCGCCCATGGCCTGCTTGCTCTGACCCAGAAGGAACCGAAATGACAACCTACGACATCATCGCCGATATCCACGGACAACACGCCCTCCTCGAACGTCTGCTCGAACGTCTCGGTTACGGGGGGATCGCAGGGAGCAGGCGCCATCCCGATGGGCGGAAGGTGGTGTTCCTCGGGGATTTCGTGGATCGCGGCCCCGCAGTGCGGGAAACCCTGCGACTGGCGCGAACCATGGTCGAAGCGGGGGACGCGCTGGCGATCATGGGCAACCACGAATACAACGCCATCGCTTTCCACACCCCGGATGGCTCGGGCGGCTTTGTCCGCCCGCACACCCCGGCCAATGTCGGGCAACACTCCGCCACCCTGGCCGCCTTCGAAGGACGGCCGGGGGAGTGGGCCGATTACCTCGAATGGTTCGAATCCCTGCCGCTCTTCCTCGACCTCGGGGGGGTGCGGGTGGTCCACGCCTGCTGGGATGACGCCGCCATCGCCGACCTCGGCGGCAGCCCGCGCTTCCGCCGCTCAATGTTGCGCCCGCCCGGCACCCCGCGGACGCCCGAACAACACGCCTCCGACCGGCTCCTCAAAGGCCCCGAGATCCCGCTGCCCGGTGGGAAGGGCTACCCGGGAAGCGAGGGGCAACTCCGGACCGACGCCCGGGTGAAGTGGTGGCTAACCCCCGCGGACTGGCGCTGCCGCGATCTGGTGCTCCAAGTGCCCGAGGGAGTTCTGGACGGCGAAGAGCTGCCGATCAAACACCGCTCACGGATCATGGGCTACGCGGCCGACGCCCCACCGCTCATCTTCGGTCACTACGGATTTCCCAAACCTGCTCAACCCCTGATCCCCAACGCAGCCTGCATCGATCAGGGCGTGCACCGAGGCGGAGGGCTGGCTGCCTACCGGTGGTCCGGGGAGACCGTGCTCGATCCCTCGAATTTCGTCATCGAGGGGGCTACCCCCGCAAAAGTCCCACCCCATGACGAATACTGAGCCCATGAAATCCGCCCCTGAACCCCGCCGACCGCCGGAGGAATGCTCCCGTTGCCACCATGTTCGGCAGGCGGTCGTCATCAGCCATTTCAAGCCGATCTGCGCGCAGTGCTGGAGCGAGCTGAATAATCCGCAGAAACCCGTGAACTTTTCCGGGGCTGCGGCGTATTGGAACAGTGGAGCCCCCAACCGGGCCAGGATGAACGACGAATGATCCCCACCCACATTTTGGTTCGACACGCGGAGAGCGCGGCGAACGCAGGCCTGGCGACCACCGATCCGCAGGACATCCCCCTGACCGCGGAGGGCCGGGCGGACGCCGTCCGATTCGCCAGCGAGTACGACGAGCCCCCGCCATCATCCCGCAGGAGTTCGCCGGGTTCATGCTCTCATTCTCCATCCCAAACCTGGGGACCCTCAACTGGCCCCCGAACCAAAAACCATGATCACCCTCGAACCGAGTTCACACCGCAACCTTCTCGCTGCAGCTTCGGGACCCGCGCTCCCTGCAGCATCTCCCGAGGAACCGGAGTATCGGCTGGTCGCTGAGAGCTCGTCGCCGGGGAGTGACGGAGCTGCCGACATCCGTTCCCTTCCGTTCATCCGCCCGCTGGACGCCAACCGCTGGGGGTCGCTGCCCACGGCGGCTGCCATCTCTGGCACGCCCGCCGACCTAGTCCCGCAGATTCCCCTGTTCGAGAAACTGGATCCCCGGATGCTGGGGCTAGCCGGAGATGATTACGCCGATCTCATCGTCCGCACGGCCTCGGGCGATGCACCCGCGGTCGTGGGACTGGTATCCAAGTCCTATCAGCTGATCCAACACCGCACCGTCTTTGAGCACACCCTCGATGCGGCCCGGAAGGTCTCGGGCGCAGAGCTGGGCCGAGTCGATATTCAGATGACCGCCAACGGTGCCCGGGCAATGACTCGCGTCGATCTTGGAACTCGTTTCGAGGTGGGACCTGACTCTCATCCGGTGCGCCTGCATCTGGTGTCCTTCAATTCCGTCGATGGCGGAGCCGCGTTGCTCGTCCGCCTCGGCTGGTATCGACTGATCTGCTCGAACGGGCTGGCTGTTGGCTTGACGGTCAGCAAAACGCGGCTGGCGCACACCCCGGGTGCCAGCGTGGAGGATGTGTTCTCCGCACTAAACGATCAGCTTGAGGTGGCCTCCAGGGACCGCGAAACGATGATGGCGTGGGCCAAGGTGAAGGTGGGGTCGGATCGCTTGCGCGCATGGGTTGATGGGCCTGTGCTTGGGAAGTGGAACACCCTGTCGGCTGCGCGGATCTGGCACATCTGCACATCCGGGCACGACGCCGGGTTCGTTCCGCCCTTCGAGAAGCGATCCCCGAGTCAGCGCAATGTCCGGTTGCTCGGGCGGGTGCCGGGGGCGGCAGTCCCGGCCACCACCCTCTACGCGGTCGCCCAGGCACTCAGCTGGGTCGCCAGTCGGCGGAGCGACCTTGAGGAAGCCCGTGCGACGCAGGGCCAGATCGCGGAGTTGATGGAAGCGCTGAAGAATTGAACCGGGGATGAAACCGAACCCAACCGCGAATCGGAAGTTCCTTAGGGCGGGAGGCAGCGAACTGGCCGTGTGCGGGGAACTCGAGCTGCCGATCTACACGAGGGACGGGGTCACCCATCTGATCTCGATCCAGGATGCGGGCTACCGGGATGACTCCGGCATGTCGGAGCGGCTGGTCGCTGGAGTGACGATGCGCTGTGTGGCGATGCGCTGTTGCTAGAGGAACTGGATCACCGAAGTATGGACTGGTATCAACCAAAGCTTGAGCGCATCGCGAAGGTTTGAAGCAACCGGGGGCCTGGGGTTCAGCTCGCACAATGCCTGAAAATGCTCCGCCCCCTCAATCTGGTTCGCCGTGTCCGCATACTGGGGCGCTGCCAGTCTCAGCCCGTAAAGCGCCTCGATCTGATTGCGGAGCTGGTCGCGTTGATTCTGGAGCAACGGCTTGGCTGCCGCCTGAACCTGCTCCGACAGGTGCGCCACGAACGTCTTGAATCGATCTCCGAAAGGATGTGCTCCAAACGCACCAGCGTCCCGATGGCCTTTTGCGCCTCGTGATTCAGAAAGCTCGGCAGCCAGCAAATGGTACGCTGTGCCGGGAAGGTCGCGCGGAACGTTTCGAGCCGGTCGAGGTCTTCGTTCAGGTTGTGGCCGTCGCGGTCGAACGGATAGTCGATCACAATCTTCCAATCCTCGCCGCGCACTTCCAGTCGGTCGTCGCTGATCTCACGGATGTTGCCGAAGCACACCTCCGCCTGCCGGTCGGTGCCGCGCCAGCGAAACTCGTGTCGGAAGAAAAGCTCCTGATGGTCCGGCACGCCAGGCGCCTCGAAGACCAGCATCTTCACCCGCGCCACTTTGTTGCCGTAGTTGTCCACGTTCTCGGCGTTCTCGGCGTTCTCGAGGATCGGCTGCAAATCCACGCCGGTGATGCGGATCGAAATCGTCTGCGTGCCACCCGCGCCGTCCTGCACCTGGAGTGCCCCGCCGTGCGCCGCCCATTCCTTGCACTTGCGCAGCACCTCGTTCGCTTCCTGACCCGGGATGAACGACTTGTCGTGCCGTGGTTCCGCGTTCCCCGCCAGCAGGGAATTCAGCCTTGAATCGCGGACTGCACGAGCTTCAGCGCCTCGTCGAAACACGCGGCGAGCTGCGGCGTCACCACGTAGCTTCCGAGCGTCGCTTTGACCTTCGACGGGTCGGTGCCTTCCGTGAGTTTCAGTACGAAGTCGCCCTTCGCGACGTGCTCGGGAATGGTGATCAGGGCTTTGAGCAGAGTGGGCATAGGTCAGTCTTCTGGCTCCTCGTTCGCGCCGCGTTAAGCGCCGATTCGCTGCGCCAGATTTCCGTGCGGGTCGAAGACTTCCAGATAATCCGTTGCGGTCAGCGGCAGCCGGTCGGGAAAGACGACCAGATTGATTCCGCCGCCGAGGTTCTTCGCCGACGGGTATTTGATCCCGACGATGTTCCCCAAGTCGTAGGCGACTTGCGCGAGCATCTGCGTCGGCGGGAATGGAGCCGTCTGCCACGCGCCGCTGATTTCCTGCTCGTTCGTTCCCAAGGCCTTCAGCGTCGCCTTATCCGTGAGATCGAGCACACCACTCGCCACACCGTCCACGCTCATCAGCACCCAAGGCGGCGTGAGCGGTTGAAAAATGCCACCAGCAAGGAAGGCGAGTGCCTGCACTTCCGCTAGCGCGGTAATCGAAGTCCACGCGAGGTAAATGCTGTCGAACCCGCCTTGCGGCGTGAACCGCGCGCCGTGGATTCTCGACGCCCCGCCCCACAGCGGGTCCGGCGTCCGGACGTGCAGATGGCGAAACTCGACCGCCCGTGACCACGGGCCATGCACGGCGATCAGTTTCGCCTTCGCCAGAGCGGTTTTGAGTCGCTGCGCCTTGACCATCAGGAAACCACGCCCTCCCACGCATTCCCGAGCAGTCGCTCAATTGCGAACGCTTTGCCTTCGAGGATGGTTTCCAGCGAGGTCCGGTCATCCAGCATCGGGTGCTGGGTGTTCAGCCATGCGCGGATGATTTCGGGCTTTTGAAACGCCTGCTGGAGATATTCGAGCGACCGCTTCACCGGCATGAGAGCCTTTTGAAGAGACGCGGCAGAGGGACTGCGATGCACGGCCTTGTAATTCAGGCCCAGACCTTCCGAGAGTTGCTTGAGCGGCACACCCATGAAGTCGGCCACCTTTTGCGCGTCGATGCGGCCCGTTCCCCCATCGTGGAGTTCCGGCAGGATGACCCTCGGCACTTCGACGACGTGCAAGGACTTGAGCAGCTCCTCGAGCTTCGCGATCTGGCTGCGAATCTTCAGCGCCTGCGCTTGCTGGGGTTGCTTGCTGATGATCTGCCCGACGGTCATTCCGTCTTTCGACTGTTCGAGCACGCCGACGATTTTCCTGTGCAAAGGCTGCGACTTCCCGCTGGCGACGACGCGAATGTTCCGGGTCTGGCGTTTCGGATGTCCGAGGGTTTTTGGCATGGCGCGACTCTACACAATATCCACACGATGTCCACATGTTATCAACCACCCAGCAGCACCGCCATGAAACCAGGTTCAGCGCCTCGTCAAACACGTCACAAGCTGCGGCGTCACCACGTAGCTATCGAGCGTCGCTTTGACCTTCGCGGAGTCGGTGCCCCGCCACCTCCAATGCTCCAGGGATGCTGATGAAAACTCGCGCGCGGTGAGTCCGCAGCACTCATCCATTCACTCACGCTGCCGGGCGGGTCGATTTGTTTGACGATGGCCTGCCAAACAAGGCCCAGTGCGGGTTCGACGGGCGTCGCCGGTTCGGCACGTGCTGTGTGAAGAAAGCGGGTCTACGGCGTATTTGGGAGAATATGAGCCAACCCGCACACGAACCCTTTCCGCCGTCCAGGCTGCAAACCTTCGCAAACCTCGTCCTGACGGGACCGGATCGAGTGAAATTCGCGGAACTGGAGGAGGTGCAGCGAATCGCCCGGCGCAAGCAGCGGAACCTGATTCTGGACCAGTTGGGCAAGGGTCAGAACGGGCCGCAGAACTAGCCGCCTCGCAGGCACCGGAGGACGAGGCCATCCGCATGAGCCGGGAGATCGCCAGCGGGCTGCCCAAGGCCCCGCGCGAGGCAATCCTCGCCGCGCTGGATGGGCGGAAGATGGCTGACCTTGCCTGCGAGGCAGGCATTGACGCGCAGGCCGCCCACAACCGACTCAACGCCGGGTTGCGCATGGCCCGCGCCCGGCTCAACGCCCGAGGCATCCGCTCCGCCGATGACGTGGTGGGGGAATCCCGCAGCGTGCTCGCCATGAGTCCGGCGGCTGCGCCGGATCGTTTCAAGTCCGACACGCAACGGCAATCAGAATGGATGCATCAGAATGGATGCAGCGGGAGCTTTTGGCACGCGGCCTTGAAGAAACGCCGGGGGTCGTCCAGGCGCTTGCGGCCCAATGGCGATTGTATCACCCAAGGATTGACAAAACGGGAGAGTTCAGAGAGGATAATGCATCCCATGAAATCGACTGAATCCTCTTTGCCAGTCAAGAAAGGCCCGCATCTGGCGAGCCCCAGCGAGTTTCGGGAGATCGTCTCGAAGCAGCGACCGCGCACCTTAAAGGAGATGCACGCGCAGGCGTAGGGGACGTGATTGGAGAGCGTGATTGAGGGATCCCGTTCCTGCTGGGTCAGGTCGCGCGCCGACCCCGTGGGTTCGCCACCCGATTTTGCGATCCATGCCGGGAACCGCGAGGCCAGGAGCCGGGCCCCGGCAATCCACCCCGCCTTGGCTTTGCCCACGCGCCGGTTCACCGAGCGGATGTATGCGGCGATCTTGCCGTCCCCGGACCTCCGCCCCCCGTCCATGACGACAAACCGAGGCTCGTAATGCTTCGGCACGCGCCCGTTGCGCCGCACGTTCTGGTGGATCTGTGCGACCGGCTTTTCCAGCAACCGAAACCTCTCCAGGTGCGGGCTCGATCTGAAAATCCGATTCAGAGCGTCTTTGTCGTTGGTTTCCCACGCCTTCTGGATCGAGAGATCCCGGAACTGGAACCCGTGGAAGTCGGTGACCTTCCTCACGTCCCGCGCCACCGCAGCCTGCCCCTTGCGCTCGGCGGCCTTGTCGCTGCCGAACGGCGGCGTCCACTCGATCAATCGCTGGACCAGCAACCGGGCCTGCATCCTCAATACCTGCGGCCAGCCGAGGCGGGTTTGTTCCTGGAACCGAATCAGCGCCTTCTCGAACTCCGCGTTGTAAACCTCCACTTGGAATTGAGGGTTAGGCATCGGGGCTGGAGAGGACGAGGACGATCAGCGGATGCGGAGGGCGATCTGTGTCGAGGGCGATCTGTGTCGATGGCGATCCCAGTGCGTATCCCGTCGAGGCACGAGAACTTCTAAGAGCGGTAGCGGCACTGCAGCAAAAGTAGACTCTCGTTGCGCCTTGATCGGAGGATTCCGAAGCAAGATGCTGTGCGAGCCTGAAGCCACATTCACCGATCTCGAGGTTCTGCTCGAAGCATTCCGAGACGGCCCGCCCCCTTCCGCGTGCCGGTCGGTCGTGCTGGCTCGCCTGCGCTCCTTCCATCGGATCAGAGAACAGGCGGCACAATCCATTACACCATCGCGATCACCAACCGTGGCTGGCTCAGGAAGCTGGAGAAGAGTCTCGAACAGTTGGCTGAGGACCGCTCCTTCCTGGCGCACGTCTCCGGCTGCGATCCATCTCCATCAATGGCCAGCAACTCGACATGCGGGTGACAGGTCCGGGGCCGACTCCGAATTCGCTCCGGGCGACGGTATCCGCAGCCGGTGGCCTGCATACGGTGCTTGTTGTCCGGTCAGGCCCTCTCGACATCCCGGAGGCCCTCCGAACTGGCAGCTCAAATCGACTGCGCCCGCTCGATCACCAGCCCCGGCGGTGCCGAATCACCCTGATCGCCGGGCTTCCCCAACCCCAACGCCTCATCGCAGGGGTCCCGACCTGCTCGCAACTCCGATTGCCCTTCTCCGTGGATGCGCCGTTCGAGACCGACGCCGAGTTCGCTGTCGTTTCGCCGGAACACTCCGCGCTCAACGCGTGGCTCTTGAATAGGGCGGGTCATCTCGCCGCGACCACCATGTGTGCATGGCTGGGGAATCGCTCCCAGGCGGTGCGCGACCGCGCGGAAGCGCTCCGCCTCCTGACCGACCGGATGGCAAACGATGGCACCCTCGAAACCGCTTGCGCCGAAGCGGTCGCCGCAGCGACTGCTACTGCGCTGCGGGGCAGGGATAGCGAAGTCGAGTTCAAGTAAGGCTGTGGATGAGTCGGATTTGATCCCTCGCGTCGGGGAACCGATGCGCTCTAGGAAGGCCGTCGGGGCTCGACCCGTCACTCTGTCTTCGTCACGAAGAGGCGTGGTGTGCTGAGAGAGAACAGCATCAAGCACTCCGCGGTTCAACATCCGGCTCATCAAGACAAGCTGCTGCAGGCGTGCCGGCAGGCATTCGTGAAACTTCAGCGACTCGACCGCTTCGTCGTCGAAAGCGGCCTCATCCTCAATCTGTCGGGTGCTTAACCGCCACGCTGCTCAAGTGGCTTCGCCGGATCCGAACACCCGGAGAAGGAGAGCGCGAGGTCGTTTGGCTGGCACGGCGCGTTGCCCTCCGCCACGCCGGAATGGCGTGGCGGCCTCCGCGAGGACCCGCACGACCGACAGGGCGGGCTCCCCTCAGCTCAGGCCGATTTGATCGTGCCCGGGGCTGATATCCCTGCTGCGGAATCCGCAGCAGGGGAGGTTGGGGAGAGGCGTCGGAGAATCGCCGACATTTCCGCATCGAAATCCAACTGGCGCTCGATGAGCTTGCGGAGCTTGAGTTGGTTCCGGTGCAGGGTGATCGTGGCTTGATTGAGATAGCCTTGAATCTCGACCCGCTGCGACTGGTTCTCCTTCAGCAGGTGGCGAAGCTCGGCTTCACGTTTGCGGACCACTTCGTCGGATAGGCTGCTGAAGTCATACTCACGCCGACGCGCGACGGGTTCGGCGGGAGGCGCCACCACCGCCGGTTCGGGTGCGGGCGCAACCGGCGCCGGTTCGGGTGCGGGCGCAACCGGCGCCGGTTCGGGCACCACCGGTTCGGGCACCACCGGTTTGGGGACCGGCGGTTTGGGGACCGGCGGTGTTGACTCGATCGCCTTGGCCTGCGCGCGGAGCAGGCGAGGATCCCCGCGATACGGGGGGACGCGGATTCTCCCGGCGCAATGCGGGCAGTCCAGTTCAAGGCCTTCTCCGTCCCGATCCACCACGAGCACGTTGCCGCAACGGCTGCATTCGAACTCGATGTCGCGTTCGGTTAGTTCGGGCTGAGCGGGTTGGTCCATGGATGGTTCAAACTAGAACGAAAAGTGGACGGCTGCCAAGTGCGGCGAGTTTGCCCGCGGCAATGTCGGCTTGCGGGACTGCCCGGGGCCCGGGTACGCTCCGACCCATGCAAACGATTCACGTGGCGCGTGATCGCGCTCCGCTCGGGCAATTCTCCGAGGAGGAGGTCCGCTCGGGACTTGGTTCCGGGCGATTTGTTTCCCTTTACCAGGTTGGATTCAACGCGGCGAGCGGCAAGGAAGGGGCGCCGATCTGGGCGATGCTGCTGGTCGTGCTCATCGGCGTGGTGCTGGTACCCGTGATGCTGCTGATTGTGGCGGGCCTGCAGCATCTGGTTCTGATGTTGCTGGGCGGCGCCAACCACCCATTCGAAACCACGCTCCGCACGGCCGCGTATGCATTCGGCTCGTCCAGCCCGCTCCAGATCGTCCCGGTCTGCGGAGGCATCGTGGGGGCCATCTGGGGGATCGTGGTTCTGTGCATCGGGCTGTCGAAGACCCAGAATTGTTCGACCGGAAAGGCCATTGTCGCCGTGCTGGCCCCCATTTTGGTTTGCTGCGGGCTGGGGTTGGCCCTCGCGATCTTCGGCGGGATCGGGGCAGCCCTGGCCGCCAAGTCCATGCAGTGAAACTGCTCCTCGCACGGGGACCGCAGTCCGGGTTCGATCCGGAACTGCTCTGGCTCGCGGTGGGGCTCTCGACGCTGGGCGGAGTCGGTCTCTGGCTTCACTTGGGACTGCCCACCCCGGCGTGTCTCCTGCACGCGACGACCGGTATTCCCTGCCCGACCTGCGGCGGCACCCGGAGCCTGCGGGCCCTCCTGGGCGGAGATCTGCCGACCGCCTTTGCGTGGAACCCTCTGGCGGCCACCCTCTGGATTGCGTTTGGCGCCTTTGCCCTCTACGCAGCCACGGTCGTGCTGGCCCGGCTGCCGCGCGTCAGGATCCGTATCTCGCACCCGGTGGAGGCGCGCCTGTTACGGTTCGCCACCCTCGGAATTCTGGCAGCCAACTGGGGATATCTGTGGGCGGCGGGCCGCTGAGGGCTGGCCGGCCGATCAGCCGACCAGGTATTCGGGCGAGAGCTCCGACTGCAGCGCTGCGAACACTTCGATCCCGCTTCCGGTCCGGGCGCGCACCGCTTCCTCCGCGAGCTCGGGCCGATTGCAGTCGCGGCTGAGATGGCAAAGGATCGCGCGGCGCAAGCCCTCCGCGCACAGGTCGGCGACGACCTCGGCCGCGGAGCTGTTCGAGAGATGGCCATGGCGGGAGAGGATGCGCTGTTTGACCGACCAGGGCCGTCGGGTGTCGTCCTGCAGGAGTCGCTCGTCGTGATTCGTTTCGATGAGGACGGTATGCACGCCCCGCGCGCGCTCGCGCACGAGCTTGGTGGCGAAGCCGAGGTCGGTCAGGTAGGCCAACGCCGCGCCGTTCTGCCGCAGCACGAACCCGACGGGATCGGTGGCGTCGTGCGGCACGGAGAAGCTCTGGAACATCAACGCCCCAACCTCGCACTCGGCCCCCGTCTGGAAAATGCGCCAGGGAATCCCGGCGAGCGACGCGTCCTCCCGGAGCACGGCGGCGGTCGCCGCGTTGGCATAGACCGGCACCCGGTGTTTGCGGCAGAAAACGGGCAGCCCCTGCGTGTGATCGGAATGCTCGTGCGTGAGCAGAATCCCGTTGAGCGAGCCGGGCTCGACCCCGCATGCCTCGAGACGCACGGCGAGTTGGCGGGCGCTCAGCCCGGCATCGAGCAGGACGGCGGCCCCCCCGGCCCGCACGAGCACGGCGTTGCCCGCGCTCCCACTGCCCAGAACGGTCACTCGCAACATGCCGGAGCATATCCTGAGCGGGACGGGTCGTGTCGAGTCCGCGTGCAAATCTGCTTGAACCCGCGCGCGCTGCACGGACGATGGGGGCATCGGCCGCTGCTGGCCGTCAGCAACGGCGCATGAAGCATTTCCTTTCGCGGGCATTGATCCTCCTTCTCTGGCTGGTGCCCATCGGCGTCGCGGGCGGCCTCTGGTATTTGAACCGGCACGGGCTCGACCGGGATTGGCGGGATCGGGTGGCCGCCGAGTTTGAACGCAAAGGGATCGGGCTCACGTTCGAACGGCTGACGCTCAATCCGTTCCGGGGCCTCATCGTGCGCGATGTGGCGTTCGGTGTGCGCGATGATCCCGGCAGCCCGTCCGCCCGGGTCAGCCGGATGATTCTCGACATCGACTACGCAAATCTCGCCCGGCGCCAACCGTTTTTGGATGGCCTCCTGCTCCGGGATGCCACCATCGTGCTGCCCGGTGCCGCGGGCGAATCGGGGCTGCAAATCGACGGGTTGAACGCCCGCATCACCTTCGAGCCGGGCACCCTCCGGTTGCGGAGCGCCTCCTTCCAGCTCCACGGCATCCAGTGCGATCTGGCGGGGATGATCCGCAACGTCCCGGATTATGGAAACTCAACGGGAAAACCCGCCCCGAAGCTGCCCACCGAATGGCTCGGCCGGATCGGGAAGCAACTCGACCAGCTCGTATTCGAGTCCGGCTCGATCCGTTTACGAGGAGAATTTGATGCCGATCTGCGGGACGCGGGTTCGCTCCAGGTTTCGAAGGCCTCACTGACTGCGGGCCGGGTCCAGCGCGGACGGCTGGCCCTCGAACGACTGCAGGCCGAGGCGACGTTTCGCGACGGACTGCTCGAGCTCCACCATCTGTCCGCCACCGACGACACCGGCACGCTCGACGCATCGGGAGTTTGGAATGCCCGGGGCGGCGCCTCCGAGTTCCAGATGCGCAGCACGCTCGCCTTGCAACAACTCGCCCAGGAACTCCTAGTCCTGCCCGCGCTGTCGGACCTCCACTTTTACGACCCACCCGAGTTCCAAGCCTCGGTGCGCTTCGATCCGAACGCAGCACCCCGCCTGCTGGCGACCGGGCAGGTCTCCGCCCGCCGGTTCGGCCTTCGCTCCGTGCTGTTCGACGGTTTCCGCGCCCTCTTTTCGTTCGACGGCAAACGACTCCTGCTCGAGGAGGCGCAGCTCCTGCACCGGTCCGGATCGCTCAATGCACGGGTCCTCTCCGCCCCGGGTGATTTCCGCCTTCAGGCGGGCAGCACGCTCAACCCGCAGGTGCTCGGGCCGCTGCTCGGGTCGAAAGCCATCGAGGAACTCGGACGCTGGAAATTCAATCAACCGCCCCGCCTCACGCTCGACGTGCGCGGGACTTCTCCGAAGCTGGAGGATGTCGAGGCCACCGGCCACCTCGCGCTGGGCACCGGCTCCTACCGCGATGTGCCGTTCCTTTCCGGCGAGACCGACCTCCGCATCAAGGGGAACGCGTTCCACTACAACAACTTCACCGTACGCCGCTCCGAAGGCAGCGCCACGGGAAACATCATATACGACGTCGGCCGCGGGGAGGCCGTGCTGCGGGATATCCGCAGCACCCTCCGTCCCCTCGACGCCGTCGCGTGGATCAGCCCACCCCTCGTCAAAGACCTCGCCCCCTACCGGTTCAAGACACGCCCGGTCCTTCGCCTCGACGGGGTCGTCAAATTGCGCACCTCGAAAGGGACCCGCCTGGATGTCGGCTTCGACGCACCCGACGGAATGAATTACACCTTCCTGGGCAGGGAACTGATCATCCCACGCATCACCGGACAACTCCGCTTCGAGGACCGCCAGCTCATCATCCAATCGGTCCGCGGCACCTTGTTCGACGGCCTCCTCGAAGCCCGTGCAAAAATCTCGCTCGACCGCGATGCCCCGGGCCATGAGGCGGAGATCAACGTCGAGAATTTCGATTTCGCCCAATTTACCCACCTCTACTTCGGTTACACGGAATCGAAGGGCCGGATGTCCGGCACTTATCGATTTACCGGACGCGACAGCGATGCGAGGGCCATGACGGGCAACGCCTCCGTCGGAGTGGTGGATGGCAACGTGTTCGCCATCCCGTTCCTCGGACCGCTCTCCGGCTTGCTCGACGCCATTGTGCCGGGATTCGGATACAGCGTCGCCCGTAACGCGACCGCCACCGCCACGGTGCGCGACGGCGTCATCCAAACCTCCGATTTCAAGGTGGACGCCCCCGGCTTCACCATGATCGGGGGCGGCGATCTGTTCTTCCTCGATGACCGCATGGATTTCTCCGTCCGCGTCAACGCCAAGGGATTGCCGGGAGTCTTGTTGTTCCCGGTCAGCAAGCTCTTCGAATTCACGTCCGACGGCGCCCTGAGC
>Ga0163147_10005685_pt1 | contig 15025 bp, 6 predicted proteins | sample OliLakLV19MP6G1_FD_148597 | JGI IMG/M metagenome (GOLD analysis project Ga0163147, IMG submission 148597) | Freshwater microbial mat bacterial communities from Lake Vanda, McMurdo Dry Valleys, Antarctica- Oligotrophic Lake LV.19.MP6.G1 | ecosystem: Environmental > Aquatic > Freshwater > Lake >...
CTTGGTGATCTTGGTTTTAAGGAAGGCATGTGGGATATTGCCATCCAAGGCTATAGCAAAGCGATCGAAGCAGTAGAGCAAACTCGCAGTTGGGCAACTGATGATCAACGTCGTCAAGAAATCTTGCGAGAAGGCATCGGCGTTTACGACAAAGCCATCCAAGCCTGCATCAACAATCAAGAGCTAGACCGCGCTTTCATGTTTGTCGAGCGGTCTCGGTCTCGCCATCTGGTCGAACTAATCGCCACCAACGACCTCTACAAAGACGGCAACATCCCCGCCCAAGCCCTAGAGTGGCTGCAAACAAAAGCTCCCAAACTAAAACAGCTATGGGAAGACTACAGCAACCTGCAACGCGCGATCGACGCACAACGCCAGCAACAACAAGGCGACGACAGCAAACAACTCGCCACCACCAAACGTACCACTTTTGATTTCAAACAAGCCAGCCAAGAAATTTCCGCTCTGATTACTGCCAAAGACCAGATCTGGAAGCAAATTCGCATTCTCGATCCCGTTCTAGCAGGACAACTCCAAGTCGAAATCCCAAACTTTAGCGAACTGCAAAAACTAGTCGAACACAATACCACCGCCCTCCTCGCCTTTTACACCACCGCCGATGCCACTTACATCTTTGTCATGCGCCAGATCGAGCAAGAGGTAAAAGTCAGCGTGCATACCTGCGTACATAACGCCAAAGCCCAAAGTTGGGAAAATCTGCAAAGCTGGATTGGCGAGAACTGGCTGGCTCCTTACAAAAAAAATCAGAACGCATGGATTAACGCCATGCCAGACCACCTCGACACCATATCCCAAAAACTCGACCTCACCTCCCTAATCGCAACTCACCTACAAGGGATCGAAGAACTCATCCTCGTTCCCTATGCTTACTTACATCTCATTCCTTTTGCCGCCCTGCCGATTTCTCTGCCAGATAGCAAGACAGAATATCTCGGCGATCGATTCAAACTCCGCTACGCTCCCAGTTGCCAGATTCTGAAATATTGCTTCGATCGAGATCCCATCTCTTCCATCCAATGCGGCACAGTCGAAGATGCCCAAAGCAACCTCGTCTATGCCAGATTTGAATGCGAAATCATCGCCCAACTGTTAAGCATCCCATCCGATCACCGCTTGCAACAACAGAATGCCACCGTTGCCAACTTTCGCAAACTCGCCACCATGGTTAACCTGCTGCACTCCAGCCACCACGCTACCTCTAATCTTGTCGATCCCCTAAACTCGGCGATCGCCCTAGCTGATGGCGAAATCACAATGGCAGAATTAATGTCCCCAGACCTGCGGATGCCCAACCTCGACGAAGTATTTCTCTCTTGCTGCGAAACCAACCTCGGACCACCCAACATCACCGACGACCTCCTCACACTCGGCACGGGTTTCTTAGCCGCAGGAGCGCGAGCCGTGATTAGTACCCTATGGAGCGTCGATCAACTTAGTACCGCTCTATTTTGCGTGTTTTACTACCAACAACGACATCAAGGGATCGATCGACCCACGGCAATCCAAACCGCCCAAAAGCAGCTACGCCAACTTACAGGTGACGAACTGTATAAAAACTACAACGACCAACTACAACCCTATCAAGCCGAAATCATCCAACAACGGCGACAACAACTAATCGAAAAGATGGCAAATCACGATCAAAAGGCAATTAAAACAGCAAAGATAAGATTAAGTCAAGCCGAGCAGTCTCTCAATAACCTATATAAGTTGGCACATCCCTTCGATCTGCCATTCTGTTGGGCACCTTTTATCTGCCAAGGTCTAGCCTAGATTCAGCTTTTTGCAAAAAACTTCTTGATGTTGCCGATAAAGAAGCAGCCAGTCCAAATTCAAGGAGTGTTGGATGTTTTTACGCAAGCCGATCGAATCAAAAGAAACCGTTCACCCGCTGTCTTCCTCGCATCCCAGCGATCGCGCCGCCGTGATCCGATATGGCAGTTACAACCGCGATCGCCAAGAGGTCGAACCAGAGCTAACCAGTTCGATCGCCCTGCAAGGGATTAGGATCGCTGGGATTCTGCACTGGGAGCTATTCCGCGAAAAATATTTCCCATCTGCTCCCAACGCCGATATTCCCAGCCTCTGCCATCTAAGCTGGACAGGTTTAGCCAATTCGATCGCCGCACTTCCTCAATCGATCGAATTTCTTTATTCGATCGGTAGCCACCCACAGGCAGGAGAGCAAACTGAAGTCTCCAGTATTTTCTGGTGTATCGGACGAGGAGCAACGCCCCACGAAGCCCAGTTAGCCTGTCAAAGAGACTTCCAAAGCCTGTGGAAATTGCTCGCTGCCAACTTAGATTTCATTGAGTTGCAGCCAATCGCTAATATTCCCGCTCATGCCATCTATATCACTGCCCTACATAACTATCTCCAAGCCCCACACGTCATAGAACTGCGCCGTCGTTATCAACCAGTAAAAATCAGCTACAGCGATCGACGCACTCCAATTTCCCAACCGTTTGGCTTTCAGGCAGAAGCATTATCCCCAACCCCAAACACTACCGACTCTGACCTCGAAGTCAAGCACCTATTCCCTTGGACGGCTAGCCCAGACTCTTGGCAGCAATTGTTAGAAATGTTCGAGCAGCATGTCAATTGTTCGATCGTCATGCACTGGCAAAATTTTGTCAAAGCCCCATCAACAGCTTTAGCAGAAGCTCACCTAAATACAGCCATGCTCGAAACCGTAATTGCGGCTAATTCTCTCCCGCGTGTTGAAGGAAATACCATTCTGTCTGGTCAGACAAGTATCTTGCGAGATCTGTCTATCCAACGACAAGATTACCTCTGCGGCAATGTTCTGGCAGCGCGAGTTTTCCTCACCACGCCGCAACCTGCTCCACCTGCAATGGTTGCCACGATCCAGAGTTCGATCGACGGTAGTGCCTTGCCAAGTAGTCGCGAGAAATCCGACATCCCATTTCGCGGTGGGATGCAGTCGATCGAGACCACGGCAACCCAAATTATTGCGGCTTTCGATCAACCGAGCCTAGAGATTTTATTCGCACCTGCCGAGGCTGCGGCAATTCTGCGGACACCCATGCCCACCAACACCGAACTTCCTGGTATTTCCTCAATTCGCGCCCGCACAGCTCCTAGAATTGGCAAATCAGGTGGCGACTGTCTGTTGGGAATTAACCGACATGGCAATAAGACATCCGAAGTTTGCTTAGATCACTCTTTGCGCTTTCGCCATACTTACATCATCGGGCAAACTGGCACGGGCAAATCTACGCTAATGGAGCAAAAGATTTTGCATGACATCGAGCAGGGAAGAGGTGTAGCCGTCCTCGATCCGCATGGATCGCTGATTCAGAATATTTTGGAACGCTTTCCCAAACATCGTGCTGATGACTTAGTGCTTGTCGATCTTACCGATGTCGAACGTCCGATCGGCTTCAATATTTTGTGCATTAACGAGTCAGACCCATTTCACTATCGCCTAGCGCGTGACCTGCTGATTGATGACATCTATGCCTATCTCGATCGAACCTACGATCTCAAAAAAACAGGTGGGCCGATCTTTGAGAGCCACTTCCGCAGTTCTTTGGGACTATTGTTAGGTTCCGAGTCTCAAAAAGCTCCTCGCATTCCCAATCTGATGATTTTACGTGCCCTCTACACAAACTCAGATCTGCGTGATTTTTTAATCGCGATGGAAGACGACCCTGTGTTATTGGAATTTACCAAGGAAGCCGATCGAGCGGGAGGAGAAGCTTCTTTAGAGAATATCGCGCCTTACATCACCAGTAAATTTAGTCGATTCATTTCGGATACGGCATTACGTAATATTACCTGCCAGAGCCGTACTCTCGACTTTAATTCGATCGTCAACGATGGCAAAGTATTACTGGTCAACTTGGGGAAAGGGAAGTTTGGTGCTCAAGCATCAGGTCTATTATCCAGCCAGATTGTCTCACGCATTTGTAATGCCGCATTTAAACGAGGTACAGATGGTAAGCCGTTCTATCTCTACGCCGATGAATTCCAACTGTTCGCCGACGAGCGGTTTGCAGAAATTCTCGCTGAAGCGCGTAAGTTCAAACTCTCTCTAACCATGGCACATCAGTATGTCCAGCAACTTCCCAGTCAGGTGCTTTCTGCGGTGTTGGGTAATGTCGGCACGATTGTGGCATTGCGAGTGGGAGCAGTAGATGGCGAAGCTCTAGAATCTCTATTTTCTCCTACATTTGGGCGCAGAGATTTGAGCAGTCTGCCGAATTTTTGCGCCTATGTCAAAAGTTCGGGAATACTCGGACAAACTCCCTTTAGCATCGATCTGCCATCGCCATCTGTACCAAGAGATCCGCAATTTGCCGCCAAGCTAAGAGAACAATCTCGTCAAAAATATGGGATCGATCGAAAGAAGGTAGAGAGCGAAATCCTTAAAACCTACAAAGCCTATACCGAACTGCTGTTCTAGATATCCTGTTTTCCAAGTCTAACTAGATTAATTGCGATCGATGGGAGTTTAGATGATAATCAAAGAACCTAACGCTAATAACATCATGCACGATTGCTTGGCTCTGTTTGTGGGGATTAATCAATACAGTAAGCTTAAACCTCTAAAAAGCCCGTTTCGAGATGCAGCCAGCATGGCAGAGCGTTTTAAAGCAGGCAGCGATCGATGGAATGTCAGGCAACTGCCAGAGAGAGAAGATACCTCAATCAAGTCAATAGACTTAAAAAACGCGCTTAAGATTATCTTTCCTGACAAAGAAGAAACTAAACAGCCGCATAAATTAGGTTTATTTTTCTTCTCTGGGCATGGGGTGCGGGTTCGCTGCGATCATGGCTATGAAGGATATCTGGCAACAACGCACTTCTCAGATGAGACTCCGAGAGGTATTTCTTTGCGGGAATTGCAAGAGATTTTGCTCAATAGTAACGTAGAGCAACAAGTAATCTGGCTGGATTGTTGTCATGCAGGTGAATTTTTAAATTTCTTGAGCGAAGAAAAATGGAAACAGTGGCTAAGCAGTGGAGATCGATTTGTGGTTGTCTCTAGTCGAGACGATTTGGTTTCATATGATGGGAATGGGACATCTCACAGTCAAGTAACCAAAGTTTTGCTGCAAGCTCTCGACCCTACCCGTATCCCAATGGGTACGACCATTACAAGCTGGGAGATCCATAACTATATCGAAACTGCAATAAACGCTGACTCTTACCTTACACAACAAATTCCCAGACTAAAATATTCAGGGAATCGGATCGATTTTTTGTCTGGAGTAAAGCGCTCTAGTTCTAACCTAGAAGAAGTGGATCTCACAACTCCCCCCGAGCAGAAGGGAATTGTTGTAGAAGAACCAGACGAACCAATTGATACTGTATTGGAACAATCTTCACTAGGATTTGGGCAGGATTTTGTCTGCCGAGAGCGAGAAATGGAGAGTTTAAACGTATTTTTAGACAAAGCAATCAAGGGTGAAACTCAAGTATGTTTTATCGCTGGCGATCCTGGTGCGGGTAAGTCAAGGCTGATCGAAGAATTTGTCCGACAGTCAAAACTGTCAAACGATAATCTACTCCTTGTCACTGCTAAATGTAACGATCAAACTGGGACTGCCAACTCCTATCTACTCTTCCGAAATATTCTGGAAAAACTAACTAGTAATGAGTCTAATATCATTACCAAAAGAAATGCTCAGCGTTTAGGAATTGCGATTTCTGCCTTGGTTGAGATCGCTCCTGAACTGATCGGTACATTTATTCCTGTCGCAGGAATTTTAGATACCTTGTCTCGAATGAAAGCTAGAGATCGAGAACTACTGAGAGGATTAGATGCAAGGCTAAAAAATGCAGAGAAGCAAAAAAGTGAAATCGAGAAATCTCAAATTTCTATGCAATATACAGCGTTGCTTCGCAATATTTCTAATCAATATCCATTAGTTATTATTTTAGATGATTTACAATGGATAGATATTGCTTCTGTTAATCTCCTTTATTATCTCGTTAGAGAGCTAAAATCTTGCAGGATTTTATTTGTCGGGCTATATCGCTCAAATGATGTTGCTGTAGGACGCAGCGAAGAACTCTCTTCTTTTCAAGAAAAATTGAAGGAAATCAAACGTATCTACGGTGATATTTTGATCGATCTAGATAAGGCGACTCGATCGAACGGGCAAGTCTTTGTGGATTCTTTAATTGATAGCCAGCCTAACAACCTGAGTTCGGTATTTCGGCAGACATTGTTTGAGCGTACTGGTGGACATGCCCTATTCACATCTGAGTTATTAGTTTTCATGCGGGAAAAAGGCGATCTAATCGAAGATGCTGATGGTAGATGGCAAGAGTCGTCACAGTTGAATTGGGATAGACTCCCCGCAAGAGTCGAGTCTGTGATCGAGATCCGCATTGAGCGATTGGCAGAAGACTTGCGCGAAATATTGAATGTTGCCTGTGTTGAGGGACAAGATTTCACTACTCAGGTAATTGCCAAGATTCAAGAAATTAAAGAACGAGATCTAGTCAAGAAACTGTCGCGCGAACTGGAACGCTGCCATCAACTAGTGCAGGAATCTACTGAAGCTAAGTTGGGTAAAACCATGCTATCGCGCTACGCTTTCAGCCATGTCTTGTTTCAAGTCTATTTATACGGTGCTTTACCTACGAGAGAGCGTAGAATGCTTCATGAAGAAGTAGCAAATGCTCTAGAAGAACTTTATGATGGGCAGATCGAGACAATAGCTGTTCAACTTGCCTATCACTATACTGAAGCTAGGAAAAACGAAAAAACGGCAACTTATCTCGAATTAGCTGGCGCCCGAGCTTTTAAATTTGGTGAATTTACTCAAGCACTTGTATTTTTTAATCAGGCTCTATCAATACTAGAGGTTATTCATGGAAAAAGTTATACTTCCACCCATACTCAATTGCTTTGTTGGATAGGGGAAGTTTATTACAAAAGAGGATACTGGAGTACTGCTGAGAATTATTACCGTAGAGGTCTTGAAGCATCTAAAATATTGAAGGATAAAGATCCTATTATTTGGAGCTTGCTTGGTTTGGCTTGGACTTTGCAACGACAAAGGGATACCGAACAGGCTTTACCAATTGCTCAAGAAGCTTTAGAAGTTGCAAGACAGGCTAAAAATCGTGTTCGGGAATGTGAAGCCCTACGAATTATTGGTGTTATACATGGACAAAACGATCAAATTAAAGAACGGCTCTCTTATTACGAGCAGTCACTAGAGATTGCCTCTGAAATAAATGATGTTACTCAAGAAATGCGTTGCCTTAATAGTCTGGGACATCTTTATGGCTCAGTTTTTGGGGACTATGTAAAGTCTGTTACTTATCGTAACCGTGCTTTAGAAACAGCAATTCATTATAACTGCCTGTATGAGCAGATTATGTATAAATCAAATTTGTATGCTGGTTATCGTAGGCTAGGTAACTACGAAAAAGCTTCTGATTGTGCAGAAAGTCATTTGAAACTGCGTGACAAGATTGGTGATATTCCAGGTAGATGTAAATACTATGAAGAGAGTGGAATTTTAGATATTAAACACGCTAATTTTTCTAAAGCGATAAAAAATTTAGAGAAAAGTGTTGAGATTGCTGATGAATATGAATGTGTTCCAACTCAGGTGGATAGTCGAGCTTGGCTAATCATAGTCCACCTACTTGAGAATAGGGTTGAGGCAGCACTGGCAGTATCTAAAAGCTTAAAACCGCTATTAGTAAAATACAAGGTCAACAATCAAGTTTTTAGCGAAGCCTTATTAGAAGCAATTATCTGTTTACGAATGAGGAATATAGATCAGGCAAGATCGCTTCTTGAACATGTTAAAGAAAATGCAATCCAAGAATTACGTACACAACGCTGGGCTTACCGATATCATCGTGCCTTTGCCCAAGCAGGGTTAGCTCTCCTGTCACCCTTGGAGTTTCATTTAGACTATCTAACCCCAGCAATAGAATACTTCCAAGATGCTGTCAATACCTGTAGTTGGGCTGGTATTCTTGATGATACACTGCTAATTTTGCGTGAGATGCGAAAGGCAGATCCTGATAATTTGTTAAAGCCAATTGAAGACGATCTTGTAAAGAAGAGAGAAATAGCATGGAACAATCGACCCTTCAGCGATTAAACGACTTAGGCGACCAATTAGAAGCCTTGCTCGAACCCATTAATGTGGCACATTACACTGCGCCACTAAATCGTGTTGACGAAAAGCAACAGTTTTTTGCTTCTCATACAGCAGAAAAAGTCTACAATCCACAATTTACTTATCGTGTTCCTCCTTCTAATTGGTCTTTTCTGCTGAGTCAATTTTTACTTGAGTTGCAACCTGATAAAAATGCTTGGGAGCAATTAGTTTATCAAGATATTATGCTGTCGCTAGATATGATGCGTGCAGTAGCAACTCGCGATCCAGTTTTGACTACCGAAGTAACAGTTAAACGCTATAGTGAACCCTCGGATGAGCTAGTTCAATTAGCTTATAAGTCATTAGCTAGCTTACCTCTGCACTCGGAACCACGCACAATTGCATCTGAAGACATGGCAGCTCAAATGCGTGAAGCACTCACCAAAACTGGATTACCCGATTGGCATGTAGATATAATTGATGCCATGAATGCCAATATGAGCATTCGTTCTGTAGACAAGCAAATAAAGGTAAATTCAAGTAGTCTTTTTACTACAGGTGAATTGAAACGGTTGCTAGTACATGAAATTGGTACTCATGTTTTCGAGCTGTGAACGGTGATTTACAGCCATTAAGGCTACTGCGCTTCGGACTCTATAATTACATGCTTACAGAAGAGGGTTTAGCTAGTTATCATGAAGCCCAGTATGGACTGCAAACATCAGAAGATAAACGACGCTATGCTCTACGGGTAATAGCAGCACATTTGAGCTTGAAATATAGCTTCTATGACGTTTTTAGTGAAGTTGTTCAGTATACAACCCCAGATGAAGCCTTTGATATCGTCACCCGTTCTAAACGTGGGTTTACTGATACAAGTGTTCCTGGATGCCATGTCAAGGATAAGGTTTACTTTGAAGGATTCCTTCAAGTCTCAGACTATCTTGAGCGATATCCTGACGATTATTCTCTATTAATGTGTGGGAAGGTTTCACTGAGTATGCTGCCATTGCTGAAAGACTTGCAGGAATCTGGTTGCTTAGCACAACCAAAATACTTGCCTAGCTCTTTAGTAACATGAAAAGTAGCCTCAAATCCTTATGCTGAATCCTAATCATTGGGAGTAATGCCAAGCAACCTTAACTGTTCTGTCAGTCGATCGGCTCTTTGCCTTTCCTGTTCAGCCCTTTGTCGCTCCTGCTCAGTTTGTTGTCGTTCCTGCTCAGCACGTTGATATTCCTGCTCGGCACGTTGCCTTTCCTGCTCAGCCAGTTGTCGCGCCTCTTCTGTTCGTTGACGTTCCTGCTCCAATTGTTCCACCGACCAAGGCAACATATTTCCATCTTGACTCCACCAGCGCAGCCAATTACCACTGCGTCCTTCCTTTTTACCTTGCCAAACTCCCAGAAATAATCCCATATCAGCAATCCAGTAGCGATTATTGACATCTTGGGGCTGCAACTGATAATCGGTTTCGCCTAAGTTATAAACTTCCAGATGTCCATCTTCAGGATCGAAAGTAATATATGTCGGTACACGCAAGATCTGCTCGTAAAAGTACCATTTGCCAGGCGGATAAGTGGGTTTCGCCGAGTATTCCTTGCCATCTGTCTCAGATAGAAACTCCATCACCACTAATGGCACTTCTCCTTCTAAATTTGGCGTATAGCTGCGTCGATCTGTGATCCGAGTTAATGGCATAACAGACCTGACATAGAGCCAATCGGGGGCTTTAATCACAAGATCGTCATTCATCGTGGCGCAGATGCCTAGATTAGAAGCAATCAGCATCGTTGGTTGAATGTATCCGACTAATTCCAGACTTTCTCGCAACGCGCCCGCAATTAATGGTTGAGCCGTACTTTCCACTGGTTCTTCTTCTAATACAAAATTTGCTGGTAATGCTTCCCAAGTAATTACAACTTTTGATTGTTGCTCTACAGTTGGTTTTAGAGTGGCTACCATCGCTCCGACTCCTGATCGCTACTTCTTTTGACTATATTACTCGATCGCCATTTTTTCAACATGACTTCAAAAAATTGCAAAAATCTCCTGCCAACTGCCGATTAGAAAAATAGTAGGCAAAACTAAAAACTTACCTCAATCGTAAACCTTCGTCAGGAGCTCTAATATTATGGGCTGGAGTGACTGGATAGAATGCTTGACCCGATCGATCGAGATCTTTATATTTCGATCGATCGGGTCACCTCACTGCATCACAATAGGTTTAGAAAATAGCTGCGATCACAGATTTAATTAACGCCATGAAAAGAACTAACGGGAGATCATTGATAATTAGAGGGGGACGAACTCCATTCGAGACTAAATTAATAGAGACTGGGGAGGCAACATGTGAACAATATGGCCATGCCCTCAAAAAGAGTTTTGACGAATGGGAACCCCTAATTCATGCTCTGCAAGAAATTACTAAACGAACTTTACCTCAGGATCTTATCCGTTATTACAATCGCGCACATCGATTAGAATTAACAATCCTTTACAGGATCGAAGCTGTCGATCGAGAAATCGATTGTGATTTGTGTAATGCTGCTGCGATCAGCTCCCTAGTCGAAAAAATTATCCCAATTGAGATTTGTCGGGAATACGAAATTCTCCCCTTAAAACAAACAGATAAATCTCTTATTATAGGCATGGTCAGTCCTCATGCCGATAGCGCATTAGATCAAATCAACATTATTCTCCACCCCAGAAATATAATTTACCAACGTCGAGTAATCTCACAAGAAGATTTTGCCCAATTATTCGATGACCTGATTGATTTTGAAATAGACAAAGCCAATGAACCAAATGTCGATCGAGGCGATGACTCAAATTCCCTGCTCAAATACGAAATACTGAAATCCAGTGACTCCGAACCCACCCTCGATCTACTGCTGGCAAATAATCCCGTACCAATTGCTCAACTGGTCGATCGAATTTTGGCGATCTCGATCGAACGGGAAGCCACAGAAATTTCAGTTGAACCTCAGAGCAACTACCTGAACATCCGCTTGCGTGTTGATGGCGTATTACAAGAAATCCATCCCAAGTTGCCTGCAAGTCTTGCGAACCCTTTGACAAATCGCCTCAAACTAATCGCTGAGTTAGATATTACCAAACGCCAAATCCCTCAAACTGGGAAGTTGATTCGCCTATTTCAAGGACGTAGGGTTAATTTTCAGGTCAGAACTTTCCCTGTGGATAGTGGTGAAAATGTGGTGGTCAAAATACTAGACAATGCCAGACCAAGGCGTAGTCTTTTACGGATGAAAAACTATCCAACCTCGCAACTCAACCTAGAACGTTTATGCGATCGAACATCAGGACTAGTATTGATTGTAGGTGAAGCGAACTCAGATATCTCCACCACACTTTATACTCTGCTAGAGCAATACAGCAAACTCGGACGCAAAGTTTTTTCGATCGAAAACCCGATCGAACTGCCATTGTCACACCTAGCAATTTCCCAAGTGGAAGTTAACTCTGAGCGAGGTGTGGCTTATACCTTGAAATCGATCCAACAGCAAGAACCAGAAGTAATTATGGTCAGCGAAATCCCATCACCAGAAATCGCCCGTATGCTGTTTGCCCTAGCTCCAAGAAATGCGATCTTGACTTCACTCCAAGACAATCACAGTATTAACGCACTCAGTCAATTGTTGTCAATGGATATATCACCAGTGGCGCTCTCTAAAAACCTGAATGCTGTGATCTACCAACAGGTGCTGCGTCGAATTTGCTCTCAGTGCCGAATTGCCTCCTATCCCAGCCCAAAAGAGTTGGAGTCCTGTGGTTTACTGCCTAGTAAAGTAGTAGGCAACTTTTACAAGGCGAGAGTTGTGGATCGAAAGGTAACGAGTGGACAACAGCAAATTTGTCCTCATTGTCATGGGGTTGGGTATAAAGGTTCGATCGCGATCTTTGAGACCATGACGATCACAGAAACCCTCCGAACGGCAATCTCTAAAAGAGTCCCTTCCAGCACTGTCAGACAAATGGCGATCGAAGGAGGGATGAAGACTCTATTGGAATACAGCCACGAGCTAGTAAAACTAGGATATACAACCATAGAAGAGGTCGTCCGCCTGATTGCTTCTAATTCCCTTCTAGAAGAGGAGAAGAAAATCAAATTGACAGTGGCTTCACCTCCTTTATCTGTTCCCGCTAATCCCCCTTTAGTCACTCCTCCTCCAGTCGTATCTCCCCCAGTTGCTCCACCGAACAAAGAAACATTGATGGGAATCATTGCAGCTTTAGATTTATTTGATTTTGCCGATCGTCAGTTTCAAGCACAGACGCAGCGAGAAGAGGCAATTCTCGAAGGATATGAACACTTGCGTAAGCACCTCTCTCAAGTTCTCCAGAAGGCTGGTGTAACATGCATGGAAACGATCGGTCAGCCTTTCGATCCAAAACGGCATGAAGTAGTAATGACAAATCCTTCACTTCTACATCCTGCCAATACCGTGATTGCGGAGATCAAACGTGGCTATATGTCAGGCGATCGAGTGCTTCGTCATGCTCAGGTAGAAGTCGCTGTTCCAAACATACCCAAGTAATCATCAATCGTTCAAAGGCTTGAAGACATATCATGCAGGCAATCTTGCTCGTCAGTTTTTTAGATTCCTCAATTAGAACTTGAATCCACAACGCGGACACACGCAGATATTTTTTGGATTCGTCTTCCTAACCGCCCGAACTAAATCTACCTTTACCGTTCGATCGACTCTCTGCACCCAGCACTTTTAACCTTCATCACAAATTCAGAGGGGCGATCGCAAGTCGTATTAACAACTACAGAGAATACTGTACCTGATGATTATCCCCTAGAACAAATTAACCAGCTAACTGCTTGAACTTACCCTCAACCGTTCGTAGTCGATCGACATTACAGAAACAGCGCACTGCTGAACACAACTAATGAGAGACGTATCGATCGAAACTAGATAACTGCAACTGGGATTTCATATCCAAAGGTCTGTGATGTGTCGATCGCGCCTATGGCGACAAACAAGGTAGCTTTGCTACAGTGGCAACCAAAAAAACTGCTATGCCGAAGTTGAGAGATGTGTCGATTTCGCCTATGGCGCGTACTGCTCTTAGCTGTGCCAACGAACAAACAGAAAGCGGTGCTTCACGGCTGACTTCATTGCTGGCAACACATATCGATCGTATAAAAAGACTCGCGTTGGATGCCTTCAAAAACAAATGCAGTCTCTGCTGCAAACACGGCTCTTAGCTGTGCCAACAGACAAAGGTGAAGCGGTGTGCTGTCTATGCTTTTACGAGTGTCGATCGATTTCACAGAAACAGCCCACTGCTGAACACAACTAATGAGAGACGTGTCGATCGGAAACTGAATAGTGCCGTTGTTAGTTTCCCTAGCGAGTAGGGACAATGCCTAACCCAAACCCACTTAACCTAACATGCCCTGTCTTGTTTCCAATCAATTAGGTTCCCTAGCGAGTAGGGACTTAGCAGCTCGATCTGCCGTGTGTAGTTGGTACAGGTTTCCATTCGATCGCGTTCCCTAGCGAGTAGGGACTCAAAGTAATTGGATCGCGATCGCGGTTCAAGTTGCCTCAAATTTATCAGGAAATAGCGATTTACCAGGTGACAGCCAGCTTTATTTAATTGATCTCAAGCAATTAGAAGTAGATTTAATTTTCTGACTTGAGTGAGAATTTCTGAGTGTTAAAACAGACTTTTATATTGGAAGAGCATGAAATATTGTGCAGTAGAGAGAAACTAGTCTTTCTTTCCATTATTCATTAGTAGTCTGCTTACAAAAATACCAGAGGCAATCGGAATCCCAACAACTCCGCCCAATAAAACTATTGACAAAACCCCTTTAATAAATCTATCTGGTTCCGAACAATTGTTTGGGAGAGCGCAACTCATACTAACCGAAAAAGATATCCATCCAATCGTATAAAGACAAACTGGCAAAAGAACAATAGAGACTAAGCAACCTGCGGCTACAGGCAAACAGCCCGATTTCTTGATATTCTCTTCATCTTTAGGATCTGTATTCATTTGCAAATAAATTATGTTCTTTGGGAATTGGCTTCTGCCTGAAAAAATTATGACAGACTTTAGATCGTTTGAAGTTGATTTAAATTTAAAACAGATCAAATCTAAGCATCAGTTACTATATTTGAATCTAAAATAATATGAAAGATTTCCATTCGATCGCGTTCCCTAGCGAGTAGGGACCTATTCCTAGGCAATCAAGCATCTGCTCACGCTTCTATGTGTTTCCAATCAATTAGTTTCCCTAGCGAGTAGGGACTTGGGTAACAGTCGAAGAAAAGCAGATTGTTAGAAATTACGTTTCCAATCAATTAGTTTCCCTAGCGAGTAGGGACCTACGCTTGGCTTTGTGCATAATTTGACACTTACCGAGTTTCCAATCAATTAGTTTCCCTAGCGAGTAGGGACGCGGACGCAAAATCGATCTAACTAGCATGTGTGGAGGAGTTTCCAATCAATTAGTTTCCCTAGCGAGTAGGGACAGGGTATGACATCTACATCGTTAGCAATCTTTAGTTTCCAATCAATTAGGTTCCCTAGCGAGTAGGGACATGTCATTTCTACCACAAGGCTACGAAGCACCAAAGTTTCCAATCAATTAGGTTCCCTAGCGAGTAGGGACTCACCCATTATAGACCCTATACACCGTCTAGAGTTGAACATAAGTTTGCGAGGGGCGAGCCTATTAAGCGCAAAATTGAGTCAGTGTAACCGTCAAAAATGCTTGAAAGCTTCTCTGGGTAATACATCGAGGGTCGTAACATAAAACATAGGGTTTTCAGCATTTTCTAGATCCCTCGCGAGTTAAACGACTGTAGAACTAGGCATTTGGGTTAGCGAGGGTTCACCCCAAACAATCACCTTTTAGT
>Ga0163147_10005686_pt1 | contig 15025 bp, 18 predicted proteins | sample OliLakLV19MP6G1_FD_148597 | JGI IMG/M metagenome (GOLD analysis project Ga0163147, IMG submission 148597) | Freshwater microbial mat bacterial communities from Lake Vanda, McMurdo Dry Valleys, Antarctica- Oligotrophic Lake LV.19.MP6.G1 | ecosystem: Environmental > Aquatic > Freshwater > Lake >...
TCTTGGCAAAATTTCGCAGGGTTGCCGTCGCGGACCCTAAACGCCGCCCGTCGCCAGGCGCCACACCTCAAAGAGGGCCCGACGACAATCGTCAAAACCGCTTTTCTCGCGGACGCTTTTGCGGATAAGTCGAACCGTGGCGACCTGATATCCCAGGCGAAAGGCGATGCCGCGTTCTGAATTGCCCTCAGCGCTGTGGTGCAGCACGCAAGCCTCTGACGCAGTGAGACGCCAATGGCGCCGGAGCGTTACCACCGCGTCCTCTATCGAGGCGATTTCCGCTTCGCCGGGGACCTGTTCCGGACGGCCTGAAGGAACAAACGGCGTCGTTTCAATCCACTTTATCGATTCCATATTCAGGATCGATGGCCGTCGATTCATTTGTGAAGCGACACGCGCATTTTTTTTGATCTATTCACGGCGATCCGCCTGCGGCGCGTTATTTCCATTCAGAATGGACCGTACATCCGATGCTACAGTCGTGCCGTGAATCGGGTCGACGAATGGCTGATGTCGAAAAGCTAAGGGGTGGGCTCGCCTGCGCCTTGCGTCGGGGCAGCCAGTGAGTACCACGGGCACGTTGTTCGTCATTGCGGTGCCGCTTGGCAATCCTCGGGATATTTCCGCTCGGGCGATCGAAACGCTTCGAATGGCCGATGATGTCTACTCGGAAGACACGCGCAGCGCGGCCCGATTGCTGCGCGAGGTGGGGATTGAACGCTCGTCCCGCTCGTGTTTCGACGGCAACGAAGGTCAGCGGGCCGAGGAGATCGCCCAGGCGTTGCTCGGCGGTCGCAACGTGGCGTTGGTATCCGAGGCGGGTACGCCGGCGGTTTCGGATCCTGGGTTCAGGGTAGTCCGTGCTGCGATTGCTGTGGGCGCACGGGTGGTGCCGGTGCCGGGTGCGTCTGCGCCGTTGTGTGCACTGGTGGCGTCGGGATTGCCGACGGATCGTTTTTTCTTCGCGGGTTTTCCGCCACGCAAGGGCGGTGGGAGACGGGAATTTTTCCAGATGCTGTCTCGCATTCCGGCGACGCTTATTTTGTTCGAGTCACCGGTGCGGGTTGCCGAAACGATGGCGGATCTGGCGGAGGTGTTGGGTGACCGGCAGGCGTGTCTTGCGAGAGAAATCAGCAAGACCCACGAGGAGTTTGTGCGCGGCACGTTGAAGGAACTGGCGGGGCGGTATGAAGACGAGAGGCCGCTCGGGGAGATCACGCTCGTGGTGGCAGGGGTCGATCCGGCGGCAAACGTCGTGGATGACGAGGAGCTGGGGCGTCGAGCGCAGATGATGCTGAATGCGGGGAATAGTGCGCGCGATGTGACACGAATGCTCGTGGAGGAGACGGGACTGCCGCGGAAGAGGGTGTATGGCGTGGTGCTGGGGGTGAGGGGGGATGGTTAGAAAACCAGCCCGGCCTCGACGAAGAAGCGATAGCCCCGTGCGTGCTGCACGCTGTAACGCCGGCCTGGCGCATCGATGACCGCGACGCCAGAGCGGCCATCGGTCAAGAAGCGATCTTGCTCAGTCACCATACCGAACATCCCACGGAATCGCGCGTATTGGCCCATCGTCGCGTTCAGGCCCACGTCACCGGAAAACACACCGTAGGTCGGGCTGCGCACAACGCCCGTGTGTGGATCTGCCATGCCGTCGCCATTCGTATCACCCTGGTCAATCGGCCGACACGCAGTTTCAGTCCCGGTCGTACAAAGAGACGATGCACCCAGCGGCTCCCAGAGTTGCGATTGCGCAAGACCCAGAAAACGCACTTCCAACCCACCGCGGATTTCCATACCTACCCGATAACCTGCCTTGCGATCTTCGTAGACGATGCCGTCGAGGCCCGCCTGAATGCCGCCCCGGTGTTGCGGATTGGAAAAGGTATTCTCGCCGAGGCCTTGCGAACGGAAGATGCTGTCCTTGGTCTTGACCGGCAGCATGTAGTAGCCGCCCAGATAAGGTTCCACGTTTCCAAAACGGCGCGATCCCATCGAACCAAATACAAGCTGGTGATATCCGAGGCCCGCGGCCGTGTTGGCCGAAGGGTTCGACGGATCAAAACGCTGATCCTTGGCTACCGACAATCGCGATTCAAAGCTGACGATCCAGGTTGCCTCTGAATCGACGCGCTGCTGGTTGAAGATGGCCCACTGCAGACCCGCGCCGAGATACTCGATTCCACTGCGCTTCGGACCCTTGAACAGCGACCGCGATGGCGAGCTGAATTGACCACCCGTCGAACCGTTGTAGCCGAAGTTGGACTGCCCGTATCCGGGAAGGACGCCATCGCGCAGCGTCGATGAATTCGAGGAGTCGATGCAATCCTTCGAGGGACACGCATCGCTCGATTGATCGAAATAGAGCGAACGGTTGTCGGAAATCACGAACGGCAGGGTTACGAAGAATCCCACGTCGGGCAGCAAGCCGATGTCGGCGCGCAGGTTCAGGTAGTTCCGCGACGACTTGTAGATGAGGTCGCGACCCTCTTCGGTCTGCCCATTGCTTCCGACCCCTTCGCGCTTGAGCTGGCTTTCGTTAAAAGCGCTGGAATACCCTACGGTCAAGTTGAGATCGTAGGGGTTTGCTTCTTCCCCGCCCGATACGACCCGCGCGGCCTCGGTGGCAAATGCCAGCTGGCCCGACACAACGAGGGCGCCGAAAGCAGCGGAAGCAGTCAAACAATGGAACAGTCGCGCTTGCACGGTCTTCCGGCCGACCATAACACAACTGACCGGCGGTCAATGAGGGGGTTTTTCAGAGGCCGACCGAGCGTGGCCCGGGCCCTTCGGATCACGCCTTTTCGCGCAAACCCAGCTCTTTCATCTTGGTTTGCAGACTCTTGCGCGAGATCTGAAGCTTGCGCGCGGCCTTCGTGACGTTGCCCCCGGTTTCGTCGAGCGCCCGCTGAATGAGATCGCGCTCGACCCGCTCGGTTTCGACGCGAACCGCCTCCTTGAGTGACCCCACCTCGCCCGGAGGCGTGACCGAAGCTTCACCGTCGTCGGGCAAGGGTAAAAGGGTGGTCTCGCCCGAACGCGGTGGCTCGACCCGGGGTTCGGCGCCCGAGCCAATCGGCACCGGAAGATCGCCCAGTTGAATCGTTGGGCCGTCCCCAAACAGCAGCGTCCGTTCGATGACGTTTTCGAGCTCGCGGATGTTGCCGGGCCAGGGGTGCGCGACCAGGTTGGCAAGCGCCGCGGGCTCGATGCCCGTGAAATTCTTCTTCAGGCGTTCATTGAACTTCGCAATGAAGTGATCGACGAGAAGTGGAATGTCCTCCTTGCGTTCGCGCAGCGGAGGTATCTGCAAAGGTACCACATTCAACCGATAAAAAAGGTCTTCGCGAAATTTGCCAACACTGATCTCGGTCGCGAGATCCCGGTTGGTCGCGGTCACGAGACGCACATCGACCTTGATGGTCTTGATACCACCCACGCGTTCGAATTCCGACTCTTGCAAAACACGCAGTAGCTTGACCTGCATTTCGACCGGAACCTCGCCGATTTCGTCGAGAAACAAGGTCCCAGCGTTGGCAAGCTCGAATCGTCCCGGCTTCGAGCCAACCGCCCCGGTAAATGCACCCTTTTCGTAGCCAAAGAGCTCGGACTCCATCAGGGTTTCTGGAATCGCAGCACAGTTTATCTTGATAAAGGGGCCATTGCGACGTGACGAGTTCTCGTGCAACGCGCGGGCGATGAGTTCTTTGCCCGTTCCCGATTCACCGGTGATGAGAACCGTGGACGGTGTATCGGCGACCCTGTCGATGACCGCATAAACCGCACGAATCGTTTCCGACGTACCGACCAGACGGTAACGGCCTTCGCTGCCCTCGCCGGCCGGACTCGCACTTTGTTTGGCGCGGGCATGGGTTCCCAGCGCCTTTTGCACCACCTGACGGATCTGTTCTTGCTCGAAGGGTTTTTCGATGTAGTCAAAGGCGCCCAGTTTCACGGCCTCGACGGCGTTTTCCACCGAACCGTGGGCCGTGATCATCACCACGGGAACATCGGGATAATCCGCCGAAAGTTTGCGCAACAGGGTCATGCCGTCCATACCCGGCATTTTCAAATCGGTGATGACGCTGTGAACGTCGCTGTTCATTTTCTGAAGGGCCTCGTTGCCGTTGCCCGCCGTGACCACGTCATATCCTTCGCGACGCAGGATCGCTTCAAGCACGCGTCGAATGTTGATCTCGTCGTCTGCGACCAGCACGCGTCTGCCCCGACCGGAGCCGGGATCGGGGATCGGGGGACGCATGATTAAGGCCGCCTCACGATGCGGCGCACATGCTTTTTGCCGGCGTGCAAAAGCACACCCGCATCGGGAATATCCACCAAACGTACCACGTGTTCGAGATCGCCGATTTTCTGATCACCGAGGCGGGCGCCGCCCTGTTCGACCAGGCGACGGGCGGCGCTGCGCGAGGGACACAGGGCACTGTCCGCCAGCAGATCAACCAGCTTGAAACCAACCTGTAATACGGATTCTGCCACCGCGTAGGTGGGGACGTTTTGAGCGCCCTGTCCGTCGGAGAATGCGGCGACCGCCCCAGACTGGGCGGTATCGGCGGCATCGGTGCCGTGAACGATCGTGGCGATGGCGTGTGCCAGCGCACGCTTGGCCTCACGAATCTCGGCGCCCTGTAGCGCGCAAAGGCGGGCGATCTCGTCTAGTGGCAAGAATGTCAGCAATCGCAGCAGTTTTTCAACGTCGCGATCATCGACGTTCACAAAATATTGGAACAGGTCGTAGGGCGAGGTGCGGTCGGCCGAAAGCCACACGGCGCCCGACGCCGTCTTGCCCATCTTCGCTCCACTTGCGGTCGTCAAGAGCGGAAAGGTCAGGCCGTGAACCGTGGTCTGTTCCAGCCGACGGACGAGATCCGTGCCGGCGAGGATGTTGCCCCACTGATCGTCGCCTCCCATTTGCAATGTGCACCCGTATTGCCTATACAACACCAAAAAGTCATACGCTTGCAGTAGCTGGTAATTGAATTCGATGAAGGAGAGGCCTTTTTCGAGGCGCATCTTGTACGCCTCGGCGGCCAGCATGCGGTTGACCGAGAAGTGCCGACCGATGTCACGCAAGAAATCGAGGTAGGAAAGCGGCACCAGCCACTCTGCGTTGTCGACCAGGATGGCGCGCTCCCCTGCACCGAGCAGAAACCGTTGCACCTGCGGCTCGATCGAGCGGCGGTTGTCCGCAATGGTTTCCTTCGTCATCATCTGACGCATCTCGGACTTGCCACTGGGATCGCCAACGAGGGTCGTCCCCCCACCAAGGACGCCAATCGGACGATGACCCGCCCGCGCAAGGTGCGCCATTGCCATGAGCGGCACGAGGCTGCCCACGTGCAAGCTTGGCGCCGTGGGATCAAATCCGACATAAAAAGTCACAGGACCGGCAGCGAACGCCGCTCGGACAGCGGCTTCGTCGGTGACCTGCTGCACGAAGCCGCGTTGCCGAAGCAGATCGTAGAGGTCGGAGGTGGTGGTGGAAGACGACGACATGAGGCGAACCATTATAGTCCCATTCCGTCAGGGACAAGGGATGGTGTTTTCCACGGATTTTCGCGCTTTTTCGGGTATTTTGAAAACCGTGAACGCGAACCAAAAACCGGGAAGCTGTCCGTGCCAGGCTCGACCCGACTGGGCCCGCATCGCAAACGACGAACCGCTGACCTGGGCGGTGCTGGAAAGCGGCGATTGGGAAGAGCTGCGGCAATGCCCAAACTGCAACGCCAACTGGTTGGTGAGCTGGCCGGAGGCACTCGAGGGTGGCGCCATTCTGTGCCGGCCTCGGCCGTTGGGCGCCGACCGTTTGCGCCTCGTGGATCGGGGCGAAACCCTGCGCGGTTACCTGGTTTCGAGGATGGAAGAACACCTTGGCGATCTGAAGGAGGACAAAAATCGGTGCGCGATCGCCGGTTGTCCCCGTCGCTGCATTCGACGAACCCAGTATTGCCTCGACCACCTCATCGCCCAGCGGTACGGGCGGCAGTTATCCCGCGTTGCGCACGACCTGGACGACGATGTCTTGTGAGGGGTTCGCGTCGCACGCGGGCGGCCACACTGCGCGGTAAGGCCGCAGGTTACAGAAGTTACAGAAGTCGCACATGAACTTGCTCCGGTTTGGTGGACACCAAGGCCACACAACCGGGAAACTTGCGGGATACGACAACGTCGGCGACCACGATGCTGTGTTGGCTCGCGTGCGGAGCGATGGAACGGGGTTGGTTCAATGAACGCTGCGTCTTGCTGGCCAAGCTGCCACCGAAGCGCTGTGCTGCTTTGAGCATAAATGACGCTCAACGTTCGCAGCGGTTCCATTCAATGGCCTTTCACCGCCCTGATGTTGATGGTTCGAAGGCTTCTAATCCGAATTGGAAATGTAGTCTCTTACCACCAAGGCGAATCGGGTTCGTCAATCAGAAATCACTTCGCGGCTTAGTTTCCGGAGCACATCGGCCAGTCCGACCTTGTCGAGTTCGTGGGCAGCGACTTTCATCATGGCGGAATAGAGTTTTCCTTCGGCTTCGGGATCGTCGATTTCGATCCCGTTGAGTACGAGAAAGACAAGCGCAGCGCCCAGTCCCGCGCGCTTATTTCCGTCCACAAAAGGTTGGCTCTCGGCGATATGTTAAGCGTAGGCGGCGGCCATATCGAAAAGCGTGGTGTGCAAATACACGCCGCCAAATCCGATTTGTGGCGTACCGACTGCCGACTCCAGTTGCGCGCGGCTACGTACGCCGTCACCGCCGCCAAATCGGCACAATGATTCGGCGTGGATGTCCTCTACATCGTCGACCGTCAGGAAAATCGGATCGGTCACTTCGCCAACTTCTCAAATGTCTTTTTATGTTTGGTCAACACATGATTGATCACGCTCTTGACCCGTCGACGATGGTCGTCCGCGTCGCCCTTCGGAACGATACGAAGCGCGCGACCGTCGGTCGTGATTTCGAGTTCCGTTTCCATCGTGATGCCGAGTAGATCCATGACGGGTTTATCGATCATGATTGCCTGGCTGTTGCCCACTCGCATCAGACGTTTGATCATCATTCCAATGTAATTACAATGTACGGCCATTTGCACAAGCCCGTTTCTCAACCAATACCGAGGCTCGCGTCAGTTGGCGCCAAAGCGAATCGCGTCGAGCGCGGGGCCTGATTCCCCCCATTTGGTGGACACCAAAGTCGCCCACCGCCACGTGAGATCGCGGAATATTATTCCTGAAGACTGCAAAGAGCGGCTATATCCTCGGGTGAAACCTGTTCGGCAAGCGCCCCCGCGAACATGACGCTTCGGCGTTTGGCGCCGGAACAAGGATCGGTTTTCGGGTGTCCTGTGGTTGTGTGCCCGCGTGAGCAGAAATCCTTCAGCCCAAGAACGTGGCCGATTTCGTGCATCACGACGGCCACCAAAGAAACACGCGCGATCTGTGTTGCGTTTTCTTGATTTGGGGTCTTGCCGTCGACATTGAACGAAAACGCCACTGCGTTGATTTCGACATCGGCTTCCCCTTTATTGTGATTCTGTGCCGGTTCGGATACCACGGTCGTCATCCCCATGGCCCGTAGCGGATACGTCGTGGTGTGTCCGCAGGACTTGTTTTTGCACCAAATATCCTTTCGAAACGCGATCAGGTTGGTTCCGTCCTTGCCCACTCTCCAACGTGGGGCGGGTGCGGTTACGCTGACCACGAAAGGGCTACACGGGACATTCCACCGCTGAGCGGCCACTGCCAACGTGTTTTCCCATTCGGCTTGCGAAAGGCCGTCGGGCAGATCCAGTGCGCCGGGCGTCAGCACCAGGGATTTCTTTTGTGTGGGTTTGGCGTTGCGACAACCGAGTGCGACCAGCAGGAACAGTATCGGCCAGATCTTCACGGTGGCGGCGCCGCGTCGCCTCCATAGCCGACGTATTCGATGCGTACGGCGTAGCGTTCGAAGCAACCGTTCGGCAGGCAATCCGATCCCCACCAACGCAACTGCATGACATCGTCAACCGTCGACGTCATCTTGCGAGAAAGACGTCCGCCAATCTCGGTGGAGACCCTCCGATCCCCACAAGAAGGCGTGGGCCCGAAGCATTCCAGACCCAATTGCGCTTCGCGCGATTGGCACCTTGCAAGCATTTCTGCGTACGGCGCCGGTACCTCTTCCGCTGCCCCCCTCACTACCCTGCACGAATACCCCTCTCGCTCGAACGCCCTACCCGCCTTCACGTCGAACGACATACCTACGAGCTGTACCGGTCCGCAGTTTTCAGGAAAGTCCGAAGTCTTCCCGGTCACCGTGATACGAAATACATCACCTTCTTCGAACTCGGGTAAGCAATCCTCCTCGAATAGGTAGCACCCTGACCCAAGCGCCGCCACAAGCGCCATGATCCCACGAACGATATGCCCGGCATTCATAGTGTATCCAATTTATTCGATCTGACAGATATCACGATTGTACGCGTTCAGTTCGATGCGGCCCCCTGAGGTCGGAGTTGCCTCGACCTTGAGACGCACCCCGTATCCCGCCGTAATTGTGGACGGATCCATCGCGATATGCACGCGGTGATCACAATATTCAAGACAGAAAAACTCCCCCTGACATCCGGCTACCACCCAGGTGCTTGAAACGCGGTCCGACGCATTTCGTGTCCAATTACCGGCGGGATCCGGTTCCCAGAGTTCCAGTTCGATCGACCGACCCACGCATTGAGATTGTGAAACCTGGGTTGAAAAAAATGGGCTTCCCGAGAAATCGATTCGATTCGCCCCCGCGAAACTGCATCGTCGAGACCAATCACTTGCACCCAATATTGGGTCGGACAATTGTCCTGCGGGGCCGCATCTGGATCGATCTCAAAAACGATCGGATTGTTCGCGTTCACGCACGCGCACATTTTGACTGCCCTTGTCGGGCAATTGTGGATTCCAGGTGAACGTTTTCCAGGGCTCGATCGACCGATTCTCGTGGACGGAACCAGCAACAACGGATCCCGGCAGCGAGAATACTTTCCTGCCTGAATGAACATCGCCCGTCACGGTAGACTTGGGCATGAGCTTCACCGTCGTGGTGGTGGCGATCGGCCCGGACGTTGCCCCTGGCCCCAAGTAAACGTTTCCATTTCCGCCGTTGGTGACGTATGCCGAATTTTCCGAGCCGGTGGGCGGCGCGATTGTTGAACCGGGACCCAACCAGATTGTGCCTGCAGCGGAAACCGCTACCGACTGCGGTTCGAGACCCAGCGGCAACCGAACAGAGAATTCGGATTCCTCCACAACCGCTGGCCATTGACTATGCGCACGGGTGGTGGTCTCGATCGGCTGCGGATTCTGGTTTTCCGTTCCGTCACCTTGACAGCCAGAGAACAACACAGACAGTCTTGGCAGACCATGACAAATCGTTTGGTAAACAGAAATGGGTGTTTTCATCGCGACTTTGCTCCTTTAACGCGAGGGAAAAAAAACAAGCGCAATTTAGCTAGAATCTTCCTTGCTGCGTTGGGCTTGTTGGTTTTGCATCCCGGGTGTGGTCAATCTGGCGGTCAGGCGTACGATTCAGGCGTCATTGATGGTTCGCAGCCAGGCGGCGGGCAGGGAGGCACGACACGGACAGGTAGTTCCGGTGGTGCGGGCGGGTTGTCTACAGGTGGTACGACCGGGATTGCGGCCCGCCAGTGCAAGGCCTCAATGCCCGGCCTGGTGCGCGTGCAAGGAACCGCGTGTGGTACGGCTATCGATTATGAAGCGCCTGCTGAAGCGAACGTCGATCTGACCCGAGCTTCCTGGGTGGAGGATTCCCAAAAGGTATTCGTCGTTCAAGCCAGCGACAACACGATCGACGAAGCGCCTTTATTGCCGCGTTTTCTGGAAAAGCACGATTTGTTCATCAATCTTTCGTTCGAACACGGTTTCGTGCCTGCAGTTGGAAAGGGAACCCACCTTGTCAGGCGGGGCACAATAATGGCGTGCGGCTTGGGTACCGTGGTGGTGGCCGACGGCATTTCCGTCGATGTCGAAATTTTGCAGATCGGCCCGCCGAGAAGCGCCGGTCAACTCAAGATGACCATCAAACACCTTGTACCCAAGGGATTTTCAACCACCTTCGGTTCACTCCAGGTGCCGGGGTGCAATCAGGGTGATCTCACCGTGACAATCGATGCACCGTATATTCACGAACCCGGGTAGTCTGTGGCCGAGCACCGGCAATAACTGGGTCCGTGCAGAACGCATGTTCACCGTCCCGAGGATAGCGGGATCGCCCACTGCGCGCGGAGCTGTACCGTAAGTTTTCAAAATCGGGCTAAAATAAGGCGTGGCAAAAGAACCTGGCTCGACGGTCGAACGCCTGCGTGCGCAGTTGGAAAAACCCGGGCTGCGGGTGATGCCCTGTTGCTTTGATGCCCTGTCGGCCCGACTCGTGGAGCGCGCAGGGTTTGAACTCACCTTCATGAGTGGCTTTGCCGTTTCGGCCGCGCGCATTGGTCAGCCCGACACCGGCCTCATTTCGTATGGCGAAATGGTGGACGCGGGGCGCGACATTTGTGCTGCGGTTTCCATCCCGGTGCTCGGCGACGGCGACACGGGATACGGCAATGCCATCAACGTCAAGCGAACCGTGCGGGGCTACGCGCAAGCTGGATTCGCCGCTGTGATGATCGAAGATCAGGTTGCGCCCAAGCGATGTGGACATACCCGCGGCAAACAGGTGGTGGAGCGACAAGAGGCGATCGCGCGCATTGCAGCCGCGGTGGACGCGCGCAATGAAGGGGCCGACATCTTGATCCTCGCACGCACCGACGCGCGTACCACGGATGGGTTTGACGAGGCGATGTATCGCGTATCCGCCTTTGCGGATCTGGGCGCCGACATCCTGTTTCTGGAAGCACCTGAAAGCGAGTCGGAAATGGAACGGTTCTGCAAGTTGGTGACGGTGCCGACGCTCGCCAACATGGTCGAGGGTGGCAAAACGCCGGTGTTACCCCCGGCAAAACTGGAAGCCATGGGCTACCGCATCGCCGCTTATCCGATGACCCTGCAAAATGCAGCCGTCGGGGCCATGAATCAGGCTCTTTCCGCGCTGCGCGCGGGCACCCCGGTGCCAGGTCTGATGGACTTCCCTGCCCTGCGTGAGATCCTGGGGTTCGATTCGTATTACGACGAAGAAGAGCGGTATCGCAGATGAACCGGCTGCACTCGGCGTTCGGACTGCTTGCGTTTGTCGGCATCGCCTGGGGTATTTCCGAGAATCGCAAAGCGGTTTCCCCCCGACTGTTATTGGCCGGCGTCCTCAGTCAGGTCGTGATCGCGGCGGTGTTGTTGAAGGTTCCCTTCGTCACCTCGGGATTCGCGATACTTTCAAAAGCAATCGACGCCCTGCAAACCGCAACGGAGGCGGGGACACAGCTTGTTTTCGGATATCTCGGCGGCGGACCCGCACCGTTTGAGGTTTCGAGCCCCGGTGCCACTTACATTCTCGCGTTTCGAGCCTTGCCGCTCATTCTGGTCGTGAGCGCACTCACCGAGGTCTTGACCTACTGGCGGATTTTGCCTGCCATCGTACGTTTGTTTTCCGCGATGTTGCAAAAGACCTTTGGCATCCGCGGCGCCGTCGGCCTGTCAACCGCAGCGAACGTTTTCGTCGGGATGGTCGAGGGTCCGTTGTTTGTGCGGGCCTATCTGAACCGTATGACGCGATCAGAGTTATTTGTATTGATGACGGCGGGGATGGCCTCCATCGCCGGGACCGTGCTGGTCGTGTATGCGTCCGTGATATCACCGGTCGTTCCCCATGCCGCAGCCCATCTGATGATTGCCTCCATCATGAGCGCGCCTGCCGCCGTCACCATCGCGATGGCCATGATCCCGGAAACGGTCGTATTTACCGATACCGGTGCGGTCGAGTCCGAACCCATGAGCGCCGCCCAAAGCACGATGGATGCGATCACGCTTGGCACCAAAACTGGGCTTGACGTGCTGCTCCTCGTCGTCGCGTCGCTCATCGTACTCGTATCGCTCGTTTTCCTCGTCAACGGTGCGCTCGGCTTTCTGCCCGAACTTGGCGGAGTACCGATCTCCCTTCAGCGCACCCTCGGCTGGGCCATGACGCCCGTGACCTGGTTGATGGGGATCCCGTGGCACGAATCGGGCACCGCCGGCGCATTGATGGGCACGAAGACGATCCTCAACGAGTTCCTCGCCTACTTGCAAATGTCACACTTGCCCGCAGGTGCGCTGAGCCCACGATCGCAGACCATCATGACCTACGCCCTGTGTGGCTTTGCAAATTTTGGCAGCCTCGGCATCTTGCTTGGCGGCCTGTGCGCGGCCGCTCCCGAACGAAGAGCCGAGATCGTTTCCATGGGCGGCAAGAGCATCATCGCCGGAACGATCGCAACGTGCTGTACCGGTGCCGTCGTCGGAATCTATTTCAACTGAGCAAGAGGCCCGAAACCCGTCGAGATCACTTTTGCGACCCGCCACCCGCTAGGCCGAGACCAGTTCCTGGGCGTATGCCTCAAGCTTGCGACCGTCCTCCCAGAACTTGCGAATGCCATCCGAGAGTTTCTCGACTGCCATCGGGTCCTGATTGTGCGCGAAACGGTAGGCTTTCTCGTCGAGATCCACCTTTTCGAGATTCGCCGAGGCGGCTTTGGCTGGATCGAGGCGACGTTCGATCTCTCCGTCGCGCGAGGCGAGCTCGGCCAGAAGTTCAGGGCTGATGGTCAACAGGTCGCTGCCACAAAGGCGAATGACCTGCTCGACCTTGCGGAAGCTGGCGCCCATGACCTCTGTCTTGTAGCCAAACTTTTTGTAGTACGTATAGATGCGTTCGACCGAAGTGACGCCGGGATCGGCTTCGGGGGCGATGTCCTTGCCGCCGCCGGCCTTGACGTAATAGTCGTAAATACGACCCACGAAGGGCGAGATCAACGTGACACCAGCCTGCGCACAGGCAACCGCCTGCGCAAAGCTGAACAACAAGGTGAGGTTGCAGTGAATGCCTTCTTTTTCAAGCTGGCCGGCCGCCTGAATGCCTTCCCAGGTGCTGCCGACCTTGATGAGCACCCGCTCGCGAGCGATGCCATCGTTTTCATACAGGCCCATCAACTGTCGGGCTTTTGCGATGGTGCCTTCCCGGTCAAAGCTGAGCGCCGCATCCACCTCGGTCGAGACGCGACCGGGGATAATCTTCAGTATCTCTTTGCCGAAGTTGACCGACAGGCGATCGGTAAATGCGGAGGCGCGGCCTGCCTTGTCCGACGATTGCTTCGAGGCGTGGGAAAGTGCCTCGTCCACAAGCGGTCGATACTGCGGCATCTTTGCCGCCTTCAGCAGCAGCGATGGATTCGTCGTGGCGTCGCGCGGCTTGTGTTTGGCAATGGCATCGATGTCGCCCGTGTCCGAGACCACGACCGTATATTTCTTGAGCGACTCGAGTGCGTTCATGGCAGCAAAACTACCGGATTTTTTTGCTTTTTTCAACCGCCACTCCGGACCACAATGGACACCCTGCATGGCCGACCCGCTTGCCCCCTACCCCAGCCCCGAGGCGCGCGATGGCGAATTCGTGGCGCGGACGCAGGCGCTCGGGGGGGATTTGGTGCAGTACGGAGAAAGCGTGATGGGGCGCAAGCTGCTGGCGGCCCGCATTCCAGCGACGCGCGGCCAGAACGCGACCTGCCCCAGGGTCCTCCTATGCGCCAACATCCACGGCCTCGAATACATCGGCTCGCGGGTTGCGATGGGTGTCCTGCAGACCAATCCGCCCCCCGAAATCGTGGCATTGCGAGAGGCGGCCGAACTGTGGGTCATCCCGTGTCTCAATCCCGACGGCTACGCTCGCACGTGGGAGCAACAGGGACAGGGTTCCGTAGCACACTTGCGCAGCAACGCCCGCGGCGTCGATCTGAACCGCAACTTTCCGCTTCCCTTGGGAGCCGTGCGGCGCAAGCTACCGGGAGCGGGCTCGACGACGCCTGGTGCTGCGACCTACGTCGGACCGGCGCCCCTGTCCGAGCCCGAGACGGCAGCACTTGCGACGTTGTTGCAGGAATATCGTTTTGCCGCAGCAATCAACGTCCATTCCTTTCTCGGGCGAACCATTCCGGCGCACGTGACGGACCGGAAGAGTTACGCAACGTACGTCACCCTTTGTCGTACCTTTTCGCAGCACCAGTTGAGCTGGCGTTATTCCCGCCTTGCCAGCCGCTGGCTGGACACGTTCACGGGTGAAATGGAGGACTACCAACACCACCACCTCGGCACCTGGGCGATGTGCCTCGAAACATTTTCAATCCCCGCCAGCTTGCGGCAAAACCTGCGGGCGCCTTCTGCTTTCTTCCGCTTCAATCCGCGCGATCCCGAACCGTGGGTTCGAAACGACGTCCCTGCCATCGGCGCCTTTTTGGAACACGCCCTGCGACTGGCATCCCCCTTGCTTCATTCCTAATTACCGTGCATCCGCCTCGACCAACCGACCGTATAACGCCAGGAAAGCGCCAGGACGCGCGGCCGTTGCGACGGGCGAGGGTGGCGGGGTCTCAGATTTTCATCGCAATCGGGATGTGTGGCCTGACAGGTTGCCAGGATCCTGGCCCACCGGTTCGTGGACAATCGGGCCTCGTCATCAGCGAACTCGTGGCCGACAACGACGGCGTCTATCTCGACGAGGCCCTTGAGGCCGACGACTACGTCGAATTGACCAATCTCGGACCCGGGCCGGTCGAGCTTTCTGACTATGCCATCGCCAATGACGGCGGCGCACAACCCCTGCCACGAAAAGCCTTGGCACCCGGTGACACTATCGTACTACACGCCGACGACAGCTTGAAACAGGGGCCATACCACCTGGGTTTTCGTCTGAGTGCAAGGGGCGAAAGCGTGCATCTGCGCAAGGGGCGATCCGGCGTCGACGACGTGACCTACCCATTTTTGGCAACGAACGAAAGCTACTTTCGACCGGCGGGTACCTCCGAGTTTCAGATCTGCCGCTACCCCACCCCCGGCCGTCGCAACGAAACG
>Ga0163147_10005687_pt1 | contig 15024 bp, 13 predicted proteins | sample OliLakLV19MP6G1_FD_148597 | JGI IMG/M metagenome (GOLD analysis project Ga0163147, IMG submission 148597) | Freshwater microbial mat bacterial communities from Lake Vanda, McMurdo Dry Valleys, Antarctica- Oligotrophic Lake LV.19.MP6.G1 | ecosystem: Environmental > Aquatic > Freshwater > Lake >...
GGAAACCCTCCGCAGGAGCACGGCCGATATCAACATCATCGCCTCTGGTTCTCAAATTCTGCCACAGGAACACCGGTTTGAAAAATGGGAAGACTATCCCGAGTCCCGAGCGCGCTTGTTCCGAACGATCGGCGAAGCGGGTGCCCGGGGCGTGATCTTTGTCACTGGAGATCGCCATATGGCGGAGATTTCGAGAGTCGAATCGCCAGAAATCGCCTACCCGATCTATGAGCTGACATCCAGCGGCCTCACGCACACACGCGATAATAGCAACGAGCCCAATGCCCTCCGTGTCGCAGGGCCTTTCGTCGAGCGGAACTTCGGGACACTCGAATTTGATTGGGAGGATCGCACGGCCACCCTCGGCGTGAGAAGCCTCTCGGGCGAGGTCGCTTTATCGCAATCAATACCAATGGGCGGCGCTAAAAAATAATTCAGAAATCAAATACTTGACAGCTCAAGCCTCCTGCACGAGATAAGTCCCGTTATGAAAAAATTCATCCTATCCGCAGTTATCATCGTCGCGTTCTCAGCCTCTTCCGCCTTCGCAGGTCCCTGCAACGGATGTGGTGATAAGGACAAAACCGATAAAAAAGAGGGCGAAAAGAAGACAGCCGTGACTCACTTCACGTTGTAGTCGGTTTTCACTAGCTCTTAATTGACGCGGGCGACTTAGAAATGAGTCGCCCGCGTTTTTTTTTGAAGAAGGAAGTCTTGCATCACGCCAGCGACTTCGACCACCATTCCGTCTCATGAATATCTTGATTCTTGCCGCTGGATACGCGACGCGCCTGTATCCCCTCACCCAGACCAAGGCTAAGCCTCTGCTAGAAGTCGCTGGAAAACCCATGATTGAGTGGGTGCTGGATAACCTAGCCCCGATCCCAAACATTGAAAAAGTCTATGTCGTGACGAACGACAAGTTCGCAGCCGATTTCCAATCATGGGCGAATGACTACGTGCAGCGTCAGTCGAATCTTTCATTTACGATTGTGAATGATGGTTCGACAAGCGACGCAGACAAGCTAGGCGCAATCGGAGACCTGCATTTCGTTGTGAAAAGCGAGAACCTTTTAAATTCTGACCTCTTGGTTGTCGCTGGGGATAATCTGTTTAGCGAACCAGTCGCCGACTTTGCTGTTCACGCCGCAACCTTTCCTGCGACGTTGGCCGTCTATGATGTGGGTGATTTGGAAGCGATCAAAAAATACAACAACATCACCACGGATGATGCCGGCCGAATCACGCATTTCGAAGAAAAGCCGCAGCATCCGACGAGCACTCTTACGGGCATAGCGCTCTACTACTACCGCAAGGACGTGCTCCCGCTCATCGAGACCTACATTGCCGAAGGGAACAATGCCGATCAACCCGGACGCCTTATCCAATGGCTCTACACGCGCGTTGAAGTCAATACGTGGGCAGTGCCTGGAACATGGTTTGACATCGGCAGCAAGGAAAGCCTCGAAGAAGCGAACAGCGTTTTTCAGAAGTTTGTCTGATGAAGGTGTGAGGCTAGTTGACTCAAGCTCGGCCTGCGGAAAGAATGAGTAGCGAGGCCAGTTCGAGAAGGCAAATCCCCGCGCCCATGGCATCGCCCGTCACCCCGCCATAGAGGCGACGAAAGGCCACACCCAAACCAGCCAGCAGCGCGACCGCCGCAGCGAGCAACAGAAACATCACAGGCCCGAGTGCCATGCCACCAAGGGCAAAGAAAAACACGACTAAGCCCGCGATGAGGGGCCACGGCGTCGCAGAGAACGTTTGGCCCAACGCTGAGCCAACATAGGGCAACAGTCGCAGAAGGATGATGGGAGCAAGCCGACTCCAGGCGCCGAGAATGACAAGCAAGCTAGCGATGGATCCTGGCCCGTGAGAGCTGAGTCCGCTCAGACACTGCCACTTGATGATGAAAAAAAAGACAAGTGCCGTGGTGCCAAATGTCCCGAGCCTGCTGTCCTTCAAAATCTCTAGCCGCCTCTCCTGAGTGAAGCCTCCCAGCGAATCCGCCACATCCGCGAGTCCGTCCTCATGAAACGCCCCACTCACAAAGAGGCCAAGACACATGGTAAGAAGAACTGCCAAATCCGCAGAAAAAATCTGAACTAGACCGAGATAAAAACACGCTTGAAGCCCGCCAATCAAAAGCCCGGCAAAGGGAAAATAAGCGAGCAAATCCGGCGAGGGTCGCCCATGAGTGACCCATCCTGCCCTCATGGGTAGGCGTGTGAGGAAGCTGAGAGCCTCTAGGACTTTCATGCCACTGCGGATTCCGACGTTGCGACACCAGCAGATGAAAATGTCGCCATTTCTCGCAGAAGCCGAAGACTCACCTGCGCCAGCGAGATAGCAAGCGCAGCACCGGTTCCCTCGCCTAGGCATAAGCCAAGGTCGAGCAGCGGGTCCAGCCCAAGGTACTTCAGCAGAAGATCGTGTCCGGGCTCCGAAGCCCGATGACTTGCAAAGAGGGCGTAGCGGCTCGACGGGCACATTTCCCATGCGACAGTCGCCGCCGCAGTCACGATAAATCCATCTAAAAAAACAGGAATGCGCCACGATACTGCCCTCAGGATTGCGCCCACAATGGCCGCAATCTCGCGTCCTCCGATGGCCTGCAATCGCGTCCATGGATCAGCAAGCTCGAGACGATGCAAATCCAAAGCCGCCCGAATAACTTGCATTTTTTGCCGTCTCTGCCGCTCACCCACCCCCGTGCCAACGCCAGTCACGCGAGTCACGGGCACTTGCAAGCACGCCGCAGTAAGGGCACTAGCAATAGTTGTGTTGCCGATCCCCATTTCCCCAAGCCCGAGCAAAGCCGTATCGCGAGGAACGGAGTTCCATCCCAACAGAAAAGCCTTGCGCGTCTCGCCGGATGTCATGGCTCGTGCCACGGCGATGTTTTTCGTCGGCACTGCAACGCCACAATCCACAACAGAGAGCGCGATCGCGCTATGCCGACAGAGCACATTGATCGCAGCTCCCCCGGCGCGGAAGTTTGCGAGCATTTGTAAGTTGACGATAGAAGGATAGGCACTCACTCCAACATCAGCGACCCCGTGACTGCCAGCAAAGAGGAGTAACCGCGCCGGAGTTTCCTGCGGAGGTAGGCTGCGCTGAATGCCAGCGAGTCGCGTGGCAATCGTTTCTAATCGGCCAAGACTCCCAGTCGGCTTTGTTTTGTCACGCCAGAGCCCTTCGCAAGAAGCCATGTGGGACTGCGAGACGTCCGTGATCTTGGACCAGAGGCGTCGGTGTGGAACAAGGTCAGGCAAAAGGACTACGGCTCGCGTCCGGCCTGCTCGGAGAGGATGCCAGCAGCAACGCGCTCAGCGAGCCGTTGGCGGACGCCGGCTTGTTGGATTTTTGCGTTTTCCGCTGCATTGGAGACAAACCCGAGTTCGCAGAGGACGGCAGGTCGTTTGTTGTTTTTTAAAACATAGAACCCGCTGACTTTTACGGAGCGATTCTCTGTCGGATAGGCGCGTAAAGCCTCACGAAGAATGTTGGCCGCCAGCCGATGCGATTTCCGACTGTAGTAAAACATCTCGATGCCGCGTGCACCCTTTCGCCTGGCCCAATTGTAATGGATGCTCACGAACACTGAATTCGGATAGCGATTGGAAATTGCGACACGGTCACCGAGTGGCAGGAAGACATCCGTACGCCGGGTCTCGATCACCCTCATGCCATTTCTTCGCAGAATATCGGCAATCCGCCGCGAGGTATCGAGCGCCAGAACCTTCTCATTCACTCCTGCGCGCGGACGTCCACCGGAATCATGTGCCCCGTGGCCAGCGTCTAGCACGACGGTATCGAAGTGCCCCGCTCCGACTCCATAGCGTCCGCCAGTGGATTCGCAGCCCGTGAGCATGAGGGAAAAAAGCAGCCCGCATGCAAGCGAGCGCCTGCGGCCAATTACAAACTGAATCACCCATGAACATTGCATTTCGTATTGCAGCATAGAAGCCTACGACTCACCTGCAACCCCAATTCGGTTTCCTGTGGTGTTGACACCATTGCTCGGGCTCGCTTGGATATAAAAAATGAAACACTCCCTCGCTGTTCTCACCCTCGGTTTCAGCATTATTCTGGCAAGCATGCCCGCCTGCACGACGCTTGAAAATCGCCGAGATATGTATTCTCCAGAAACGATCAATGGCCCCTATACCCGCATGCTACGTGATGGCATACCTCGGCCAAAGACTGTTTCCGTAACAACCACTACCTTGTCTTCTGCGGATGGCAAATCGGTCGTCCGTTAAGGTCGGCAACATGCTCCGCCGCACGTTACGGCACGTTGCCATCCTCACCATCATAGGCACCTTGATTGCGTGGGCTGTCTTGGGCGCCGATCGCGGATGGTCGAAGACATCCGTCACCACGATGCAGACCGATGCCGTGACCGGGCTAGAATTTCCTACGATCATAGATCGCTTCGTGCCGGGAGTGGACTTTCTCTTTACAGGTGTCTTGGCGGGAGTTGTTCTTCTCGGCTTGACGTTTCTGCCTTTTGGTCAATCTTCCAACAAATGAGAACTTTTTTCCTTCTCGCTATCGGCTTCACATCTGCCGCCATCGCGGCACCTGTTTCCTTTGACTTTAAAGATCCCAAGGGCGTGAATAACGTGGTCTTCCAACTCGACGCCCCGCTGGAATCCATCAATGGCACAGCTTCGGGCATCAGTGGAACGATTACGGCTGACCCGGCTAACCCGGCAGACGTGAAGGGAAAAATCATCGTGGCGAGCGAGTCGCTCCACGTGCCGAATCCTATTATGAAGGGCCACCTGCATGGAGCGGATTGGCTCGATGTGAAGACTCACCCCGAGATTGTTTTTGAACTCAAAACTGTGACAAACGTAAAGCGCGATGGGAACTCTGGGACAGCCGATGTCCAAGGCACGTTCACTCTGCATGGCATCAGTAAAGACATCACTGTTCCCGTAACGGTAACTTTGCTTCCTGGAAGATTAAAAGACCGTGGAGGAGATCAGGAAGGCGACCTTCTTGTTATTCGTTCGAAGTTTGAGATAAACCGCAGCGACTTCGGCATCAAGGCAGGACAAGCAACGGATAAAGTCGCCGAGCAGATTTCCATCTCGCTAAGTCTTGCGGGAGCCGCCCCTAAAGGCTAGCGGCACTCCGGCTGCGAGGAGATATTTGAGCGACTTCAGCTACCCTAAGAATTACGACGTCATCGTCGTAGGGGCCGGCCATGCGGGCATCGAAGCAGCGATGGCTAGTGCACGGTTGGGGTGCAAAACTCTCTTACTCACGCAAAATGCCGACACGATCGGGCAGATGTCCTGCAATCCGGCCATCGGCGGACTCGCGAAGGGCCACATGGTGCGCGAGATTGATGCCCTGGGCGGGTTTATGGCCCTGAATACGGATGCTACGGGCATCCAATTTCGCATACTCAATGGGAGCAAAGGACCCAGCGTTCGCGCTCCTCGCGCTCAGTGCGATAAGAAGGCTTACCAATTTCGAGCAAAAGCAGTCCTCGAAGCACAGGAAAACTTGGATCTCAAACAGGCAAATGTCACGAATTTGCTCATGGACGATGATGGTGTTGCGGGCCTCACGACCAGCTTTGGCGTCTCGTTTCTCTCCCGCTCTGTCATCATCACCACAGGTACCTTCCTGCGAGGACTTCTGCATGTGGGGATGAAGAGTCAGGCGGGGGGACGCCTTGGCGACGGGGTCTCAACGTTTAGCGATTGCTTGCGTGCGCTTGGCTTCGAGATCGCGCGGTTTAAGACAGGCACGCCCTGCCGTCTTCTCGCGCGAAGCATAGACTTTTCGAAATGTCAGCCCCAGCACGGCGATAACCCGCCATCTCTCTTCAGCCACATGGCCGAGACGCTTGTGCGGCAGGCTGGGGACATTTTTACACTCAATGAGTGGCGAGATGGAGCTTTTCACGCTCGCCAGATTCCTTGTTGGATGACAAATACCACCACAAAGACGCACGACATCATCCGAGCGAATCTCGATAAGTCTCCTCTCTACGCAGGCGTTATCGAAGGCGTCGGGCCAAGGTATTGTCCAAGTATTGAAGATAAGGTCGTCAAGTTTGCGGAGAAAGAAGAGCACCAAGTCTTCCTGGAACCTGAAGGACTTCAGACCGGAGAAGTCTATGTCAATGGCGTATCCACGAGTCTGCCATTCGAGGTTCAATACGCTTTCATTCGAAGTATTCCCGGCCTGGAGAATGCCGAAATTCTGCGTCCGGGCTACGCCGTAGAATACGATTATTGTCCGCCCACGCAGCTAAGCTCGACACTCGAAACAAAGCGCCTTCCAGGCCTCTACTTTGCAGGCCAAATCAATGGCACTTCTGGCTACGAAGAAGCTGCCGCACAGGGACTCATGGCTGGAGCCAACGCCGCGCTGAAGGCTCTAGGTCGTCCTCCATTTATCCTTGGAAGGCACGAGGCCTACATCGGCGTCCTCATAGACGACCTCGTCACACGGGGAACACCAGAGCCTTACCGCATGTTTACCAGCCGCGCAGAATATCGTCTCCTCCTTCGCCAAGACAATGCCGACCTTCGACTCACTCCTCGCGCAATGGCGGTCGGACTCGTCAACGGAGCACGCCAGAAACGCTTTGAAACCAAGATCGCCGATCTCACCCAGCTTCGCTCTCGCTTGGTTGAGTTAAAAGTCAGCAATCTCTCGCTCGCGAAGTGGTTCAAGCGACCAGAGAATACTCTCTCCAATTTACCTTCAGATATTCGTATGCTCTACGGGACCGAACTTTGGGAACAGGTCGAAAACGACCTGAAATACGATGGCTACATCCGCCGACAAGAAGAACAAATCCTGCGATCCGAACGTCACGAGAACAAGCCCATTCCTACGTGGGTTGCTTACGACAAAATCCACGGCCTACGGATCGAGACCATTCAGAAGCTCTCAAAAGTCCGACCAGAAACACTCGGACAAGCCACGCGCTTGAGTGGCATCACGCCAGCGGACATCGCCCTGCTCGGTGTCTGGATCGCGCGAGGCGAAGTCCTCACTCAGGCCGAAGCACCTCGACCAAGTGGCTATTGAAGGGCGTGTGTCCCCATAGTGCAGAGACCTTCACCTGCCAGCCTCGCTCGACGAAGGGAGTGCGCACCTCCTGCGCCTGCGGAAAACGACACTCACCCCCACGAATCCATCCGCTCAGTCTCACCACGGCCTCTTCCACGAGAGTGGCATAGTAGCGCCAACTGCCATCGCGAAATGTTGTCCGAATCAAGGCGCGACCGCCCGGAGCAAGCACCCGCACGATGTTTTGGAGAGCCTCCTGCTGTTGCTGCGCTGTCATGTAGTGCAGAACATCGAGCATCACAACGTCCCCCGAAAATGCCGGTAGCCGGCATGCATCTCCAACCGTGAAATTTAGACCCGCGTAGCGTGTCGCCACGCATGCACGAGCCATGGCTACCTTCTTAGAATCTGGCTCCACGCCCACGATGTCCTGCTCACATCCCGATTCTCGGAGATATGCCGCGAGCAGCCCAACACCGCAGCCAATGTCGAGAAGAGGGTGCCGCGAGCCGGAGAGGACTGCGGCGACCCTCGCATAGGCAGGATCCCATCGCGTCTTGCCACGAGCATATCCGTGTAACCACCGATCGCCTTGGAACACCGCTGCGGCTCGCATTTCAGGTGTCATTTTTTAGGCTCCCGAAGCATCCACAGCGCGGCACCAGGCAGGGCCCAGAGGGCATTGACAATATACCCACAAAGCGAAATCGAGACCGCGACCGCACTGGGCACTGCCGCCAATTGACCGAGAAGAAGCACAAAAAGCGACTCCCGCACTCCGAATCCACCAAGGCTCACAGGAAGAGCGGAAATGATATCCACCGCAGGCATCAACGCGAGAAACTGCCATATGGGCATCTCCACTCCGTAGGCTCGCCCAGCAAAAGCAAACACGAGGAAATAGAGCACCAACATGATGCAAGAGACCGCTACCGCGAGCAACGTGTGTGGCCACTGGATACCACACTGACGATATACTGCCGCGAGCGAAACGAGCTTCGTTCGCCCGGGAAACTTCATAGGCAAGCAGCCCACAACGCTCGACTTTGCGAGCACGAGCGAGAGGCCGAGGCCAGTCCCTAGCACTGCAAACCAAACCAAAATCCCTGTGGAGACATTCGCGACGATATGACTCTGCGATAGCCATCGCCATTCAGAGATAATCAGGGTCGAGCCCACGAGAATCATTCCCAAAGACCCCGCCAACCGATCCATAAGCACCGATAGTGATGCAAGACCGATATCCCGCTTGCGAGCGGCGAGAAGGCCGATTCGCACGACATCGCCCCCGGCTGCTCCGGGAAGGATAAGATTGCAAAAAAGGCCCGCAAAAAAAATGCCACACGTCTCTTTCCACCCCAGCGAGAGACCCACCATTCCAAGAAAGATGCGCCACCGAACAAGGCAAAGCCCTTGCACAACGCCAGCGGTGAGAAATGCGCCGCACAACCACTCCCACCGCGCCGACAAGAGCACACTCGCTAGGTCACGTCGAAAATCAGACTGAATAAAAAGCCAGCCAAGAAGGCCCGCGCTGACAAGCACTTGGAAGGCAACCAGGCAGCGCGTGCGGAATTTCGCGGGTTGGGAACTGTCGGTCGTCACTCCAGACGCAGGGCTTTCACCGGATCCAATCGCGCCGCGAACCATGCAGGAATCAGGGCGGCAAAGGAACAGATGAGAAAGGCACTGATGCAGATGATCGCAACGTCGGACCACACGACCTCGGCCGGGATTTCACTGAACTGGTAAACTGAGCGTGGGAAGATCTCAACGCGGAGCACGTTAGCAAGCCATTGACTCACTTCGTTGCGGTATTGCACTGCGCTGATACCGAGTGCCAATCCCGTAATAGTCCCAAAAATGCCCACCACCATGCCTTGAGCAAGAAAGACGCCGATGATTTGGTGAGTCTGCGCACCGAGAGCTTTCATCACCCCGATCTCCCGCGTCTTCTGGACTGTGACAGTAATGAGCGTGTTCATGATGCCGAAGGCCGCGACAAGAATAATAAACATGAGGAGGAAAAACATGACGCTCCGTTCCATTCGAATGGCATCGAAGATTTGCTTGTTGAGATCAATCCACGTCAGCGCGAAGATCGGGGGTTCCAGCGCGGAGTTCAGACCTTCTCGAACTTCAGTCGCCAAGTAGGGATCGCTCGTCTTCATCGCAAGGCCATGAATTCCTCCCCCGAGATTGTAGAGCTCCTGGCCTATATACAATGGCACAAGCATAAACTCGCTGTCGTAGAGGTAACGTCCACTTTCAAAAATTCCGCTGACTTCCAGTTCAGTCGGCAAGATCAATTGCTTGAGCGCCGCAGCGCTCGTTGAGTCACCGCCCTCTCTTTCAATGCGGTTTAATTCCTCAAGGATGCCATTGAAGTTTCCAGGCGAGAAAACCGTCACTTTTTCTCCAACACTCACGCCCAAACTGCGCGCCAATTCCGAACCAAGCACCGTCTTGTTTCCTTCCAAATCATAGGCTCCAGCAATAATAAAATCCTGCACATTCACGACCTGTTTTTCCAAGTCTGGTTCGATACCCCGAATCTTGGGCGCCAGCCGCCGGTTCTGATATTCCACAATCACTGGCCCCTGCACAAAAGGAGCCACCGCCACCACATGCGGCTGCGCCTTGCACAGCTCCGCAATCGGGGTCCAATCGTCCATCACCCCCGCATTTGATACAACAACATGCGCATCGAAGCCGATCACCTTCCGCCGAAGCTCCTGCTCAAAACCCGTCATTACAGAAATCACCAAGATAAGGACCATGATGCCCAGCGTGACCCCCAGAATCGAAACCAACGTGATCGTGGAAAGAAAAGTTCGCTTTGGCTTCAGATACCGCAGCGCAAGAAAGAGGCTAAAGTTTTTCGTCATGATCGAGCATACCGCCAAGCGTGCAGAGGTTCTATCTCGCCAATCCAAAAATAGGAAGATTCTTCTAGCCAAGCGACAGCGTCGTAGCACTCCTATGCTTCCGACAATGCCCAGCGGGAACAGCATTCCCCCCCGCGTATTCCCCAATCGTGTGATCCCGATAATCCTGTAAATCCTGTCAACAATTCCCTCCGGCATTCAGCGGGAGCTACGTTTTCCAGCTTTTTCTTGCACGTCTTGCCGACCTTGGCGCGAATCTCCAGCCGCTCGTCGCTGTTCGAACCACGCAAACAGCGCAGTTGAGCTGAAAAACACTCACTCAGCAGCGCATCTCCCAAAAACTCCTCTCGGTTGCGTAAACTCCTCCCTCCGTAGCCTATGTGCAACGGCGTTTATTCTTTCTTCCGTTTCAAAATCAGCCTCCCGAGCAAAAACAAAGAATCATGCGTTTGAAGACGCTGTCGTTTGAAGATTCTTGACATCAGAGTATCGAGGCGGCTACTTCCCGTGCAACGCGCAACGCGCAATGTGCAACTTCGCCAACATGAAAACCATCAAAACCCAAATCGTTGAAAAACCGGTCTCTGAGTGCATTTCTGCTCGCAGCGCGTTTCGTTCTAACTCCTTCGGTTTTTCCGCGAGACTGACACGAATTCCCCACTCTCTCTCCCTCGCCGCCATCGCCCTCCTTCTCCTCCAACCCCTAGGCCTCGCCCAAGTGGACATTACCGGCGATGTGAACCCCAATCCGGCGGTCAACCCGACTTGGAATGTCGGAGGGATTCTCTTCGTGGGCCAGTCCGGCACCGGCACCATGACCGTCGACACCGACGGCACGGTTTCCAATACGTCCGGCCGAATTGGCTTAAATGCTGGCTCGAACGGCACTGCCACAGTGACTGGCGGCACCTGGACGAATTCGGGTCAACTCTTTGTGGGCTTTTTTGGCACCGGCATCCTGAGTATCAGTAACGGCGGCACGGTTTCCAATACGTTCGGCTTTATTGGACACGGCACTGGCTCGGACGGCACGGTGACGGTAAGCGGGGGCACCTGGACGAATTCGGATCTGCTCGTTGTGGGCAATGCTGGCACTGGAAGCCTGAGCGTGAGCGGCGGCACGGTTACGGCAACATCGGTTAGCATGGGCAATAACGGTGGTGCCGGGACAGTCAACCTCAACGGGGGCGTGCTCGCCACCGGTCAGGTTTCCGAAGGCATCGGCACCGGCACGGTCACTTTTAGCGGCGGCACGCTCCGCCTTACCGGTAACCAAGGGGATCTCTTCGCGGGATTTGAGGCAGGAGACGTGACGTTGGTGGGCGCTGGCGGAACGATTGATACGCAGACCTTCAGTGTGGCCTCGGCCTACGGCCTGAGTGGCAACGGCAGCCTGACCAAACAGGGCAACGGCACGCTCACCCTCACGGGCACCAATACCTACACCGGCGGCACCACAGTGCGCAACGGTGCCCTTACTGTTACGGGTGGCATTTCCCACACCTCCGCCACCATGACCGTCGGCAATTCCTCCGGCGATAACGCCTCGCTGAACATCAGCGGCACAGGCACGGTTTCCAATACGTCCGGCTTTATTGGCAACGATACTGGCTCGAACGGCACGGTGACGGTAAGCGGGGGCACATGGGCCAACTCGAACTTTCTCTTTGTGGGCAACTCTGGCGACGGCACCTTGAACCTCAGCGGCGGCACGGTTTCCAATACGCGCGGCTTAATTGGCAACGATACTGGCTCAAACGGCACGGTGACGGTAAGCGGGGGCAACTGGACGAATTCGGATCAACTCTTTGTGGGCAATGCTGGCACTGGGAGCCTGAGCGTAAGCAACGGCACGGTTTCCAATACGTCCGGCAGAATTGGCAACAGCATTGGCTCGAACGGCACGGTGACGGTAAGCGGGGGCAACTGGACGAATTCGGATTTTCTGCTTGTGGGCAATCGCGGCACTGGGAGCCTAAGCGTAAGCGGCGGCACGGTCTCGGCGACCTCGGTCAGGATGGGCGAACGGGCAGGAAGCACCGGCACGCTCAACATCGGCACTGGTGGCACGGCTGGCACGCTCAGCACCGATTCCGTTAGAGGCGGCCTCGGCACGGCCGTCGTCAACTTCAACCACACGGGCAACCTCACGTTCAGCCCCATTCTTGAGTTCAGCCTCACCGTGAACAAACTCGGCACGGGCACCACCACCCTCTCATCGCCTAATACCTACACCGGTGGCACGACCATTAATGCTGGCATGCTCCGGACCACCAACACCACCGCGCTCGGCACTGGCCCGGTCACAATCAACGCTGGTGGCACGCTCGACCCCGTCGGCCAGCTGAATATTAACAGCCTCACGTGGAACGGTGGCACCATCGCCTCATCGCTTGGCACTACCACAGACCTTGTCAATTCCACAGGAGCTCTCACACTGGCCTCCCCTGGCACTTTCGCATTCACTCCCGGCGTAGGTTTTCTCGCCGCTACGCCCTACCAAATCCTCAGTGCCAGCAACATGGACACATACACGGTGGCAGACTTCGCCGGAAACATCCTGTTCGGTCGCATGCCCACATTTAGCATCGGCGGCAACGACCTCTTCGTCAGCTTTATATCCTCTGGTTCCGGCCCGCCGCTCCAAAACAGCGCACCGGTGAACACCCCGGTCTTCGCCGATTTCGTCGTGAATGGTGCCGCAAGCACAGGCAACCCCGCTGAGAGCAACATCGTCAACGCCCTCATATTCGACCCCAGCAGCAGCCTGCAAGTATTCAATGACCTCGTCGTAACATCAGGCGAATTCACCGTGGCGGCAGGCTCCGCGAGCATCAATGGCGGCACCGTAAACACTCCAGGTGGCTTTACGAAACTTGGTGCAGGCGCACTCGACGCGACGAGCACCTTCAATGTCGCAGGCCCAGCCAACATCGAAGGCGGTGCCCTCATCGTTAATGGCCGATTCACCGCAGGCGGTGGCCTCACCGTCTTTCAAAGTGCCCTCCTCGGCGGCAGCGGTGTCATCAACGCAAACGTCATCAACAACGGCACCATCTCTCCCGGCAACTCGCCAGGAACCCTTACCATTAATGGCGATTTCACGCAAAATGCCGGTGGAACGCTCCTCATCGAAATTGCCAATCTTAACGTCTTCGACCGCCTCATCGTGACGGGTGCCGCATCTCTCGCAGGCACCTTGCAAGTTGCCGACCTCGGTGGCCAGCTCGCCTTTGGCCAACAATACGAGATCCTCCAAGCGGGCAGTATCAACGGCACTTTCGACGACATTGAAATATCCGATCCCGCACGCTTTCGCGGACGTTTCCTCATCAATGGCGGCACCGGCACACTCCTCATCGCACCCGCGAGTTACACCCTCGTAGCGCGTAACCAAAACGAACGCAACGTCGCCCGCGCCCTCAATGGATTTATCCCCCAAGTCGGCAACGACCAAGAGCAAGTCAGCATCGCCCTCGACCGCCTCACCGTTGCGCAATACCCCGCCGCGTTTAATGCCATCATGCCCGGCTTCCACAGCAGCTTGCTCGACATCACCATCGAGCAAACCTTCGCCCAGACCCAAATGCTCAACCAACGCCTAAGTAGCGTGCGGCTCGGCATCCAAGGCAACCAAGCCTTCGGCATGAACACCGAACCCCTCATCCACGACAAGGACGGAAAATCCGTCGCCGATAGCAAAGGAGTCAAGACTCTCATCGCTCCCGAGAGCGATCCCCGCTGGAGCGTCTGGACACAAGGCAACGGCATGTTCGCCAAGATCACGCAAGTCAACCAAGTGCCAAACTACCGCTTCCAAAGCGGTGGTGTCATGGTCGGCACCGACTACCGGTGGAGCGAAAACTTCACCACCGGACTCTATGGCGGCTACCAAGGCACCTATGCCGACTACGAATCCGCAGGAAGCGCTCGCATCAACAGCGCCCTCTTCGGCGGCTACGCCACCTACACCAACGGCGCCTTCTACGCAGACGGCGTGATCGGCGGCGGCTACAGCAACTACCAAGTCCGGCGCGGCATTAATTTCAGCACCATAGACCGCACCGCGCGCAGCAACCAAGATGGCGGGCAATTCACCAGCGCCATCAACCTCGGATACGATTGGAAGGCTGCCGGCTTCACGTTCGGCCCGATCCTTGGAGCGCAATACACCTACGCCGGCATGAACCGATTTACGGAAACTGGAGCCGAAAGCCTCGACCTCGCCGTGGGTGGACAAAGTGCCGGAAGCCTCCGCAGCACACTCGGTGCCCGCGTGGCCTACACATGGAACGTGTGCCAGAACGTGACAATCATTCCTGAAGTCCGCGCCCTCTGGCAGCACGAATTTCTCAACAGCACCCGCGCCATCAACGCCAGCCTCGACGGAGGCAACGGCCCCAGCTTCGACTTCAACACCGCGACTCCCGGCCAAGATAGCCTCTTCGGTGCCGCCGGCATCACCGCCCAAATCGGCAAAACATGGAACGCCAACCTCTACTACAACGTAGACGTCGGACGCCAAGACTACCTCAGCCACATGGTCAGCGGCGGCCTAGGCATCAGCTTCTAAGGCGGAGAAGCAAGGGTTTTACGACAGGATCAACAGGATTCAGACTTCCCAGCAGCGCGGGCTTCCAGCTCGCAGTCCCCAGAAATACAAGCCGGACAAATCAACTCCCCTCTTTTGACTTGCGATTCCAGCTCACAATCTGAAGCACTCCCGTCAGTCGTGACAGAAGCCGATGCCGCGGGCAGCCCCAAGACCGGCTAGGCCATTGCATAGTCCGCATCCATGCTGAGGCGACTGTTCAAAGTTGCGTGGTGGCCCGGCCGCGAAGGAGTGGCGCGAGGTCGGCAGGCGTTCCTTTGATGACCACCATAAAGCACATGCCATTGTCGAATCGGAGGGCTGCGGCATGGTTCCCCTCAAAGGCTACCGTCCGCCATGTGCCTTCCTCATTGGCCCGAATGCCGAAAGGTATTGGATCGAAAACCATGAAAAACATGAAATTCTCGGGCACGGCGAGCACGGCGACCGGCTGACCTTCAATTTTGAAAATTCGTGCACCCACGACTTGGTAGTTGG
>Ga0163147_10005689_pt1 | contig 15023 bp, 17 predicted proteins | sample OliLakLV19MP6G1_FD_148597 | JGI IMG/M metagenome (GOLD analysis project Ga0163147, IMG submission 148597) | Freshwater microbial mat bacterial communities from Lake Vanda, McMurdo Dry Valleys, Antarctica- Oligotrophic Lake LV.19.MP6.G1 | ecosystem: Environmental > Aquatic > Freshwater > Lake >...
GCTTCGAGCCGCCGCTCCCGCCGCGAGCGCGACCATAAGGTCTGTGGGGGGCGGCGGGACGCATGTCTCTTCAAGCCAAGTTCTCCATTCTCATGGCCGCCCTGGCCGCCGCCGTCGTGGTGGCGCTCGCCACGGCCCGATGGACCCTCGAGATCACCTTTCAGGAGATCCGCGAGCCGATCGAGAGCAGGTCCGACGTGCTCAGGAGCCTCGTCGCCATCGAAGGCGAGATCGATCGCCTCCGCGGCCTCGCCGAGCCGACCGATGCCTTCCGATCCGACCCGCTCGCCGATTATCCCTCCAGCGATACCGACCCATCGCCCACGCTCACGGCAAACAGTTACCTCGCACACGAGCAAACGATCCTCCGCCTGCTCGGCGCAATCGACTCCGAACAGTGGACCGGCTACGCCGGGAAAAGCTCCACCGAGAACCTCGGTAAGAACATTCGCTTTTTTCGCATCACGGCGCGGCAGTATCTGGGCATTCCCGTTCCGCCAGAGATCGCGCCCGCCGATGAAGATCCCGCTTCGCCCGCCTCAGAGGTCAACCGCCAGCGCCTGCATCCACAAGACAGCACGCTGCCCCGCGTCAGCACCAAACTCTTCCAGATCCACGAGCTGCTCAAAAAAATGGAGGAGCGCGTCGTGATCGATATTCAGGATCTCGCCAGCAGCGGAGAGGTTCTACGCAGGTGGTTGCAGCTCGTGTTGTACCTGGCGCTCGCGCTCGTCCTGCTCACCGGCGGGCTTGGCGTGCTTCTGCTCCGCCGATGGGTGGTTCATCCCGTCGCCAACCTCCGCACGGCCACCGAGCGCATCGCCGCCGGCGACTTCGAGTACCGCATCCCCGTACCCGCCGCGCGCACTGCTGACGCAACCCTCCTCGGCGACGAACTCGTCGCCCTCAGCGGCGAGGTCAACCACATGGCGGCCACGGTGAAACGCATGCAGACCGAGCGCGTCGAGCAGGAACGGCTCGCCGCTGTCGGAGAGATGGTCCAGCGACTCGCTCACAACCTTCGCAGCCCCCTCTCGGGTATCCGCGGCCTCGCCGAAGTTACCCGTTCTGAAGCCTCGGGGCTCGGCACCACCGGCGACGACGTGCGACACCTTCAAGAGCGGATCATCGCCTCCGTCGATCGTTTCGAGCAGTGGCTCTCCGACCTCCTCAACGTCACCCGCCCCGCACAACTCCTTACCAGCCGGGTCGATGCGCCGACATGGCTGAGCGGGTTGGTCGAGGCCCATCGTCCGCTCGCCCAAACTCGGGGCGTTGCTCTCCAACTCGACCAGGCCGCCGGTCCCGGTTCAGTCACCGTCGATGCCCGCCACCTCGAGCACGCCCTCAGCGCGATCCTCTCCAACGCCATCGAAGCCGCCGCCGCTACACCCGTTGTGGGGGGAGGTGGCAATCCGATGGTTCGAGTGGTATCAACCCTCCTTCAAGATGGGCAATCTGGACCAACCTGGGAACTGAAGGTGGTCGACAATGGCCCGGGCGTGCCAGAAACATTGCGTAAGTCGATCTTCAAGCCATACTTCACGACGAAGCCCAGCGGTAACGGCATCGGGCTTGCAGTGGCTCATCAAGTGGTCCGTGCCCATGGGGGCCGGATTGAGGTCGAGTCGGGCGCTGATGGGCCGCAACGCGGCTCGGATGTGGCTCTGAACTTGCGCGGTGCGGCTTTCGTCATACGATTGCCGTTGGATTCCCGGCTGCCGGCCGCCACGGATGTGGCCAGTATTGGCCAGTAAGGAGCGACATGGCCACGATTCTTGTCATTGATGACGACGACGACATTCGCTTCACGATCCGCCGCACGCTCGCCAAGGCCGGGCACGTCGTGTCTGAAGCGGCCGACCTGGGGATCGCCCGCGACCTCAACAGGAGCAAGGCATTTGACCTGATTCTGACTGACGTGCGCCTCGGCCCCGAAAACGGGCTCGACTTCGTCAGGGAGCTTCGGGGCGAGGGGTTCGACGGGGCCATTGTGGTGATGACCGGCGAGTCGAAGATCGAGGACGCCGTCAGCGCCATCCAGGACGGAGCCAACAACTACCTGTCCAAGCCACTCAAGCTCAACGAGCTGGGGTTGCAGGTCAACACCTGGATCGAGCACCGACAACTCAATCGGCGCGTCAAACTCTACGAGCGTCTCGAGCAGACCAAGAGCCAGCAGAGCGATGTCGTTGGGCAAAGCTCACGTTGGAAAACCACGACCGGGCTTGCCGACCGGCTTGCGGCCTTGCCGCTCGACAGCCCGACCCCGCCCGCCGACTCCGGCTCGCCGGTCCACGAGTCCGGCCCATCCAGCCTCCCATGCATCCTGCTCACCGGCGAGACCGGCGTGGGAAAGGGAGTGCTCGCCAGGTACATTCACCAGCGGGCCGTGCAAATGGCCAGGGCCGGCGACATTGTGGGGGGTGCGGGGGCGAAGAACGAGCCCGATCCGCCGTTCGTCCACGTCAACTGCTCGGCGCTTCCCGCGACGCTCGTCGAAGGCGAGCTGTTCGGCCACGAGAAGGGCGCATTCACCGACGCTCGCGACGCCCGGCCCGGCCTCTTCGAAATGGCCGACGGCGGCACAATCTTTCTCGACGAAATCAGCGAGATGCCCCTCGAGCTGCAATCCAAGCTGCTGCTCGTGGTCGAGAACGGCACGTTCAGACGCGTCGGCGGCAGCCGCGAGCGGCACGTTCGCGTCCGCGTCATCGCCGCGAGCAACCAGAACCTCGAGGAGCGCTCCAGAGCTGGCGCATTCCGGCGCGATCTGCTTTACCGTCTCGGCGCATTTCTCATCAAGATCCCCCCGCTCCGCGACCGCGAAGGCGATGCAGGCCTGATCGCCGAGGCCGCCCTCGAAAAACTCACCCGCCGCTACGGACGCACCCGCACCCGCTTCAGCGAAGCCGCCGGCGCGGCCATCGCCGCCCACAACTGGCCCGGCAACGTCCGCGAACTCGTCAACGCCGTGCAGCGCGCCGTCATGCTCGGCGACGGCGAGGCCATCGAGCCGGCCGACCTCGGCCTCGGCGGCGGGTCGCCGTTCGAGTTTCTGCCCGACGACCGGGAGCCGGCCGCGGCCGCGCACGAAACCAACGGACGCGGCCACGCCGCGACTCCAACCGCGATCGGCGGTCACTCCGGCAAACTCGTCTTCGACTTCGAGCGCGGGCCGCACCGCGCTGAGGAGGTCGAGCGCGAGCTCGTGATGCAGGCTCTCCACTTCACTCATGGCAACGTCAGCCGCGCCGCCAAGTTGATCGGGATGCAGCGGAGCAGCCTCCGCTACCGCATCGAACGCTACCACCTCGACGGTTACGTCGCCGAAATGGCCAACCGCTGAAACTTCCTCGACCCTTCGCTGTTTGTTCGTTTGACCCTGCATGATCCGCACGCTCCTCATTTCCCTGCTTGTCGCCGCGGCCGCGGGTGCGGCATCTGACCCGCCAGTTTTGACCTTTTCCGACCCCCGCGGAGATGCGATCCCGCGCCGAACCGATCCCGGCTGCGACGGCGCGATGAACAGCAACCAGAAACTCCCCGATCTGGTGAGCGTCTCCCTCTCCAAATGGGTGAGCAACACCCCAGGATCAGACCCTTTGAACGGGTTCGTTTCCGAGATGGGCACCCATCTCTTCAAGCTGGAACTGGTCTTCGATGGCCTCATCAATCCCCCTGGCTCGCTCGAAGACGACGATGGCGGCATCGCCAGGCCGTTTCGATTTGGGCCTAGTCCCTTGTACGGATTCGTCGAAATCAACGTCGATCGCCTTCCGAGCGCCGATCCACCCGAAACTGGACGCGATACCGGCGGAGACGCGAACGCCGATGGCCGCAACCACTACCTCGCCCACGTCGCGAGATTCGGCGCCCGTCCGTCGGGTTGGAGCGCATCCCGAACAGTTTTACGCCCCGGCACCCTAGACGACCAGTTCCCCGATGATCCGCAGTTCGAGCGCAGCAGTGCCGAGTTTGTCTTCGAGCTCTGCGGATGCGACGAAATCGGCATCCTGCACACCTCCGTTCCCGGCGACACCTGCTTCTCCGCGGGAGATACCTGGCTGATCAGCGGGGTTTTTCTCAAACGCGCCAGCGGGTTCAGGCAGATCAGCCGCATCACCTGCCCGCTCCAGGAATACCGCGCCAGAGTGAAGGTCCGGTTCTCCCACAGCACGATGGCCGAGCAGACCACGGTCTCGATGGTCTACGCCCTCAACGACGAGGGCGCGCGCCAACTCGCCTCGCTCGCGCAGCCGGCCGGCCTCAATGACCGGGTCGGCTTCGGTTGCGATGGCAACGAGGGCTCCATTCTCGAGGCCATCCGCGATATCGCTCTGGGTGTCGAAGTCGCGGCTGCAAACTCCTGGGACACCATCAGTACGTCCACCAAAGTCATCTCGGAGGGTTGGATCGACCGCGACACCCTGCTCGCTCAGCAGCGGTACCTCGACCCGACCAAGTGGAGCTGCACCGTCCTGGTGGGCACTACCTACTCGCGGACGATCGCGTTGCCACCTTCCGAAGATGCCAGGTATATCTGGACCGATGCATTTCCCGGCGGCCCGCTCGGCGATCAGAACGGCGATGGCGTGGTCGGTGTTGAGGATCGCGATGCCATTTGTGCCTACATCGCCGCAAACGATTTCGGCCCGACCGATGCCGACGGCATGATGAACGACTCGCTCCAGACCCCCAATTTCGGCAGCGACTTCGACGTGGCCGACGTGAATTACGACGGATACGTCGACTGCCGCGATCTCGAGTTTTACGGCGGCAACCCCTGCTGCCCCGCCGACTGGCTCGGCAACGGCAAGCTCACCGTGCAGGATGTCTTCGATTTCCTCTTAGACTGGTTCGCACACTCCGCCGACATCAACCGCAGCGGCGAAACCTCCATCGACGATCTTTTCGAGTTTCTACGTCAGTACTTTGCCGGATGCCCGTGATGCCCGTGCTCCCTAGAGCCGAGCGGCCTCTATCGTGTCGCACCCGCTCGAACTGCTCGTAACCTTCGTTGGCGAGCTATTTACTCTCCGGCTTGCCCTCGAGGCCTGGAACTGAGGTTGATCGATGAACGCCAACGGATCGGACCAGGAAAAAAATCGCGTCACGATCCGGCAACTGCCCACCGGCGCATCTGGCTCGCACTTCATAGCCGAGGGCCTGCGCCGAGGCGAGCTGGCGATCGTCGCCGTCGGCGGGAGCATCGAGGCTCTCAACCCGCCGGACGGGCACGAGGTTAGCAGCGAGTTCCCCCTGCGCACGCCGCCGCACCCGTTGCCGGCCGCGGCCGACCCTGCGCCGATGACACCGCGCGCATCGACGGAGCGGAAGGTGAGCGGCCTGCGCATCTTGATCGTCGACGACAACCTCGACTTGGTCATGCTGCTCGCCATCGGGCTGCGCCGCGTCGGCGCGATCGTGCAAACGGCCGCGACCGGTCCGGACGGTCTTCGGATGGCCCTCGAATGGCGGCCCGATGCCGTGCTGCTCGACATCGGCCTGCCCGGCATGGACGGCTACGAAGTCGCGCGCAGCCTGAGGTCGGACACCGGCTCGAAAGGCACACGACTGATCGCGGTCACCGGATACGGACGCGACGCCGACATCGCTCTGGCCCGTGAGGCGGGCTTCGACGACTACATGGTCAAGCCCTATGCGTTTCACGAGCTCGAAATGCTGCTCGCGCGTTGCGGCAATATGGCAGCGCCGGAGCGTTCCGCGTCATAGGATCGTGCCCTTGCCCGACCCAGACTGCGCCATCCCACCCAGCCCGCTCAGCCCAACCGATCGACCGATCCGCGTGCTGTGCGTCGATGACAACCCTGACATCTGCACCATGCTCCAACTCGTGCTGGCCGCCGAACCGGACATGCGGTGGGTCGGCACGCTCGCCGCGGCCGATGAACTCGTCGCGGAGGTCCGTCGCCACACGTTGATGGATGCACCGCTGGTGGTGCTGCTGGATGCGACGATGCCGGGCAAAAACGCGATCGACGCGCTACGCGAGGTTTGCGAGCTCTTTCCGCCCGTGCAGACCATCCTCTACAGCGGACACGACGATCAAGCGTTCATCGAGCGCGCGATGGATGCCGGCGCCTGGGGCTGCATCTCCAAAGACGAGCCGCCCCCCGAGATCGTGCGGGCCATCCGCGAAGTGGCCGCGGGACGGGTCTGGTGGCCGGGGCTTCGCCCGACGCGGTGAGCACAATGCCATGAGGGAATGGGCGAGGCTGGATTCGAACCAGCGGAGGCGTTAGCCAACAGATTTACAGTCTGCCCCGTTAGTCCACTTCGGTACTCGCCCGGGATTGATGAACCGACTGTATGTTTGGGCGGCGCGAGAGTCCAACGCCCCGGCTCACGGTTTGTCGGCCGCGGCCTGCGTCTGCGTCTGAGGCGTCACCACCGGCGGGTCTGCCACCGCCGTGCGCGGGTGGCCTGTCACCAGCAGGAACCTGGCCCACAAGAGCAGCCCGAACACCAGCACCGCCACGCCCGGCCAGATCAGCATCGAGCGCGTGCGGGAGTCGCGTCCGCCACCTTCGTTTCGCATCTTCATGGTTGTGCTTCGACCTCCCGCATTCAGACTATCTCACGCACGCGCCCATGCATGCGAAATCCTCCGGATTCTCGAAAGGTCGGCGAACTCACGGCGTTTTCGTGACCGTGACGCGTCCGGTAAACGGCTCGACCGAGATCGTGAAGACCTGGTTGAGCCCGGAGATGACCACGGTGCCGCCATTACCGGGCGTCGCGCCGGCGGGATCAGCCACCGGCCCGCCCATCGGATCGAAGATGATGTTCGGCTCGTTGTCGAAGCTGGCCGAGACCAGTCGCGCACCGCCGAAGCGCGGATCGCTCAGGCTCATCACGAACTGGCCGCTCGCCCTGGTGGGGTCGTACATCGTGTTCGACGAGGCGTCGAGTGTGGTGCCGGGAACCTGCACGAGCCGGTAGTTGTTGTTGGCGACATCGAACATCACCGCGCGGCGCTCCTGAAACGCGACGGCATCGGCCTGGGCGAAGGTCATGTCGGCAATGATCGAGCGCACCGCGCCCTGGATGCGCAGGATGCCCGTCTCGCCCATCGCGGGAATGACCATCGCGCCGGCGATGCCGAGGATGACCACGGTCACGAGGATCTCGATCAGGGTGAAGGCCCGGCATCCAGGCCGCGCCGCCGGCCCGACCGCCCGAGCACCAACCATCCGCGCAGGTTCATTCATACTGGGCATCCTGACCATTCCGCGGGCGGGCCGGAGGGCCCGCCCCACAAATGAGATTCCACCAAACGGTTCAGGGCCGGTCCTTGGGTGCGGCCGGCATCTCCGTCACCTTCACACTGATGCCGCCCTTGAGCTGCGTCTCCAGCCGACCGAGCCGCTGGTTGATCTCTTTGAGCAGATCGATGTTCATCTTGCGGTCTTCCGCGGAGTTGAACGGGCTCTTGAACTCAGGCGTCTTGGTATCCGGCTGGGCACCGGCGCTCGCGGGTCGCAGCGCATCGGCGAAGTGCGCCCCGAGCAGCACGCCCGCACACACGGCCGCGGCCGTAAACCACTTGTTGCTCCGAACGTCGCTCGTACGCATGATCGATGCTCCTGCTGGTGGCCCCGCACCTCCCACGGGTGGTGTATCGGCGCGAACACGAGGCGGCGCGGCGGATAACCGCCCGGGGACGTGGAAATCGATGCTGGCGGCGGTCGACTTGCCGGCAATCATGGAGGAAGCAGGGCTTTGTCTCTGTCGTCGAACCCTGCCGCCCATACATCGCCGTTTGCCGAATCGAAGATCCAGCCGTACGTCGAGTGGAAGGCGGTGTCGGGTGTCGCGTTTTGCACGACAAGGACTGTTCTCGAAAACGCTCCACCGACCCACGCGTTGGTCGGCGTATTGATGAGGTAGTCGCCCGCCGTTCCGACCAGTTCACCCCAGCAGGTCCAGCCCGTGCCCGAGTCAACGCTGCCATCGCCGGAAGCAACGGGCGGAATATTGCCCTGGTTCCGCACGCGATACACACCTACTGCACGCCGGAGTTTCTGCAGGTCGTCGTACGTCGCGGTCATGCGCGCGTCGTTGGCGGCACCCGCGAACTGAGGAATTGCAATTGCGGCCAGGATGCCGAGGATGACAACGACGATAAGGATTTCGATCAGGGTGAACGCACTGCGAACGGGCGAGAGCCGCATGGCCGGATTCTCCAAATCACAGGTGGAAGCAAAACCGGGCCGCTCTTGGTTCATCCCAAATCGATCGGCCCCGTTTCCGGGGCCGATCGTCAAAGCTCAAAGACTTGTAGGCCTTGGATCAAACCTGATTAGGGCTGACCGAACCACTTGCCGGTCGACTCGACCCAGCCCACCGCGGCGAAGTTGCCGGTGGTGCTATTGAACACCCAGCCGAACGCATCGCCGACCGGGTCGCGGTTGGCGACGACCGCGGGGTCGTTCGTACCGCCGGTGATGACCTCGACCGCGATCGCGGCAGTCGCGCTGTTGATGCGCGGATTCTTGGGCGGCTGACGCATGTAGGGCTCCTGCGCATCGGTCGAAGCCTGATAGCTGTTGTACGAGTTCAGGCCGTGGGTGTTGTTGGTTCCGGCGAGCAGATCGCCAAACTCGACGCCACCATACGCCATGTCCGGCAGGCTCCCGTTGTTCTTGACCCGGAACAGCTCAATCTGGCTGCGGATCGTCTGCAACTGGCTCTGGACGTTGCCGGCTTGGGCTTCCGTGCTGGCGTTCGTGAACTGCGGGATGACGATCGCGGCCAGGATGCCGAGGATCACCACCACAATCAGGATTTCGACCAGCGTAAAGGCTTTCCGAACATTGTTTCGCATACGGAGATCTCCTTGCACAAACACACACACGGACCACACACAAGCGCTTCCCGGCCTCACACTGGCCGGGCGTGGTACTGGATGAAGGCGGCCGCGGCGGATGGATCGCAGGGACACACGCCCCACGCCCCAAACCTGACGACCACCGTCACAGGAGATCGACCCCCGACGGACGGGTGTTGAGCGTGCGCGGCGATTGCGCGGCCGCGCGTGCGGGATGTGCGGGTTGAAGAGGCGTACCGGGGACGGCCCGGCTGTTCTCGGGCGCGCGATGGGAGTTCTAAGTCCTCAAATCCCGAGTCCTGAGTCTCGCGTTTCACAAACGAAGCTTCGCGTCGCTCACTCCGCAAACAGCGCTTCGACGAAACTCTCCGGGTCGAAGGCCTCGATGTCGTCGGGCGTCTCACCGACACCCACGAACTTCACGGGAATATCGGTCGCGCTGCGGATGGCGACGACGATGCCGCCCTTGGCGGTTCCGTCGAGCTTGGCGAGAAAGATGCCGGTGAGTCCGGGCGAACGCGGAGCACGGAGCGCGGAGCGCGGATCGTCGGAGGCACCTTTGTCCGCGGCGACGGAGCGATCGGTAGTCTTCGTTCCGCGTTCCTCCACGGACAGTGCCGCCGAAAATTCCTGCGCCTGGCGCAGCGCGTTCTGTCCGCTGGTGGCATCGAGCACGAGGATCGTCTCGTGCGGCGCGCCCGCGATCTGCTTGCCGATCACGGCGCGGATCTTGGTGAGTTGCCGCATGAGCGGGTCTTGCGTGTGCAACCGTCCCGCGGTATCCACGATCAGCACATCGACCCCGCGCGAGACCGCGGCTTTGCACGCGTCGAACGCGACGGCCGCGGGGTCGCCGCCCTGCTGACCCTTCACCACTTCCACCCCCAGCCGCTCGCCCCAGATTTCGAGCTGCCTGACCGCGCCCGCGCGGAACGTGTCGCATGCGGCCAGCAGCACCGTCTTGCCATCCTTCTTGAGCATCGCGCACAGCTTGGCGATGCTGGTGGTCTTGCCCGCGCCGTTGATCCCCGCGACCAGGATCACCGTCGGCTTTGCACCTGCGGGGGCGAGCAGCAACTGCCGATCATGCTCCGGCCACATGGCTTTGAGCTCGCGCTTGACATAGTCGAGCACATCCTCGCCACGGGTCATCTTGCCGGCCTTGTAGTCCGCGCGGATTCCGTCGACGAGCTTCGCGGTAGCCACAACACCGACATCGGCCTGCAGCAGCGCTTTCTCCAACTCGAGGATCAGCTCCTCATCGAGCCTCCGCCCGAGCAGCATCGACTTGATCCCGCCGACACCCTCGACCAGCACCTCGCGTGTGCGGGTGAGGCCCTGCTTGAGCTTGTCGATGGCTTTGGAGAGGAAGCGCATGGGGTTGCGGGTCGTTCGTGCCGGGTGAGGAAGAGGCAGGGCACGGAGGTCATGAAGGCGAAACGGAGAGCAGGGACTTTTGGTGGATTGTGGGTTCCGGGTTATGCTGTTGTCTCGGGCGACAAGTGTTGCGGAACGCTCTGTTCGGCGCGTGCGTGTTCTTCTTCCAAACCCGGAACCCGGGTTCCGGAACCCGATGCTTCCGTTTCAGATCCCGAAACCCCGACCCCGGAACCCGACTCTTCCTCTTTCCACACCTGCTTCAGCAACTTGTCCAGCAACCCGTTCACAAACGCGGGCGACTTCTCGGTGCTGAAGGTCTTGGCCAGTTCCACGGCTTCGTTGACGACCACCTTCGGGTGCGCGCCCTGACCGTCGGGCAGCGTCATCTCGTAGTGCGCCAAGCGCAGGATCGCGCGATCGACGGCGGCCTGGCGGTGCGCCGGCCACGTCGGCGCGGCCTCGGTCATGAACGCATCCGCCGCGGCCCGGCCGGTGAATGCGCCGGTAGCCATGAGAAACGCTTTCTTGATTTCGCTGGTCGTGTAGTTGGCGGCGGCCGAGCCGGGATCGTCGGGGTCGTCGATCAGGCCGGCGAGGACGGCCGCGGCATCGTCGGGGTTGATGTCGGCAGGTATTGGCGCGGTGGCGGCGCTCGCGCCGCCCGGACCCGCAACGCGGGCGTCGAGCTGGTACAGCGCTTGAAACGCAAGCCTCCGAATGTCGCGCGGCGTCGCCATCAGTTCCCCATCCCCTTGCTGGTTTTCTTCTTCAATGTTCGAGCCTTGTCGGGCAGGGCGCGCGGGCGAGACGCTCGCGCCGGCCCTCGTCGCATCGCCTCCATCGCCTCAACCGTATCCATCACGGCCTCGGCGGCCTCGACACCCTTGTTGCCTTTGGCCCCGCCGGCTCGCGCCTTGGCCTGTTCAGTGGTCTCCGCGGTAATGACGCCGAATGCAACCGGCAAGCCGGTCTTAAGCGTCACTTCGACCAGTCCGTGGGCGACCGCGGCCGCGATGTGGCGATCGTGCATGGTTTCGCCGTGGATCAGGCACCCCAGCGCGACGATGCCTGCGAAGCGGTCGCACTCGGCCGCGGCCAGCGCGAGCGCGCACAACTCGAACGAGCCGGGCGAGCGAACGACCTCGGCTTTCCCGCTCCCCCAGCGGGCGGAGATCGCCTTCACGGCCCCGTCGCGCAGGCGATCGGTGATGGAGGCGTTGTAGCTGCTCACGATCACCGCGATCTGCCGAGGCGGCACGAGGAAATCGAGATCGAAGAATGGAGGTGCGGGGCGGTTCTTCATGAGGGGTCTGTGGTTGGCAATGAGGGGCGATGGTAGACGGAGCGCCGAGTGTGGAACTCGGAATGCGGAACGGGGGAGGGGATACATGGGTGTACCATCCGCCCCATGCGACGGCTGTTGATCAGGCTCTCGCCGGCGCTCCGGCTCACGCGGGTGACGACTGCATTCGCGGCCGTCGCCAACGTGTGGTTCATCATTCTTTGGACCCGCGCGAGCGGGCCGGTGCGCGAGCCGGGCTTCGCGACGCTGCATGAGCTGCCGCTGTGGGCGCTGCTGGCGGGCGGCGCGGTCAACGCGCTGGGCCTGTTCGCCTTCGGGGCCGCGCTCAACGACGTGCTCGACCACCGGCGCGATGCCGCGCTCAACCCGGATCGCCCCATCCCGTCGGGGCAGATCACCGTCGGCGAAGCGACCACGCTCGTGGCGACGACGCTCGGCACGGCGGTGCTTGGCGCGACGCTGCTGGGCATTCCGGCGGTGCTGCTCACGCTCACCGTCGCCGGGGCGATTCTCGTTTTCAACGGCGTGGGAAAGTACATCCCTGGCATCGGGCTCGTGCTGTTGGGGCTGGTTTATGCGGGGCACATGGTCGTTCCCAATCTCAACCTCCGCTTCGTGTGGCCGGTGTGGCTGGTGATGACGCACACGCTGGCAATCGAGGGACTGCGGCACGCGCTCCGCCGGACGACGCCGGGCATCTCTGGGCGGGCCCTCGCACTCTCGCTGGTCGGCTGGGTCTTCTGGTCGGCCATCATGTTCGGCGTCATGTGGTGGCGCAACCGCGACGGCGGCGGGCTGTGGCCTTACTGGGTGCGCCCGCACGCGGCCATCGGGCCGACAATTCTCGCGCTGCTGTTTTCGCTGTGGGCGTGGCGCAAGACCACCACGCACGGTCGCGGCCAGCGGGCCGCGGAGAAGATCGCCCGCTATGGGGCGCTGTGGCTTTCGCTCTACGCCTGCATGTGGCTGGTGGGGCAAGGATACCGCGACGAATCCATCATTCTGGGGTCGCTCACGCTGGTTGGATTTCTGGGGATGACGATCATGCGCGAGCTGTACGCGATGCTGGAACAGCCGTTTGGATATCGGCGGTAGATCGTTCCGATCCTGCTATTGAGTCGATCCGGAAGAGCTCGCCGTCATTGTTCCAAATCGGCGAGCATTTCCTGAAGAGTGCGCCTCGAGATCGGGTGGATCCAGTCCGGCCTGACCTCTGCCAGCGGGCGCAGCACGAAGGTCCGCTCGTGGAGTCGCGGGTGGGGGAGCGTCAAGGTCTCGGATTGCACCACGCGCTCGCCCATAAAGATCAGGTCAAGATCGAGCGTGCGAGCGCCCCACCGAACTTCTCCCTCGCGCTCGCGCCCATTCTGCCGCTCGATCTCAAGCAGCGCCCGCATCAGTTCCTCAGGCTCGATCTCGGTCTCAATCAGCGCCACACCGTTGAGGAAGTCGGGCCCGGCCGGATCGCCCGCCCGAACCAAGGCCGTCGTCTCGATGACACTGGATAGGCGAAGGAGCCGCGTGCCGACCAGCGTGCCGATAGCACGGACACCGGCTCGGACATGCTCCAGCCGGTTCCCAAGATTGGACCCGAGCGCGACGGCCGCCGTGTGCATGGGTCCACGATACGCTCAAAAACACAGCAAGCCCCTCGGGGTAGATGGGGCTTGCTGGGAGAAGAGAATTTATTCTTGAAGGGGGGGGTCGCGAAACCGCGTGGCTATTCGACGGGTTCCAGTTCCCGGGCCCGGTGCTGCATCTGGGCTTTCAGTCGCGCCAGGATCGAAGAGTGCATCTGGCTCACGCGCGACTCGGAGAGGTCGAGGGTCGCGCCGATCTCCTTCATCGTCATTTCCTCGTAGTAGTAGAGGATGATGATGAGCCGCTCGGCCCGAGACAGGCCTTTGGCGATGAGATCCTTCACGTCCTTGCGCTGGATGTCGGCGAAGGGGTTGCGCTGCGACTCATCCTTGATGACGTCGATCTCGCGTACGTCCTTGTTTCCGTCGGACTGGAAGCACTTGCGCGTGAGCGAGAAGGTCGCCACGGTCTTGCTGTCGCGCGTGAACTTGTCGAGTTCCTCACCGTGCAGCTTGAGCTTCCTGGACAGCTCATCCTGCGTGGGCATGCGCCCGTTCTCCATCTCGAACTTTTGCTTGGCACCCTCGACCCTGGCGGTGCGGTGGCGGACCAGCCGCGGCACCCAGTCCATCGAGCGGAGCTCGTCGAGCACGGCACCGCGGATGCGCGGGGCGCAATAGGTCTCGAACTTGACACCGCGGGCCAGGTCGAAGGCGTCGATGGCATCCATCAACCCGAAGAGGCCGGCGGACATGAGGTCCTGCACGTCCACTTCATCCGGGAGCCGCTGGTAGATGCGCTCGGCGTTGTAGCGCACGAGGGGCAAGTACTTCTCCATCAAGAAGTTGCGCACGGCCTGCGTGCGCGTCTTCTGGTACTCCTGCCAGACCTCGCGGATCGGCATGGCGGCGTACTTGGTTGGCTGGTTCGACGCTTCGGCGTGTTCGACCGCATAACGGTTCGACACACGCGCTCGCGTGCCTGTGGAAGACTTCAATCCTGCCATGGTCCGCTCCTTGACCGATGCCCCCGCGGTCGTCTTAGGCCGGGGGAGGTGTTGTGAACATCTGAACGCCGGCGAACGTGGCCGCGCTCCTCGATGCTTTGTGCCGGGTCGAATCCGTGACGCCGGGCTGCATGGAGTATACAGAAAAAACTTTCCATGCAACCGATTTCAGAAAAATGTGGAGAATTTATGAAGATGCGCTCGAGGCACCCTTGATATCCACCGCTCCGACCGATCCCGTTGTGGATGAAATGTTGATGGCGGTGGCGGATTCGTGCTGTGCCAGCGCCGAGCGGATAACCCGCTCGCCGACGATCCCGACCACCCATCCCACGATCTGACACCCGATCAGCGCGACCAAAGCTCGCGCCAGAATAACTTCCGCCGGATTGTCCGACGCCAGTCCCGCGATCAAACCCACCGCGAAGCCGCTCAGGCCTGCGCTTGCCGCGATGACTTTGGTGGGTACGCTGGGTGACACAGGAAAAAGTGAACCTAAAACTCATGCCGCAGGACTATCGGTTGCCTTTCGCGACAACAAAGCGTGTGCCATGAAGAAAAACTCAAGCGTGCGAGCGCGTTGTTACGATCCAACCAGCAGCCGACGCAAGACGCGAGCCACGCTCTTCTTGACCGGCTGAGCCTGAGTCGGCCGCCGCGGAAGCCCGAGTTGTTGGGCCAGCGCCTCTCCCAGCATCGATATGTGGCGTGCGGCATCGCTTGCGGGCGAGCGCAGGGCCAGCGGCTGCCGCGCACGAACCGCCTCGGAAACGCGCACATCTTGCGCAACCCAGCCCAGCATCGGGAGATCCAGCCCGAGGAACCGATCGCACACGGCGCGAATCCGTGCTGCCGTTCGCCGCGCTTCTGCCCCATCCACGCACTGGTTCATCACCAAT
>Ga0163147_10005694_pt1 | contig 15013 bp, 13 predicted proteins | sample OliLakLV19MP6G1_FD_148597 | JGI IMG/M metagenome (GOLD analysis project Ga0163147, IMG submission 148597) | Freshwater microbial mat bacterial communities from Lake Vanda, McMurdo Dry Valleys, Antarctica- Oligotrophic Lake LV.19.MP6.G1 | ecosystem: Environmental > Aquatic > Freshwater > Lake >...
ATTATATATATTATATGATCAATCTTTTTTTACTTCATATTTTCGGCTCCACGAAACGATAAGCGGTGTGAAAATTATCGTGGGCAGAAGCCAATAGAGAAAACCTGGAATTTGGCTGGGCAGGTGTCCGGCATTGACCACCAGGAATGCCGTGAGCGCGGCAATGAAGCCGCCCATCATTCGTTGAAGATGGGCAATTAGCCAGAAGTTTTTTGCTTCAGCCCTCCCTGTGTAGTTCTTAAAATCCTGGCGAACAAAAAGCAAGCCCACAAGACCAAACGTGACAAAGACCAGTCCAAACGAGTTGGCATTGATCAAGCTATAAGTGCCTAAGCAGATGAACACGACACCTGCAGTTAGCATCGTGATGGAAATGGCCCAGTCCAGGCGTTTAGGCTGGTTGTTCTGGTGACGCATTTTTATCTGGATGTAACGGTTTCCTGTGCCTACCATATACAGGGTAAAGACACCAACCATGAACAGAAAATAGTTCGGGTTAAGGACGGATAGAACAAGAGAAGATAATCCTGCCGTTAGCATGGAAAAGAAAAACAACTTCCCGATCCGGACATGATTTTTATCCCCCTTTTTTCTGATCACATTGACAAGTCCTGTGAGCAGACCGACTGCTCCTCCAACAATGTGCAAAATCAAAAAAATCTGGAAGATGGTGTCCATGGTCTTAGATTTGTTAAACGGCACTTATCATCGGGCCCGGCACCTTGTCGGGCAGAAACTGCTGTTGATCGACTGACGATAGCCAAGGCATTGCTAAAGTAGTGTTTCTATGTAGCGACTAGTTAGTACAATTGGCACGGTAGACCTCTTAATTTGCTGTTGTTCCCCAAAAGCTTCTTTTTGTTAAATTTAATCGATTAAGAATAATAATAAAAAATTAAAATAATATGGCTCTTGAAGAAGCTCTCTATAATGTTGGGCATTCAGGAGGAGGAACTGCTTACTATTTGGCTGGCTGATAAACTATATGATAAAGCCAAGGATGAATATTTTACGAATAATTAATATAATTAATACTAAACTATAATAATATGTATATAACTAAATTATAATAATAGTCTATGTCAAGCACTTACCCCCCTAAACTTCCACCCCCACTACTTCGCGGTACAACGCTTCATACAGCGGCAGTACGTTTTCGATTTTAAAGCGAAGGGCCTGCTCGTACGCTGCGGCGCGGAAGCGGGTGAGCATCTCTTCGTCGCGGAGCAATTGTAGGGAGTATTGCGCCATGGCGTCGATGTCGCCCACGGGGGCCAGGAAGCCGGTTTTACCGTGCAGGTTGATTTCGGGAAGACCGCCCGTATCGGTGCTGATCACGGGGACTTGGCAGGCCATCGCCTCCAGGGCGGCGAGACCAAAACTTTCGCTGTCAGAGGGCATGAAAAACAGGTCGGAGACGGCGAGCAGTTCTTCAACAGCTTCCTGCTTGCCCAAAAAGGATATGGATTCACAGGCGCCAAGTTCGCGGCAGAGGCGTTCGGCGGCTTGACGTTCGGGACCGTCGCCGATAAGGAGCAGTTTAGAGGGGATCTCGCGGCGAATCTGATCGAAGATGCGCACTACATCGCCCACGCGTTTGACTTTGCGGAAGTTAGAGATATGAATCAGAATTTTTTCGCCGTTTGGGGCAATGGCTTTTCGAAAGTGCTCCTTGTTCAGTTTTTTAAAGCGACTGAAGTCAATAAAGTTGGGGATGACATTGATCTCGCGGGTCACCCTGAAGTGCGCGTAGGTCTCCTGTTTAAGCCATTCGGAAACGGAGGTAACGCCGTCGCTCTGGTTGATGGAGAAGGTCACCACGGGTTCGAAACTCTCGTCGCGGCCCACAAGGGTTATGTCGGTGCCGTGCAGCGTGGTTACCACTGGCAAATGATGCCCTTGCGAGGCTAAAATCTGCTTAGCCATGTAGGCCGCCGCGGCATGGGGAATGGCGTAGTGCACATGGAGCAAGTCCAGGCCTTCAAAACGGGCGACATCCACGATTTTGCCTGCGAGCGCTGTTTCGTAAGGAGGATACTCGAATAGCGGGTAATTGCTGCTGGCTACTTCGTGGTAAAACAGGTTTTCGTGGAAGGAATCCAGTCGAAAAGGCTGCCGATAAGTGATGAAATGCACTTTATGTCCCCGGTTGGCAAGGGCTTTGCCCAGCTCGGTGGCCACCACCCCGCTTCCGCCGTAGGTCGGGTAACAGACAATGCCAATTTTCATGGAGTCAGAGTAGGTGGGGTCAATCAGGTTTAAAAGTGCGGGTTGAGCCTCTGCAGTTGCTCAGGCTGCAACAACACTTTCACCCGCTGAACAGTTCAGTGAGTGGGGTAAAATTCGGCATTTTGGGTCAATAGGCCCGGGCATTGGTAATCGGGTAAAATAATCATCAAAGGCATGTGTGATATTAGAACATTGTGTTGATTTTAAATCAAACAGAAATTACTTTTACACAGTTTTCAACTTTTACCTGATAGAGCAATGGATTTAGCACTTACTCCCCGAGAATTGGGTCAACGAATCATGAAACTTCGCAAGGCAAAGGGGTTGTCGCAGCACGATGTTGCCCAAAACATTGCAATTTCAAGATCTTCTTTTGCCCAGATCGAACTGGGTAATAGGTCTTTAGATGTTTTCGAACTTCAACGTCTTTCTATAGTCCTTGGGTTTTCACTGGGAGCTATCCTATCCAATGAATCTAAAATTACTGATCAAGTGCGGCAAGTAATAAAGGTGGCAGCGCTTGACAATGTACTTAGGGTTTCTGAGCCTGAACTTCGCATTGAAAAATTCGTCAATGTGACGCTGTATTTGTTGGAATATTGCGCTGGAAAATCGAACATCAATGAGTCGGGTATTTCAAACCTCTTATACTTCTGTGATTTTAATTATTATGAGATGTATGAAGAGCATTTAACTGGAGCCTTGTATAGAAAATTGTCAAACTATCCAATTGCTGAAGTATTTGATAGCATGATAAATCATATGATTAATACAGAAAAGATAAAACGTATAAAAGTAAAAATACAGGGGATCAATTCAATCCGGTACCTGCCTTTAGAGAGCGCTAATCTTGTAAGCTTAAACGCTGCTGAGAAAACTGTTATTGACCAAGTGATTCTTCGTATGAGTTATTGGAGCGCAAGAATGATACAAGACTATTCTCAGAGAGATTTTCCACTGATGGCTACAAAGGAAGGTGACCGTATAAGTTACAACTTGGTTTTTTACCGTGAATTGCCTCATTCAGTAAGGACGTATGACTAAGGGATATGACTTTTGATTATTTACCAGAGTATGAAAAGGATATCAAGCGGCTATTAAAAATATAAAAATAAATTTAACAATATTGGCCTCACATCACGGCTTGGCCACAGTGTCCTGTGCTGCCGAAGGCAGTTCCCAGGCCCCCTCGCGCAGGGCGCGGTAGATTTCGTCCTGCACTTTGGTGCGGATGCTCTGGGTGATCAGGGTTTTGTTGTCCTGATCGGGGTAGACGCGGTTAGACAGGAAGACGTAAACCAAGTCGTATTGCGGGTCGGCCCAGACGATGGTGCCGGTAAAGCCGCTGTGGCCGAAGGCGTAGGGAGAGGCGGAAAGGCTGGCCGGGCTGATTTTGCGGCGGTCTGTTTCGGGTTTGTCAAAGCCCAAGCCGCGGCGGCTGTCGTTGCTTTGGCGGGCAGTAAAAAGCGTGACGGTTTGTGGCTGCAAAAGGCGATGCCCCCCGTAGGTTCCGCCGTTGAGCAGCATCTGAAACACAGCGGCCAATTCGCCCGCGGTTGAAAAAAGTCCGGCATGACCCGCTACGCCCCCCATCATGGCCGCGCCCATGTCATGCACGTAGCCGTCCACGAGCTGATGGCGGTAATAGACGTCGCGTTCGGTAGGCACGATGCGCTCGGAGGGCAGGCGGTTTAGCGGGTTGAATCCCATGGTTTCCAGGCCCATCGGCTGGTAGAATTGCTCGCGGACAAAGTCGTCAAGTGGTTGGCCACTCAGGCGCTCCGCGATTCGGGCCAGCAGGTAAAAACCCAGGTCGGAGTATTTGTACTCGGCTTTGGGCAGCAGGGGTGCTTCGGCAATACGGCGCCAGATGCTGTCCTGCCAGCCGCGGTGCATCCAGATGCCTTCGGCGATGGCCACGTTGAAGTCGCCTTCGGGGGCGCTGCGGTAATACGCCGGATTCAGGGTTTGGTCTTTGTTGAGCGTAAAGCGGTAGAAGGGAATCCAGGGTTGAAGGCCCGCGCTGTGGGTCAGGATGGCGTCCATGCGCAGGTCCGCCACCGGTTTGCCGGCAAATTCCGGCAAATATTCTTTGACGGTTGCGTCCAGGCGAAATTTCCCGTCGTCGTACAACTTCATCACCGCCAGCGTGGTGGCAGCTACTTTGGTAATGGAAGCCAGGTCGTAGAGATCGTCCTGCTGGACGCGCAATTGGCCGGGGTAACTGTGCAGGCCGTAGGCGCGGTCCAGAATGACGTTGCCGTGGCGCGCCACCAAAATGCGCAAGCCCGGTGCGGCGCCTAAAGCGAGCACGCGCTGCGCGATGCTGTCGATGCGCTGCACGGCGGCGTTAGCGAAAAATTCCTGTTCGGGCACCGAGGGTTTGAGCCGGTTGGCGGCCAGGTCAAGGCCGGCACCGGAAGGAAACGAAGCACCGGCGCTGACCGGAAGCCGGCCGCGGATCGGAAGTTGGCCAAACAGGGCGCGGGCTGCGGCCTTTTGACCGTCGGATTGTTCGTCGTAGGCGCACAACAGTTGTGGAGCGTACGGAAAACTTTCCACCGAATAAGGCGAGCCGAAAAGCACCAGAATGACCCGGCTTTTCTGGCTCAGTTGTTGAATGAACGTTCGTTCAGTTTCGGTGATACCGAAACCTTGCCGCGCCGAGCGGGTCATGCCGTGCAGACCCACCACAACCGCTTGGTGGCCGGCGGCCTGGTTCAGCGCTTCCGAGTAGCGGGAATCCGCTGAACCATCAGGCAAAACCAGCGCCGGAAAGGGTCCGAATTCCTGCAACTGTGTCTGGAAAGGCGAAGTGCCGCTGCGGCCCAAGTCCACCAGAAGCAGACCGGGTTTGCTGCCTGATTTGAAGGGCAGAATGCTGTCTGTGTTGCGAAGCAGGGTCAGCCGCTGCTCCACAATTTCGCGGCGGATCCACTGGGCCTGTTCGTTGTTGAGTGCGGCTATCAAACCTTCGGTTGGCGTGGGCGCGTAGCGGTCCAGCCCGGCCCAGGCTTTGGCTTTGAGGATGCGCAACACGCGGGCGTCCAGGTCAGCCGTGCTGATTTGGCCCTCGCTGAGTGCTTTGGTAAGCGCCCGCATGGCCGCCGGAACATCTTCGGGAAAAAGCAGAATGTCGTTTCCGGCCACAAAGGCTTCGACCTCCAGCGCACCCGGCGCGTAATGCGAACTGACCCCTTTCATGTTCAGCGCATCGGTGATGGCAAGACCGCCAAAACCCAGACTGTCGCGCAACAGAGAAGAAGTTATGGCAGCAGAAACAGACGCAGCGCGGTTCTTGCGGTTGTCCAGCGACGGAATATGCAAGTGCGCGGTCATGACGCTGGCCAGTCCCTGACTCATCAGCACGCGGAACGGGTACAATTCCAACGAATCCAGCCGCGCCCAGTCGTGTGCGATCACGGGCAATTCCAGGTGCGAATCGGCGTCGGTATCGCCGTGGCCGGGAAAATGCTTGCCGCAAGCCAGAATGCCGTTGTGCTGCAAACCTTCCATGTACGCCAGGCCTTTGAGGGCCACGTTCATGGGGTCTTCGCCAAAAGAGCGGTCGCCGATGACCGGGTTCAATGGGTTGTTGTTGACATCTATGACGGGCGAAAAGCTCACGTGTACGCCCAACAGCCGGAGCTGCCTGGCGGCCTCGGCGCCAAAACGATAGACAACCTTATCGTCCGAAATAGCGCCCATACTGAGTTGGCGCGGATACAGGACGGTGCTGTCCAGGCGCATGGAGGGCCCCCATTCGGCATCCATGCCCAGCAACAGCGGAACTTTGCTTATGGCCTGCAGCCGATTATTCAGGTTGACTTGTCGAAGAGGGCCGCCCTGAAACCAAATCAGACCGCCAATGTGTTGTTCGCGAATCAACTTGGCTAGTTCCGCCTCGTGGTCGGTGCCTTTGTTGGAATAAGCCGCTACCATGAATAACTGCCCAAGCTTTTCTTCGGTGGTCATGGCCGCTAAAAGCGAATCGGCCCAAGCGCTGGACAGCGCCCAAAAGGGCAGGGTTTGCCCGGAAACGGCCGCCAGTTTATGCGGCGCATGTGGCCCTTGGGTCAGCGACAAAGCCGCAGGAACGGACCCAGGGAAAGCAGAGAGCCCGACCAGCCCAAAAACGAGAAACATTTTGATCAGCGATAGCAACTTGTACAGCACAGAAGGATAGATACCCCGTTAACGGGAATATTACTGCGAAATTGGCTGAATTAGCCCGGATTGTCCCGCATTGTAACCCTTACTTGTGACAGGCATATTGTGGATTGTATTAATGTCAAACCACCCTGCGCAAAACCAACACAGGCAACTGGCCCTTCGCGAACGGGAATCCAAATCCGCAAGCCGCCAGTACGCCGTCGGGAATCCCTGCCAGATGGCGTAACTTTGGCCAAGCCAACAACCGCATTTCCCCGGCAAATCCTACCGTGTTTCGACCCCCAAAACCGCGCAAATTTCAATACCATTTCCGGTTTTCTGACCCGGAAAAGGAGGAGCGCGAAAAGCGCGTACGCTTTTACCGGTCCGAAGAGCGCCGGGCCCGCGCAGCGGAAGCGGACGGGGAACAAGTGGATGTTTTTGGTCCGTTGAGCAAGATTCGGACCAGAGAGCGCTACGGTTCCCAGAGCAATCGGCGCATGGTCTATATTTTGATGACCTTGCTGGCGCTGGCCTTTTTCGTAATTTTTCGCTGAGGCATCCCGGCACGGTGCCGACCATGGACATGACGGCACTCATTCAACGCTTACCGGAGGCAATAGCCAATCAGATCGCCGCCGGTGAGGTGGTGCAACGCCCGTCTTCGGTCATCAAAGAACTGGTGGAAAATGCCCTGGATGCCGGTGCAACGCTGGTGCGGGTCTTCGTGCGCGATTCCGGCAAAGCCCTGCTGCAAGTGGTGGACAACGGCAGCGGGATGGGGCCGGAAGATGCCCGCCTGTGTTTTGAGCGTCATGCCACGTCCAAAATCTCCCGGATCGAGGATTTGTTTACGTTGCGGACCATGGGTTTTCGCGGCGAAGCGCTGGCGGCCATTTCGTCCGTAGCCAAAGTGGAATTGCGCACGCGCCGCGCCCCGGATGAAACCGGGTGGAAGGTGATGGTGGATGCGTCCAAAGTGTTGCTCGAAGAGCCTTGCGAAGCACCGTTCGGCACTTCTGTGTCGGTGCAGCACTTGTTTTACAACGTCCCCGCCCGCCGCAATTTTTTGCGCTCCGGCAACGCGGAAATGCGCCGAATTGTGGACGAATTTCAGCGGCTCGCGCTGGTCAACCCCGATGTGCACCTAACACTGGACCACAACGGGGTAGAAATGTACAACCTCAAACCCGCCAACGCGCGGCAGCGTGTTGTGGCCGTGCTCGGCAAGGCGTCAAATGAACGGCTGGTGCCGGTTTCTGAACAAACGCCGTTGCTGACGGTGGAAGGCTTTGTCGGCAAGCCCGACTCCGTCCGCAAGCTGCGCGGGGAGCAGTATTTTTTTCTCAACGGGCGCTTTTTTCGCAGCAGTTATTTGCACCACGCGGTGCAGTCCTGTTATGAAAAGCTGATTCCCGAGAAACATTACCCGCTGTATGTGCTCTTTTTAGAAGTGGACCCGGCCCAGGTAGATGTCAACGTGCATCCCACCAAAGAAGAGGTTCGCTTTGAGGACGAGCGTGCGGTTTACGCCATTTTGCAGGCGGCTGTCCGGCACGCTCTGAGCCGGTTTAGCACTACGCCTACGCTGGATTTTGACGTGGATCCTGACATGGCGGACCTGGAGGCATTCCGGCGGCCCGTGCGTTCGGTGGAAGGGGATGTGCAGCCCATGCCAACGGCTTCGCGAACCTCCGGCCGGCTGGGGCAGGGGGGGGATTACGGACAGCCTATGCCCGCGTCGATGCGGCGGGGGGCGGGGGGTGCGCAACCCTGGGAAGCGCTGTTTGAAGTGGCTGCCCGTGAACGGGCCGGCAATGCCGAAAGTGAACGGGTGCCGGACCAGGAACTGCCCGGTTGGGGAGCGAACGAGGGCCCTTGGCCCGGAAGGCTAACCCAGGTGGACGAAACGTCAGAAGAATTTGGCGACTCCGGGCGCGCGGAGCCCTACCAACTCCACGGCCGATTTATCCTCTGTCCGATCAAATCCGGGCTACTGCTGCTGGATCAGCGGGCTGCTCATGAGCGGATTTTGTACGAAAAGTACTTGCAGCGGCTGGAGGCGGGCGCTGGAAGTTGCCAGCGGCAGTTGTTTCCGCAAACCATTGACCTTTCGCCGGGCGATGCCGAGTTGCTCCGCTCGTTGATTCCTGCGGTGAACAGTCTGGGTTTTGACGTACAACCCTTTGGTCCTCATTCGTTTGTGATGCATGGCCTTCCAGCGGACTGCCTGGAAATTGACGAAAAACTGGCTGTTGATGAACTCCTGGAGGCCTTCCGCAGTTTAGGTGAGGTTCCCGGACTCAGTCCGCGCGACCGCGTGGCACGCAGCCTGGCAAAAACCTATGCCATTCCGATAGGTCGCAAGCTTGGTCCGGCGGAAATGCGGGAGTTGATTGACGGCCTTTTTGCCTGTATCGTGCCCTATTCGGCTCCGGACGGCAACCTGACTTGCATCACGCTCGGATTGTCTGAACTCGCCGGCCGTTTTAAGAAGCGTTCCTGACGAACACCCTATTTTCGCCCTCAATTCCCCGCATGATTCGCCTGGCTCCCGTCGTTAAAAATTTGCTGATCATCAACGGGTTGATGTTCCTGGCCCTGACGGTGGCCCAGGCGCAACACACCGACCTGAACAGCACTCTGGGTTTGTATTACCCGCAGTCTTCGGCTTTTAAACCGGTACAGATTGTGACGCACATGTTCATGCACGGTGGCTTCTTGCATATTCTCATGAATATGTTCGCGCTGTGGATGTTTGGCAACGCGCTGGAGATGCGCTGGGGACCGCAGCGCTTTTTAACCTATTACTTGATTTGCGGACTGGGGGCCGCCGCCCTGCACATGGGCGTCATTCACCTGCAGGTCATGCAACTCAGTGCGCAAATTGGTCCGGGCGAAGCGCGCACGGTCTTTGAGCAAGGGTGGGAACTGCTTCAGAGCGGCCGCAACTACGCCGACCAGCCCCTGGGGCAACTTAACCGGCTGAGCAACACCCCAACAGTTGGGGCTTCAGGTGCTGTGTTCGGGCTTTTGCTCGGATTTGGCATGTTGTACCCCAATGTTCCCTTGATGCTGATTTTTTTCCCGGTGCCCATTAAGGCGAAGTATTTTGTGATGGGTTACGCGGCCGTGGAACTCATCAGCGGGGTCACCCGCATTCAAGGGGACAACATCGCCCATTTTGCCCACCTTGGGGGAATGCTTTTTGGCTATCTTTTGATTCGCTTTTGGCAGATTCGCCCGGGCGGAAAACCTTAGTAAACCGTTGAGATTCCAGCGCTGCGAATGAGTGTTTTTGCTTCCATTTGGACCGATGTTCACCAACAGTACCGCTATGGCAACATGGTGGTGCGCCTGATTTTGCTCAACGTGACGGTATTTCTCGGCGTGCACCTGGTGGATTTGCTCCTGCGCATCGGGTCTAGTGGCTTTCCGCTTGACTGGCTGGCCATGCCCATGAATACAGACAGTTTGCTCTACCGCGCCTGGACGCCGATCACCTACATGTTCCTGCATTGGGATTTTTGGCACCTGCTCTGGAACATGCTTTTTTTGTTCTGGTTTGGGCGCATTTTGCAGGATTTGCTGGGCAATCGCCGCATTTTGCCCATCTACTTTTACGGCGGGCTGGCAGGGGCCGGGGTAGCCTTTGCGCTGCTCAATCTTTTGCCTGACCAGAACAGCACCATTTTGTTGGGAGCCAGCGCCGGGGTCAGCGCTGTGTTAATGGCCGCGGCCACGATGGCGCCGAACTTCGAGATCATGCTTTTTGTGTGGCCGGTGCGCATCAAGTACATCGCGCTGGCCCGCATTGTGCTGGACATTATTGCCGTTAAGGGCTTTGTAAACACAGGCGGCAGCGTGGCGCACCTTGGGGGTGTTGCGGTGGGCTACCTGTTTATTCGGTTGTTGCAAAATGGTACAGACCTTTCCCTCGGGTTTAACCGGGTTGTTGACGGCATAGACCGTTTGAGCTCCGGACTTTTTACCCGGAAAAGAAGACCCGGACCGCGCGTGGCACACCGGCAGCCGCAAAGTGCTGGCCCCGCCGATGCCGATCGCGCCGCCCGCAGAACCCGGAAGGTGCGCAGCAAGGTTGCCGTTGAAGAGGGGACAGGCGACAAGCAGGCCCGCGTTGACCAGATTCTGGACAAAATCGGCAAGTCCGGCTACGACAGCCTGAGCAAAGACGAGAAAGAATTTTTGTTTAAGTTCAGCAAAGAAGGCTGACGCTGCCATGCGCTGGATCGGATTTTTACTCAATTTGGCTGTTATGGCCGCGCTCGGGGTGGCTTATATGGCGCCGTACCTGGACCCGCGCTCGTTTTGGCCTCCGGCTTTTGCGGGTTTGGTGTTTCCCATTCTGGTGGGCTTGCAGTTGGTGTTTTTGGTTTTTTGGCTCGCCGGGCGTAAATGGGTTTTCGCGGGAATCGCTGCTGTCGCGCTACTACCAGCCTTGCGGGAAAGTGCCCATTACCTGCGCTGGCCCTATGTGTCTTTTGGAAAGGAATCTTCTGACGAAGAGATGGACAGCCTTGCCGCAGCACAACCGCCGTCAATGCGCATCCTTTCGTGGAACGTGCGCGTGTTCAACAAGAACGCACCGGATGTGCGCTTTTCAGGCCGTGACTCCATTTTGGCGTTGCTTGCCGGGCAACAGCCCGACGTGATCTGTTTCCAGGAGTACTTCACCATGTCAGGAACAGAAGACAATGACCACCAGAAGTTGGTGCGCGAAGCTACCGGGTTGCGCTACTTCAGTTTTTGGGAAGCGCTGCGCGATAAGAAGGGACGGCAGTGGGGGCTGGCCATTGTGTCGCGCTATCCTGTGCTGGAGGCCGGAGAGGTCGATTTTCCGGGGGGGGGGACTCTGAACGGCTGTCAATACGCCGATCTGGAAACACCCTCGGGCCGCGTCCGCATTTTCAACACGCACCTTCAGAGCATTCATTTATCCACCGTGGATTACGGGCTGGACGACGCCGTTTCCGAAATGAGAGAAGCCAATACCCGCCGGGTCACGCTTCTCAAATTTCGCGATGCCTACCAGGCCCGCGCCGATCAGGCCACCCGACTGGAAGATGCTGTACTGGACAGCCCCTGGCCTGTGGTGCTTTGCGGCGATTTCAATGACCCTCCGCAAAGTTATGCATACCATAGGGTATCTTCTGGATTGAATGATGCATTCTCGCAGGCAGGCCGCGGTCTGGCCCGCACTCATGCCACCCTTCCTGGGGTGCGCATTGACTACGTTCTGGTAGATACGTCGCTTTCTGTCCTGCGCTATTGGGCTATGCCGAGCCAACTAACGGATCACTATCCGATTGTGGTGGAGGTGGGGTTGCCGGAGTAATTTTTTTTCAAAGAATTATCCAAAAAATCGCTGCGTTATTGGCTCAAATGGCCTACCTTACATTTATTACATTGTCGCAACTTACATTAATAAAGTCATGAGTGCCGTAACACACACCCACACACACAGGCTTATGCATGGTTTAAACGGACAATTGTTTGTCTGGTAATGAGCGCCTTTACGCTTGGCATAGGGTTTCCTACGTTAGTGCAGGGTCAGTGTGTGGCTGATCCGGGGTTTTCGGCTACGGTGACTACCCCTTCGGGGTCAGTATCAACGTCCAGCACGTATGGTACCGGGTGGACTTCAGAGCTGGTGCACATCCAGAATACGCTGGAAATCAACAACAACTTTACCATTTTAACTTGTTCCGCCCTTGTTGATGCAGGGGTGGAGATTGTGGTCAAGAATGGTTTCCTGTTAACTGTTGAAACATCTGTGATTAGCAATTGCGATAATAGCATGTGGGATTACATTAGAGTAGATGGTCGCATTTCCACTGCGCTAATTTCTAAACTGTAATCCGCTGAAGTGGAGTACAATTTGTATTTATGCTGTATTGCTGTTTGTGGGAACGTCCAGCCTTAACTTAGTAATGGCTCAGCCAGAGGCTACTAACTGGATTTTTGGCGACAAAGTGTGGATTAAGTTTCAGGACACCGTACTTCAGATTGGAGATCCATTGCCAATTTGGAGTATGGAGGCTTCGGCCAGTGTATCTGACTCAAATGGCACTCTACAATTTTATACTGATGGTGTAAAGACTTGGAATAGAATGGGTGAGGTCATATCCATTCGAGATATTGAGTTAGATGATACTATTGATAAACAATCTATAACCCAAGGTGTACTGATCCTTCCAAGTCTAACTGAAGCTGGCATTTACTGCATTTTTGGAATAGGTGAGTATGCTAAAGTAGACATGAACCTAAATGCGGGCATGGGCGGAATGGTTTTTACACCATCATGGCAACCTTATGGTGAACTTGATTTGGAGGAGTATGAATTTGGTTATGGTGAAAAGAGTACAGCCGTAAGGCATGGGAATGGCATTGACTGGTGGATCATCCAGCCACGACTTCAATGGGTTTATCCAGGTAATTATGACAGCACTATTTTTTCATTTCTACTTAGTGAATATGGAATCCGATTAATTCATCGTAAAATTGTTAACACAAGAACTCCTGGACTTACCCAAATATATGGTGAGTTGGTAATTTCATCGCGCGGAGATCTGCTGGCCATTCCTTCCCACCGAAGCTTATCTGTTTACACATTTGATCGTTGCAAGGGCGAGGTAGGAGAAGAGATTTACTATAACGATACATTATCAGGCTTGTATGGCTGCGCTTTTTCACCTAATGGAAGTTATCTTTATGTAACTATAAATCCAACGCTCGGTGATGAGAACATATTGTATCAAATCAGTTTAGAAAAAGATCAATTCGGAAATAACCCAATCACAGAAATTTACCATAGACCAGAAAATGGAGTTTATGATTATGGTCAATTGGAGCTGGGACCAGATGGGAAGATATACATGAGTACGGCGTATCAGTCGTACCCTAATGACAGATTCTCCCCAATAAATATGAATCTTTCCATTATTATTAAACCAGATGTTTTTGGTTTTGCCTGCGATTTTGACACTCTCTCTGTTTATCTCAACGTACCCTTCACGGCCTCCCCAATATGGTCAACTACGCCCTCGGTACTCTAGAAGGCAGTGAATGTGACACGCTTGGCGGCTCCACCGCCGTTCCTCCCGTTACCACAGCTCCACGAATACCGTTTACGTGATAAAAACTTAACGCTTGGCGGCTCCACCGCCGTTCCTCCCGTTACCACCCTTCCCCCGAAGTGGCAAATTACCCCTACCGTGAGCAGTGGGTTGTACACCTTTAACGGACCGGGGCAGGCTCTGTTGATGGTCTATGATGTCTGGGGTAGAACGGTTTGGCAAGGCACGGCATCGAGTCAGCGCATGGACCTGTCTGCGCTCCCAGCGGGGCTTTACCTTGTTCATGTGCGATGGGAAGAAAAGCAGCAGACGTTTCGGGTTGTGAAGCAGTAAGAGCTGCTAAACACCTGCAAAATGCTAGCTTCGCGGCATGCTTCTTTTCGCAAAGCAGTTTTGCCGGACAGGTAGTTTTTTGTTGCTGACCGCCACCCTGTTGGCCGGGCTTGCCGGTTGCCAAAGCAAGAAAGAGCAAGAACCGCCAGACTCAACACCCCCCGCGTCCAATCGCCAGGCCCCACCTCCTTTTTCCGCCGACTCCGCGTATGCCTACGTGGCTAAACAGGTGGCCTTTGGCCCGCGTGTGCCTGGCACCCCCGCCCACCAGGCCTGCGGCGATTGGCTGGTGCGTAAGCTGAGCGGTTGGGCCGGTGAGGTGAGCGAGCAAAAAACCACCGTGAAAGCCTGGGACGGCAAGACCTTGCCGCTGCGCAACATCACGGCGCGTTTTAACCCGGACAACCCCAGCCGGGTGTTGTTGTGTGCGCACTGGGATACCCGGCCCATAGCTGACGAAGACACGTCGCGACAAAGCGAGCCCATTCCGGGCGCTAATGATGGGGCAAGTGGGGTTGCGGTGCTGCTTGAGTTGGCGCGGCAATTGCACCGGAATAATCCTGGCATAGGAATAGATATGGTGTTGTTTGACGTCGAAGATTACGGCAATGCGCAAGTGGAGAACAGCTATTGCCTGGGCAGCCAATATTGGGCCACCCAGGCGCGCAAATCGGGCTACACGGCACAGTACGGTATTTTGTTGGACATGGTGGGCTCCGAAGGTGCCGTATTTTATCGCGAAGGGATTTCGATGCACTATGCGCCCGATGTGGTGGAGCGCGTGTGGCGTGCAGCGGCAACGGCCGGGCATCGCTCGTATTTTGTGTACAACCAGGAGCCCTTTCCCCCGTTGACGGATGACCATTTTTACGTCAATCAGATCGCGGGCATTCCCACCATTGACATTATCCAGTACGACCGCGACAACCCCAAGGGCTTCGGCGATTTTTGGCACACGCACCGCGATGACATGGCCATCATCAGCCGCCAGACGCTGCGCGCAGTGGGCGAGACGTTGTGGGTAGCCTTGGAGAAGCCATAATTTTTTTCAAAGAACTATACAAAAAACTGCTGGGTTATTGGCTCAAATGGCCTACCTTACATTTATTACATTGTCGCAACTTACATTAATAAAGTCATGAGTGCCGTAACACACACCCACACACACAGGCTTATGCATGGTTTAAACGGACAATTGTTTG
>Ga0163147_10005704_pt1 | contig 15004 bp, 15 predicted proteins | sample OliLakLV19MP6G1_FD_148597 | JGI IMG/M metagenome (GOLD analysis project Ga0163147, IMG submission 148597) | Freshwater microbial mat bacterial communities from Lake Vanda, McMurdo Dry Valleys, Antarctica- Oligotrophic Lake LV.19.MP6.G1 | ecosystem: Environmental > Aquatic > Freshwater > Lake >...
CTGCTGTCGCAATCGGTGGGCGAGGTGCGCGACGCGGCGCACGTGACCGTGGCATCCACCGGTTACCCGCTGATCGACACGCCGCAGGGCGACCAACTGGTGTTGTGGGATACGCCGGGATTCGGCGACAGCGCGCGGCTGGTCAAGCGCCTGCGCCAGCACGGCAATCCGATCGGCTGGTTCATGTCCCAGGTCTGGGACCGCTTCAGTGACCAGACCTTCTGGCTCAACCAGCTCGCGGTGCGCAATACCCGCGAGCAGGCCGACGTGGTGCTGTACCTGGTCAATGCGACCGAGGAGCCGAGTGACGCCGGGTACCTGGGGCCGGAGTTGTCGGTACTCGAATGGATCGGCAAGCCGGTCATCGTTTTGCTGAACCAGACCGGCGCGCGGCGACCCAGGGAAGAAGAGGCCCTGGACGAAGACCGCTGGCGCAGCTGGCTCAAGCAATGGCCGCAGGTCCAGGCGGTGCTGAGCCTCGATGCGTTCGCACGTTGCTGGGTGCAGGAGTTCGCGCTGTTCGATCGCGTCGATGCCGTATTGGGTCCGGCCCAGCGGGGTGCGTTCGCGCGTTTGTCGATCGCCTGGCGTGGGCGGCGGATGGCGCAGTTCGGCCAGTCGATGCGGGCGCTGGCCCTGCCGCTGGCGCAGGCGGCATCTGACCAGGAGGCGATGCCGCCCACCAGCATGCGCGAGAAGGCGTTGCGCGTCACTGGCCTGGCCCGCGGCAGGGAAGGCGGCGCCCAGGCGCGCGCGATGGCTGCCATGGCGGCGCGCCTGGAGGCGGGGTTGCAGGAGAGCCTGCAGCAGCTGATCGCCATCCACGGGCTAGAGGGCAAGGCGGCCCATGAGGTGGTCGAGCAGGTGGCACGGGACGTGCAAGTCCAGGCGCCCGTCGACGCAAGCAAGGCGGCGCTGGTCGGCGGTGCGATGTCCGGCGCCTTGAGCGGCGTGGCCGCGGATCTGGCCATTGGAGGCTTGTCGTTTGGAGCCGGCATGTTGACCGGTGCGGTGCTGGGCGCTTTCGGCGGTGCCGGGCTGGCGCGCGGGTTCAACACCCTGCGCCATCAGTCGCAGACCGTGATCCAATGGGACCCGGCCTTCCTGCAGCAACAGGTCAGCGGCGCCTTGTTGCGTTACCTGGCGGTAGCCCATTACGGGCGCGGGCGCGGCGAATGGCAGCAGCGCATCTACCCGGAGTTCTGGCACACTCTGGCGGTCAAGACCGTGGCCGATCATGTGCATGCGCTGGACGAAGCCTGGGAGTTGCGCAGCGGCCCGTCCGAGGCGCTCGCCGATGCGCTGACCCGGATCCTGGACGACATGGCGCGCGCAGCGCTTGACGCGCTTTACCCAGGGTGTCTCTCATGACGAAACGCCGGGCCGCTCCCAGGTTTCCTCGCACCCCCTTGGCGGGCCTGGCGAAGCCAGGGCTGGGGGCGCTCACAGGTTCACCTGTTCAGCGTGGCGCAGCAGCCGCCCGCGCGCGGCGGCCAACAGTGCGCGGGAGTATAGGACGTGGAATCCGACCAGCGCCCGAAACATCGGCCCGATCTTTGCGGGCCCGGCCGTACTGTGCCGGGTCGCCGTGATGGCTGACCCGAAGTAGAACCGGGTTCCACCCGCGGCCGGCACGACCATGAACCATGATCGGGTACGGCCTGTGATGTCGCGCATCAGTAGTTGATCCGCGGCGCGCGCCTCCACCTCCCAGGCCGCGAACGCGGAACCCCTGCCGGCCGCCAGTTCCACTGCCTGCAGATCGCTCGACGGTCGGGCGGCAAGCGTGAGCACCAGCCGCTCCAGCCTGAACAGCCAGCTGGTGTAGAACGCCTCGATAAACCGGGCCAGCGGGACGCGGGCACCAGTCTCGATCATGAAACAGTCTGTATAACCGCCGCCCCCGGAATACTTCTTCAGCAATGCCTGTGCAGGCAGCGCGCACGCTTGGACCACCATGGTGACTCCCATTTAACATACGGTAGCGTATGGTAGCGAGGAGTTCGGCGCTCGCGTGTCGATGATCGCCGCGGAAGCGCAACAACTCGGCGGATTCGTCGGCCAGGCGGTCGCGCAGCCCTTGCTGTCGGCGGGCGTACTTCTCAGCGTTGCCTCCTACATGCTGTGGATCGAGCCGCAAGTGGCGCTGGTCGCGTTCGCGTTCTTCTTCCCGTCATTGCTGACCGCCCCCTGGCTGCAGGAGCGCATCAACCGTTACAGCAAGGAGCGCACGGAACTGTTGCACGCCCTCGGCCTCCTAGTCCGGGCCGGCGGCAGGCCGGCGATTAAGGACTGGTTCAGGATCCGGTTGCGGTCCGACCATCGGGGCTTCAGCCTGCAGACGGCCGTGCGATGCGCCGTCCAGCAGCGCCAGCGGCTGGAGCAGCTGTGCCGGTACGTCACCCGTCGATCGCGAAACGCCAATCCTCCGGCAGGACCAGCCGCCATTGCCGCATCGCAGCGATGGCCAGGCGATCCGCGTTTCCTTGATGGTGGCGATGCACGTTACAGCCCGGCCCCCGGCCAATGTTCACCAGCTTCCTATTGCACCAGCACCCGCACCTCGCACGCCCCATGTTGAACCACCCCGATCCCCCAAACCGACGCCGAACCTCTGGCCTGCGCCAGCATCTCCTTCCACACCGATTCGTCCACCACCAGCAGCGGCACCTGCAACCCATACAGTTCGGACGCCACGATACACCCCAGCCCGACGATCAGGTCGCGTTCGCGCATGACGATGGCAGCCGGTCCGGTCCCGTTGCGAATGGCTTCGGCCAGCACGCTGCTGCTCGAGCTCGAGCCCTTGGCGCGCGCCATCAGCATCACGCGGCCTGACAGACTCTGGTCGTATTGCGGGTGGCCGGCCTCGATGATGCGGCCGGCAGCGGCGTCGTAGCCGCCCCAGAAACTCAGCGGCTCTTCCAGCAGCAGGGGCCTGCCCTGGCCGTGGCCGGTGACGACGGCTGTCGCGGGCCAAAGCAGCGGCGCTGGCTCAGTCATGGTCGTCCAGCACCAGTTGGCCTGCGCAGGCCGACCCCACGCATTCGCGCAGGCTGCCGAAGGCGACCTCGACGCCGATGTTGGCAGGCGCATAGTGCGCCCACTTGCCCGAGTTGGTCATCACCAGTCCCGTGGTCTGTCGCATCACCGGCGTGATGTAGGTGCAGGTGTCGGTGACGATGGTGATGCCGCGCGTGTGCAGCCGGGCGGCCTTGCCGGATTGCTCCAGTTCCCACAGGATGTAGCGGCTGGTGTTGACGTAGAAGTCGATGCAGGGCTTCTCGGTTGCCGCCTCCAGCAGTTGCAGCAGTTCATCGAACTCGGTGAGCGAGAAATGCGGGGTGCCGACACTGACCGCGGCGAGCCGGTCGCCGAGCTTGGCGCGGCTCAAGCCGGCCCGGGTGCGCTGCAGTTGCGCACGCGTGACGGTGATGGTGTCCGCCGCTGGCAGGCGGCCCAGCGCCTGCTCCAATGTGCCAGCTTCCGGTGTGATGCCCACGGCGTGGAACATGCCCACTGCGCCGGTCGTCGCGCAGGCCGCGCCCAGGGCCTTGAGTTCGTCTTCGGTGGTGTCCGCAGGCAGGCCGCTGAAAACCGGGATCGAAGCCCCGGTGCGCGCGCCAGCAAAAAGGCCGAGCGCCGCGAACCAGATATCGCGGCTGCCGTGCGCCTGGGGAAAGTCCTGCAAGGCGAACACCATCTGGCCATGCCGGTTCGCCTCGACATGCAGCCCGCAATACGGCGCCCGGCCGGTCAGCGCGGCGCACAGGTCCATGAAGTCGCCATACCGGTTGGTGCGCGCGCCCAGCACCGAGTTGGCGAACACGATGGCATTGGACTCGGCCCAGGCGATCTGCTGACCCAGTCGCGGACGGTTCGGGCCCTGATAGGGCGCACAGGTGAAGGTGGATGCGCAGCCGAGTTCGATATGCGCCTGCATCAGGCGCTGCGCCTGCGAGCGGGTTCCGGAGTCGCCCCGGAACAGCTCCGGATGGATCAGGTCCAGCGAGCCGACGTTCAGTGTCGTGGGAACCACCACCTTGCCGCCGCTGGCGACCAGGCGCTCGACGAAGTCCAGCGACGCCTGGCCGTGGTAGAGACAGCCGTCGATGTGGGCGCTTTCGATATCGAGCAGGCGTTCGGCGCCCAGCAACGCGGCCGCGCGCACCAGGATGCGCATCGCCAGCGCCGCGGCGTCGCCGTGCCGCCCATCGAGTAGTTCCTGGTCATGGCCGGAGAGTTCGATCATCGGCTTGCGGCGGCTCCAGCCGCAGCTCTCACGCTCATGAGCAACAAAATCGTGTGTCGTTGATTTAATTGAACCTGGTCACGCTTGTTTCTGCGCGAGCACCGCGGCGCGCCAGGGGCCGTGGGATGCTCTCAGGTTCTCAGTCCGCCTGGAACCCGGAATTCCTGATCGGCATTGCCCAGGCCGCCTTATCGCCGGCCAGCCGTTTCGTCATGTCGTCGGCGCTGCCAGGGGCGGCGGTCAGGCCCAGCCCTGCCAGGCGTTCGACCACATCTGGCTGCTTGAGCGCCGCCTGCAGCGCGGCGTTGAGTTTGTCGACTGTGGCCCTGGGCATGTTCGGCGGACCGAAAACACCGAACCAGGCCAGCGCGTCGATGTCGATACCCTGCTCCTTGAAGGTCGGCACGTCGGGAAAGGTCGCGTGGCGCTGGGCACCACTGAGGGCCAGGATACGCAGCTTGCCGGCCTTGTGGTATTCGGCGAACTCGGCCGGCGTGTCGAAGCCGATCGGAATCTGCCCGCCCAGCAGGTTGGTGACCATGGGTGCGCCGCCCTGGAAGGCGACATGGGTCAGCTTCATCTTGGCGGCGCCAGCCAGCATTTCACCCATGAAGTGGGGCATGGAGCCGGCTGCCGGTGAGCCGAAGTTGGCCTTGCCGGGGTTGGCCTGAAACCAGGTGATCAGCTCTTTCATGTCCTTGGCTGGCGTGCCCGGACCGGCAGCGAGTGCCAACGGAAAGGTGACGGCATTGCCGATCGGCGTGAAGTCCTTCGTCGTGTCGTACTTGATGCTCTTGAATACCATCGGCTGCACCACCATCACGGCAAACGGCACCACCATCACGGTGTTGCCGTCGGGCGCCGCGTCCTTGACCAACTGCGCCGCGATGCGGCCGCCGGCGCCGGGTTTGTTCTCGACCAGCACCGGCACGCCCAGCGTGTCCTTCATCTTGTCGGCCAGCAGCCGGGCCGTGGTGTCGGCGGAGCCACCCGGCGGGAAACCGACAACCAGCCGGACCGTGCCGGTCTGCGCCATGGCGAGCGGCCCCAGGCCCAGGGCAAGGGCCAGTCCGAGAACGGTTCTGCGCAGCGGGTTCAGCTCGGTCATGGGTTTGTCTCCAGCAGTTGGGGTGGTCGGGTCGCAGCAGTGTAGCGCCGCGCGCCGAAGTGTCCACGATGCGCCCCAGCTATTGGCCCAGGGCGGTCGTGTCAACGGCCGTTCTGTTGCTGCTGCTGAGGCTGGCGACCTTGTCGGCCGGCATGGGCTTCGGCGAATCGGCACTGATCTCCGGTGGTGTGCGCAGTGCCGATGTGCGGGCAGACAGCGAGGTCGAGTGTTACCGACTGGGCACGGACGCGTTTGCCGGGTTGGAACATGAATGCCCCAGCCTGATGATCCGCCTGAAGCACAACCTGCTGGTGAGCATGGCCGATACGTCCGCGCGGCCCACGGCGGAGGTGGCGGCACTGGAAGGCTGAGGTTGTGCCTGTGCGTTGTTCATAATAGGGTGTTGGCACGGTAGCGCGCAATCCGGCGCGCGAGCCTTCACCTTCGAGCAAGGTCGACCCAGGAGCAGACACCACATGACTTATTTGCGACTCGTTCTGGCGGTATGCATGCTCGGCCTGCTGGCTGCATGCGGCACTCCGTATGCCACCGTGTCCGGCAGCAGCCAGGGTGAACCGGTGATGCTGCTGGGCCATGACCCGACGGCCTATTTCACCCAGGGTGCGCCGGTACGCGGCAAGCCGGAGTACAAAGTCAGCTATCCGGACCGCACCTATTACTTCGCTAGCGCGGAAAGCCGCGAGTTGTTTCGTGGCAGCCCCTGGAAGTACGAGCCGCAGTATGGCGGTTTCTGTTCCAGTGGCGCGGCGTACGGGCTCAAGCTGGGCAGCGATCCGACGGCCTGGCAAATCTACGACGGCCGCCTGTTCATCTTCGGCGACAACCTGGGCAAGACAGCCTGGCAGCTCGATCCGGCCTGGAATGTCAAACAAGCCGACGCCCTGTGGCCGGAGTCGCGCCGGCATGGTTGGCGATACCAGTCGCTCATGCGTTATGCCGACAAGGTGCCGCACTACAAAACCGGCGCCGAGATCCGCCAGGAATGGCAGCAGAAGAACCCCGGCCAGGAGTGGCCGGTCTACGACGCCGGCGGCATGGTGACCAACCTGTTCTTCAAGCCGCCGGGATGGCGCGCCGCCGAGGGCTTCGGCCAACCGGCGCTGGGTTATCCCAACTAGGGTTCTTCCAGGGCCCGCCTACCCGGGCCAACCACGGCCTGCGGCGTGGGCGGGGCGCCGTTTGTCGGGTCAGTCGCGGGCGGCGTCCTGCCGGGGTTCAACGCGTGATGTCGTTCAGCGACCAGTCGTAATGGAGGTAGCGCACCCGGACCGGGCCGGCTCGCAGTGCCGCCCGGTCGGCCGGCTTGCTCGCCAGCTGGTCGGCATACAGCGCGAGCAACTTGTCGATGCTGCCGACGCCGCGGTGGCCCTTCTGGAAATCTTCCTGGAACCATTTGAAGATCTCGCTGATTTCGGCGCGACCGTCGTCGAACCGGTTGCGCGTGCGGTCGGCCATGAAGCGGGTCATGCCGTCATCGAGCTGGGCATCGAGCTTTGCCGCGACGAACGCCTCCGGGCGCAGCGCCGGGCAGCCGATCGAGGCGCAGTTTACCGCTGCGTGCACGCGCCAGTCCTTGTAGGTCGGTCGTAACTGTTCGTGTTCGATCCAGTCCAGGTGGCGCTGCTCGCCGAGCAGCCGGAAGAACTTCTTCTTCCACGGGCTCTGGAGCAGGCTGCCCAGTTCCTTGATCGACTTGAGGTTTGGGTATTGCGTGAGGATCAGCTCGACCGTGAAGCCGTTGTAGGCGTTGATCAGGAACGTCATCTTCTGGTCGCGCGAGAAGCCGGCGAACTGGGCCGGCGTCAGCGCCGACCACGCCGCGAGCACCTGTTGCAGGGCCGGCCGGTCGGCCGCAAAACCCTTGTAGTCGATTCGGGTTTGCTTGTCGTCGGGCAACCAGCGCACGTGTTTCTTCAGCAGCGCGTCCCAGGCGGCATAACCGTGGTCGAACTCGTCGCCGCCCGCCTGGGCATGCACTGCCAGCGATGGCAACGCCAGCGCGATTGCAGCCGCGGTCAGAAAAAGTCGTCGCTTGCACATGTCTCAGCCCCGTTTCCAGTCGTGGTACCTGCGCACCCACTCCAGCAGCCGCTTGGGCTGGTGTGCGCGCTTCCATTCTCCCGCAGCGTATTTGTTGGCCTCCGACCAGGTCGGATAGATGTGGATGGTACCCAGGATCTTGTTCATGCCCAGGCCGTGTTTCATCGCCAGCACGTATTCGGCCAGCAGGTCGCCGGCATGGGAGCCGACGATGGTCACGCCCAGGATGGTGTCCTTGCCTGGCACCGTGAGGACCTTGACGAAGCCATGGGCCTCGCTGTCGGCAATGGCGCGGTCCAGATCGTCGATGCCATAACGGACCACCTCGTATGCGATGCCCTGGTCCTTGGCGTCCTGCTCGTTCAGACCGACCCGCGCAACCTCCGGGTCGATGAAGGTCGCCCACGGAATCACCGAATAGTCGGCCTTGAAGCGCTTGAAATCGCCAAACAACGCATTGACTGCCGCGTACCAGGCCTGGTGGGAGGCTGTGTGCGTGAACTGGTAGGGCCCGGCGACGTCGCCGGCGGCATAGATGTTGGGATACAGCGTTTGCAGGTATTCATTGGTGTCCACAGTCTTGTGCGTGCCGATGCCCAGTTCCTCGAGCCCGTAGCCGGTGAGCCGCGCGGTGCGGCCGACCGCCACGATCAAGGCGTCGAACTCCAGGCGGACTTCCTTCTGGTCGTGTTCGACGACGATGGCACGGATGTCGCCGTCCTTCGCGCAGCGCAGCGCCTTGTGCGAGACCATCACCTGTACGCCGTCGGACTGCAGTGCCTGGCGTGCGAACTCCGAGACCTCCGGGTCCTCGCGCATCATGATGCGCGTTGCCATCTCGACCTGCCACACTTGCGCGCCGAGTCGCGCCAGCGCCTGTGACAACTCGCAACCGATCGGGCCGCCACCGAGCACCACGATACGTCGCGGCATCTCGTCCATCCGCGCGAACGCATCCCACATCGTGTCGCTGGTCAGGTAACCAACTTCGTCCAGGCCTGGCAGCGGCGGAACGAAAGGGCGTGCACCGGCCGCGATGACGATGTTGCGGGTCGTCAACCGGGAGGTGCTGCCGTCGTGGGCCCGGATCTCGACCGTCCAGGGGTTGACGATGCTCGCATGGCCCAGCCTGACATCCACGCCCAGATCGGTATATCGCTCGACGCTGTCATGCGGCGCGATGTCGGCGATCACGTTGTGGATACGTGCCATGACCTGCTTGAAGCTGAACGTGGCTGTCGCGCTGGAGAATCCGTAGCGCTCGGCGTGGCGGATCTGGTGCTGCAGCTTGGCGGTGCGGATCAGCGCCTTGCTCGGCACGCAGCCGAAGTTCAGGCAATCACCACCCATCTTGTGCGACTCGACCAACGTGACCCGGGCCTTGACGGCAGCGCCGATCAGCGAGGCGACCAGGCCGCCCGCACCGGCGCCGATGACGACCAGGTTGCGGTCGAAGCGGGCAGGGCGCACTGCGTTCCAGCGCGCGAACACCTTGCGCCGCCGTGCGATATCGACAATCTTGCGAGCGACCAGCGGAAAGATGCCAAGCAGCACGAAGGCGCCGATCAACCGGGGCGAGAGGATAGACGACAACGAGTCTATCTTGGCCAGTTCAGTGCCGGCATAGACAAAGGCCACCGTCCCCGCCAGCATGCCAACCTGGCTGACCCAGTAGAAGGTCCAGGTCTTCATCCGGCTCAGGCCCATCACCAGGTTCAGGATGAAGAACGGAATCGCCGGAATCAGCCGCAGCGTGAAAAGGTAGAAGGCGCCCTCGCGGTCGATGCCCTTGTTGACCTCGGCCAGGCGTCGGCCGAAGCGCGCCTCGATGCTGTCGCGCAGCAGATACCGCGCCACCAGCATGGCCAGCGTGGCGCCCAGTGTCGACGCGAAGGACACGACGATCGTGCCCCAGACCAGCCCGAAACTGGCGCCGGCAGCCAGCGTCATGATGGCCGCACCGGGCAGGGAAAGAGCCGTGACCACGACGTAGATCGCGAAAAACAGCAGCGTGACCAGCAGCGGCCGGGCCTCGTACAGCGACGCGATCCGGGCCTGGCTTTGCCGGACGTATTCCAGACTGAAAAATCGCCCGAGGTCGAGCGCGAAGAACGCAACGGCTGTACCGACTAGGAGCAACAGGACGACGATTTTTTTCGGACTCAAAGCTTCGGCCCCGTTATTGGTTTTGTATGCGGCATCTGGATCGGTTCCAGGGTTCGTGTGATGCAGTCGCCGGGTGTGTCGGATTCTTACATTTTGCGACCGGTTCAAGTTTGCGACTGTTGGCCCGTTTGGCAAGCGGCGACCTGCCCTGCGTCAGCCGGCATTCCGTGCTCGCTGCGGCCACGGCGCCAGCGCTGCCAAGCGGTGCTGCGGTTCAAGGCAGCAACACGATGTCGCCCAGATAGCCCAGGCTGCTGCCGCCCGTGTTGTCGGCGTCGGCTCCGACTGCCAGCGCCAACAGCGCCGGCAATACCCGGGTTTCGTCACCGAACGCGCGCAGAAAGTCTTCGCCCAATGCGCGCTCCACGATGACCCACTGGCCGGGTCGCGGCGGACCGGAGCTGGCGACCACGTACCGTACCCGGGCACTGAAAACATTGGGCACGATGCTGCCCAACGGCAACAGGCGGTCCCAGACGTAACACAACGTGGCGGTGGGCAGCGGCTCGCCGGACAAGGCTCTTGCCATGCGCAGCTTGGCCTGCTCGCCGAACGACAGTCCGTCCAGGGCCATGTCGAACATGGCGCAGACCTTGAGCGGCGTGTCGTCGCCTTGCTTGCGCAGCAGGTCGGATGCTGGCAGGCCGCGTTCGAGTTGCCAGCGCCAGCGCAGCCGTGTCTGGGTCGCAATCGCCGCAGAGTCGGTATCAAGCACCAGATTGCCGTAGGAACCGTCGGCCTGCATGCGCAACACGGAGCCGCCGTCGCCGCGGGACTCGATGTCGAAGCGGGTCATTGGCAACTTCTGACCTGGCAGCCCGACCTGGCGCCACGGTGCCGCCACCGGGCCGGCCGACATGCGGGAAAAGCTGGCCTGCGCCAGCCGAGTGGCCGTCTGCGCGGCGTCGGCACCTGCCAGCGCGCCAGCCGGCACGTTGAGCACCAGCAGCCCGACTGCCGTGACCAGGCAACGAGCGCGGTATTTCATGCCGTGGCGATGCAGTGGCAGATGGTCTGGGTTGGCATGGAGCTTGTTCGCGGGAGATCGACAAGCTGCATGGTAAGGCGACCGCGCAAAGGCAGTCCGCGCCCGGAGTTTGGCCCTGACTTTGGCGGGCTCTTCGGGGCTGGGCATGCCAACGGTGCGCACATCAAAAAGGGGCTGCCCGGCCCAGCGTCGGACAGCCCCGGGTCTCTACCCGTTGCCGTATCTCAAGCGCGGTCCTTCGGCTTCACGAACCATTCGTCCCGAGCGCTGGCGGTCCAGGCGTCGACCTGCCTTTCGGCTTCGTCCTTGGCAACGCCATAACGCTCCTGCACTTTGCCGGCCAGTTGTTCGCGCCGCCCGGCGATGACGTCGAGGTCGTCGTCCGTGAGTTTGCCCCACTGGGTCTTGGCCTTGCCAGTGAGTTGTTTCCAGTTCCCTTCAATGCGATCCCAATTCATGGTGTCCTCCATGTGTAGAGATGGTTGTGTGCGGCCAGACGGCCGCGTGCGAGATGGCGGCGGTCGTGCGGACCGCCGCACCGTGCCCTGCCGCTGCTACTGCGCGAGCCAGTCCTTGAGTTCGTCGGCGTGCTCTTGTTCGTCGCTGAGAATGTCCTCGAGCAGGCGCCGGGTGGTGGAATCCTTGTCGCCGATCATCGTGATCATCTGGCTGTAGGACTCGACCGCGACTCGTTCGGCGACCAGGTTGGCGCGGATCATCGCCGTGAGGTCCTTCGAATCGTCGTACGCTGCGTGGCTGCGACGGCTGAGCGAGTCGGGCGAGAAGTCGGGTTCGCCGCCGAGCTGCACGATTCGTTTCGCCAGACGGTCGGCATGTGCCGCCTCTTCGTTGGCGTGGACCATGAACTCCTCGGCAATCTTGGGCGAAGCCAGTCCGTCGGCGGTGAAGTGGTGGCGTTTGTAGCGCAACACGCACAGCAACTCGGTGGCCAGCGCATCGTTGAGCAGCCGGATGATGTCTTCGCGCCAGGGGCCGTAATGCGGCGTGATCGCACCGTCATCGATGCTGCGGCGTGCCTGGTCGATGGCATCCTCGTTCAGCCGCATCTGCTGGTGTTCGCTGGCCTGTTCCGTATGCTTGTCTCTGGTGTTCATTGCGTTGCTTCCTTGTGGGTGGTGGTGAGGACGACCCCGCGGGGGTCGCAGCGTTCGATTGACTTCGATTGACTGTAGGCATGCCCGCTGTCAGCGGCCATCGGCGGTTGACGCTGCTGGATGTAGGAGTGCGCCGCGTGCTGCCGTCGGAAGCGCCGGGCGCGATACAGCCCTCCATCGGATCTGCCATGGCGGCTTGGCCTCGCCGGGCCGCTCCCAAGTTTGCTCCGCGCTCAAGCCGCGACTCGCTCCGGTTCGCGCAGCATGCGGATCTGCTGCAAGCTGGCATCGATATCCTGCATCTGGCGTTCGATCAGCGCATGCACGCCGGCTGGCGTGTCCTGCTGCAAGGCTTGCTGGTAACACGCGTATGCCCCCGATTCGCCGCGCTCGCATTCGGCCACGATGGACTGGTCGCGCAGGCCGCACAAGGTGCCGTGCGCCGCCACCCAGCCACGGTGCGAGATCTTTTTGGTCAGCTCGTCCGTCGCAGGCACGCCACCCAGGCGCAGCACCATGGCGTGTAACTGCGTCTGGGCGGCGTCATACTGCTGTGCCCGCTTGCGAAACAGTGTGCGATGCCGGCTGGTATTGGTGTAGTCGGCGCAGGATGCAAATCCGTAGGCGCCGTCGGCGCAGGTATGGTGGAGCCCGTTGAGCAGGTCGATCAGCGTGGGGTCCGTGGTGTCCGCTGTCTCGGCTTGCGTGGTGGAGATCTGCAGCGTCGGTCTGGTGGTTGCCATGGGATTTTTCTCCGAATGTGGTGGACCCTGCGACACCGGGAAGGGTCGCAATGGTGGTGCGAACCCGGCCATCGTAGGCAGACGGATCGGGTGCCGGTATCGGCTTTTGGCATGCGCACGTGTAGGACTTCGCCGCATCGTGCGGTCGCGACTGCGCATCTGCGCAGGCCCGCCGGTTCACCCGTGTGAACTGGCGATCGTCAAACGGGTCGGCTGCATGTGGCGTTGAGCCGGGCGACCGCGGGGCGTTGTCCGACAGGGTGACCCGGTGTGCGCCGATACGTGGGCCCCGGCGGGAGGATTACGCTGGCTCCATCAACATTCCTGCCGGACCCGGCTGCACCCCACATGCACATGCATATCCAGGAGCCGTTGCCGGCCGCGCGGTGCTTGCCCTGGCGTAGCTGGCTGATCGCTGCTGCCGCCGTATGCCTTGCAGGCTGCAGCAGCCTGCCCGTATTCGTGCCTGACCTGTCGCGGCGGGATGCGCCGCCGGTGCAACTGGCCGGTGCGCACGGCCCTTTGTCGGCAAACCAGAGCCGGGCGGTGCTCGAGCGGCTGCACAGCCGGGGCCCGCCGACCAACATCTTCGAGCGCCACCTGGCGCTGGAGGAGGCGATTGTCGGTAGCGCGCTGACCACCGGCAACCGGGTGCGCCTGCTCTTGGATGGGCCGGCGACCTACGACGCGATGCTGGCCGCGATTGCCGCCGCCAGGGATCACGTCAACATGGAGACCTACATCCTGGACGATGACGCGGTCGGTCGGCGATTCGCGCAGGCCCTGATCGCCAAGCAGCGCGAAAACGTGCAGGTCAACCTGATCCATGACAGCGTCGGCACCTTCAACACGCCGCGGGCATTCTTCGAAGAGCTCTCCGCCCAGGGCGTTCAGGTGCTCGAATTCAATCCGGTCAATCCGCTGCAGGCGCGCAATGACTGGGAGATCAACCAGCGTGACCACCGCAAGCTGCTGATCGTCGACGGCGCCACCGCTTTCCTGGGGGGCATCAACATCAGCAGCGTGTATTCGAGCGGTTCATCGATCAAGCTGCACCAGGGCCACGACGGAGCGCCGCGCTGGCGCGACACCGACCTGCAGATCGACGGACCGGTGGTGGCAGAGTTTCAAAAGCTGTTCCTGCAGACCTGGCGCTCGCAAAAGGGCGAACCACTGGCGGTACGGGACTATTTTCCGGCGCTCGCGCCGGTCGGCAACCAGGTGGTGCGGGCGATCGGCAGTTCGCCGGATGACAACTACAGCCAGATCTATGCGACCCTGCTGTCGGCGATTCATAGCGCCGAGAGCAGCGTGCAGATCACCAACGCCTATTTCGTACCCGACCCGCAGCTGCTCGAAGCGCTGACAGCGGCAGTGTCGCGGGGCGTCAACGTCTCGCTGATCCTGCCATCGCAAACCGATTCCTGGCTGGTGTTCCACGCCGGACGCGCCCACTACGCCCGGTTGCTGCGGGCAGGCGTGAAGATCTTCGAGCGGCGTGGCGTCATACTGCATTCCAAGACCGCACTGGTCGATGGGGTGTGGGCCACCGTCGGTTCGACGAACCTGGACTGGCGCAGTTTTCTGCACAATCACGAACTCAATGCCGTCGTGCTCGGGGCGCAATTCGGCCAGCAGCTACAGGCCATGTTCGACCAGGATCTGGCGCTTTCGGACGAAGTCACGTTGGCGCGGTGGGAGCGCCGTGCGATCGACATGCGTCTCAAGGAACTGTTTGCCCGCGTATGGGAGTATTGGTTATGACACGGTACCTGGCTGCCTGGGCGAGTTGCATCGCGGTGATGCTGGTGCCCGACGCCGTCTGGATCGGTTCGGATTGTTCGCCTACGCAACCTATGACTTGACCAACCTGGCGGCGCTGCGCGACTGGCTTCTGGGCCTGTCACTGATGGATATGACGTGGGGCAGTTTCGCCAGCCTCTGGGCCGGCGCCGCTGGCAAGGCGGTATTCGACCGGCTGGCACGCGGCGCATGACTGGCGTATATCGTGCGCATATCCTGCGCATGTCCGGGGCATGATCAACGGATATCCGGCGCACAACCGGCGCACAACCGGCAGACAACTGGCAGACAACTGGCACGTGGACGGCCGCAGGCACCCCTGGCCGGCGGGTAGTATCTGCCCATTCCTGCATCATGAGGATGCAGCACGTGCTGGGGATCGCCCTGGCGGTTGCAGGTCAGCGGGCTGGACGTCCCAGCAAGCTGGCCAGTCCCATCAGCACAGCACCGGTGGCGGCGGCGATCAGCAGCGACTTCAACGGTTCCTCGCGCACATACTGCCGAGTGCCATCGGACAACAGGAACGCGGTGTCGCGCAACTTGCGCGTCGTCTCGCGTGCCGATTCCGCGCTTTTGCGCGCCAGCGTGTCCACCCGTTCGGCGGCTTCGTCGTAGCGCGGCGAACCCCTGTCGCGCAGTTGCTGGACCTTGTAGTCCAGGTCGCCGAGTGCCTGGTCCGCGGCCTGTTGGGTCGAGTGGATGGCGCGCCTTGTCGAGTCGGCGGCCCGGTCGACGATGTTGGGGGTGTGGGTCTGGATGGTGTTGTCT
>Ga0163147_10005708_pt1 | contig 14994 bp, 13 predicted proteins | sample OliLakLV19MP6G1_FD_148597 | JGI IMG/M metagenome (GOLD analysis project Ga0163147, IMG submission 148597) | Freshwater microbial mat bacterial communities from Lake Vanda, McMurdo Dry Valleys, Antarctica- Oligotrophic Lake LV.19.MP6.G1 | ecosystem: Environmental > Aquatic > Freshwater > Lake >...
TTTTATTGTTGAAAAATAATTTCCTTTTTTTCAGGAAAAATTAAAGTACCAGCTTGCATGGGTAATACAGCTTATGCAATTGCTTAGGGAAAAGATATTTTTTGCTTTCTTTAAAAGAAAACTGGTTGTAAAAAATTTGGTTGCAGGAGATTGGCCGTATAACTTTTTCTCTAAGGAATCATTTGGTTTGTTGAGCTCGGATATATTTACGACAAATGTTAAATTTTGGATTTATTATTTTTTAAAGTTGTTTTTCTAACTGGTTACTGATTAAAAAGTTTTAAAAAAACTCTTTTTATTGAATGCAATTTTTTTTAAATCCACCGAACGGGTTTTACCGTATTTATTTTTGTTAAAATTTACCAACCAAAACAAAATTTTTATTATGCACCTTTTTTTACCAAAATCAGCAGTGCTTTTATGTAGCTTTTTAACATTAATAACTATTCCTCTTTTTGCCCAAACTAGTATTAAGGGCATTTACCTGGTTGATGATAAATCAAAAATTCCTGTTACTGAAGCCTTGGTTCAAAATGAAGATTTAAAGTTTACTGCAACAGGCGATGAAAATGGTTTTGTAAACATTGCAGGTATTTCACCTTTTACAAAAAAGCTTATTGTATCAAGAATTGGATATGAAACTAAAATAGTTGAAATTTTTTCGCTTAAAAAAGGGGTTAACACAAATACAGCCATAATTTATTTAAGCACTGCCATATCAAGTCTTAAAGAAATTACCGTTCGTGCGTCTGCCAATAGTAGCAGCGGAGGCGTGTTTAAAACTATCAGTGATTTAGATATTCATCTTCGCCCCATCAATAATTCCCAGGAAGTGTTGCGGATGGTGCCGGGATTATTTATTGGCCAACATGCAGGTGGTGGAAAATCAGAACAAATATTTTTACGGGGTTTTGATATAGACCACGGCACCGACATTAACCTTTCCGTAGATGGCATGCCCGTAAATATGGTAAGCCATGCACATGGCCAGGGTTATGCCGACTTACACTTTCTGATTCCTGAAATAATTGAAAAAGTAAATTTTAATAAAGGGCCCTACTTTGCCGATAAAGGAAATTTTGCTACAGCAGGCTTTGTTGACTTTAAAACAAAGAATTATCTCGAAAACAATTTTGTAAAAGCAGACGGTGGACAGTTTAATACCTTTCGGGGTATTACAGGGCTTAATCTGTTAAAACAAAAAGGCGAAAGGCGGAACCAAAGTTTATATTTTGCGGGTGAAGCATCCTTTACCAAAGGTTTTTTTGATAGTCCTCAAAACTTCAATAGGTTTAATGGAATGCTAAAATACCATGGCAGCCTCAACAATAATACTACATTAACTGCTTTGGTTAGCGGATTTACGAGTAAATGGAATGCTTCGGGCCAAATACCCGACAGGGCTGTAAATGATGGTGCCATTGGCTTTTACGGTGCCATTGATAATACAGAAGGCGGGCAAACTTCCCGGTACAATGCTAACGTAGAATTAGTTAATAATTTTGATAATGGTGGCGTATTGCGGAACAGGATTTACTATACGCATTATAAATTTAAGCTGTACTCAAATTTTACTTTCTTTAAAGAAGACCCAATAAATGGCGACCAGATAAGGCAGGGCGAGGACAGAAACTTATTGGGATATACCAGTTCTTACCAAAAAGATTTTTTATTGGGAAATATTAAAACACAAACCAATGCCGGGGTTCAGGTACGGTACGACATTATAGATAACCTGGAATTAGCTCGTACAAAAAACAGGAATATTACCACTATGCCAATTATGTTTGGTAAAGTAAATGAGTTAAATACTGCCGCATTTTGGTCGCAAAAATTTTCACTCACCGATAAATTAGCTATTGCAGCCGGGCTTAGGGCTGATTACTTTAGTAACCGTTACAACGATCAATTAAACAGCAAGCAATTATCATCAGATGCAGCGTTGATAAGCCCTAAATTAAACTTCAATTTCCGGGTTAATAACAAAGTGCAATTATACTGGTACAATGGCCGAGGCTTTCATAGCAATGATACCAGGGTTGCCGTACAACAAAACGGAAAAAAAGTAGTTCCGCCTGGCTGGGGTACAGATATTGGAGGCATTTTTAAACCAACAAAGAAATTGCTGTTACAGGCGGCCCTTTGGTATTTGCAACTCGATCAGGAATTTATTTATGTAGGTGATGAGGGAGTAGTAGAACCAAGTGGTAAATCAAGAAGGGCAGGTATAGATGTATCTATGCGGTATGAAGTAGCTAATAATCTTTTTGCAGATGTAGATTTATCACTTGCTAACCCAAGAGCAGTTGATGTTGCAAAAGCTGACAGCTATTTGCCTTTGGCACCACGTTTTACAAGTGTAGGTGGCCTCACCTATCGCAAAGAATATGGATGGAATGGAAGTTTGCGTTATCGCTTTATGGATATAAGGCCTGCCAACGAAGATTACACAGTAACAGCTAAAGAATATTTCATTGTGGATGCTGCTGTAAATTATTCTACAACGAAATGGGAAGCAGGTTTATCAGTTCAAAATGTATTAAACACCAAATGGAAAGAAACGCAATTTGATACCGAGAGCCGTTTACAAAACGAGCCTGCACCAGTTTTAGAAATTCATTTTACACCCGGCTCTCCATTTTTTGCGAGGTTGAATTTTACAGTATTTTTTTAGTATTTGTACACACACAAATACTTAAACCATCCGTTTACACCCAAGTAATTTAACTTCTACAGCTTTTGGATCAAACTGCACCGCAAATGGCCTGCTTTCAACAGCTTTTGGATTTCTTAATAATGCCATTGGTAATACATCTGCCGCTTTTGTATGGGAATGTTTAACAAGTAGTGCATATGCTACTGCCTGGGGATTTGGTTGCATGTAAGCAACTTAACAACTACTGCTTTTGGTTCTGGCTGTATCGCAAATGCTGCAAACTCTGTAGTAATGGGAAACTACGCATGTACAAGAACCAACGCCAATAAAAATTGTTATTGGGCATGTGCTCAAAGCTGTGAAAGAAAAATTTTTTAAATATTTCAATCAAACCAAACACTAGTAACTTGTAGATAGATATGGCTTAGATCTTGCAACACATTGTGTTTTAGATTTTTTGACATGCTGCAAATTTGTAGCATGATTTTTTTTGAACAAATTATTAATCAACTCATATACTATGGCATCTGGTTTTTTTGCATTGTTAGATGATATTTCAGCTTTGGTAAAAGTAAGTGCAGCAAGTTTAGATGATGTGCCTTCACAGATAGCGAAAACCACAGGTAAAGTGTCAGGTATTGTGATAGATGATACGGCAGTTACTCCAAAGTATGTGGTGGGCCTGAATCCCTCACGGGAGCTTTCTATTATTTTCCGTATAGCTAAAAAATCACTCTTTAATAAACTAATTATTTTAAGTCCCGCTGCCTTGCTGCTGGGTTATTTTGCTCCCTGGGCAATCACGCCTATTTTAATGTTGGGTGGTGCATATTTGTGTTTTGAAGGGTATGAAAAATTACATTCCGTGTTTAGCAAGCAGCATACGGTGGTGGATGCAACGGTGGATTTAAAGGAAATAACACCAGCAGAATTGGAAAAAGAACGGGTGGCAGGTGCCGTGCGTACCGACATAATTTTATCGGCAGAAATTATGGCCATTGCTTATAGCCAGGTAAATGAACAAACAATCGTCAACCAAATTATTGTTATGTTGGCCGTTGCTGTTTTTATTACAGTGGCCGTATATGGTTTTGTAGGATTGATTGTAAAAGCCGACGATTTTGGGGTGCATCTTACACAGACAAAATTCAACCCTCTTACGCAAAAATTTGGACGAGGTATAGTAAAATTTATGCCGCACTTTCTGGTAGTCCTTGGATATGTGGGTACAGCAGCAATGCTTTGGGTAGGTGGCGAAATTATTTTCCATGGCATTCCATTTACAGCTCATTTACTACACAATCTGGAAGTTGCACTTGAAAAATTGCCGGTATTGGCCTGGTTTGCCAAGGCGCTTTCCTGCGGCATTGGCGGCCTTGTGGTAGGTTTTATAGTAGAAAAAATAGTGTCGACCGTAAAGAGTTTTTTTCCGGCGGCGAAGAATATAAATAATTAAAAAGCAACTGATTTCCATATGGTAGCAGCGTCATTTTTATCACTGCAGGTGACGCCGAAAAAATTATAGCAAGATGGCTGCATACTGTCTCTTCCAGTTATAAACATTGATATTTATTACTTCTAACCTGGAGAAATCAGCAGTTAGTAGTTAATGTAGATTGTTTTGTTACACATACTACTGTTTGCAACTGTCCGGGCAAAGCCAACAGCATTCTTTACTATTCGTATAGATGCCGAATGTTCTATAGCTGCACTAATTTGATCAGGGTGCCTTTTTCAACCCGGTCGGTTAGTTTCATCCCATTAAGTATGGCCATTTCTGTTTGCCTGCTCTTTGCAACTGCATAGCCATCCAATACCTGCTCCAGGGTGCCTGTTTTAGTGGTAGTCTTTAAGCGTATCCGTTCTGGCTTTTTGTTTAGCTTGCTGGCATCCGTAAGTGTTTGAAAACTCTGCATGGCATTGCTAAACAGGTTTTGAAAGTTTTGAAAATTATTGGCTCCTGCAACCCCTACCAGGTGATAAATTACATTGCCCTGTTGAATCAGGTAAGAAAGCGTTCTCACAGCAGGTTGCTGTTGTTGTTGCTGTTGTTGCTGTTGTTGTTGTTCAACTTTTTGATCTGCCAGTATAGCAATTGCATTAAATCCATTTACGGTAAGTCTTTTACTCTCCAGCGTTTGCAGATTGTATCGTTGCAAAATAGCAGTTGCAGACTCCTCCAGGGTTTTTCCTGGTGCCAACGTAAGCATCAGCAATGCATCGCCACTTTTTGGAGCCATTTGTACAGCTTGTGGCGAGTTTGCCACCCGCCAACCAGCCGGAACAAGAAATTGAAACTTCAGTTCCGGATGATAAAAAGCATTTGCTTCTACAAAACCTTGCTTTGGATCTTCACCATAAATAATTCCTTCAATACGACGCAAGTACGTTTCACGGTTTACCTTAGGGTTTGTAAGGTTTAACTTTTGCTGCCATTCTGTTGCCAGTTTGCTAACCGTTGCATTTCTTTCACCTGGGTCGGGATGAGTAGAAAGAAAGCTTGGCAGTTCGGAGGCTTCTGTACCCTGCTTTCTTTTTAGCGTGTTGAAGAAGTTGGCCATTTGCTTTGCATCGTAACCAATAGTAGATGAGTACTCCACACCAAGTCTATCTGATTCTCTTTCGTCATCGCGGCCAAATTTTAGAAATAACAATTGTAAGCCCTGTGTGGCCTGTTGGGCAAATTGCCCCAGTTCGGGTTTTATGATGACGGTGGCAAGAACACCGAGTTGGCCCAGCATACTATTGCGTTGTTGTATTACAGAATGCCTGGCCGTAATATGTCCAATTTCGTGGCCCAATACGCCGGCAAAATCAGCCTCACTATTAAAGTGCGCTAAAATACCACGGGTAAAATAAACATAGCCGCCTGGCGTAGCAAATGCATTGATTACATCTGAGTCAAGTACTTTAAACTCATAAGCAAGATTAGGCCGATGCGAAATCTTCGCCATCTCATTTCCTTTTTCTCTAATAAAACGCTGAACACTACTATCAGGATACAACCCAAATTGCGCTACTATTTGAGGGTCAGCCTCTTTGCCCATAGCAATTTCCTGCTCCTCCGACATCAAAACGACCTGTCTCTTGCCCGTAACCGGGTTTCGGGCACAGGCGTTAAGTAGTGCAGCCATACAGACCAATTTACAAATGATGAAGATGTTTTTCATGTGTGTAATTATTTAAAGTACCTGATAAATATATGAAATACATATGCAAGATCAATGCCAGCTGTTTAGCAAGTTATTTTGTCTATTATTACTTTAACGTAAAAACATACAATCCGCTTTAAATTTTTTTTGGTTTATCAGATAGGGTTGTTTTCTTATAAATAAACGGTTAATGTTAAAAACGGTGTATTAAGAAATTTTTGTAAATCTATACACAGTAAAGGAGATTTTATATAGGGAGGTAAATCAGCAAATAATGCTGTTAGAATATTTACTTCGGGCAATTAAATGGGAAATGTATTGCTACCAATTTTAGATGATTTAATAGAATAAAAAATTGTATACGCAAGATTCCGGATGTACATATTGCGGAAGCTTTTTATTTCCGGGTAGTTATTTCCCCGTTTTAATCAATGTTTCCATATTAGTTTCAAGTATAAGCAAGGTATTAACAAGTCCCTGAAAGTAGCTAAACAAAAAAATTGTTTAGCTACTGAATTCAGAGCGGCGAATTCTTCCACCATGCAACGGGAATAAAATGCAGAAAGCGATTTAAAAAGTTTAAATGGGTGTGCTTCAACTTGATCTTTTTATTCCAATACTTAATCCATTCAAGTACATACGCAAAACATAGTGCAAGGTCAATAGGTAAAGAAAATTTAACGGGGACTTGGTTTAGCCATAGCTAAAATACTGCCTGATAAAAAGATGGATGCCGCACGGCTGTGATTTAAACAAGAAATGGCAAATAAAAAGTAGGAGTAGTTATAATATTTAGTCCCTTTCTTTTAACTCATGTATGAATTGAAAAAACGGGGCTTTGATGAAATAGAAAAGCAGGGCGGAGAAAGCAACAAAAACCTATAAGGTCTTGTAGCGCAGCCGGGCCCTGCTGCAGACCTTATAGGGCGCTGGTAAAATCATCGCGACCGCAAAGTGAACTCCTGTCAGAAGTTGGATTGGGAAGAATATCAAAATTCAAATAATTCTTTTTTACATCTTCTTCATTTTTTATCAAAAGATATTCAAAGGAATTTCTATTACCCCTTTTCTCACCATTTTTATATGCCTGTAGCCAAAACCGAAGATAGTAGTATTAGGTCTCAATGCTACTCATCTTAAAAGCGCCGAGCAGGGTTTGGTTATCCTGTAATTCCATACGTTCATAAATAAAATCGCCCGATTTAAACGAAGCCTTAGCGCCTTCATGATTGTTAGTGAAAGACCCGTCGGAAAAATACATTTTTGCGCCCGGTATGGGCAACATGGTTTCGTGCTGGCTGATGACATCCATGGCCACACAGAGCAGGGCAGCTAAAACGATGAGTGCTTTTTTTCATTAACCTTATTTATTAAAAAAATATAATAGAAATGATCGAACTGAATATATTTTCTATCTGGCCTTTTTAGAAATCCCGGACTAAGGTTTGGTAAATGGCGGCGGGCTACTCAGCCGTTTTCGGACTGATGGTGTTGTTGATTTCTGTAATAGAAGTAATGGGGAAGCCTCCCTTTTTTGCATGTTCCCTAAGCAGTGTTTCATTTTCTGCCTGGTACACACAAAAGATTTTATTACCGGTTACATAACTCTGCAACCATACAATACCCTGCCCCATTTCTTTTAATACCGAACAGGATTTTTGCGAAATACCTTTAAGGTCAGCAGTCGCTAATTGTCCGGCACCTGGAATATCCCTTTCAATTAGATAGGTGTTTAAGGCAGGTTTTTTGCTGTCGGTTTTGCTTTGTGCTTTGGTGTTGGTAACAGAAAAAAAAGTGAATGCCAGTACCAACATGCTTGCTGAAATAATCTGTTTCATACATTGAAAATTTAGATGATTAATAATGGATCGAAGATAATAGCAAGTGACAGCAAGAGGCTATAACATTTCATTCAGGAAATGGTAAAATTGTTTCAATTTAAAAAAACTAAATTAGTTCCAGGTAAGAAAGTGGCAGCAAACCGAACGTTGCTTTAAAACATTTTGTGAAGTAAGAAGGGCTGCTAAAACCTGTTTCAAATGCAACTTCTGATATATTATATTTCTTTTTGCGGAGCAACTCTTTTGCCTTTTCAAGCCGGTACTCTTTTAATAAATCGTTAGGAGAATAACCCGTGAGTGCAGTAATCCTCCGGTACAATTGCGATTTACTCATGGTTAGCGTTTTTGCGTACTGGTCTGCATTAAACTCATTATTCGCAAAGTTTTTTTCCAGCAAATCAAATAATGAAATAAGCAAGTGTTCATCGGGTAAAGCAAGTGCCATCAGGTGTGAGGCACTTTTATGAAGCATATCTTTTGCAATGAGCTCCTTTACACCGGCAGTAATAATAATGGGCTTATTACGCCTGATTAAGCTCATACCCTTTAGCAGTTGCAATGTGTCACCAAATAATTCATCCCTTTGGGATACAGGTTCACCTGCATGTATTTGTATAGCAAAGGCTTCGTCTGCCAGGTCAATTAATTGTTTTCGAATAGCAAATGCACAACTCACTGCCTTTTCTGCAGCTATGAATGAGCCAATAATTTCAAGTCCATTATGGAGTGCTTCTTTACCGGCATGCTTTTTAATCTCTTCTCTTATAATAGCATTTTGATGCGCTACTTTTTTAACAGCCGCAGCTAAGCCCAATTGGTGATGCAGTAAAATCGAATCAGTCGTATTTACCGACATGATAATACGGTAAGAAGTATCATCAAGCATTAGCAAACCCGTATCCGTATATTGCCCACTGTCCGGGTCGGTAATGCGTCCAAGAAAGGATTCTACAAAACTATTTTCTACTTCAATAATTTTATGAGGCAATAATCCGTGTGACCGGTTGTGCAGTTCATATACTGTTTCCTTATTTGGTGCATCAATTAAACAAAACACATGGCCACGCATTTCATCAATCCAATAAGTTAAGCACTTACAATGGTGATCTTTTTCAAGATACACGTCCCTGCTATGTGCTTCAGCTACATCCTTGGCATTCACACCGGGAACAATATGGAGGTCCATGAAAATTGGCATAGTATAATAGAATGAATATAAATGTATTTTAAACGTAAACAACTCCGTTAGCGGAATTATTTTTCCATCAAACGCAGAAAACCTTTTGTATCCCTCTGCTACTTTTGAAACAGCATCCCAAAACAAGATGACAATCAACTCCATTTATTTGTGTAATAATTTTATGTGCTATTAAACCGATAATGCGTTCGCTGCTGGCAGCTTCATTAAGTAAATGTGATGTTTTAAAATATCGAACAAGGAATAATAAACTTGCCTTTGCAAACAGGCATCTGTAGAAATGGCTGGATTACTTCATCATTCGATATTGCGTATTCCTTATACCTTTCTTTACTATGCTAACATTGCCCGGCGGGGTATTGCAGCAAACTAAATATATCAACGGTAGCACTACAACCGTTTAACTGTTTTTAATCTTTTTTTATTGACATAGTTTAACTGATTTTAACTGTTATTTTTTTAAAGCGTTTATTTAAAAAAATGATAAGGGTACAATATTATGATGTAGCCTTATTTGTAACCAGCAGCAAGAAAAATATGTATTGCTCATTCCTTTTTTAATTTGATGGCCCGGTAAAGAAGGATATTTATTATATCCATTGCAATTACTTTTGCCAAAAGTTTAATGATATAATTATTATGGATGATGAGCAATATATGCGGCTGGCATTGCAGCAGGCAAAGCAGGCTTTTGAAGAAGATGAAGTGCCGGTTGGTGCCATCATTGTGCTCAACAACCGGATAATAGCCAAAGGTTACAACCAGGTAGAAAAACTAACCGACAGTACTGCACATGCAGAAATAATTGCACTAACTGCTGCTTTCAATTTTTTGGGGAGTAAATATTTGCCGGAGGCTACATTGTATGTTACACTGGAACCTTGCCTGATGTGCAGCGGTGCGTTGTACTGGAGTAAAATTGGCCGGGTGGTTTATGGGGCTGATGATGAAAAGAATGGCTACAAAAAAACTACGGGAAACAATTCTCCTTATCACCCCAAAACAGAAGTGGTGAGTGGTGTTTTAAAAGAGGAATGTGCTTTGTTAATGAAAATTTTTTTTAAAGCTAAGCGGTAAAGTAATAATAAAGTTATTAATGAAGCACTACCAATCTTTTTCTAATTTCCTTTTCTCCTTGTGTTGTTTTAATAAAATAAATTCCGGGAGGTAATGAAAAAAACATCACCACTTCTTCGTTTCCGTTTATAAGCAGCCGATCTTCTTTTCTTGCAATGCTGCCTCCATCACTAATGATTTGCAGTTTTGCCATACCTGCTTCAAAACCTTTTAATTGGATAACTACTTTATTTTTTGATGGATTGGGATACAACATCATTGTTGGCTTTGATACTGCCGTCGCTTTTATTGTTTTATCAACAACCGGGCTTGTATTATCGGTAAGTTGCGTTAAGCCTGTTTGAGCAATACCAACAGCGACGTTTAAAATAAACGCCATGATAAAAATTATCTTTTGCATGGATTGTTTGGGATGGATTGCACGAGCTTCCATTATCATGCCAATAATTAATTAATACCAATTAGATTTTTGCTTTAGCCATTACGGTATTTACGAATACCAGTCCACAAAGGCTTTACAGGGACTTCAGCCAACATATTCTTATAATTATCGGGAGCCAAAAGGAAATTCAATCTGGCATAACTATTTTATTAAACGGCATTGAATTTGCAAACTCAACATAAGCACATTAAATTTGTTGTTCATCTAATCATTCAATAAAAATAAAAACAATTATGGCATTTACACTACCAGCGCTACCATATGCTCACGAAGCATTAGAGCCACATATTGACACAAAAACAATGCAGATACACCATGGCAAACATCACCAGGCTTATGTAGATAACCTGAATAAAGCCATTGCAGGAACAGAAAATGAAAACAAAACCATTGAAGAATTGGTTAAAAATGCAGGTAGTATTTCTCCTGCAGTTCGTAACAATGGCGGTGGACATTGGAACCATAGTTTTTTCTGGGAGAGTTTGGCCCCAAATGCCGGCAGCACTCCAACAGGAGCTTTAGCTGATTCCATCGCTGTAACATTTGGTACGTTAGATGCATTTAAAGAAAAATTTGCCAATGCAGGTATGACAAGATTCGGCAGTGGCTGGGCATGGTTGATTGTAAAAGATGGGAAATTGGAAATAAGCTCAACCCCCAACCAGGATAATCCATTAATGGAAATTGCGGATGTAAAAGGTACACCGATTTTGGGTTGTGATGTTTGGGAACATGCTTATTACCTGCATTATCAAAATCGCCGGGCAGATTATCTGGCTGCATTTTGGAACATCGTAAACTGGGATATTGTAGCTGAAAGATTTGCTGCTTCCAAATAGTTAGCATGAGTTTTTTAATGAGGCTGCAATTAATATTGCAGCCTTTTTTATTTTGTATATTATCTAATTGTTAAGGATTTGAAAATGCTTTTCCTTTTAAATCCTACAATCAATCACAATTTTTTTCATAGTAAAATAGAAAAAACATTCCTATTGTAAAATATCTTAATAAATATACCCTCTTTAGGGTATTGTTTGATAAAATACCTGCCTATATATTTGTATCGGTTTTTCATAGGATATTGGATTTTAAAACGGGGCTGGATTTTTATCCTGGCCCTTTTTTTATTTTAACCAGGTATTATCTTGTATCTTTTTAAATAATTTACCCATTTTTTGTGAGGGAAAATAGTACTGAAAATCTCTCTGCTCCCGTCGGCAAATCAACAACCATCAAGAAAAAATAAATGAATGCTGCCATTTAGTATGACTAATAAGCCGATGCCAAAAAGTTAAAGCAAGTAATTTTAAAATGAATTGTTGTGCAGCAAGCTGAAAAGCAGCATTAAGACTGGCGATGAATATAAGATGCAACCGAATCGGTTATTCTAAAGAAATGAATTGTTTTCTCCAGTACCTGTTCCATAGCCTCAGGCAGGTAATTCAAAATATAGGGATGGCGCCTGTCAAACACATGATTGCTATCAACAACAAATAATTCTGCAAGTGGCTGCCATTCTTTTAACTCATAAGCCACTTCAACAGGCACAGACAAATCATAACTGCCGTGGCAAATTAAAACAGGGATATATAGTTTCTGTATAGCTTTCTTTATATCGAGTCGTTTTTGGTTTTGCTGAAAATCAAGATACAACTGGTAGTACAATGGCATTTGTTGATTGGTACGGGTGTTGGTATAGTATTGCACCCCGGTTTGCTCCCATTCCTGAATTCTTTCGGGTGGCCAACTGCCCCAGGGTGTTTTACACTCATTAATACCTGCCCAGGTTACCAGTTTTTTTATCCTGGCATCTTCAGCTGCAAATAAGGTGGCAATACCGCCTCCCATACTGTGGCCAATTAAATAAATACGGCTTGTATCCATTGCCTCACTGTGAAGGTTATCTTTATCACATACCCAGTTGGTTACAGTAAGTAAGTCTGCCAGTTGCTTAGTATAATTGTTTTTTCCGAAAGCATCAACATCAGCAAACTCTTCTGGTTTTTCCGGCGTAGTACCATTATAAGAAAAATTAAATTTTACAAACACAAATCCGGACTGGGCAAATTTAGCGGCGAATAAATCAGCATTACCCCAGTCTTTAAACCCATTAAACCCATGCGCATAAATTATTACAGGAAGCCGCTCAGCATTGGTATTTAAAAATACATCGCAGGTAATGGGTAATTTATTTGGCCCAGGTATGATTATGTTTTTGTAATCTTTCATAAATAAACTGTACCGCTAAAGTAAACAATCATTGCATAAAAACTAAAACATACACATGCTATTTGATTGGCAGTTTTTTTTGAACCAATATTTAACCGATAATAGAATCTATCGAATAATGGCTTTTAATAAAAAAGCCGCAAAACAACGTTTGCGGCTTAATATATTATATTAATCCAATTATCCATTATTCTCCGGCCGCATCATTGGGAAGAATAATACATCCTGTATTGAATGTTGGTTGGTTAGCAGCATGGCTATTCTGTCAATACCAAAGCCAATACCGGCAGTTGGTGGCATACCATATTCAAGCGCTCTTAAAAAATCATAGTCTATAAACATCGCTTCATCGTCACCTCTTTCCATCAGTTTGGTTTGCTCTTCAAAACGTTCCCTTTGTTCCAATGGATCGTTCAGCTCACTGTAAGCATTGGCAATTTCCTTACCATTGCACATCAGTTCAAAACGCTCTACCAGTCCGGGTTTGCTGCGGTGCTTTTTGGTGAGCGGACTCATCTCAACAGGGTAATCAGTAATAAAAGTAGGTTGTATATAATTGCCTTCGCATTTGCTGCCGAATATTTCATCTATCAGTTTTCCCTTGCCCCATTTTTCATCGGCGTGTATGCCTATCAGTTTACAGACAGCTCTAATACCATCTTCGTCCATATCACTGATATCATGACCTGTAAATTCTTTAATGGCATCATACATGGTGATTCTTTTGTAAGGCGCTTTAAAGTCAATTTCGGTTTCACCTACCATTACTTTGCTGCTGCCATTGGTTGCTATGGCTGCTTTTTCCAGCATTTGCTCAGTGGTGTCCATCATCCACTCATAATCTTTATACGCTGCATAAAACTCCAGCACTGTAAACTCCGGGTTATGGGTACGGTCCATTCCTTCGTTCCTGAAATTTCTACTAAATTCATAAACAAAATCAAAGCCGCCAACGATCAATCTTTTTAAATACAATTCGTTGGCAATACGCATATACATGGGCACATCCAACGCATTGTGATGGGTGGTGAATGGCCTTGCAGCTGCACCGCCGGGTATGCTTTGCAATACAGGTGTATCTACTTCCAAAGCACCTCGCTCATTTAAAAACTCCCTTATGGCATTAACCATTTTGGTGCGTTTGATAAAGGTTTCTTTTACCCCCGGATTTACAATTAAATCTGCATAACGCTGTCTGTACCGGAATTCAGGATCGGTTACCTCATCAAATGATTCGCCATCTTTTTCTTTTACAATGGGCAACGGGTGCAATGATTTTGTAAGAATGGTAAACTCTTTTACATGGATAGATGTTTCGCCTGTTTTGGTGGTAAAAACATATCCTTTAATACCGATGATATCGCCAATATCCAGTAATTTTTTCCACACAACCTGGTACAAAGTTTTATCCTCGCCGGGGCAAATGTCATCTTGCCTGATATAAAATTGAATTTTTCCGGTACTATCCTGCAATACAGCAAAATTGGCCTTCCCCATGTCACGTATGCTCATGATTCTGCCAGCTACACATACTTCCGCAAAGTCTGCCTTGTTTTCCTCGCCTTTGTAATTTTCTTTGATAAACGCTGAGTTGGTATTTACAGGATACAATGCTGCAGGATATGCATCAATGCCCAGTTTATTTAACTCAGTTAATTTCTCTCTCCTGATTATCTCCTGTTCCGATAAATGTTGTATGATCATATAAATTAAAAAATTTTCCGTAAATAAATGGGTTGCAAAGATACCGGTTGCAACTCATTTATATAAAGCCTTCGTGGGTGTAATTCAAACTGTTGCTTTTGCCCCTATCCCCTAAAGGGGGATTTCAGCACTCAAATCAAAGCCTGTCCTAAAAAAGTAACAATTTTAGCATTGCAGCTTGCAACAACTGGAATTACTCCCACTTTCGGGCACTCAATCTTTGGCTGTAAACTTGCTTATACTATAATGCATTGCGTTTAGTGAAGGATTCTATTTGCTTATCTAACCAACCCTTTATATTTTTTAAGGTAAGTGAAGTACTTTACTAAATAGCATTGATGCATAACGCACTAAAATAATTTTATGATAAAAAAAATCTACGTGGCCATCTCCTTTGCATTTTTATTAAGCGGATGTGATGTATTACAAAATCTTCCAACTTCTATTGGAGGTGTTACAGAGGCTGAAGCTGCCAGGGGTATTAAAGAAGCATTGGGACAGGGTATAACCGGAGCGGTGTTGCAATTGAATACAGCTGATGGTTTCTTTAAAGATGCCCTCTACAAAGTTTTACTGCCGCCAGATGCAAAGAAGATCGAAAATACGCTTCGGTCGGTGGGCATGGGAAGCATTGTTGACAAAGCTATTTTACAAATTAACCGTGGTCAGAACACCTGACCTCTAGGATTGAGAAA
>Ga0163147_10005718_pt1 | contig 14978 bp, 12 predicted proteins | sample OliLakLV19MP6G1_FD_148597 | JGI IMG/M metagenome (GOLD analysis project Ga0163147, IMG submission 148597) | Freshwater microbial mat bacterial communities from Lake Vanda, McMurdo Dry Valleys, Antarctica- Oligotrophic Lake LV.19.MP6.G1 | ecosystem: Environmental > Aquatic > Freshwater > Lake >...
TCTATATACATCCTTTTTCGTAGCTGTAGGAGTTTTTTTAATTCCTACATTTTATCAACTGGAAATTTCACTATTCTTGATCGGGATTGCATTGTTTGTTTTTATAAGGTTAATAGTAAACACTGTTTTCTTCGATATTAAGGATTTGGAGAGCGATAAGAGTAGAGGGTTAAAAACATTCCCTGTAATGATGGGAAAGAAAAAGACAATAATTGTATTGCAATTAATTAATCTAGTTAGCTTAATTCCCATAATTGGGGGGATCATAACAGACAAACAACCTAGTACGTATTTTCTCTTGATTGGGCTGATGTTATATGCATTTTACTATCTTACACATGCAATATTTCTAAATGGTAAAGGGTTAAGGAATCTTTCCTATATAGTAGTAGACGGAGAATATGTATTCTGGCCACTGTTAGTCTTATTGGCTAGAGGTTAACTAAAGAAATTTTCAACTATGGATCTAAAGATATTAGAAACTATCCTGCTAGTCAGCATCAACGCCACGGGTGTGTTTATTATTATTGTTGTGTTGTCCAGTACATTCAATCAGAGTACTTATCGATGGTTCGCTGCCATGACTGTTGGTTTATTGGCCTGGGTTAATCTTGCCACCATAGCTTATTTTGTTGAATCTACCGAGCTTGCCACATTTACATATAGACTGAATTTTGCTGCGGTTGTGTTCTTTTTCCTTGCAGCATACAAGTTTTACATTGAATATTTTTTGGGTGTTAAAAATAGATTGTCACAAACAATACTAGTAATCATAAGTATAGCTCTATCTGGTTTAATTCTATTCACAAACACGGTAATCTCTAGTACCACTAAACAACAATGGGGGAACGAGATATCTCTAGGAAGCTTAAGTCTCCTCATTTATCTTTTCTTTACGGTAATGACTGGAGTCTTTATTTACTATTCTATTTCAAGATACATTAGAGCTTCAAAAGCGGAAAAAAGAAAGATCTTATTTTTTTTAATAGGTACATTTTTTCTTATTAGTTTCAATGTTTTGTTTAATATTGCCTCCCCAATCATCTTTGGAACTGCAAGGTATCAGCATCTTGGTGACTATTCTGCTGTAGTTTTTCTAGTATTTACTGTGTTTGCAATATTAAGGCGAGAATTTCTCAACGTAAAAATTACGTTTGCGGCATTTCTAATTAGTATAATTGGCATTTTCTTAATCGTAGACATCTTTGTCCTTAGTGACAACTTGGTAGAACTACTAATAAAATTAGCAATGTTCTTACTATTCCTTGGAGTTTCAATATTGTTGTTGCGAAGCATTATGCATGAGATGTACCAAAGAGAAGAATTAGTGAAAGCTAATCAAGATCTTAAAGAAAGCCGCCTAAGATATTTAAGGTTAGCTGAAGAGCAAAAGGGCATTATCGACGTGATGGGGCATGAAATTAGAACTCCGCTTACTACAATAGTTCAGGAAATTAATTTGCAAAAGCAGGTCAATCTGACTAAAGAAAAACAGCAAAGCTGGCTGAAAGGGATTATTGACCCTAAAGATGCTAGTTTAATTGTAGATAGTTTTGAGACTATGGACACAGCAGTCACTCAGGCCGTATCACTGGCAAATGAAATGTTGGAATCAGCCAGATTAGATCATGATTCGTTTAAGTTGGATTATTCCAAATTTGATCTTGTGACGGCTGTTAAATCTAGTATTGATATCCTGAAAAAAACTTATGCAGATAGGATTAACTCAATTGATTTTAAAACATCTTTCACTAGTTTGCAGGTGAAGGCTGACGCTACACGGATCAGACAAGCTGTGGACGCCTTGCTCACCAATATAACTAAATATGGCGTCGATCAAGAAACAGGCAAAGCTGATATTGAAGTCAAGCTCAGCGCTGCAAGCGAGAACGTGAGGATTTCCGTGAAGGATCATGGAATCGGTATCGCCGCGGAGGACATAGGGAAGTTGGGGGCTAAGTTCGCAAGATTAAATCCAGATACCAATAGTAAACTGAAGCGACCAGGAGGCTCTGGTTTAGGATTGTATGTGGCCAAAGGCATCGCCAATAAACATGGCGGCAAATTATTGATCGAGAGTGAGGGAATTGGCAAAGGCGCTACATTCAGTCTTGATCTGCCAGTAATTTCGCAGTAATTTCACGTTAATTTCGCAGTAATTACAAGCTCATTCTGATCTAAGGTCTTAGAGTGCCTGCGAATACCTGCCAGGCAAGCAATGACTTGGCTACCAGACTCAAGATAATATACACTCTTTCACCAAATAAGTAATCTTTCCAAGGACCGACCTTTTTGTATTGCAAGACCATGTTGACTGCAAAACTATTGAAGAAGATAAAAATACTGATATAAATGAAATACACGAAATTAGGGATATTACCTCCACCATATTGCCTAGCGGCCAAGACGTAAATTCCAAAAACCACCCAAGGAATGACCCCAGCAAAACAACCAATTATATATGTTAACCAGTTTACTTTGCTGGACTTGCGGTTGTGGTCTTCCATAGCCAATCCTAGAAGATTCATCACTGCGTCAAGTGTGAAGATCATGATTAAGCTAGAGAGATCATAGATACCTGACAAGAAGCTAATTGCAACCATCATAACGCTCGCGCTCAGTGCATATTCAAACCAACGCACCTTATTTATGCCTAAGAGCAGATTTTCCTCATACTTCTTTCTATAGACTGTGGCAATAAACAGATGCGCTAAAGCACAAATCAAGAAAAAGATCACTACAAACCAAGCCAGATTGACCTCAGCTATCTTTTCAGTAGCAGGTAACAGTGCTTGGGTAAGTGGGTTGAAGCGCAGAAATGAAACTGTAATCGGTACAATTCCCTTAGTGGGATCGCTAATGAACAATACCGCCAAGGCCTGCAATAGATGTAGGCCTGCCATGAATAAATTGAATCTGCGCAGGGAATTGAGTTTAGTCTCCATGACTGATGATAGCACTCTTTGGGGAGGTTGTTAACTTAGACGAGGAGTTAATTCTAGCCTGTGGAGCTAAAATTCAGAAATATTCACACCCATGTCCAAGCGCCTGCAATAGTTATCAGATTGATTACCAAACCGATAAGATTAATATGAAGAAAAAGCCTGCCACCAAGATGTTTAGGACTTTATTTGTATTACAATCACTTTAGTCAAATCATACAGGGGTTGCGTTAGGGCTGCCAGATTTCGCCACGGATTAGTATTAATCCAGGTTGTGCGCCTCTACAGCCTGATACGTTTGAGTAGTAGTGAGTTGAATACTACCGAAACGCTAGATAATCCCATGGCGGCGCCTGCAATCGCTGGGCTTAGGAGAATTCCGAAGACTGGGTAAAGAATTCCTGCAGCGATTGGAATACCCAGGATATTGTAAGCAAATGCCCAGAAAAGATTTTGTTTAATTGTCCTGAGAGTTAATTTCGACAATCGGATGGCCTTTAACAGTTTGGTTAAATCGCCTTTGAGCAGAATAATTCCCGCTGACTCAATTGCCACATCAGTGCCAGTGCCCATAGCAACTCCCACATTGGCTTGCATTAAAGCAGGAGCGTCGTTGACTCCGTCTCCCAGCATGGCCACAATACCCTCCTGTTGCAATTGCTTGATCACCGCTACTTTGTCTGCTGGCAAGACTTCTGCCTTAAACTCGACAATACCTATTTGCTTGGCAATGGCTTGGGCAGTGTCTTGCTGATCGCCTGTCAACATTACCAGCCTTAGCCCCATATCTTGTAATTGTTTGATCGTATGCAAGGTTTCCTCTTTGAGAGTATCTGCCACGGCTATAATTCCCACTAATGATTGACCACGCGCTATATAGATAGCAGTCTTACCTTGCTGGCTGAGCTCTTTGGCCTCATTGCTTAGTTGGATTTTATGATCATTCATCAGGCTCTGATTACCAATTATGAAACTGGCCTCACCGATTTGAGCAACTACACCTTTGCCCTCTATCGACTCAAATTTGCTGATACTAGGTAATTCCAATTTCATTTGCAAAGCCTTATTTACTATAGCTTCAGCTAGAGGATGCTCAGACTTAGTCTCGATTGCAGCAGTGGTGGCCAATAACTCGGCCTCTGAAATACCAGCAAACGTCAGAATGTCAGTAACTTCGGGCTTGCCCTTGGTCAACGTGCCTGTTTTGTCGAACACCACAATCTTGGCTTTGCTCAAAGTCTCCAGATGCTGAGCGTCTTTGATCAGAATGCCATGCTGCGCACCAAGACCGGTCCCCACAATTATAGCTGTAGGAGTGGCAAGTCCCAATGCACAAGGGCAAGCAATCACCAGTACACCCACAAAACAGATAAATCCTAGCGAAAGTGCACTTGAAAAACCCAAGACTACAGTACCCACTGTCAGCCAAACTATCAGGGTAATTGCAGCTATTGCCAACACACTAGGAACAAATATCGCCGAAATCTGATCGACTAGTTTTTGAATCGGGGCTCGACTAGCTTGCGCTTCCTCAACTAGACGGATAATTTGGGCTAGAGTGGTGTCCTTGCCCAACTTTGTGGCCTTGAATTCAAAACTGCCAGACTTATTTAGAGTACCACCAATTACATTGCTTCCAACCTGCTTGCTCACTGGTATACTTTCCCCTGTGACCATCGATTCATCGACATTAGAACCACCTTCGACGATTTCGCCGTCAACGGCAATTTTCGCACCAGGTTTTACAATAATAATATCGCCCAGTTGCAATTGCTCAAGGGCAAGTTCGACTGTGTCCTTATCTCTGCGCACCAAGGCTGTTTTGGCTTGCAGGCCGATTAGTTTTTCTAGTGCGGCACCAGTTTTTAGCTTGGAATTTGCTTCTAGATATTTGCCCAATAGCACAAAACCCACAACTACTATCGTTACGTCGAAGTAAGTATGCATTTCAGCACTTAAAGCTTTGGCAATGGGGGGAAATAAAGTGATTAGCGCGGAATAAGTGTAAGCACTAATTGTACCTATTCCTACAAGGGTATCCATGTTTGCCACTCTATAACGCACAAATCTGATGGCTCCATCTACAAAGATTCTACCTGCCCAAAACAACACCGGGGTGGCGATCACCAATAATATAGGATTAAGGAGTTCAGGTGCAATAGGGAATTTAGGTGTAGCAAAAATATTGCCTAGGATCTCCCAAGCCATTATCACAAACATAAATAGCGCAACTGGCAATACAATTAGTGCCTTGCGTCTGGATTGTTCAAGCTCTTCTAACTTTTCAGTTTTGCTTTGATTGAGTCCCAAGTGCGCAGAATGATCCATTCCAGCCATTTCAGTCATTCCGGGCATTCCATGAGCGGCATGGCCATCATGGCCATCATGGCCATCATGACTCTCATGATTCACGTGATTCGCTTGATAATCTGGTCTGAGCTCGTAGCCAAGTTTCTTGATTTCAGCGTTCATAGTTTCTATAGTGACCTGCGCAGGGTCATAGTCAATCTTCGCTTTATCGCTGGCATAACTTACTTCACATGTCTGCACACCGTCAAGTTTTTTCAAACGCGTTTCAATATTGATAGCACAGCTGGCACAATGCATACCAACGACTGGAATTATTTCCTTTGTGGTCATAATGGTGAGGGAGTTACTTATTTAGATTATATATTTTCATTAATTCGTTAATGGTGGCAGTCTTGTCTTCGTGCAGTTTAGTTTCCAGACAATGGGCCAGGTGCCCTTTAAGCAATTCCTCACGAGTAGATTTGAGTAAACCACTAGTAGCGTCTAATTGCTGAATGATTTCAGGGCAATAGCTGTCAGACTCAATCATGCTAAGTACTTTATTTAATGTTCCCAATGCCTTTTTTGCAGAGAGTAGAGCTTTCTGTTTATCCGTTGTGAGTGTGTGCATGATTAAACAACTTGAATATTAAATGTATACATTCCCATGGCGCAGGCGCCTTTGAACTGCCCTACCTTGGTGGGGGTGAAGCTAACCTTGTCTACCTGGCCTTTGCCTACTTGTCTAACGCCTTGCCAGAGATCACGCGCCACAATGCTACTTGCGCAGCCATTTGTCTGCCCGAAAATAGTGAGTTCTGCTGGGACATCCTTGCGCAAGATAACCTTCTTCTCTAGATAGCCACTATCGATGGCAGTGAGTTTGGCGTATTGGATACCATCGGTAACGGGCGGTAGACTTGCTTGTAATTCAGTGCTTGAGAGTGCTGGCTCAGAGCGACTACTGGCGGAGGTTAATAGTAATATTCCTCCAATTGTTAATACTATCAGCACTACTCCGATAGCAAAGATTGGGTTAGGACTTGTATTTTGAATGTTCAGGGTAGTTTCTTCCATGATTATTTATAAAGTAGATTAATTAAGTAAGATATCAGTAATGCTAGGAAGCCCTAGGACATTAAGTTGATTGTTGATAGTAAATAGAGCAAATAGGATCACAACAATACCCGCAGTCTTCAGAAACAGATCGTTACTGTTTTTGTTTAGAGTAAAATAGCGTGCTGATAGGCCGATGATTAGTAATACAGGTAAAGTCCCTATTGCGAACGCACCCATGATTAAAGCCCCACCAGTGAAACTGCCCGAACTCAAGGCCTGCGCTTGCGCTGTGAGAGTGAATCCGCATGGCAATAGAAATGTACCTATGCCAATCAATAAAGGACTAAAGCGAGCCGATGAGCTGCTTTTTGCCAATATTTGCCCGCCTAGATTGCCAGGTAATTTTAACTGCAGTTTGTTCAATGTCGGAAAGATATTTAGCATCTGCAGCCCTAGGACAATCATTGCAAATGAGGTGATCACTACCAAGGCCACGGTCAATTCCATAGACAGTTGTAAACTAGTTCCAGCTAATCCCAGCAATCCTCCTAAAATTATGAAGGCCGTAAGCCTGCCCAGATGAAATTGTAATTGCGGGAAAGGTTTTCTACCCGTATTTGAGTTCCAGTCGTTGCTAAATGACAGTATTAAGCCACCAACCAGTGCTGCGCAGCTGCTTAAAGAAGCGGCTATCCCAAGTAATAGGTAAGTAAGTATTCCACTCACCTTGCTATCAGAAAAGATATTAGTAGAGGCTCGCTCTGTGCCTAAGAATAATAAGCCAATGGCTATTGCAAGTACTAATGCTAGTAGGAGGTTCTTAGTATTGGCGCTATAGTCTCTTGGCGTTTGCTCTGCCACAACTTGATAGCCGTACTCTGTGATCAAGGCATGCAATTGTTGCTCGGAGGGTCTATCGCCTGTGAACTCCAGTTGTACCTGACCTGCCATAGCATCTGCTTTTACGGCTTTGACGTTTGGGATTTTGCAGAGCTCTAGTTGCATGAAGAGCTCGCAATTTGCGCAGTGCATGCCATTGATTTGATAATCAGCACTGTGAAGTTGTGTTTTCGTCATGATACCTATAACCTAGGTTATGGGTATACAATAACATTGTTCCGCAAAGAAAGGAAGAATTAAAACTATCTCTGCCGGATATAGTTCTCAATAGAGAATTTCCCAAGATGTTCCAGGGGTCTGTACTTCACAAATAGTTCCGCACTTTTCTCGAGTGAAGCTCTGGTATTGAGTATGCTGTTATCAAAGGAAACTGTGTTGTGATAGGGTGTGTTTAAAGCATTGCGTGATTTATACCTAATCAAGATCTTATAAAGCCGAGGACTAGGATTGCCGGTGTAGATTTCCCGCCAAAATAGTTCAAACTGCTCTGGAGTGAAGAACCACTCGTAGTTGATCACAGCCCCACTCAGTTTATGGCTAAGGTAGGATAAAAGGGGACTGCTTTGTAAGATATTCCATTTATTACCAATACTGTCTGCTTTCAGATCGATTAATTCTTTAGTGATTTTCTGAGAGAAATTTTTATAAATTCTTTGATAGGCTGACTTAGCCCTGAGAGAATGAATTCTCAATTCATAATGCTCGGCAAATCTAATATATGCATTCTTGCTAAAGGTCAGTGAGTTTAAGGCTTGCTCAGAAGGGATCATTTGGTAGTACTGCCGTGGGCAAACCTGCAATTCTACTTCCAAGATTACGATCCGATTTAATTTTACCCGGTTGAAAATGAGTTGTGGGAATTCTGGGTCAGATTTAACAGTTTCGACAACTCGATCTGCATCCCGATCATAGTATCTAAACGCCGTCACAAGATCAGCCATAAATGGGTACTCTAGAGACGAGCCGTGCACTGGTACCATGATGGAGGCGCCCACAGAAATATAGTGATAATTGGGGTAGTTTGCCAAGCCCAGCCCCTTTTTGGCCAGATAATCTAGAATAGTTCTGTAATTGGTCCCCGCTTGTACACGCAGTATCTGCCTAACCTCATCCAAATGGAGAATCCTCTGCAACTGCTTAGTGGAGATAGTAGTGCGCTGGGCCGAATGTGGCTGGTGAAAGTAGAGGTGCGCATTGTCATAGCCACGTAGCGCAATATTTTGATTAACTCGCTGTACCAATGCCAGTAGATCTTGTTCGTTGTCTGGGTAGAACACTGTACTGACGAAGCCACTGCTATAATCTGAGAGCTTGCCGATGATGTCTGGAAGTAGATGTTGATAACACCAGACTAACAATAAAATAGCTAGCGCCGTGAGAACCACCTGTACGTGAGGGAACCAGAATGGCAGCAATGCTATTGCTATTGATCCTACTGGTAGGACAAGGCGTCTGAGTGTAAACCAAATTAGCAAAGAAGTATCACTACTGGCGTGCTTTGCTGCAGCATTAGAGATTGTGTCTCTCACACCCAAGGCAGTAATGACTCTAGCTGAATATTTCTGCGTGATCATGTCTTGAAAAATTTGGCAAAGCTCCTCTATTTGAATAAATGATCTAGAATAAGCCTTGGGAATCAATGGGGCAATTATGCTTAACTTTGCCAGCAGCTGAGTCCAACCGAGACCCTCTCCCAATACCACACTAGGCCGAATGATTCTAATGCTCTGAAAGCACCCGCTAAAGTCTGCTTGCTGAATCCGGGCCTCACATGCGCGCTTCATTCGAATATAATCCGCTGAGATTAATCCTTTGGAAAAGTGCACTACCCAGGAACTCACGTATAGGAAGTTTGTGCGGCTAAATAATTGGGGGATGCTTACGGTAAGTTGTTCTAAGTTAGCGAGCATTTGCAAATCGGCATCAATTTTGTAGCTGCTGGCGAGATGAATAATCCAGTCAATATTATCTAATTCTGCTCCTGGTTGAGGGAGGTATTGGGGTACCGTAGTGGTCAAATCGCAAGGGGCGAAGACAGAACTTTCTGACTCCCGCCGCGACAGCGGGATTACTGTATGTCCTTGGCTTGTGAGGTATTGAGATAAATGCTTGCCAATTCCTCCCGTAGCACCTGATATTAGTATTACTGACATTAGTTGAACCCTTAAATTAACATCTTGGCAAAGTCTTGCCAGAACTTGGTATTATCTGCCTCCAAGCCTTTGTCATCAGTCAACTCCTGCGCAATACAGGAATTGCCCAAGTCCCGTTATTAACCAGTACACTTTGCTGCAGTTGCGCATACGCCTGCGCTGCTTTATCTAAAACTATTTTTGCACTACTTGTTGATTGGATCTCAGTAAGGTCCAATTTTTCCTGTATTAGTGAGATCCCAAACTGCACCAGGATTATTTGTGCGATCCGAAATTTCTCGGCATTAGAAGTTGCGTAGATAATCGGTTTCATTGCTTGATTATAGCTGAGTTGTTTCCAGTTTGTCGCTGAAGACCACCAAGCGCTGGGAAAGAGTCTTCTGAGTATTATCCCAGTCTCCAGCGCAGGTGATTAGATTCAGATGCGTGCCATCACCACTAGCGAAGACCTCTTGAGGACGATCAGTAGGCTTGTAAGTACGGGTTTCACGGACCACAAACACTGTAGTTATCCCCTTGATGTCAATTACGGAAAATTGATCGCCTGGCTTGAGTTTATGCAAATCTACAAATATCCCTGGCTCACCCAGCCCTAAATGACCTGCAATCACTGCGCTACCTTGATTGCCTGGGTGAGGACCAAACTTATACCAGCCTACTTCTGCTAGCGATTTAGGTACTTCCATCGCGCCTTCTAAGGTTAGTCCCACGTGAAGGATATCAGTGTCCACATTAATTTGTGGAATCTTTAGACGCAGGGGTAAAGAATGATTGGGTTCCTTTTGTGTTGGAGTGATCAGGCTATCAGCACTGTCACCAGCGACGACACCTTGTTGTGTTTCTCTATCTGCGGGTAAATTATTAACCTCCTCATTGTCATTGTGACCAAAGACAAGATAGCTAGTTATTAAAATGACTCCTGAACTGGTTAGTACGCCGATGGCTAGAGCTGTCCTAGATGATATTACGCGCTTAGTAAAAGTTTCTAGCTTAACGATTACTAGTAAATTTACGGTTTCTGCTGATCACTAATAGCATTGAAATTAGTAATAATACTGCTGGAGCGCTGCCAAATTGCAGATTCGTTTCCGAGACAAATGCGTCCGTCTTTGGCAGACCTGGAATGCTTGTTGCGGAGGCGCCACCCGACCCACCTGATGTGCAGCTAGTGGCAGAGATAGTGTCCACGTCTGTACTCACTGTGCCACCGAATGCTAACGCTCTACCAGTCCAAGTGACAGTACTACCAATAGTAATTCCAGCAGCGGCGATGTTATTACCCACAAATGTTGAGTTAGCACCTAATGTCGTTGCAGCAGTTGGTGTCCACCAAACATTGCAGGCGGATGCTCCGTTGGCCAGTACAACTATAGATCCCGCTGAAGTTGTGAGTGCGCCATTCATTCTAAAGATATAAGTACCGGCGCCACTAAGAGTGATGGTTCCACCACCGCCAATTGAAGCCGCACCAGTAATACAGTAAACGCCAGGGGTATAAGTGTTGCTTGGGAAATCAACATTTGAAGCCAGGTCCACAGGTCCAGGACTAAAACTAAAGGTGCAGGGCTGGCTATTTAGTGCTACTAAAGCTGAATTTTGATCGATGCCCGCGGCAGTGTAAGTTGCATCTACCGAGTGAGTAACACCGTTGACCGTGGGTGCTAGAGCGGGACCAGTAGTATAACCAAGATCGCCGTTTAACGTAGTTCCTACTACAGTGTTGGTATATGTGCTAGAAAGAATCACAAAACTATCAGCACTGCCTAGACTTGGCGATGTGGCAGCAAGTGCAGTCCGAGGTGAGATTAAAAAGAAAACCAAAGTAAATGAAACTAGTGCTATGTTTCTTAATAACTTCATTTACGTTAGCACAGGCAGTTTACTTAGGTAACCAAATTAAGGCAATTCTCAGAGATAATTGTGGCTTAATCTCAATTAAATGTGGATAACCCAGAAATGCAGGTTCCTCTGAGCGCCTGCTATGAAAAGCTAGGTCGTGTTTAAGAAAGACTAGTTTATATATGAACACAATGGCTCAGTGAATTCCAGTGAGAGCTGCTTACTGCAGGCACGATTTAGCTTGCTGGTTAGAACCTTCTAGTCAATAACCACTGCTGTGCCGCTGGAAGTAACCATGATCATGCTCTGATTGATGGTTTCGTAATCAATATCAACGCCCACAATGGCATTGGCACCAAGTGCTACAGCTTTTTCTTCCATTTCTCGCAATGCTGTCTCTCTGGCTTCCTGCAATGATGCTTCGTAGGCACTGGAGCGGCCACCGATGATATCGGTCAGCCCTGCCATCATATCGCGAAAGATATTGGCCCCGACGATCGTCTCTCCCATGACTATTCCTTTATATTCAGTGATTTTCTTGCCCTCAATGCTTGGAGTGGTGGTAATTAACATGCTTTTAAATACTAATGTAAGTTATTAACTAATTATACAATAAGTTCACCTTCACACAGCCAGTGCAATCCATTAATATGAAGTATGTGGACTAGAATTCTGAAACTAATTTGGGTGGCCGTACTTTTGACTACGATTAATCTTGCTATTCTGCCATACTCACCGATACCAAAGCTAAAAGCCGCGGGTTTAGGAGCTACAAGAGGGGTAACTGGTGATCTATGGGCTGACAAAGTGCTGGGGAAGCGAGATTTCACCGAAATTTCTCCCCGGAAAGTTGTTCCAGATAAAGTAGCATCTCCAGGTGGAGTTATAGTCGATCGCTCTGTTATTCCCGGCAGCCCTGGAAGTCCCGGCAGAGCCTACGTGTGGGATTCAGGTAACAATAGAATCTTAGGCATAGATTTGGAAGATTGCTACGCTAAAGCCGCTAATGAGAGATGCTCAGCAGCAATCATAATCGGTCAGCCTTCTGATACAGATTATGGGGCCTGCAATCGCGACTCCAGTTTTCAATATTACCCAGAACGGGCCCCTGCCTCAGCCTCAACTCTCTGTGGTGTTTCTGAATACACCGCCACGGTATTGGAGGATAAAAGTTTTAGTAGTATGTTCGTAGATTCAGCTGGAAATCTTTGGGTGGCGGATGTACTTAATCATAGAGTTTTGAAGTATATTTCACCATTCACTACAGATAACATTGCTGATGAGGTATGGGGACAGGCAAGTTTTACTGAAAATGAATGCAATCGTGATGGCGGTTATTTTAATATACCCGCGTCGCAACCAACTGCTAACACTTTATGCTTTGCGGCCATTTATGCCGGCGGGGCTGGGGTAACCTTAGATTCTGGTGGTAATCTGTGGGTTGCTGATGGAGGCAACAGTCGAGTTCTACGTTTTCCTAATATCAGCGGTACGATTAGTAAGACGGCAGATCTTGTGCTTGGGCAGACAGACTTTACTACTGGAGGGGATTACTCAGGCGGAAGCAACTTAGATGAATTCAACACTCCTACATCCTTAGGATTCGATAGTGCAGGTGTGTTGTATATTGCGGACGCAGCAAATACCCGTATTTTGAAATATACAGCTCCATTTACTAATGGCATGCCTGGAGTGGTATTCATAGATCAAAATGATTTTATTGGGGGGATTGCATCCCTGCAAATGGATACAGATGGCTTAGCAATCTGGACCTATGGACTTGACGGTTTTACCGCGCTTATTAATAGATGGGATTTGAATGGCAATAGAGAAATTACTGAATTTGACAACTGGAACCCTGGTGGAGGTTCTATAGGCATCGATGCACTTGGAAACATTCTGATTAGCGCCTATGTCTATGGTAATGACGTGCTTAAATATGAACCATCGGGGATGACTTATGCGTACGAGCGTAATTTCTTTCAGCCACCAGGTGGCTATAACCTCACCGCTGGGGATAGATTAGAGCAAGGAGGGTGGGGAGGAATGCGAACTTTAAGTAATGGTCAATTACTGGTGACTGACGGTAGATTAATGTTCTGGAATAATCCTTTTTCAGCTAGTAACGGGGCGGCACCAGACGGTTATGTTGACGCCAGTTCCCCAGTCGATTTCAGTGGAGGCTTTGTCTTGGTTGATGTAGATGCCAATGATAAAGTTTATGTGCAAAAAGATAATAGCAACATTGCCATTTATCAAGGACCACTTACTAGTGCCTCTACACCAATTAAGACTTTGAGTTCACCATTCAATTTATTAGGTGGGGGTACTATTGCCTTACAAAATATTATGGGTGGTATGGTGGTTTCTGACCAGAGTGAATACCTGTGGCTTACAGATCCAGTCTATCACAGGGCTTTTAGAATCCGTGATCCACTTGGTGCAAGTCCAGTAGTTGATGTAGTTTTAGGTCAAACTGATGCTACTAGTGTGGACTGTAATAGAGGACTAGTGCCACCGCCAAATGTAAACGGGAGCGTAAGTGCCAGTCTTAATATGATTTGTAATCCAGGACCTCTAGCATTCGATAATTTTGGGAATCTTTATGTGTCAGATCACTTTTTCGAATCAGGAGGAAATTGGCGAATATTGATGTTTGCACCGGGGTTGTTTCCTGATAATGCAGGGGCAGTCCTGTATGCACCATTGGCCACTAAAGAATTTCCTCGTAACGGCTGGAATGGCTCTACAATTACCCACGCTGTGTTTGAAATGGCCTTTGACAGTAACAATAGAATGGTAGTGGGATACAATCCATATATTGGCCCGCGGTTCATAAACTATTATAATAATCCTCAAGACTACAATCCTCTAGATAGGGCCGATCCTACCTTTGCCACTCCAGCTGGAAGCTTGAAGGACTTCTATGGATGGGCTTTTGGAGTCACTTTTGATAGTGCAGATAATCTTTATATTTATGATACAAATCGCGGCAAACTGCTGATTTATAGCCAACCATTTACTGGACCTGAACTACTAGAAGTCACCCCAGTCGGTACTACCACTGTTGACACAACTCCCAATATTACTTTCAGTTCCAACCAGCCAGGTGCAATTACCTATGGGGGTAGCTGTAGTAGTGCTAGCACTGTTGCTGCGGTGGGGAATAATACAATTAGTTTCAATACATTGGCATTGGGTAGCTATAGCAATTGTACAATCACTGTGGCTAGCCCCAATGGGATTACAGACACTGCGTTGAATGTTAGCCCTTTTACTATTACTGATGCTCCGCTACTTACTAATGCCAGCGGTCCAATTGCTCCCAGTGTAAATGCTACTCCTAGCTATACTTTCTATTCCAGCACGACTGGGATAATTAGCTATGGCGGAAGTTGCAGCAGCGCTAGCACTAATGCTGCCACGGGCAACAATACGATTAGTTTTAATGCATTAGCTTCGGGTACATATTCCGACTGCACCATCACTGTTACTCGTGATTCTGTGTCTAGCAATGCCCTGCTTGTACCAGCATTTACCATTCTCAAGAATTGCAAACCGCAGGCGGATTTCAACAGCGACTGTAGTGTTAACCTATCAGACTTAAGTATATTGGCGAGTTATTGGAATCAGAATTCCAGCGCTGCTGACGCAAATAACGATGGCGCAGTTAATTTATCAGACTTGAGCATTCTAGCCCAAAATTGGCTTAAAAATTTTTAATAATCTAAAATAGTAAAATAAGACAAAAAAGTACATGAAAAAAACTGCAATATTATTGACCACAGTATTAACT
>Ga0163147_10005729_pt1 | contig 14958 bp, 13 predicted proteins | sample OliLakLV19MP6G1_FD_148597 | JGI IMG/M metagenome (GOLD analysis project Ga0163147, IMG submission 148597) | Freshwater microbial mat bacterial communities from Lake Vanda, McMurdo Dry Valleys, Antarctica- Oligotrophic Lake LV.19.MP6.G1 | ecosystem: Environmental > Aquatic > Freshwater > Lake >...
GCGCCCGGCTACAGCGGAATGCGGAGGGCGGAAGCGGTTGTGGGCCGGTCTGTTGTAGCCGGGCGCGGTGAGCCCGGTGCTCGCGTGGCGTGGATCGGGCGGGAATCGCAGAACGGGGTCACCGCCCCCGGCTACAGCGGAATGCGGAGGGCGGCCGCGAAAGCGGTCGTGGGCCGGTCTGTTGTAGCCGGGCGCGGTGAGCCCGGTGCTCGCGTGGCGTGGATCGGGCGGGAATCGCAGAACGGGGGCACCGCCCCCGTCTACAGCAGAAGGCGGAGGGCGGCCGCGGAAGCGGTCGTGGGCCGGTCTGTTGTAGCCGGGCGCGGTGAGCCCGGTGCTCGCGTGGCGTGGATCGGGCGGGGCTCGAATCTGCTCGCCCGGTTCGATTTCGGCCCGGACCAACTCATCTACTCCATCCCGACTCTCAATCCCATCAGCACCCAGCACGTCACGGTCAACCTGACCAGCGTTCCGCAATCCAATTTCTCCTCAGCCGGCAATCTCGTGGGGCTGGTTTTCAATATCAACGAGGGCGTTAACATCCCAGCCGGCACGGTTTTTACCTTCAACTCCACCATTCCGGAACCCGGCTCCGTCGCCCTGCTCGGTCTGGGCGCCCTCGTCGGCCTGGCCTCGCGGCGTCGGAGGATGGCCAAGCCGTCGTCTCGTTCGTGAACTCCGCGAACTTGCCATTCGCCAATCGCGGGATGGCATCGCGGTACCCGATCACGACTTGAAGGGGGGCGCCGAGCGCGGCTCGCGCGGCCATCAGGATCCGCTCCTCCTCCTGCGCCGTCAGCGGACGTCGCACCACGAGGCGCAGCTCCACCCGGTCCGGCGCGATCTGGGCGACCTGGTGCTGCAAGATTGCAGCCACCCGCATGATCTCCCCGTGCCCGTAATACGGGAACCGCCGGGTTCCGTCCGGCATCGACAGCATGTCGCGCGCCCGTCCCGGGATCGCCGCCAGCACCGGCAATGAACGTCCGCAGGGGCACGGCTCCCCTGCATCCCGCGGGCGATTTCCGGACGCCCAAGTCGGGGATGCGGGGGGCGGTTTTTCCCGCCGTGCCCGGTCCGGCGGCCTCCGCCATGCTCGCCGTGCTGCACCAGCTCCGCCGGACCGAGCGCCTCAGCCCGCTCGATCTGCAGGCGCTCCAGCGGGGTCAAGCCACGGCGCTGATCGAGCACGCGCTGCGGACCACGCCGTTCTACAAACAGCGTTTGAGAATGACCGGGTGGGAACCCGGGAAGAACCTCACGGGGGATCAATGGCGCGAAATCCCCATCCTGAAACGCGAGGAGGTCCAAGCGGCCGGCGCGTCCCTCTATTCCAGCGACCCTCCCCCTGCGCACGGCTCCATCGCCGTCGCCACCACCTCCGGGACCAGCGGGCGCCCGGTCACCATTCGGAAAACGGCGTTGGCCCAGTTTTTTTGGCAATGCTTCGTGATGCGCGAACAGGAGTGGCGCGCGCGGGACCTCGGACAGTCCTGGATGGTGCTGTTGCGGGATGAGGAACGGAAGGACCTGCGTCGGACGGTCATTCAAGCGGCTTATCCGCGAACGCACCGGACAGGAGGGGCGGTCTCGGAGTAGATCCGGCGGATCATGTCCTCGATGTCCGGTTCCTGCACGCTCAAGCCTTTCGCCCTTCTCCATGCCATGTTCAAAGCCCCGCCCCGACGTCCGCTTCGTTATCGTGCCGGGTCGGCCCCCTCAAAGGTCGCCACTCCACGACCTGCGGGATTAATTCATCGCGTCCCGGCGCAAACGATTCCGCATGGAACCGACAGCTTTCAAACTCGCTCAATGGGATAAATTGTCACGTCCACACCAGGCGACATGGCGATGTGGTCGGGCGGGCGGCCAGTGGGCGTAAAGCCATTCAGCGCAGACAAGCGCTCGTCCCACGCCGTCACCTCGGCGCGGTGCAACGGATACGGTTGATGAAAAACCGCGCCTCGCCGGAGACCATCGGGTGCGTTCGAATAAAGTCGGTACCGCTCGACGAGAAAGAACTCCAGCGAATCGGGCGCAGTGTGCGGCAGATCCGCGCCGGGCGCGTAATCAAACACGCAACTCTTGCGCTCACCGGTGCGCAGCGATTCAAAGCGGATGTGGCGATCCGCCGTGCGGCTGGCTTGCATCCTCGCGTGCTCGTAAGGCAAATGGAAAAACCGCCGCGCGAGCTTCACCGCAAGCCATTGATTCGCATCGAGCGAGTAAAACCACACGCCCGGAACGCCTGCCCGATCCTGCACGTAGGTGCGCAAATTCAGCTCCATGAAATTCGAGATGCCCGGCACGGCGGGCAGGAAGCGTGGCCGGATGTTGTGCATGAAAAACGGGACGACCCCGAGATAGGCCTTGCCGTCGAAAGTATCCGCGAACAGCCCGTCCGGCAGGGTCGCTTGAATCGCCGCCACAGGATATTCCCAATGCAGAAAGAGCAGATCGCGCCACTGTTGGTACATAACGGGCTGGCCCGCCGGACGCGCCCGCGCCGCGAGGCGCTGCGACACGTTGGGACCGGGCGGTGGTGGGTCAACGGCTGCCATTGCCGCAAAGTTACAGATGGAAGGGCGAGTGTGAACCCATTATCGCGTGGATGGCCTTTCAATGCGCCTGGTATTGTGGCCCGCGCGAGAATAGGGGAGAATGAATCCCTACATGCACGCTACTGCGCAAAACACAGAAGTGCTGGTCATCGGCACTGGAATGGCCGGCTTGACGGCGGCGGCGGCGTTGCAGCGTGCGGGTCGCCGCGTGCTTGTGCTGGACAAAGGTCGTGGCGTCGGCGGGCGTCTCGCGAGCCGACGGATGGATGGGGCGACGTTCGATCATGGGGCGCAATTTATCACCGCGCGCGACCCGCGTTTCGCTGCCGTGCTGGAGCAGGCGCACCAAGCCGGCGCGGTCGTGGAATGGTGTCGCGGTTTTGCGGATGGCGCGGACGGTCACGTGCGCTGGAGGGGAAAAGCCGCAATGACTGGTGTTGCCAAGCACCTGGCGGCCGGCCTCGACCTCATTATGGGAACGCAAGTAGCCGCCTTGCGCCCTGCCGGGAATCGATGGTGCGCGGTGACCACGACGGGCGAAACGTTCTCCGCCGAAGCCGTCCTCCTTACGCCGCCAGTGCCGCAGTCGCTCGCGATGCTGGACGCGGGCGGCCTCGTTCTTCCGCCGGAACTGCGGACGCGACTTGCCGCCATCGATTACGAGCGGTGCCTCGCAGTCATGGCCGTTCTTGAGGGTCCATCGCAGGTTCCGCCTCCAGGGGGTCTTGCGCCTACGACGGGCCCGATCGCATGGATTGCGGACAATCAGATGAAAGGAATCTCCGCGGAGCCGGCGGTCACCATTCACGCCACGCACGCCTTCAGTTTGGAGCATTGGGATCGCGACCGGCAGGAGAGCGGCCGTTCCCTGCTCGCCGCCGCCGCGCCGTGGCTTGGGGCGGGGGTTAAGACGTTTCAGGTCCACGGCTGGCGCTACAGCAAACCGTTGCAGGTCGATGAAGAGCGGTGTGTGATCGTCAGTCACGCTCCTGCGCTGGTGCTCGCCGGCGACGCCTTCGCCGGACCACGGGTCGAGGGGGCCGCGCTCTCGGGCTGGGCGGCCGCCGATGCAATCCTGGCAAACGGCTCATAAATCCCCGCTCGGGCACCTCTGCTGCGCCAGCCCAGGCAGCCGCTGTGAGATCGGAACGTGTTCGACCCAGGCAGGGAAATGCGGGTCGAAGCCGATGTTTTCCGACGTCCGAAGTGCGCGTAAGAACGTATAAGATTGGCATGAAGCCCACCTTCAAATGAACGAAACAACAACACCCTCGCGCGTTTGGCTCATCACGGGATGCCCAGGCGGCTTCGGCCTGGCACTGGCCGAGGCGGTTCTCGCAGGCGGGCAGCGTGTCATCGCCACCGCGCGCAAGCCGGCGGCTCTCCATGAACTGGCGTCCCGTTACCCCGAGACGTGCCGCGTGCTCGCGCTCGATGTCACCGATCATGATCGGGTAAACACTGCGGTCGCCGAGGCGGCTGCTGCATTTGGCCGGCTCGATGTCGTCGTGAACAACGCGGGCTACGGTCTCGTCGGTGCCTTCGAGGAACTCGGCGTGGAACAGATCGCGCGGAACTTCGACACGAATTTCTTTGGCGCGCTGGCAGTCATTCGCGCGGCGCTGCCGATCCTGCGGGCACAGCGGAGCGGCCACTTCGTGAACGTCTCCGCCGCCGCGGTGATCTCGAACTACGCCGGCTTTTCCATCTACGGTGCGACCAAGTGGGCCCTCGAAGGTGTGTCGGAATCGCTCGCCGCCGAACTGAAGCCGCTCGGGATCAAGGTTACCATCGTGCAGCCCGGTCCGTTTCGCACCGGCTTCATTTCGCGCTCCCTCGAGCGCGCGGCGGGCCACGTCGCCGATTACGACCGCACGAGCGGCAGGTTTCTGCGCTTCCTCGAAACGATGGACGGCAAACAGCCCGGTGATCCGGACAAAGCCGCCGAGGCAATCATCGCGGCGGTCGAATCCGACACGCCGCCGCTGCGCCTCGTGCTTGGAAAATACGCGACCGACAAAGCACGTAAGAAACTCGCCTCGGCCGAGAGCGAACTCGCGGCATGGGAGCACATCGGCCTTCCAACCGATTTCACCGCTGTTTCATGAAACGCAGTGACCAATCCTGCGATGCGCGCGTGCGACCCGCGAGCCGACGCAGGTCCGTCGCTCCGTTGTAGCGGCGGCTCTCCCGAAGGGGTGCCGCCGGACGCGCGTCCGCACACCGCCTGCCCGGTGGCACGTCCCGGGCTGCGCAAGGCTCCGCCAGGGACAGAGCCACCGCTACAACAGAACGGCTGAGAGGCGCGGGTGGGGCACCCGATCCGACAAGGAAATGCACCGCTACGCCGTTTGGCGGGATCATAGCCAGAGGCTATCAGATCCAGACCGCTCGCGATGCGGCCGCCAGAGTGGCGTTGGAGGGGACGTGTTTGCGCATGTCTTCGGGCTATGAGGAATCGCCGGGGAGGTATTGGCGGATCGCGCGCAGCGCGCACAACGTGTGGCTGGCCGAAAAAAGGCCCCGCTGGACCCGTCCATCCCTTCCCCCCCTGATCACCCCCGAAGCATCATGACGATCTCCAAACGCAAACCCGCCCTTCTGGCAAAGCTTCCCAGCGGCATCGAGGGTTTCGATGACATCACGTCCGGCGGATTGCCACAGCGGCGGACAACCCTCCTCATGGGGGGGGCCGGTTCAGGGAAAACGGTGCTGGCGCTCCAGATGGTGACAAGCGCGGCCCTGCATGGGGTTCCCGGAATCTTCGTGGCGTTCGAGGAAAACGCACTCCAGGTCTCGGCCAATGCCGAGACGTTTGGCTGGAACTTGCGGAAGCTGCAAAAGAAGAAGCTGTTCTTCATGGACGCCTGCATGCGGGCCGACGTGGTGAAGTCGGGTCCATTTGATCTGACCGGGCTGCTGGCGGGTCTGGGAGCCAAGGCGGACGAGATGGGGGCGAAACTTATTGTTTTCGACGCAATCGACGTGCTGCTCAGCCTCCTCGACGACCCGGCGGCCGAATGCCGCGAACTCAGCCGGCTGCACGAATGGCTCATGGACAACGAACTCACGGCCATTCTCACCACCAAAGTGGACGATGACCGGCCCTCCTCGGCGCAACGCTATGGATTCATGCCCTTTATGGCCGATTGCGCGGTGCTCCTGAGCCAGCGCATCCTGGATCGCGTCGTGGTGCGCGCGATGCGCGTCCTCAAATACCGCGGCTCGTCTCACGTGCTGAACGAGGTGCCATTTGTCATCGGGCCCACCGGCGTGGAGGTCGGGGCCTCAAAGGGCGTGCACCCGGAGCCGCAGCCCTTCACCGAGCGAATCTCCATCGGCAATCGACGACTGGACGCCATGCTCGGCGGAGGCCTCTATCGCGGCACCAACGCGCTGATCACCGGAAGTTGCGGCACCGGAAAATCCATGCTCGCCGGCAACTTCATCGAGGCGGCCTGCCAACGCGGCGAACGATCGCTGTTCATCGCATTCGATGAGAACGCCCGGGACATTGCCCGGGACATCGGAACGCTTGGCATCCATCTCGGTCCTCATCTTTCGAGCGGTCTGCTGCGGATGGAGTCGTTGCGCTCCGAGTCTGCCTCTTCGGAGGAACATTACATGCACCTGAAACGCGTCATCAGCGCGCAACAACCGGCCTGTGTCGTCATCGATCCCCTCTCGGCGCTTGCCCGCGTGGGGGGAGCGCCGGCTGCCCGGGCCGTGGCCGAGCGGCTCATCTATCTCTGTCGGAACGCGGGCATTACCGTGCTCTTCACCAGCTTGGCCGAAGGAAGCGATCCGCAACTTGAGACGACCGCGCTTCATGTCTCCACGCTCGCCGATTCCTGGATTCAGCTCTCCTACGCCCTCATCGACGGCGAACGCAACCGGGCAATTTCCATCATCAAATCCCGCGGCTCGAAGCATTCCAACCAAATGCGCGAATTGGTGTTCAGCGAGACCGGCATCACGCTTGCCGATGCCTACAGCGCGGATGGAAAAGTGCTGCTGGGCACCCTCCGAATGGAAAAAGAGCAGTCCACACGAAGCGCGTTGGGCGGTAACCACCGGCCTTCCACAGCCAAGGGGGGGCGCCGCAAGTGAAACGCGAGCCTGCCGATGCCGTCCCCGCCCACGGGGCCTACGTGTTTCGACTCTACCTGGCCGGTGGAGCGCCGAACTCCGTGAGAGCTCTCGCGAACCTCTACTCCGTGTGCCACCGCCATTTTCCCGGGTGTCACCGGATCGAGGTGATCGACGTGCTCAAGGATCCCCTGCGGGCTCTCGCGGAGGCGATTCTCGTCACACCAACCCTGGTGAAGGTCTCCCCCGCACCGACGCAGCAAATCATCGGCAACCTCAGCGAGGAGGAGGAGGTCCTCCGCGCACTGGGATTGCCTCAGAAGGAGCATGCATGAGCGCCATGCCCGTTACCACCGCTTCCCGCCTCGCTTCCCTCAGCGAAAAGGCCATCGCCCTCGCTGGGTCTCGCGCATGCGGAGAGCGCTCTCGAAGAGTTCGGTGCAGGCCAATTGGACGCCATCGTGGATCCCAATGGGAAAACCCACCTCCTGCGGGGTGCCCAGGAGCAACTGCGGAGGAATGAAAGCCGCCTCCAAGCGATGCTGAAGGCTTGTCCGGATGTCATCACCACGGTGGACAGGGTCGGAATCATCCTGTCGCAAAACCCTGCAGCCCAGCGCGTGTTTGGCTTTTCTCCGCGCGAATTGCTCGGCCACAACCTCTTCGCCTTCGTCCACGAAGCGGATGTTGCAGCGGTGGGTCGGGATTTTCTCAGTGTGGTGGAGGGAGCCAGCGAGCAGGCCACCGTGGAATTCCGCCACCGGACCGAGAACGGCTCCTATCAGCAGATCGAGGCGGCGATCGGGAGAGTCCGGGATGAAACGCCTCTGATCCTCGTGCTCAGCCTGCGCCCGCGGGCAGCCCGGCAGGACGCACCCTGCGCACCTTAAACGTGGTCACGATCTAAACAACCCTCACGCGAATTGAAAATCTTCAGCCTCAGCCACCTGGTGGAAATCGCCCGTCGACTGCCGAGCCCGGTCTGGCCCGCCGACACGGAGGATGCCCACCACGGCGTCATTCGCATTCCGATCCGGGACTGGGACGCGGTTCTCGATGCGGAGCATCCCGAGCGTGAGTTCGAGGTGCACGCGAATGACTACGTGGAATTTGAACTGATTCCATGGAAGGACACCAAAGGGACCCTCAATCCGCGCTGGGTTCTCCGGGGGCTTGTCGCCATATGAATACCACCCACCGCACCTGCGCAATCGTCACCGACGCAAACTCGCCCCCGGTTGAGAGCGTACGGGAGCCCCAGGCGCCGCTGCATCCCGACGGCCAGGACCCTCTGGGTGAGATCAACGACGAGCGACTCATGCTCATGATTCAAGCGCACTGCACCCAGGGACTCGCCCTCCTGCACCAACGCTACGCCCGCCTTCTCACCGGACTGAGCATGACCGTGCTCCACAATTCCGCGGACGCCGATGACCTGATCCAGGAGGTCTTTATGGAAATCTGGGAACGGGCCGCCGGCTATGATCCGCTCAAAGGGCGCGCCCTCTCGTGGATTGCGACGATGACGCGCCGTCGCTCCATCGATCGTCTGCGGCGTCGCGACACCTGCGTGCGCATCGAGGAACGCTTTGCCGAAGAGCATTTCGACCAGGGCGATGGATGGGCGCATGTCCACCAGGAGGTTGCTGACGCAGAGCGAAGCGCCTGTTTGAACAAGGCCATCGCCACCCTGCCGGAATCCCAGCAAACAGCCATTCATCTTGCGTATCGCGAAGGGCTGACCCAGCGGCAAATCGCCGGCCAGACCGGTGTGCCCCTGGGCACCATCAAAACGCGCCTCGACCTGGGACTCCGGAAACTGGCGGTCAGCCTCACGGGCCTCGAGGACTTGCTCTGGGTGGAAAACCGCGCGTCTCATTCACGGATACGTCGCGATGCCATACGGCCAGACGCCTGCCCCAGCCGATAACATTGCGAGGAAACCCAAACCCGACCCTCACCGCGGTCGTTCGATTTGCGTGCTTAACCCCACGGTCATCGCACGCCTCCACCATTCCCATGAAAACACTCCAAAATCTTTTCCTGAGCGAACTTGCCGACATGTATGACGCCGAGCATCGAATCGTCAAAGCGCTGCCGAAAATGGTGAAGGCGGCCAGCGCCGAATCCCTGAAAGCGGCATTTCGGGCTCATCTCAAGCAAACCCAGGGGCACGTGAAGAAGCTGAAACAGGTGTTCCAATGCTTTGACACGGCGGCCACTGGCAAGACCTGCGATGCCACGGTGGGTTTGCTGGAGGAGGGGGACGGACTGGCTGCGGAATTCGAAGGATCCCCTGCCATCGACGCCGCGTTGATCGCCGCCGCGCAAAAAGTGGAACATTATGAGATGGCCTCCTATGGCTGCCTGCATGAATGGGCCGGTTTGCTCGGAAACGAGAAGGCGGCGGCAATCCTCGAAGTAATCCTCGACGAGGAGAGGGCGGCCAATGCAGCTCTGACCGGGCTGGCCCGTGCGAACAGCAACAAAGCCGCGCTCAACGGTCATCATGCGAATGGCTCTCAGAAGCCCCTTGCGAAGCGGCTTCACGCTGCGAATCGCATGCGCCTGGGCCTGCTTGTCCCATGGGTCTGCCTTGCACTGCTTCCCCTTGCCCCGTCGCATGCGGCGTCCGACAAAGCGGGCGGAACGTTCTCCCTGTACCTGGAGAACGATCTCTTCGCGGGCACCGACCGCCAGTACACAAGCGGGGTGAAACTGGGGTGGAGTTCCGCGGACCTCAGCGACTATCGTGAGTCGGCATATGCCGCCCCCTTCCTGCCGGTGTTTGACCGCCTGCCTTACATCAACGACAAATCTTTCCAGAAGAACCTGGTTTTTGCTCTCGGCCAGAACATTTACACACCGGACGACACGGAGACATTCGACGTGGTCAAAAACGACCGTCCCTATGCGGGATGGCTTTACCTCGGTGTGGGAGTGGTTTGGAAAAATGCGTCCGTCCGGAATTCAGTGGTGCTCAACGTGGGGGTGGTGGGTCCGTGGTCGTACTCGCAGGAGTCCCAGCGCGCGGTGCACGATCTGCGCGGGTTGGGCCATCCGAACGGATGGGACAACCAGCTCCACAACGAACTGGGGGTCGTTCTGCACTATCAGCGCGAATGGCGGTGGCCGGAGCATACCCGCCGGGTGGGCCTTGATTGGGAGTTGATTCCCCACGCTGGGATCGCGCTCGGGAACGTCCTGGATGGCGCAAACCTGGGGGGAGAGCTTCGCGTTGGCTGGAATCTACCGGATGACTTTGGAACCGCGGTGATTGATTCCGCCTCGACCACCTCCACCCCGGTGGATGGGCCGCAGGGAGCCCAACGCTCACGCTTTGATCTCGGGGCCTACCTCTTTGCCCGGGCGGACGGCCGCCTCGTGGCGCACAACATTTTCCTGGACGGAAACACCTTCGGGAATAGCCCATCCGTGGATCATAAATGGCTCGTCGCCGATCTGAGCGTCGGGGCTGCGGTCAACTTTAAGAACACCAAATTCGCTTACGCCTTCGTGTATCGGACCCCGGAGTTCGAGGGACAGGAAGACGGGCAGGTGTTCGGAACTGTGTCGGTGAATCTTACCTTTTGACGAGTCGGAACACGAAGCCGGACCGGCAGCGCGCGATCAGTAGAAAATCATCCGGGATCGAGCGCCCGATTTCGCGGACGGCCCGGACCACGGAGAACGCGTGCGAATCCTCGCTGGCAAGGAAGGAGGGGCGAAGGAATGCTTTTGCACGGAGCGTTTTGGAGTGCGGCGGCTTGACGCCGCTTTCGAGCAGCGTGGCCTGCCGAATACAGCGGCCGCCTTGGGGAAACCGAACCAGAACCCGACCGGTTCAGTCGCAATTCCCGAACAGCATTGTCCGTGGGGCACCCCGATACCCGCATGCACCGAAGGGTCGGTCCAGGCCGCCCCTGTATGAAAACCGTGGTTGCTCGCCTCAAAGCCGCCCACCTCCAATCATTGCACCTGGGAACGACGGCGACGGAACGCAACCGCACCCAAAGCCAGGAGCAAGGAAGCTGCTGTGCTCGGTTCCGGAATGAACGTGGCACCGACCTCGAAATCCGTGAACTGAACTTCGACGGCCGACCCATTGCTGGAGCCCCGGCGGTCCCGGTAAAATCCGACAGCCGTGATGTTGGAAAGCGTGCTGTTCGTCACGTCTCCACTACCAAGGCCTGTGAGCCACGTTGCGTTGTGGCTGTCAGTCGTGAGCGTGCCATTTGTGAAATTGCCGCTTATCAGTGCCCAATTCAGCGCGGTTACGTTGGCCGTGCCGGTTGTCGAATAGGTGGTGTCGCTCGTCAGATTCGAGGCGGAAGAGCGATCGGGCCAGCCGTCCGGTTTGCCGTGGCGTTGTCGTACCGGATGGTTTGGTTTGAGGAAACGTAGTTGCCGCCCCAATCGACGATCTAGGCTGCGTGGGCGGCTCCGGCGATCGCCAGGGAACAGAGCAGGGTAAATATCGGTCTGGGTTTCATCTTCCGAACTGGGCGGGTCTGATTTGGGTGGGATTACAACAATCCGGAGCGCCAACCGCCGTCAAGGTTTGTGCAGAGATTGGCGAGCGGCCGACACCCAGGCAGGGGTGCCGCGCGCCGGTGGCCCGGATGTCCGGTGGTGGCGCGTTGTATCCCGAGGGATGTGGGCGCTTCGCCGCTGGGGATCCGAACCGCATCAACGAGACGGCTAAGGCTGACCGATGAGGTCCCGCTCATTCCTGCCCGGCCTCCCCGCGAGCCGGCGGGCGTTTGCCGGAGGAGAGATACTGTTCGACCAGAAGCAGGTTGGTCTCGCCGGCGCGCTCGACAATCTTGAGCAGTTCGTCCATCGAAGCAGCTTCCTCGAGCTGCTCGCCGATGAACCACTGGAGCATATGTTGGGTGAGGTGATCCTCCTCCTTCACCGCCTGTTTCATGATGGCATTGATGGCGGCGGTGACCTTCAGTTCGTGCTCGAGCGAGGCGCGGATTGCGTCCTTCGCGAAGGCAAACTGGTTGGTCGGCTCCTTGATCGCCGAGAGCACGACCCTTCCCCCCGCGTCGGTGACAAACTTCATGAACCGATGGGCGTGGTCGCGTTCCTCCGAGGCCTGGCGGGCGAAATGGGCGCTCAAGGCGGGGAGCGCTTCCGCCGCGAAATGGGCTGAGATCGCCTCGTATTGCATGGAGGCCCCGAACTCCATGGCGATCTGTTCGTTCACGGCGGCGATGATTTCTTTGGAGACAAGCATAGACTGCAGAGTATACCCGCGTTCGATCCTGGATCAACAGGAAGCGCCACTCGGGGCTGATCTCCATCGTTGTGTGGGCACGCACGACCTGCCAAGAGTTGCGTCGATACCCACCCCCCACCCCGCCCCATGAGTTCCCCGATTTCCCGACTTGGCCACTTCACCGACAACCATCGCGAATACGTTCTGACCGATCCGTTCCCGCCCCGGGCCTGGCACAACTACCTCTGCAACGGAGTTTACCTTGCGAACCTCACGCAGCACGGAACGGGAGGAAGCTTCTGGCAACCGCGCGGCGAAGGGCTGCGTGCGAACGTGACGGAGGATCGCGACGGCAGCGGCGGGCCGCGTTTTGTTTATCTGCGGGACAACGAAAGCGCCGTTTCCTGGACGGCGACCGGGGCACCGGCCCACACGCCGATGGACGCCTGGGAGTGCCGCATCGGGCTCGGTTACCAGATCAACCGGGCATCGCTTCACGGGATCGAAACCGAGTGGCTGACCTTCGTGCCGCCGAACGACGAGCCGGGCGAGTTCTGGAGGATTACGGTCCGCAACCTATCCGACCGCACCCGCCGGATCAGCGTGTTTCCCTATCTCGAAATGCATCTCACCGGGGGCAGTACGCTCATGGATTTCATCGCTGTCCTCGGCGGCCGCTATGAGCCCGATTCCCGCGCGGTGTTTGGCATCAACGCGTGCGTGAAGTTCCCTCCCCGGTTCAAAGCGTTCCTCGCCTCCGACTCCGAGGTGGCCGGCGCCACGGTGAGCCGCGACGAGTTTCTGGGCCGGTATCGCGATTACCGAAACCCGATTGCCGTCGAGCGGGGCGATGTCCACAACCCCGAGGCCGGCACCGAATGGCTCGGCGCCTCGCTTCGCCATGAACTCGAACTCGCCCCCGGCGAAGAGCGGACCCTCCACTGCCTGATCGGCGTGGTGGAGTCGGTCGAAGAGGGAAAAGAGATGATCCGCCGACTGCTCGCACCCGGCATGCCCGGGAAACTGCTGCGCGAAGTGCACGCGGAGGCGGAGGCGGATGCCGCGCGGTTCTCGGTCCGCTCCCCCGACGTGCAGTTCGATCGCTGGTTGAACGTCTGGCTCAAGCATCAACTCCGGTTTGTGGGACGCTGGGGACGCGTGATCGGACGCGGATTCCGCGACGTGCTACAGGACACCTTCGGTCATCGGTTGCTCGACCCCGCGCTGGCCCGTTCCTGCCTGATCGAGGTCTTCGCGAAGCAATTCCCCGACGGACGCTGCATCCGGGCCTGGCGCCTGCCGATCAATGTCCTCGATCTCCAGCACTACGCCGACAGCCCGAGCTGGATGATCATGGCCCTGTCGCTCTACCTCAAGGAGACCGCCGATTTCGAGGTGCTCGACGAACGGGTGCCGTTTCTCGACGCCGAGAATCCGTATGCCGAGGCAACCTCCGACGCCACGGTCTGGGAACATGTGGTCCTCGCCCAGCGCCACCTGCTCGCCCACCGCGGGGCGCACGAGCTTAGCAAGATTTATTACGGCGACTGGTGCGACACAATGAACGGAGTCGGCAAAGCCGGGCGCGGCGAAAGCGTGATGCTCTCCATGCAGGTGAAATGGGGGTGCGACCAGTTGGCCGAACTCGCCCGCCGACGAGGCGACGAGTCGCTGGCGGACGAGATGGAGCAGGCATCGGCCCGGCTCGCCAAGGCCATCAACGCGGAAGCCTGGGACGGGGAGTGGTATGTGCGGGCCTTCGACGATGAGGGCGTGCCCGTCGGGTCCGACCGCCCGCCGGAGTCGGACAACGGCGAGGGTCGTATTTTCCTGAACGCGCAGAGCTGGGCGGTGATCAGCGGCGTCGCCCCGGCCGAACGGGCGGTGTCGGCGCTCGATGCCGCGCTCCGGCATCTCGACACCGGCTACGGCATGGTGCTGAACTGGCCGGCCTTCACCGGGCTCAAACCGCGCATCGGGCAGATGACCGCCATGACGCCGGGCTTTTACGAGAACGGCAGCGTGTATGTGCACGGCAACTGTTTCTGGATCCAGGCGCTCGCCATGGCGGGCCGGGGCGAGGAATGCTGGCGCGCATTCCGCGCCATCCTGCCCGACACGGACAACAAACCCAACGCCGACACCGAGCCGTTCTCGGTCCCGAACTATTACATCGGCCCGAACGTCGACCGACGGAAACAGCGCAACCTGTATCTCTCTGGCTGGCGGACCGGATCCGCGGCGTGGCTCTACCAGATCGGGATCGAATGGATCCTCGGTGCGCGCGCGGAATACGACGGGCTACGGATCGATCCGCACCTGCCCGAAGGCTTCGTGCCCGTGACGTTTACCCGCACGTTCCGCGGGGCCACCTACGAGATCACCATCGAGGGCGCCTCGGGCGACGGCGCCCGCCTGGCCTCCATCACGCTCGACGGGCAACCGGTGGAAGGCACCCTGCTGCCCGTGCCTCGCCCGGGCGACCGGCACCGGGTCAACGTCCGGTTGGAGCGCTGATCCCATGGCCAGACTCCGTTCCCCGTGGGTCCGCCTGCTGACCACCGCGGCGGCGATGGCTTTCGCCGCGTCGGCACAAGGCGGTCCCGAACCGGCCCCGACCTGGAAGGACGTCTCCACGATCCTCCAGAAGCATTGCACGGAATGTCACGGGCCCGAGGAACAGGCCGCCGGGCTCCGACTGGATCGCCGTGCGGATCTCCTCGGCGAAGTCCACGGCAACCCGGTGGTCGTTCCCGGCAACCCCGACGCAGGACGCCTCATCCCCGCGATTACCGGCCAGACCCAGTTTAAGAAATCGAGGCTGACCGACAAACATCGCCTGCCCGACCCCGAGATCGCGCAACTGCGCGCCTGGATCGCCGCCGGCGCGAAGTAAACCCGCGGCCCGCACCCGAACCCCGATCACGAAGGGACATAGAGAAAGATAGAGTGTCTGTCCCTCTGTTGACCCCAGCCCCTCGCTTGCCCCAGCTCGTCGTTCTGCCAGATCTGTTCATGCTGTTCTTGAGCTCAGAGACATATAACTCCTACCTGCGGACGCAGCGGAACCTGGGTTGGACG
>Ga0163147_10005732_pt1 | contig 14949 bp, 10 predicted proteins | sample OliLakLV19MP6G1_FD_148597 | JGI IMG/M metagenome (GOLD analysis project Ga0163147, IMG submission 148597) | Freshwater microbial mat bacterial communities from Lake Vanda, McMurdo Dry Valleys, Antarctica- Oligotrophic Lake LV.19.MP6.G1 | ecosystem: Environmental > Aquatic > Freshwater > Lake >...
CTCATAATCACCTGTTCCTGTCCATTGAGGTCATATACGGCGAACTGCATATCCGGCAGCGACAACACGCCATAACTGTGCGATGTTGGGCGCACATTGTTAAACGTGTACAGCGAACCGGGGTTGATCACGCAGCCGTTTTGCACGCGCACATACAGCGGCACATGCGTATGCCCCGTGATCAACACATCGACACTGAGCGAAACAAGCATCATGTTGAGCAGCGTGTTCGAGACATGATCGCGGTACAAGCCCCACAGGTTATTTCCCGGCTTGCCGTGCGTCATGTAGAGGTTTACACCATCGAACTCGCCACGCCACTCCAGCGGGAGCGCCTTCAAATAGGAACGATTGTCAGCAGACAAGCCGTAGCTCCATTCGTCATGGTTGCCACGAACCGTCGCAATATGGCGATCCCGAACCGTTTGTACCACACGGTCAGGATCGGGTCCTCGCCCAACAAGGTCGCCCGCGCACAAGATGCTATTGACTTGATGCAAACTTTCTAACTGGCGAATCGCGTTATCGAGTGCTTGGTGATCGCCATGAATGTCAGAAATGATGCCAATTTTCATCCTATAAATCCTAAACGGGTCAAAAGTACGTCTATTATAGCACTTTCCCGTTGAACCTTTAACCTGAGCGTTGAGCAATTAGCGGTTAGCAGTGAGTTAAAAACGAAATGTTTTTCCCATTGCCCCCTCCCATTTGTTTCCCCACAATAGCGACAACACTTTGATTTTTCGCTAATGGCTAACCGCTAATGGCTAACCGCTTATTGTGTGCTTTTTATGAAATTCTAAGGCGATTGCAATGCACATTCTCTTCTATTGTGCTATCATCCAAAAAGCGATAGAACCAATGTGCAGTGAACAATGACCCAGATTCTACTCATTCGACATGCCGTCAACGACTTCGTAAAGACGGGCAAACTGGCAGGTTGGACTCGTGAAGTTCACCTGAATGACGAGGGGAAGGCTCAAGCCGAAGCGTTAGGTAAACGGCTGATTGATGTACCGATCACGCAGTTGTATTCCAGTCCGCTTGAACGGACAATGGAGACGGCAGAAGCAGTTCGCCAGCATCACCCTCAACTGACCATCCAGCAGAATGAGGCAGTTGGCGAAGTTCGCTATGGTGATTGGGAAGGCATGGAGATTAGCGTTTTGCAAAAGCGGAAAATGTGGCATGTGGTACAGGAATACCCATCACGCGCTTATTTCCCGAACGGCGAGACGATGCGCGGCGTACAAACCCGTGCGGTCAACGAAATCGAACGTCTGGCGGCACAGCATCCCCGCGAATTGATCGCGGTTGTGTCTCATGCCGACTTGATCAAGATGATTCTCGCGCATTTCTTAGGAATGCACCTCGACGCTTTTCAACGCATTGTCGTTTCGCCCGCGTCGATTAGCACGCTGATGCTCGGTTACGGACGCCCCTACATCGGCACCATGAATGATGTCGCCCATATCGCGCAAATGGAGCGCGAGAGGAAACAAGCAGCGCCTGAAGGCGCAGTCGCACGGTGAGATAACATGCCTAATATCGAAATAGAACTGAACCCGGTTGACTTTCTTACGATTGGCACTATTGGACCCAAAGGTCAGCGTGTTTTTCATCTGCAAGCGGGGAAGGGGACAGAAATTGTCTCATTGATCATCGAGAAAGAGCAGGCGTGGGCGCTTAGTGAAGCCATCCGCGAACTGCTGCAAGACCTTGATCGCCGTTATCCCGGCACAATACAGCCTGAAACCAGTCGTTACTCGATGGATTTGCGCGACCCGGTTGATCCCGTTTTTAGGGTGGCGCAAATGGGGCTAGGATACGATGAAGACCGTAATATGGTGGTGTTGGTAGCGCAAGAATTGGTTGTGATACAGGAAGAAGTTGATCCAGAGGCGGTTCAACCCGGTATCGTGCGTATGTGGTGTTCCAGAAGCCAGGTGCGCGCACTGAGTGAACACGCAATATCGACGGTACAATCAGGACGACCTGATCCCCGGCAAAACGGACGGTTAGTGTATTACTGGACTTAACGGATATGACTGATCAGGGTGATCCCCAACGCCTCTCAATGGATCGGGTTTTTGAGGTCTTGGATAAGGGAGACGTTGATACAGAACACGGCATTTTGCGCTGGAGTTCCAATTATGCGTTTCTCGTCAGCATCAAGCTAGAAGACGATGCGGTGAACGCGGTATACAAGCCGCAGCGCGGCGAACGTCCGCTGTGGGACTTCCCCGATGGAACACTGTGTTACCGGGAAACGGCGGCGTATGTCACTTCGAAAGAATTGTGCTGGGAAATTGTGCCGCCCACCGTGTTACGTGAAGGACCTCGTGGGCTTGGTTCGTTCCAATTCTTCATCGACCATGACCCGCAGGTGAATTACTTCTCGTTCGATGAAACGATGATGCCCCATTTGAAGCGCATGGCAGCCTTTGACTATATGATCAACAATGCAGACCGCAAAGGCGGTCATTGTCTTGTCGATTGTGACGGTCATTTGTGGGGGATTGATCATGGCATTGCGTTCAATTCGGTGCATAAACTGCGTACTGTGATCTGGGACTACGCCGGACAACCTATTTCAGATGCGCTGCTCAACGACATTTCGCGGATATGCATCATGCTCGAAGATTCGAGCGAACCTTACGCACAGTCGATGCACAAATTGCTTTCTGGCGCAGAAATACGGGCGTTCCAGAACCGTTTGCGCTACCTGCTGAAACATCGGCGATACCCGCAACCGGGTCCCGGTCCAAATTATCCCTGGCCCCCCGTGTAACATTCCTGATCTAGAAACTTTTGTATTTAACCTCACTCCTAAATACGCCTTCTGTTCGGAAAGGGTATTTTTTTCTCCCCTCTCCATTTGGAGAGGGGCAAGGGGTGAGGTTTTCCTTAACAATTCTTTGCATGAACTTTACGCGAATGATAAACTCTCTCACTACAATAAACACTTTGTAGAACATCGCTTTTGAGGAGGCTTTTTGATGCGTAAGCTGATTTTGTTGGTAAGTTTGCTACTGCTCGTCGTGATTCCGGCGGCAGCACAGGACGAAACATTCTCCCTGACTATCCTTCACACAAACGATACCCACTCGTGGCACGAACCCGGCACCAACGGTGATGGCGGCGTGGCGCGTTTGGCGACAGTCGTCAACCAGGTACGCGATCAGGTTGATAATGTGCTGCTGCTCGATGGCGGTGATCGCTTCACAGGCACGCTGTTTCATGTGCAGTATCGTGGACAAGATCAGGTTCAGGTTATGAACGCGGTTGGCTACGACGCCATGACGCTCGGCAACCATGAATTCGATGACGGCGAAGAAGTGTTGTATAACTTCGTTAGTCAACTCGATTTCCCCGCTGTCAGCGCCAATATCACCGATTGGGGTTCGTACACCGAACTTGACGAACTGATCAATGCCTTCGCAGTGTTGGACGTGAATGGTCAGCAAATTGGCATCATCGGTTTGGTGACGCCAGAAACCCCCGAATTGACCAGAGCGAGTGATGAACTCGTTTTCAGCGATGATTTGGTGGGCGTGACACAGTTGGCAGTCGATGAACTGACGGCAATGGGCGTCAACAAGATCATTCTCGTGACGCACATCGGTTTGGAATTAGATCGTGCAGTGGCGGCGGGTGTAACCGGCGTCGATGTCATTGTGGGCGGTCACAGCCATACGCTGCTCGGCAATGCTTATCAAGCGGCGGTTGAGGGCTATCCCGTCGTCGTTGAAAATCCGGCGGGCGAAAATGTTTACATTGTGCAAGCGGGCAGCAACAACACCTATCTGGGTCGCTTGAATGTCACGTTTGATGCGGCGGGCGCTGTTACGGCAGCGGCAGGGGATACCATTCTGCTGTCCCGTTATATCACCCCTGATCCCGCTTTAGAAGAAATCGTCACCGAACTGGCGGGTCCCGTTGAGGAACTGCGTGCAACCCCTATCGGCGCAGAAGCGACTGTGGCTTTGGTCGGTGATCGCCGTGTGTGCCGCGTCGAAGAATGCAACCTCGGCAACTTGATTACAGATGCGATGCGTGCTGAAACAGGCGCTCAAATTGCGATCACCAACGGCGGCGGCATCCGTGCCAGCATTGACGAAGGCGATATTTCAGTTGGCGAAGTTGTGACCGTGCTGCCTTTCGGCAATCTGACGGCGTTCTTCCAATTGTCGGGCGCAGATGTGATCGCCGCGCTCGAAAATGGCGTGTCGCGCATTGTGGTTGATGCTGGCAATGTCGTTCGTGATGGCGCACAGGGTCGTTTCCCGCAGGTATCAGGCTTGCGTTACTCGTTTGATCCGACTCTTGAAGCGGGCAGCCGCATTGTGAGCGTGGAAGTGTGGACAGAAGCGGGCGAATATGTCGCTATTGACCCCGAAGCGATCTACACCGTCGCCAGCAATGACTTTATGCGTCAAGGTGGCGATGGCTATGTCACGTTCCAGGAAAACGCCATCAACCCCTACGACTACGGCAAGCCGTTGGATCAGGTCTTGTCAGAGTATCTCGCAGCGAACACACCCATCAGCGCGGCGACAGAAGGTCGTATCACCATCGTCAACGCGACTCTGCCCCCCGCGTAATCTAATTTAGACCTCACCCGTCCCTCTTCATACGGAGAGGGACAATTTTGGTAGGGACGCGCCGTTGCGCGTCCCTACCTAATCTCTTTTTGGAGAGTGGTTGAGGGGCAAACACTTTTAACTTTTAACTTTCCCCTTTTAACTGTCTTGCATCTGTAAACCATTCTTTGTGTCAACTTCTCCCACTTGTGGTTAGAATTGAGTTAGCGCAGTACACGGGAGTAATTGACATTGGCTAGCGATCAAGCGCGGGACTTACGTCAGCAAGGGATCACGGCTGCAAAAGCGGGGCAGAAAGACGAAGCTCGACGCCTTTTGCAACAGGCGATTCGACTTGAGCCGGATAACGAAGCCGGGTGGTTGTGGTTAGCGAGTGTTGCCCGCGACGGTCAAGAACGCCTATTTTGTTTACAAAAAATTCTTGAAATCAATCCACATAATGATACGGCTCGCAAAGCCCTTCAGAGCTTTGAAAGCCTTCCCGCGACTCCGCCGCCATCCATGATCAAACGCTTACCCAATGCGCCGGACACCAAACCGAAAGTCGCCACACAGGAATTGATGCGGGCGCAAGTTCCCGGCGTTCCCATGCCCACATCAGATCGCATCGCGGAGGCGCAAAAATCACTGGATGCGCTGATCCGGCGTTCGCTTGAACCCCTTCCCAACACCATCAAATGGACGCACAAGACACGTGCAAGGGCAGGTGAACGCGACATCATTATTTATCGCCTGTACGTGTTCGCGGGGATACTGGTCGTCCTCGTCGTGTTAGGTATCCTCGGCGGTTATGCGGTCAGCACGAATGAAGACCTACGCGCACTCGTATTAGCGCCCACCGCCACCGCTACCAATACGCCGACTCCTTCGCTCACGCCGACCTACGGATTAACCCCTACGCCCTCATCGACTCCGCGCCTCACATGGACGCCTACCGATGAACCGCCCAACAGCCTACCCACGCCCAACGCTTACGCGCTCCCCCGCGTGACTTCGGTCTACCCGCCGATTCTCGAACGCCCGCTGGCAGACGCCTATCAATTGATTCTACGCGGCGATATTACCCGTGCGCTGCCCACACTGGAAGCCGAACGCCGCGCTAGTTTTGACGGACGATTTGACGCTAATCCGTATTATTACGAAGCCCTTGCCCGCATTTTGCAGGGACGCTACAACGAAGCCCTTGACCTCCTCACCGAAGCAGAAGATCGCCTTGAGGAACGTCCCGACGAGCCGAGTTTCCGCGCTCTGGTTGATACGGGCTTTGCACAGGCGTACTGGGCGCTGGCAGAGCGGGCGCTGGACAGCGGAAACCCCGCTGGAGCGCAGCAGCCGCTTGAAGACCTGCAAATTCGCGCTGAAGCCGCGATTGACCGTGATCCCCGCATTGTTGCGCCTTATCTGGTGCTTGCCGAGTCGTATGCGCGGCGTGGCAACGAAGGCGATGCTTTAGAAGTGTTGAATCGGGCGCTGGTACGCGATGAGTTAGACACCAACACCGATTTGATCATGGCGAAAGCGCAGTTGTTGTACCAGACAGGCGATACGGAAGAAGCCCTGTATCAAGCCTTTCTTGCCCGCTATGTTGACCCCACCACCGACGCGGCGTATCGTCTGCAAATTCAAATCGCCACAGAGCGCGGTCAGCATGGGCAAGCCGTCCTCTATGCTCAGGATTACCTGTTTTACTACCCCGGCAAGACCGAAGCGCATCGCCTGTTAGCCGAGGCGCATCTCGCGGAGGGGAGCGAAGAATTGGCGCTCCAAGCCTTCACCAAAGGGTTAAGCGGCAACACGGATGATCAAGATACCATCCTGATGCTGCGGGAGCGGGCGAACCTCTACATGACCCGCCGTCAGTACGATCTCGCGGTAGAAGACTATTCCCGTTTGATGGAAATGGGCAGCGATACCGATGACGAAATCGGCTACATTCAAGCCGCTTATTTCGACGGGCAAACAACAGAAGCGCGTACCGCCGCCGAGTCGCTTGTAGCAACCGGAAATGGCACGGTCAATTTGATTTTGGGGCGCATCCTGATTGATACCACCAGAGAGGGCGAAACCTCAACGATGCAGCGTGCCGTGACCTATCTTAATCAGGCGAACAACGCGCTGACATCCCCCGAAGATCGGGCTACTGCACAGGAATATCTCGCCCATGCCCAATTGAATTTACGTAATACAGGCGTGGCGCTCGACTCGATTAACAATGCAATCACGCTTCAGGATACGGCACGCCGCCGTTACTTACGCGCACAAATTCTGCTGGCACGCAATGAGCGAGATGCCGCGCTTGCCGATTATGAATGGGTGCTGGCGTGGAGTCAGGTGTTCCCGTTCACCTTCCGCGATGACATTGTAGAGGCTGAATTCGCGGGTTTGCGCGGCAGCTAATGATCATTGGACGAGGGACGCCTCGTCCAATTATTCCAACTCAGGCAGGATGAATAGATCGCTTGTCTTGAGGTTCAAACCGGGAAACAGGTTTTCGGCTTCGATCACATCGTCACCCGTGTAAATGCGGATATTTTTCGGGTCGTCACGCCGATACTGGTAAACTTCTTTGGGGTCGGGAAATAAGACCCACACTTGTTCTGAGCCGTACCGTAGATAGTCGCGGACTTTCGCTAACGTCTTTGACTCCGACTCGCTTGGGGAAACAATTTCAATCGCTAAATCAGGCGCACCCGGAAACCCACGCTTACGATCAAAATCCTTTGGGAATCGTCCGCGCCGAATGAACGATATATCAGGGACACGGACAACCTGTACGCCCCCTTCCTCGTTTCGCGCCAATACATAAATCAAATTATCGGGGTGGATATAACCCAACTTATGGGTGCGAACAAACGTATCCAGAAGTTTTGCATCACTAAAACCCAATTCCGAATGCTCATATCCAACTGGACTCATTTCCACTAACTCCCCATTGACGACCTCATAGAATTTGCCCTGACTATCCAGTCGAATTAGATCATCTTCGGTAATGATGGCTTGACGTATTTGTGGATTTGCGGTCATGCTCATGACTCCTCACTCTACACGCCATTATACAGCCAATTACCCTTCGTCAAAGCGTGTGCCAAGCGCCGCAGGGGGATCGCTTCGCAGCACAGTACGCATTGCCTTTTGCAGCGGGCGCGGCATGATATTGAGCAGCCGTTCAACAGCGCCGCCGCTCACCAGCACCAGCGTGATAATCATCAACAGCCAAGGCAGTCCGTTCAGCAGCACCAGCGGAATTTGAATATCGGGCGAACGTTGAATCGCAGATGCCAGCGAACGCAGTCCCGCGAACAGATAGGCGCCCAACACCACACGGAACGGATGCCAACCCGCGAAAATTACGATTGCCAGCGCAATCCAGCCGTCGCCGCGCATCACTGGCGGCGTTGACCATCCCGGCTTGACCGCCAGCGAATACGCCGCGCCCGCTAACCCCACCAGCGCACCGCCCAAAATGGTGTAGAAATAGCGCAAGCGGTTGACGTTCGTGCCGCGTGCAAATGCCGCCGCCGGACGCTCACCGACGGCGCGATGTGCCAGACCGGATCGGGTATGAAATAAAGCGTACCACGTCACAAAAATCAGCGCATAGCTGAGATAAACCAGCGGCTCATGGTTGAAGAATATTTCTCCCACAACCGGAATATCTCTCAAAACGGGGATCGGGACGTAGGGCAGGGTAGGTCCCGGAATGCGCGTGTAATTTTGCCCCAAAAACTGCGCCAGATCAGCCGCCAGCAGAGTCAGCACGAAGCCAACCGCCACTTGATCCTGTCGCAGTTCGATCCCCGCGACGGCGATGATCAACGCGATCAGCGCCCCCGCGATCATGGCGGCGATCATGCCCAAGATCACGCTTTGAGTCGTCAGCGCGGTCACAAAGCCGATCATCGCCGCCAGCGCCAGCGAACCATCCAACGAGAGGTTGACCACGCCCGCCCGCTCGGTGATCGTCTCGCCAATCCCCGCAATCACCAGCGGAGTCGCGTTGGCGACCACGCTGTTCAGAATATTGATTAAGTTGTCGTCCATGCTAGAGTCCTTTGTTTGCGCTATACGGGTGGTTGAATCCGTTGTACTTCGACGGTGGCGGTAATCGGTGTAGGGGGTTCAACGGCAGACGGCGTAAATCGCTGACGCAGCCCGTTCGAGAGCAAAACCAGCAGCACAATAAAGCCCTGTAATACCCCTGCCAGCGATTGATCTAACTGCAAGGCGACTTTCAAGCGCGTGCTGCCGCCCAGAATCACGGCGAAGGTGAAGGCGATCATCACGGCGAACATCGGACGCAAGCCGACCAGCAGCACCACCAGCAGCGCCAGAAAGCCGATCCCGCCGGATGCCAGCGGACGCAAACTAGCATACGTGAACAGCACGCGGTACGCCCCGCCGATCCCCGCCAACATGCCGCACACGATGAACGCGGTCATGGCACTTTGTAGGGTTGGCACGCCAAGCAGCAGCGCAGATTTACTGTTTTTACCTGTGGCTTTCAACTGCAATCCCCAGCGAGTCCCGCGCAGCGCAAACGTCACGATCACCAGCGCGGCGGCGACCAGAATCAGCGCCAGCAAGCTCACCGGAAATTCAGACGAGAGGGGCGGCAATAGCGCCGAGTCTTTAAAGGGGGCAGTAGCCTGTGCTGTCCCGCCCGTCGGCGGCGCCCACGGTCCCGAAATCAGGTAGATTGACCATACATTCGCCAGCGCGTTTAACGCCACCCCGCCGAAAATCTCATGCACGCCGAGGCGCGTTTTGAGGAAACCGACCAGCGCCGCCCACAAGCCGCCGCCGATCATGGCAAGCACAATTTCTAAGGGGATCAACAGCGGCGCGGGCAGATCAACGAACAGCGCCGCCCACGACGCGAACACCGCCCCGACGATCATTTGACCTTCGACGCCGATGTTCCATAAGCCCGCCGTGAACGTGACGATCAAGCCGATGCTGCACAGCGCCAGCGGTATCCAGAAGTTGACCACGCCCGCAAACGAGTTTGAATTGCGGAACGCGCCTTCCGCAACGGCGACCAACACGTCAATCGGATTGCTTCCCACCGCTAACACCAGCACGGCGGTGATCACCAGCGAGACGATGATCGGCAGCAGCGCAAAGCCTACCGTGAGAGCGGTTCGATTCGATGGTGGGTTCATAGGGCTGATTCTTTCTCAAAGTTCCCGCCGATCAAGCGTCCGAGTTCGTCAATGTTGGTCTGTGTGGCGTCGGGGATTTCAACGATGCGTCCGGCGTAGGCGACGAAAATGCGATCACTGTACGTCACCAGTTCATCAAGGTCTGGCGACGAAAAGAGAATTGCTGTTCCGTGCGCCCGCCGTTCTAACAATTGCTGCCATATCCAGCGGGCAGAATCCACGTCTAAGCCGCGTGTAGGTTGTTCGAGCGCCATCAGCACGGGGTTGTCGGGCATCAGCGCCATGAGCAAACGCTGCTGATTGCCGCCCGACAGCGTTTCAATGGGGCTGTCGGGACGCCCGCGCACATTGTACTGCTTGATCTTGTGATCAGTGACCAGCGTTGCCCGCGCCCAATCGACCAGCGTCTTATTTTCAGTCGTCAGCGCGATATGTTCCGTCAGCGTGAGTCCGGCGATCAAGCCTTCTTCAAGGCGACCCGCCGCGCCAAATGCGACATTCCCTGCGAGGAAGTCACGATACGATTTTCCGGTCATATCCGTACCATTGACCGTAATTTGTCCCCGCGTGGCTTTGATCAAGCCGACGCACGCCCGCAAAATCAGGTCTTGCCCGCTTTCCTCTAAGCCCGCCAAGCCGATCACTTCGCATGAGCGAATCTTCATGCTGAAATTCTCAACGGTGACGCGCTTGCCTTTCAAGGTCACGTTATCAAGGTTGATAGCGATCTTCGGGTTGATCAAACATTCGTGCGCGTGCGGCGCAAGTTCTTGCCCGAACATCAAGCGCACAAGTTCATCGGTGGTGGCGGGCATTTGCAGTTTGCCAACTAATCGCCCGCCGCGCAGCACGACCACGCTGTCACACAGCGCGATCACATCTTCTAATTTGTGCGATACCAGCAAAATGCTCATATGATCGTGCATCGCCAGTTCGCGCAGCGCCTTGAACAAAACTAATTTTTGCTCGGCAGAAATCCCCGTCGTCGGCTCGTCCAGAATCAGCGTTCGCACGCCCATCGACAGCAGACGCACAATCTCTAACTGCTGGCGTTGACCGATGCTCAAGTGAGCAATCGGCTGGTCAGAGTCGAGTTCAAACCCCAATCGTGCAGAAATCGACTTCAGCCGTTCACGCCATTTGCGCGGGGAAAATAGAAAGCCCGTATTTTGTCCATAAACGAAATTTTCTAGTACGGTGAACGCTGGAATATCGAGCGGGTCTTGTTGCAGCATCCCGATTCCGGCGCTGATTGCTCCCTGTGGGGTGCGATAGCTTGCCGCAGACTTACCATCCAGCCAGATTTCGCCGCTGTCGGCGGGTTGGTAGCCGGAAAGGATTTTCATCAGAGTCGATTTGCCCGCGCCATTTTCGCCCAACACGGCGACGATGTGTCCGGCGCTCACCTTCAAGCTGATGTCATTGTTGGCGTGTACCGCGCCGAAGCGTTTGTGAATGTGCTTGAGTTCAATATCCATGTGGGGAGCTTTCCAAAAATAAGAGGGCTAAGGTAAAAGGACTGAGGATTGAGTAAATGCAACCCATTTCAGCAAGGCGGGACTTGTCCCGCCTACATGAGTTTCTTGAAACGGTCTCTACTCAGTCCTCGAACCTCAGTCCTCAGTCCTTCTTTTACCTGTATTTACTCGCTTGCGCCGACCATGCCTTCTAGGATTTGCGGCAGATACCACACATCCAGAATGTCAACCAACTGACCCGCCGCCGCCAGTTCTGTCCCGTCTTGCAGGTTCAGAGGACCGCTCCACAGGGCGAAACTGTCCGGGGTGAACGGGTTGGTGGCGTAGTCTGCTAGGTCAGTGATGAATTCGTCCATTTGAGCAGCTTGCTCTTCGCTCAACGCCGCACCGTTGACAAAACCAATCGCAGATGTTTCAGGGTTGTTGATGTCTGACCAATCGGGTCCGATCCAGTCCCAACTGGGTTCCCACGTTCCATCCATCACGCTCTGGATGACTGCCGTATATTCGGGACCCCAATGGAAGTACGGTACACCGAGGCAAACTTCTGTCGCTTCGGCGCACGCGCCCACAAAGTCATACGGCACGGCGAACACGTTTTCGCCCTGTCCCGCACGTTGACCCGCCACGACAATGGCTTCGGTGGTGTCAATGCCCGATAGCACAACATCTGCGCCGCTGTCGAAGAACGTGTTTGTTTCTTCGGTGGGGTCAAGCGTCACACCGGGGATGTTGAACCAGAAACCGATCCACGTCACCGTAAACGTCAAATCATCGGGGTTGCCGCCTTGAAAGTGTTCGTAGCAGTAACGCGCACCGAGGTACGCCGACGATGCCAGACGGCGTGTTTCGCCATTGATGAGCGGCCCAAGATAACCAATGCTGCCTGTTTGCGTGGCGATACCTGCCGCGCAGCCCGCCATCAATTTACCCCATTCCATTTGACCCATCAGGTTGCCCACGTTCGGCGGCGCTTCGCCCGTCAGGTAGTTATCACCAGAAATGTTGATGAAAGGAACGTCAGGGAATTGTTCTGCAACGGCGTCTGTATCTTCTTCAAAAGCGTCAGACGTGGTGAAAATGATCTGTGCGCCTTGATCGACCAATTCAGTCACCACATCGAGCAGGGTGGTTTCCGGCGAATCAGCCGGATTAAGGCTTTCAAAGACCACCATACGCGAACCGGGGATCATTTCTTCGACATAGAGACCAGCTTCATAATGTGCCTGGCTCCACCCATGATCATTTTCAGGTCCCACCAACACCAAACCAAAGACAAATTCGTCTTGTGCCAGCGCGGGGGCAACGGTGAGCGCCATCAACGCAATTGCCACAATGACAAAAAGCAAACCTTTTCTCTGCATCCCAAAAGCCTCCATGTGTTAAAAACCTCTCCACAAGTTTAGCGGACGATCTCATGTCGGCAAGTGCGACATGTACTAATTTCCCTATGGTCTTTTCTTTAATAATCGCCTAAATCAAGTTTGTTTTTCATGAATTGTGTTATTCTTTATTCAGCAGGTTTATCCGCTTATAGGATAGAGCATGTCTGAGATTAGCCTAAGAGAGTATCTAGCCAAGCTGGACAGCCTCTTAAACGCCAATTCCGCCGACGAAGTGATCCATCACTGTCGTCATATCCTGCAATATTTCCCCAAGAACGTCGCCGCCTATCGCTTTTTAGGACGGGCGCTCGTTGAAAATGGGCGCTGGGATGAAGCGAGTGCGGCGCTTCAACGGGTGTTGAGCGTAATTCCTGATGATTTTACCGCGCATGTTGGCTTGAGCGAGGCGCTAGAACGCTCCAATCAGCCCGACGATGCGATCTGGCATCTTGAACGCGCCTTCGAGCAGCGTACTGCCGATGTCACCATTTTGGAACAGTTGCGCGGACTCTACCGCCGTTATCGCGGCGTGGATAACGCAAGGATTCCGCTGACCGCTGCTGCTGTTGCCCGCCAATCTTTGAAAAGTCGAAACTATGCTCAGGCAGCCGATACGCTGCGCGGCGCATTGAGCCGTTCGCCGCAGCGTGTCGATTTACGTTTGCTGTTGGCGGAAATCCTCTGGGAAAACGATTTGCGTCTGGAATCGGCTGAACTGGCGATGGATGTGCTGGAAAAGCTGCCCGACTGTTTGAGCGCGAATCGCATCATGACGGGCTTATGGCTTTCTGAAGGTCGCCCGACGGATGCACAGCGATACATCAACCGTCTCGAATCCATTGATCCTTATTTCGCGGTTGAACTCGTCAGCAAAGAACCTGTTGACGACAATGCTTTCCGCCTCGATGAATTGGATTATCGCCGTTCGGCACAAAGCGAAGTCGCAGCAGCCCGCCCCGATTGGCTGCAAGACATTAACGTGACCAGCGCCCCGACTCCCACTTATAATGAAAAAGACATCCCCGCTGATGATCAATGGCAAGACTGGGTGAGCGCCATGCTTGAAGGCACGCCCAAGCCCGCCGAAAAACCGACAGACAGCGGCGATGATTGGTTGAATAGTCAAGATTCTCTGCTCGATTCTGGGACGTTGAACACCTTTGAAGTCAAGAATACGGGCGAACTAGAAGAAATCGACGAACTGTTCAAAACCGACTCTTTGCGTAAGCCTGTCACCAGCGGCTTAAACGCCGAAGACCCGATGGCATGGCTGCGCGATGCGGGAATCGAACTGGACGAGGAAGAACCTTCGCTAGAGGGTTTTGACGATGATGAGTTCAGAATACCGGAAGTTGATACAAACCCCGTCGCGTGGATGAACAATTACGCTGACGATTTGTTTGCTGAACCTGAAATAGAAGCCGAAGAAAAATCGCCTATCGAGGAGGATAATCTGCCTGATTGGATGACCTCGATGGAATTAGAAGAAGAAGCGGCTACTGCTCCACCTGAACCACAGTGGCAGCTAGACATGGATGAGAGCGAACCGCCACCCGCCGCCGAACTTGAATCGCCGTCCGATACGCTGCCTGATAAGCCAACGGGAAGTATCGTGCCGGGACCGAAACGTGGGCTGACGGCTATGCTCGGCGAGGCTAAATTCGACTGGAATGATGTCGCAAAAGAATCTCAGGTTGATGATGACTGGTTGGCGCAGTTTGATGATAAGAAGCAGTCGGCAGCCGTAACCACGACCACTCCTGAATGGCTTACCGCGTTAGATCCAACAGATGACTTTGCTTTGCCCGATACGGGCGCGCTGAAATGGGGGGAACAAGTGCCACAAAGCGGCGATATGCCCGACAACAAAGATACAAATGATGAATTTTCGTGGATGAGCGATTTTGACCAGATCGTCCCGCCAACCAATGAACCCCCGATCACAAATTCGGAAGTTCCCGGTTGGTTGTCCGAACTTGAACCCTCAAATAATGATCAGCCTGATGAATCGAAGTCAGAACCGTCCGACGACGATGATCTTCCCTGGATGTCGTCCGACGAGTCAGAAGATGACGATGATGCTTTGTTTGACGATGTGCCAGACTGGTTGTCAGCGGCAGAACCAGACTCGATGCAGTTATCGGCAGCGTCAAACGATGATGACGATGACTCTGATCTCGACTGGATGACCGCGCTTGACGAAGACGAATCTGCTGCGCCCGTCGCGCCGCCCGCCGATGATGAATTCGCGTGGATGAGCGCCATTGAAGAAGCACCCGCCGCAGCCGCTGTTCCCGACTGGTTGAGCGAACTTGCGCCC
>Ga0163147_10005735_pt1 | contig 14945 bp, 16 predicted proteins | sample OliLakLV19MP6G1_FD_148597 | JGI IMG/M metagenome (GOLD analysis project Ga0163147, IMG submission 148597) | Freshwater microbial mat bacterial communities from Lake Vanda, McMurdo Dry Valleys, Antarctica- Oligotrophic Lake LV.19.MP6.G1 | ecosystem: Environmental > Aquatic > Freshwater > Lake >...
TCGCAGTTGCTCGCACGACAACTGGGGATCGCCCGGTTGCACGCTTTGCACCGTCTGGACTGCGCAGCCCGCAAGCAGCATTGCAACCGCCACCGCAATCCCTCCTTTTCCGATACCGATTTCCAACTTGCCTTGCTCGATGGTCATGATCGCCCTCCCCTTGGTTGTTGAGACGCCTGTGCCCGGTCGCACCCGCCATTTTGTATCCGCGCGACAAGCCCTCAGCGGAAAATAGCAAAAATAAGGCGCCTTGGCTCAAATCTCCTGGCTTTTGTGGTGGGCCGTGTTGGACTCGAACCAACGACCAAAGGATTATGAGTCCTCTGCTCTAACCGACTGAGCTAACGGCCCCCTAGGGGATTATTGCAGACTGTCCCGTCTACTTCATCTTGAGGACGCGGCTGATCGTGTCCGAGAGGATGTTCTTGCTGTAAGGCTTGGTCACATAGGCGTCGGCGCCCAAACCAAGCCCCTTGGCGATTTCCTTGGGGTCGTCCTTTGCGGTGAGCATTGCCACGGGGAGCAGCGCGAACTTCGGGTGATTGCGCAGCTTTGCGAGAATGTCAAAGCCGTTGCCGTCGGGCAGCATCACGTCGAGCAGCAGGATATCGGGCAGGGCCCGGTCGCGAAAATCGTCGAGGAGCTCGCGGGCGTTGGTCGCAATGCGCACGCCGTACCCGGCCATTGCAACGCGCAGGTCGGCAAGCGCGAGTTGGTCGGGATCGTCCTCGACGATCAGCACCTGGCAGTCGGCCGGCGGCTTGGTGACTACGGGACGGTTGGTGAGCCGGTCTTCGGCGATCCACGCCCCGGTGCGCGCGAGGACGGATTCGGCGGCTTTAGCTTGTGCGGCGATGCGCTTCGCATCCTCCGTCGACACCGCCGCCTGCTTAGGCACCTTCGTGAAATCGAGGTCGAAATCCGCTTCGAGGGGAACGGCTTCGACGTAGCCGATTTCTTCCAGCTCCTCCATCCACTCTGCGATCAGCTTGTCCGGATACCGGCGAAGCGCGCTTCGGATCACGTCGAAATGGGCGTCGACCCGAAGCAGCGCAAGGATGCGCCGATAGTCCGCGGGCACCGAAAGGTCGTCGAGCGCGCTCACCGACCGCCCGATCTCCGTCAGCCTGTAAGTCGATCTTTCGGCGCTCATGCGATGGGTGCGGGCCGCTTACGAACGCGCGAGCGCCCGCTCGAGGAAATCGAGCCGGTCCTGGCCCCAGAACAGCTCGTCCTTGTAGGCATAGGTCGGCGCGCCGAATACGTTGCGCGCCAGCGCTTCCTGAGTGTTCGCCTCGTACGCCAGCTTGCCGGATTGAATCGCGGCCTGCGCATCGGCCACCCCGTGCCGGCCTGCAATCGCCGAGAGTACAGCTGCGTCGGCAATGTTCTCCTCGCGGACCCAGACGGCCGAAAGCGCATCCAGCGCGATCGCCATCCTTTTCGACGGTTCTGCGCCTGCGATCAGGTAAGCCCCCTGCGTTCCATCGACGGGGAAATACTTCGGCTGGATGGTGAGCGGCAATTTCAGGAGGTCGCGCCAGCGGGCCAGCTCGGCCAGCCGGTAGGCCTGCCGCTGCGGCGCGCGCTTGCCCAAGGGGAGCCCGCCCGACACAGGAAAGATCACGCCATAGTCGACAGGCTTGGCATTCACCACACCTCCTGCGTGTGCGGCGATTTCGGCGAAGCGCTGATGGCCTAGGTAGGTCCACGGTGAGACCGGCGAAAAGTAGTAGTCGATGACTTTCATTTATCGTCCGCAAAAGAAAGAGGCCGCCCCGACTGCTGGCGGCCTGCATCGTCCCGCATTTGCCCCGGCCTGCCTAGCCTTCCTGGTCGAGGAAGCTCTTGAGCCGCTCCGAACGCGAAGGATGGCGCAGTTTCCTCAACGCCTTCGCCTCGATCTGGCGGATGCGCTCGCGCGTCACGTCGAACTGCTTTCCGACCTCTTCCAAAGTATGGTCGGTCGACATCTCGATGCCGAAGCGCATGCGCAGCACCTTGGCCTCGCGCGGCGTGAGCGTGTCCAGCACCTCCTTGGTCGCGTCGCGCAGGCTCGAGTACGTGGCCGCATCCGCCGGCGCCATCGTCGACTGGTCCTCGATGAAGTCGCCCAGGTGGGAATCGTCGTCGTCGCCGATCGGCGTTTCCATGGAGATCGGCTCCTTGGAGATCTTGAGGATCTTGCGGATCTTCTCCTCGGGCATTTCCATGCGCAAGGCAAGCGTCGCGGGATCCGGCTCCGAGCCGGTCTCCTGCAGGATCTGGCGCGAGATGCGGTTCATCTTGTTGATCGTCTCGATCATGTGCACCGGGATGCGGATGGTGCGCGCCTGGTCGGCGATCGAACGCGTGATCGCCTGGCGGATCCACCAGGTCGCATAGGTCGAGAACTTGTAGCCGCGGCGATATTCGAACTTGTCCACGGCTTTCATCAGGCCGATGTTGCCTTCCTGGATCAGGTCGAGGAACTGGAGGCCGCGGTTCGTGTACTTTTTCGCGATCGAGATCACGAGGCGCAGGTTCGCCTCCGTCATCTCGCGCTTGGCGCGGCGGGCCTTGGCCTCGCCGGTCGACATCTGCTTGTTGATCTCCTTCAGTTCCTTGAGCGAAATCCCGATCTTCTGCTGCACCCCGACCATCTTGCCGAGGAGCTCGAGCACCGAGGGCTCGAGGCGAATCAGGCCCGTGCTCCAGGCATGGTTCGAATTGATCTCCGCGGTCAGCCAGCGGCGCGAGCCTTCGTTGCCCGGAAACACCTTGATGAAATGCTGGCGCGGCATGCCGGCCTTGCGCGTGCAGATGTCGAGGATCTCGCGCTCGTGCGAACGGATCTGCTCGACCAGCCTGCGCAGGCTGTCGCAAAGCCTCTCGACCGTGCGGGCGGTGAAGCGGATCGCCATGAGCTCGCTGGAGATCTTGTCGCGGGCGTTGAGGTAGTCCTTGTCCTTCGAGCCCCTGGATTCGAGGGCCTTCTTCATCTTCTCGTACAGGCGGCGGATGCGCGCGAATTTCTCCAAAGCGCCGGTCCTGAGGATGAGCAGGTTGGCCGCTGCGATGGCGCCATCGTCGTCCGCGTCCGATTCTTCCTCGACGACTTCCTTGGTGTCGTCTTCCTCGACGGCGGCCTCGACCTTCTTTGGGTCGAAATCGTCCTTGGCGTTCGGATCGATGAGGCCGTCGACCACTTCGTCGATGCGCATCTCTTCTTTCTCGACCTTCTCTGCGAGATCGAGGATGTGCTGCACCGTGGTCGGACAGGCCGAGATCGCCTGGATCATGTGCTTGAGGCCTTCCTCGATGCGCTTGGCGATTTCGATTTCGCCTTCGCGCGTGAGGAGCTCGACCGAGCCCATCTCGCGCATGTACATGCGCACGGGGTCGGTGGTGCGGCCGAATTCGGAGTCGACGGTCGAGAGCGCGGCTTCGGCTTGTTCTTCCACGTCTTCGTCGGTCGTGGCGACCGGCGCCGCCTCGTTGATCAGCAGCGTTTCCTGGTCGGGCGCCTGGTCGAAGACCTGGATGCCCATGTCGCCGAACGTCGTGATGATCGATTCGATCTGTTCGGCATCGACCAGGTCGTCGGGCAGATGGTCGTTGACTTCGGCATAGGTCAGGAAGCCGCGCTCCTTGCCCAGCTTGATGAGGTTGCGCAGCCGCATGCGGCGCGTCTCTGCGTCTTCCTTGGGCAACTCAGGGGAGTTGGCAAGGAAGCTTTCCTTGCGGCCTTTGCGCCCCGGGCGGCCTTTGCCGAGCTTGAGTCCCTGGTTGACCTTGGCCTCAAGCAGCTCGAGCGCGACTTTTGCGCTCTTGATCGTCGTCTTGCCGCCTTTTCCTGCGGCCGCGGGCTGCTCCGGCTTCGCCACGGGCGCGGCAACGGCCGCGACCTTCTTGCCGCCTTTGAGGACTGCCTTGGCGACGATCGGCTTGACCGGGGCGAGCGGCTTCTTCACCGCCTTGCCGTTGACCGGAACCGGAACCGGCAGCTTCTTGGTCACATGCTTGGCGACGATCTTGAGCGCGGGTCTCCGCGCCGGCTTGGCGTGGACTTTCCGGGCCAAGGCCTTGGAGACAGCCGCCTTCTTCTTCGTCGCCGGGCGCGCGAGGGCCTTGCCGGGTTTGGTTTTGGCCGGCTTGGACACCGGCTTTGACACCCTAAACGCCTTGACCTTGCTGACTTTTTTCAGGGCAGGGACCGCTTTTTTCGGCACGGTTTTACGCTTGTCTCTGGCCATTCATGCCTCGCGCTGGTGTCCGGAGCGGGTCGCCCGGTATGGGTTGAACCCGCCCGGCATGGGCTGATCTCCCATAGGGTCGACCGCTTACCGGGAAGGGGAACCCTCTATTATAGCAAAAGGAACCCTACATTCGCTGCCCCTTGAGCAGGGCCAGCTCCTTGGTTCGACGCAGGAGCTCGGCGCCAAGTTCCGGCCGGGTCGTGGCCTCCCGTTTCAGGTCCTCGATCTCCTCGTTCTTGCGCTTGATATGCAGCGAAAGCACGATCTGGCGGAACTCCGGCTCCGCCGAATCCTCATCCGGGCCGTGGGCAAGCATCGCCGTCTCGGCCCGGGAAACCACGTCCTCGTGCTCGGTTCCCCGCATCCGCTCGACCAGCATGTTGTACGGCGGCACTTCCTCGACCTCGAGCCAGGCGGCGATGGTGCGCAACGCCGCCGACTCCGCCAGGCGCTCGTCCAGCAGGTCCACGTCGAGGCTGGCCGCGAGCGAAGGCCGGGCCATCACGCAGCGCAGAAGGTTCTGCTCCTGCGAGTTGATCGACGGCGCCCTGCTTCGCGCAGGCGCAGCGCGCGTAAAAGTGCGTTCGCCGGGACTTCGGATCTCCATCAGCCTCTCCGCCTCTTCCTGGGACACGCGCGCCTGCGAAGCAACCTCCTTGACCAGTTGAAGCTTGAGGCCGGGCGCAGTGATTTTCTGCAGGTGCGGCTTGGCCTCGGTCAGGAATTTCGAGCGACCCTCCGGCGTCGACAGATCCGCTTCCGAGCGCAATTCGCCCAGCAGGAAACCGGAGAGCGTCTGCGCTTCGCGCGCGAGTTTCTCGAAAGCCTCCTGGCCGTGCTTGCGCACGAAGCTGTCGGGATCGTCTTCCGCGGGCAGGAACAGGAAACGCATTGGCTTGGTGTCCACGGCCAGCGGCAGGCTGACTTCGAGCGCACGCCACGCGGCCTTGCGACCGGCCCGGTCGCCATCGAAACAGAACACGATCTCGTCGGCCTGGCGCAGCAGTTTGGTGATGTGCACCGGCGTGGTTGCCGTCCCCAATGTCGCAACCGCGTAGCCCACGCCGTACTGCGCAAGTGCGACCACATCCATGTAGCCCTCGACTACGAGCACGCGCCCCGCGGCCCGGATCGCATCGCGCGCCTGCGACAGGCCATACAGCTCGCGGCCTTTCTCGAACAGCGCGGTCTCCGGCGAGTTGAGGTACTTCGGCTCGCCCTCGCCCATGACGCGGCCGCCGAACCCGATGACCGAGCCGCGCTGGTTGAAGATCGGGAACATCACGCGGTCGCGAAAGCGGTCGTAGCGGCGCCCCTCGTCGTTGTCGATGACCAGACCCGTATCGGCGAGGCTCTTGTCGTCGTACGCCGTGAAAACGTTCTTCAGCGCCTGCCAGTCGTCCGGTGCATAGCCGATGCGAAAGCGCGCCGCGATCTCACCGGTGAGTCCGCGGCCCTTGAGATAGGCCACTGCGTTGGGCGATTCCTTGAGCCGTGAGCGGTAGAACTCCATGGCTTTTTCCATGACCGCGTAGAGATCGGTCTCGCGCTCGCGCCGCTGCGTCTCCTGCGGCGTGCGCGGCGTTTCGGGCACCGTCATGCCGGCCTGTGCGGCCAGGTCCTTCACCGCATCGACGTAGCCCATGCTCGCATAGGCCATCAGGAACCCGATCGCATTGCCGTGCGCCCCGCACCCGAAGCAGTGATAGAACTGCTTGGTCGGGCTCACCGTGAACGACGGCGACTTCTCGGTATGGAAGGGGCACAGCCCCTGGAAATTCGCGCCGCCCTTCTTCAGCTGGACGTAGCGCGACACCACATCGACCACGTCGACGCGGTTGAGGAGGTCCTGCTTGAACGAGTCTGGAATCATCGGGAGAGACGCATTTTTCCACGGAAAAATGCAGCCCGCCCCTGATTTTTAGCCGCTGAGCTTTGCCTTGACCAGGGCCGAGACGCGGCCCATGTCGGCTCGGCCGGCAAGCCTGGGCTTGAGGATAGCCATCACTTTCCCCATATCCGGCATGGCCTTGGCGCCGCTCTCGGCGATGGCGGCATCGATCGCGGCACCCACGTCGGCCTCGGCCATCTGCTGCGGGAGGTAGGCCGAGAGCACGTCGACTTCGAATTTCTCGGCGTCGGCCAAATCGGCGCGCCCGCCTTTTTCGAACTGCACGATGGATTCGCGGCGCTGCTTGATCATCTTTTCGATGATGCCCATGACGTCGGCGTCGATGAGCTCGATGCGCTCGTCCACTTCGCGCTGTTTCATGGCCGAGAGCAGCAGGCGGATGGCCGACAGGCGCGTGGCTTGCTTCGCGCGCATTGCGGCTTTCATGTCATCGGTGATGCGGGCTTTGAGCGTCATTGATCGCCTTCCGGAAACGAAAAAGCCGCGATCGGACTCGTCGTCCGGAAATCGCGGCCCGTTGAGCGAGACTCCCGCTCAGTACATCTTTTTCGGCAGCATCTGGCTGCGCAGGCGCTTGTGATGGCGCTTCACCGCGGCGGCGAGCTTGCGCTTCCTTTCGGCGGTCGGCTTCTCGTAGAACTCGCGGGCGCGCAGCTCGGTCAGCATCCCGGTCTTTTCAATGGTGCGCTTGAAACGGCGCATGGCCACTTCGAACGGCTCGTTTTCCTTAAGTCGAATAGTCGGCATAACCCCTCGTTGAACGCTTTGCGGCCTTGGCGAAAGGCGCGGATTTTACGGCAATAATGCGCTGCGGCGCCACCTTTTAAAGCGCCGCAGCAGCACCTTTTCGGGTCCGGTGAGCCCGCGGCTGGACAAGCGCTGAGGCGTTGCCTCACACTGCCCGCTTCGATTGTAAACACATTCCTTTTAAATCAATCACATGCTGATCCTCGGCATCGAATCCTCCTGCGACGAAACCGGGCTCGCGCTTTACGACAGCGAGCTGGGGTTGCTCTCGCATGCGCTCCATTCCCAGGTTGCGATGCACCAGGACTACGGTGGCGTCGTTCCCGAACTCGCGTCGCGCGACCACGTCCGGAGGGTCGTGCCGCTTGCTCGCGAAGTAGCCGCACGCGCAGGCCGCGAGCTGGCGCAGGTCGATGCCGTCGCCTATACCGAGGGGCCGGGCCTCGCGGGTGCCCTCTTGGTTGGCGCGGCCTTCGCCCGAAGCCTCGCATTCGCATTGAACGTGCCCGCGGTCGGCATCCATCATCTCGAAGGGCATCTTCTCTCGCCCCTGCTTTCGAAGCGCCCGCCCGCGTTTGCTTTCATCGCGCTCCTCGTCTCGGGCGGCCATACGCAGCTCATGCGAGTGACCGGTGTCGGCCACTACGAGTTGCTCGGCGAAACGCTCGACGATGCCGCGGGCGAAGCCTTCGACAAGACCGCCAAGCTGCTGGGCCTCGGCTATCCCGGCGGCCCGGCCGTATCCGCGCTCGCCGAGACCGGCCGGCCCGGCCGCTTCAAGTTGCCAAGACCGATGCTCAACTCGGGCGATCTCGAGTTCAGCTTCAGCGGACTGAAGACAGCGGTTGCGATGCTGGTGCGCAGCCAGCCGTCGGATCCCGAGACACAGGCGGACATCGCGCGCGCTTTTCAAGATGCAATCGTCGAGGTGCTGGTCGCGAAATGTGTCTCGGCGCTCCAGAAAACCGACCTCGACCGGCTGGTGATCGCGGGCGGCGTTGGCGCAAACAGGCAACTGCGCGCAGGGCTCGATGCGGCCGGGAAACGCGAAGGCTTCGAGGTTTTCTATCCGGAGCTGGAACTCTGCACCGACAACGGCGCGATGATCGCTTTCGCGGCCGCACTTCGCTGGAAGGCCGGCCTGCCTGCGGCGGACCTCGCCTTCAGCGTGCGCCCTCGCTGGGAACTCGCCGGCGCATAGCCAGTTAAGCCTGCGCGTCGGGTCTCTTCTTCGAACCGATGCGCGGTTCGGTCCCCGCGATCAGGCGCTGGATATTCGCCCGGTGGCGGACCAGCAGCAGGATCGCGATCGGGATCGTGGCCCACATCACCGGCCTCACGCCGAACAGCCAGAACGCGAAGAGCGGCGCGAACACCGCCGCGACCAGCGCGGCAAATGACGAGATGCGAAAGAAGACGGCGATGATCAGCCACGTCGCCAGCGTGCCCGCCCCGAGCCAGAGGTCGTAGCCGAGCAGCACGCCTGCCGCAGTCGCCACGCCTTTGCCGCCCATGAACCGGTGAAACACCGGATAGAGATGACCGACAAATGCGGCGAGACCGGCCAGCGGGACGACCAGGCTTGTTGCGATGCCTTCGCCCGTAATCATCTTCGCGAGCACCACCGCGACAAAACCCTTGCCCGCATCGCCGAGCAGCGTCAATGCAGCCGCGGCCTTGTTGCCCGTGCGAAGGACATTGGTCGCGCCCGGATTCTTCGAGCCGTACGTATGCGGGTCCGGCAGCGTAAAGAGGCGGCTCATGACGACCGCAAAGGACACCGAGCCGATCAGGTAGGCCCCCACTACGACCAGCACCGCGACGAGGTCTGGGTTCATCGTGGCGGCATTTTACCCGCCGCGTAAAACAGCACCGCCCTATAATCGTGCCGCCATGGACCACATCTTCATTCGCGATTTCCGCCTCGAGACGCTGATCGGGTTCCACAAGCGCGAGCGCATCGTGCCGCAGACGCTGCGACTGGACATCGAAATCGGCATCGCGAACACCGCCGTGTTCGAAAGCGACAAGGTCACCGACTGCATCGACTACGAGAAAGTCACCATCCGCATCCGCGAGCTGGTGGCGGCCACGCACTTCAATCTCGTCGAGACGCTGGTCGAGAGAATCGCGCGCATCGTGATCGACGAATTTGGCGCGGCCTCAGTGAAGGTGAGCGCGGCCAAGCTCGGGATCCTGAAGAACACGGGTCTCGTGGGCGTGCAGATCGAAAGGCGCCGCGAGCCCTAGCACTTAATCCTCCAGCGCCACCTCGACCAGCACCGGCGCGACCGTGCGCACAAGGTCTGCCGGGGCGATGCAAACGAGGAACCCCCGCCTGCCGCCGTTGATCCAGATCTTGTCCAGGTCGAGGATCGATCGCTCCATGAACACCGGCATTTTCTTGCGCGTCCCGAAAGGCGAAGTCCCGCCGACCTGGTAACCCGAATGGCGCTGCGCCACCTCGGGCTTACAGGGTTCCACGCGCTTCCTCCCCGCCTGGCGGGCCAGGTTCTTGGTCGACACCTTGCGATCGCCATGCATGAGCACGACCAACGGGGCTCTCGTCTCGTCTTCCATCATCAGCGTCTTCACTACCGAATGCTCTGGAACCCCGAGCGCGTCGGATGACACCGAGGTGCCGCCCTTGTCGACGTACTCGTAGAAATGCTCTGAAAACGCGACGCCCGCTTTCTTGAGGAACTGCGTCGCCGGCGTTTCGCTATGGCTGGGTTTCTTCATGAGGGACTCATCCGCGCGGATGATGGATCGAGTGCAATTTCTTGAGACGCTCCCTCGCAACGTGCGTGTAGATCTGCGTGGTCGAGATGTCCGCGTGTCCCAGCAGCATCTGCACCACGCGCAGGTCCGCGCCGTGGTTGACCAGGTGCGTCGCAAAGGCGTGCCGCAACACGTGCGGCGAAAGCGCCTTGCCGGGAATCGCTTTCGCGCCATGCCGCTTGATGATGTGCCAGAACGCCTGCCGGGTCATGCCCGTGCCGCGCTCAGAGACGAAGAGCGCTGCGTCATCGCCTTTCTTCTTCACGAGTTGCGGTCGCGCATCCGCCAGGTAGCGCTTCACCCAGTCGACCGCCTCCTCGCCCAGCGGCACCAGTCTTTCCTTGGAGCCCTTGCCCATGACGCGGACCACGCCCGCGTCGAGGTTGGCCTCGAAAATCTTCATGCCCACGAGCTCCGACACGCGCAGGCCCGAGGCATACAGCACTTCGAGCATCGCCCGGTCGCGCAGGCCGAGCGGCGCGTTCACCTCCGGCGCGCCAAGCAGCGCCTCGACGTCGGCTTCGGAAAGGGTCTTCGGAAAGCGCGGGACGCGCTTGGGTGAATCGAGCCGCAGCGTCGGGTCCAGGGCCACCTGCTTCTCACGCACGCAGTACTGGTAGAAGCGCTTGAGGCTGGACAACATGCGCGCGTCGCTCGAGGCGCGGTGTTGCGAGGTCGTATGGCGCGACGCGAAAAACGCGTGCAGGTCCTCCTCGCGTGCATCGATCAGGTTCTTGCCGCACGACTTGGAAAGCCATTCGGCCAGCATCTTGAGGTCGCGCCGGTAGGATTCGAGCGTGTTCCTCGCGAGGCCATCCTCGAGCCAGAGCGCGTCGCAGAATGCATCGACCGCCCCGGCGTCCCCCTCTCCGGCGCCTACGTCGCCTCGGGCCACAGCTGTCCGGTCTCGTACATCTGCAGGTTGCCTTCGTGCTTGAGGAGCCACTTCTTCGCTTCGAGCAGGTACCCATCCACATGATGCGAAAAACCGCCGAGCCCGTCGGCCGCAACGACGCGATGGCAGGGCACCACGATCGGGAAAGGATTGTCCCCGCACGCCTGCCCGACCGCACGCGCTTCTGCGCCGATGCGCCGCGCAAGCTCGCCATAGGTGCGGGTGCGTCCACGCGGGATGTCGCAGATCTGCCGCCACACGTCCTGCTGGAAAGCGGTGCCCGAGACATTCAGGGGAAGGTCGAACACGGCGTCCGGATCGTCGCGATAGCGCTCGATCTGCCTGGCCGCGCGTTCGGCAAGCGAACCCCGCGGTGCGACGAGCGGCGTTTCGGGCGGCAAATAGCAAATCCCCGTGAGCGCATCGCCTTCGATGCCGATCCCGACCCGCATGCGCGGGAACTCGATCACCGCTGCGAAAGCACTCATGCCGCGAACCCGTCGGGGGCTTTTCTCATGGCGGAATTCTACCCGCGCATCCTCGGGCCGCGGCTAGAATAGCCGTCCCTGCGCCGGCAGTTCGCGCGCACGAATCCAACACTCCAGGAGGATCCAGCATGGGCAAGATAATCGATCTCACCGCTTCTGACGGCCACAAGCTCGCGGCCTATCGCGCAGAGCCATCGGGCAAGCCGCGCGGCGCGGTCGTGGTGATCCAGGAGATTTTCGGCGTCAACAGCCACATCAAGGCGGTGGCCGACGGCTACGCGGCCGACGGCTACCTGGCCATCGCGCCCGCGATGTACGACCGCGTTCAGCGCAACTACGACACGGGCTACTCGCCGGAAGAGATCCAGGCCGGCCTCGCGGTCATGCAGAAGCTCGACTGGGACAACACCATGAAGGACGTCGACGCCGCGGTGAAGGAAGCCGGCACGGCGGGCAAGGTCGGCATCGTCGGTTACTGCTGGGGCGGCACCGTCGCCTGGGTGGCAGCGGCGCGCACCAAGGGACTCGCGTGCTCAGCGCCCTACTACGGCGGCGGCATCCCGAGTTTCGCGGACGAGGCGCCCAAGGTGCCGATGATGTGCAACTTCGGCGAGCAGGACCAGTCGCCCACGCCCGAGCAGGCCAAGGCCGCGGTCGCCAAGCACGCGGGCATCGTCGCGCACTTTTACCCTGCAGGGCACGGCTTCAACTGCGACCAGCGCGGTTCCTTTAACGCCGAAGCGTCCAGGCTCGCGCGCACGCGCACGCTGGAGTTTTTCGCGAAACACCTCGGCTAGGGCAGGCGGGTCCGCAATGGCGAAGCGCGTGCGCATCGGGATCGTGGGCGTGAGCGGCTACGGCGGCAGCGAATTGCTGCGGCTGTGCTTCGAGCATCCGGGTTTCGAGGTCGTCTATGCAAGCGGCGAGAGCACCGTCGGCCAGACGCTCGCGCAGCGCTTTCCTGCGCTCGCCGGTCAGGCCACCGGCAAGATCGTGATCGAATCGTTCGTGCCGGAGAAGCTCACCGGCGTCGATCTCCTCTTCGCATCGCTGCCGACCGGGAAATCGAAGGAGCCGCTGTCGCGCGTGCCGGCCTCGACGAAGATCGTCGATGTCGGCGGCGACCACCGCTACGTGGATGGCTGGGTGTACGGTTTGACCGAGCTGCCCGGTAACCGCGAACGCATCGCGAAGACTTCGCGCCTTGCAAACCCGGGCTGCTATCCGGCGGCTACGCTGCTGGCGCTTGCGCCTCTCGTGAAGGGCGGCCTGGTCGAACCCGAAGGCATCGCGGTCGATGCCAAGAGCGGCGTTACGGGAACCGGACGCGGCGGGGCGAGCGACTTCGGGTATGCGGAAACCAACGAGGACCTGTTTGCGTACGGACTCTCAGGTCACACGCATGTGTCGGAAATCCAGCGTACGTTGTCCGATCTCGCGGGTTCCAAAGCTACCGTAGCCTTCACGCCACATCTGGTGCCGATGACGCGCGGGATTCTCGCCACGTGCTACGCACGTCCGCGCGGAAAGCCCGATACCGCGCAGCTGTATGCCGCTGCACAGGCCATGTACGCGAACGAGCCGTTCGTGAAGATCGTCCCGGCCGAAAAAGGCCGCGGCCCGCACACCAAGTGGGCCAGCGGGTCGAACCTGGTCTTTCTTTCGTATGCCGTGAATCCGGACGCGGGACTCGTGGTGGCGGTTGCCGCCATCGACAACCTCGGCAAGGGTGCGGCCGGCCAGGCCATGCAGAACGCGAACCTCATGACCGGGCAGGACGAGACGGCGGGGCTGGCGGGATTGCCGCTGTGGCCCTAGTCAAATGGCAGCATTTTGACCGAAGAATCGCGCCAGTACTGGGCTTCTTCCTAAGATTGGCAGTATTTCTGCCGCACTAGGTTCGGTTCAAGTTTTGCTATACTAGTATCAAGTCGGACTGGAAATTTCCGGTCGGCGCTGGGCTTCCGGGGTTTCCCGGTGGCCCTTCGCTTTTCTAGGGGAAACTTTTCAGTCCCCAACCTCTGATCTCGCCTTTCGGACTACGCCGGAACTTCGGTTCGAGGGTGTCGTACGCGCGATTCGTTTGCATGGGTCGCAACGCCTTGATTCCGATTGGGCGCGCTACCAGATCCGCCAACTGCATCCCCGGAGCGTTGGACTCCTTCGGCGACATGACGATATCGAATGGCAACCGCCGCTTCATGAAATTGGCGCCATCGCAAATTCGCCTGAACTCCAGTTCCAGATCGGCGTCTTCACGGCGGCCTCGGCGTTCGACGACGACGTGCGTAAGGCGTTCGGCCTGCCCATAACCTTCCAGGTACTTGTGCAGCCGCTCCAGCCCGAACTCAAGTCCTAGATGGTATGGATTCGCCGGCAATGCATAGGTCTTCGTCAATTCCAGTTTTCGAACTACCGAGGCTATCAGGACGAACGGCGACGTCTCTATAAGCGTATTCATGTCGCTCATAAATTCCACGCGCCGAACGGGGTCGAAAAGAAACCCGTAAGGTCCGTACGGCTTACGGATATCGTGCTCGTGCAGCACAACCGAATCGTGTCCCCAGTGCTTGAACTTCAACCGCTGGACCGCTGGACAGACCACGTCAATGTAGTCCTGCTTGCGGAAGACACACAGGGCAAGCACAAAGATTGGTTAGTGTGAATCGACATTCGCCAGGCCATGGTCACCGCTTTCGTCGATAAAGACGATGTAATCGCTGGCATCGGGCTGCCCTTCTTCGGGTGAAAGCGTCACGCTAGCGCCAGCACCTTTGTAGACACTTCCCGAACTGGCTCACCATCCGTACCGCCGTTCCTTTCCGCCCACTGAATCTGCAAAAGGGAATTCCATTGCCACGATGTCCGCGGCGGCAAACGAACTAGAGGCCGTCATCCGCCGTTTCTTCCCAAAACCGCCTCATCGACGATTCCTGCACTCGCATGAAAGCCATCTCGTCGGCACGCTCTTCGCCGCCGCCGACAAGGGTACCGCCCAGCTGTGAAGCCGAAAGTTTGCCAATCTCCGGTTGCAACTGGTTGAGGTTCCCCGCCTCGTCCGTGGCGTAGTGCAGCTCGGGCGCCTCGTACGGCGAATTGAGGATCGGATTTGACGGATCGCGTTTCGTATTCTTGGCCATGACACGGATTGGCTGGGGGAACGCTATTGGGCGGTCAGCTTACACGAAGGGTCCGCTTTCCCCGTTTCTGCCGGCCTGCGGGCAGCGCGGTCGTCTTGGCTCCGCGCACAGGGATGCCTGCGATATGACGTTTCATTTCCTGCACGCCTTTGACCGATGGCAGCATTTTGCCCCACCGACCGCTACCAGCGCGGACATGCACCTAAACTTGGCAGCATTTAAGCCGCGTCCTCAAGCAGCGTTTGCCCCGGCTTCACGCGGGTGAACTTCACCGGTTTCATGGCGATCCCGAGCGCTCCATCCGCATTCATCGTCACGCTCGTATAGGCCGAAGTCTCCAGCGGCCCCGCCTCCGGATAGTCCGTTCGGAAATGCGCGCCGCGCGAATCCTTGCGCGCAAGCGCCGCCTCGATGATCACCCGGCTGACCTGCACGAGGTTCTTGAGGTTCATCCAGTCGTGCCACGAAAGGTTGAAGCCGCGCTGGTGGTCGATGAGCGAATACGCATCGAGCTCCGCGTCGATCTGGCCGAGCGCCGAGATCGCCTCTGCCATCGGCGCCGCATCGCGGATGATGCCGACCTTGTCCCACATGAGGTCGAAGAGCCCTTCGCGCAGGGGCTCGATGCCGCCGTGCGCCGAGCCCTTGGAGCGCAACGGCCGCTCGCAACGCTCGAGCGCAGCGTCGATCGCGGCGCGGTCCGGTTCGCGCAGGCCGCGCTCCGCTTTCAGCCATGCCGCCATG